>Ga0172373_10008310_pt1 | contig 13203 bp, 12 predicted proteins | sample Lak10m_2_FD_114546 | JGI IMG/M metagenome (GOLD analysis project Ga0172373, IMG submission 114546) | Freshwater microbial communities from Kabuno Bay, South-Kivu, Congo - kab_092012_10m | ecosystem: Environmental > Aquatic > Freshwater > Lake | place: Democratic Republic of the Congo... | reverse complement strand
ATTATCCCTGGTAATTTAGCTTATGGCGAAAGAGGTTACCCTGGAGTAATTCCTCCAAATGCAACATTGGTTTTTGATATTGAATTGATAAAAATTGAGCAGTAATTCATTTTATTATAAGTATTGAATTAAAAAAATAGATTGATAAATTATAAATATAATTTTGATTATTTTAATGTTTTTCAATTAAAACAATTTAATTTAAGTCTTCAATTTTACATTACTCAAAAATAAGTTTATCACTTTTTAATACTTTAATTAAAAAAATATTTAATGTTTTTTGTATTTAAGAAAAAAGTTTCTATTATTGCACTCATGAAAATTCAAAACAATAATTGGTGGTGGCTAACAAATTCTAAAATAGGATTCTGTTGGTAATTACGCTATTGTTTACATGGCATATTTAACGCCCACCGAATCCGGTGGGCTTTTTTTTTAATCTAATTTTTTAAAATCATTACATCATGTATAAGATAATAACAACAATAACAAAAACATTAAGTGATACTCATACACCGGTAGGTTTGTATTTAAAACTTAGGGATAATTATCCAGGTAGTTTTTTATTGGAAAGCTCTGATTATAAAAGCAAAGAAAATAGTTACTCATATCTTTGCCTAAATCCAATTTCATCTTTTGTAGTTGATCAGCATCAAACAAAAATTACTTACCCCGATGGTACAAAAAAAATTATATCATCTGCACTTGGAAATCCTATTAATGAATTACAGAACTATAAAGATGCTATACTAACAGATCCCATAAAAGAAGAGTTTATCATCAATGGATTATTTGGTTATACTTCTTATGATGCAATTCCATTATTCAATAAAATCAAGTTTAAAAAGGGCACTTTTAATCAGCCACTCATTCAATATCATTTTTTTAAGTTCGTAATTGTCTTCAATCATTTTAATAATGAACTATTCATCATTGAAAATAAATTAGACAATGAAGTATCAGTAGTTGAAGAATTAAAAAACAAAATTAATAACCTGAATATCCCTTATTATGCTTTTCAAAAGAATGCTGAAGAAACCAGTAATTATACTGATGAAGAGTTTTTAAACTTAATTGAAGAAGGGAAAAAACATTGTTATTATGGGAATGTTTTTCAGGTTGTTTTATCAAGAAAGTTCAAACAAAAATTTAAAGGTGATGACTTTAATGTTTACAGGGCTTTGCGTTCAATTAATCCATCTCCGTATTTGTTTTATTTTGATTACGGTACATTTAAGGTTTTTGGATCTTCTCCTGAGGCACAACTTACCATTTCAGATAAAAAAGCTTATATCCATCCTATTGCAGGAACATTTAAAAGAAGTGGCAATAAAACAAAAGATCTAGAATTAGCCATGCAATTAAATGAAGACCCAAAGGAAAATGCAGAACATACAATGCTGGTTGATTTAGCAAGAAATGATTTGAGTAAAAATAGTAAAGCGGTTAAGGTAGAACAATTTAAACACGTTGAGTTTTATTCACATGTTATTCATCTTGTTTCAAAAGTAAGTGGTGAACTTGATGAAGTCGATAATCCTTTAAAAATATTGGCAGATACTTATCCTGCAGGTACTTTATCCGGTGCTCCAAAAATGATGGCAATGAAAATCATTAACGAACTTGAAAATGATAATAGAGGTTTATATGGTGGTGCAATTGGTATTTTAGGATTAGATGGAAGATTTAATCATGCCATAATCATTCGTTCTTTTTTAAGTGAAAACAACACACTCAACTATCAGGCAGGTTGTGGTGTTGTAATTAAATCAAACAATCAAAGTGAATTAATGGAAATAAATAATAAAGTATCTGCTCTTAAAAAAGCAATAGAATTAGCAAGTGTCTTATAAAATAATTTAAGTAGCATAAAACAAATTAATATGAATATAAAATTATTAGTAGTAAACAATTACGATTCCTTCGTTTATAACTTAGTACATCTGTTACATGAATTAAAAGTTAATCAAATCGATGTAGTATTAAATGATGAAATAGATTTACAGAATGTGAAAAATTACGATAAAATTCTTTTATCGCCTGGACCAGGAATACCTTCTACAGCTGGAAAAATGAATGCTTTATTACAGCAATATGCAAACTCAAAAAGTATTTTAGGTGTTTGTTTAGGTCATCAGGCAATTGCAGAAAATTTTGGTTTAAGACTTAAAAATTTAGAGGAACCATTACATGGTGTAGCTTCAAAAATTTTTAAAATACACAACGATTATTTGTTTAATGATACACCGGATCATTTTCTCATTGGGCATTATCATTCATGGGTTGTTGACCCGGATGAGAAAAATCAAGAGTTAAGCATAACATCTACCGACGAAGAGGGAAATGTAATGAGCATAATGCATAATAAATATGATGTTAGAGGATTACAATTTCATCCTGAGTCAATTCTTACTCAGCATGGAAAAAAAATATTGGAAAACTGGGTAAATAACTAAATTATAGATTCATAAAATAGTATAAATGAAAAAGTTAATCGATAAATTATTTCAGCATCAGGTATTGGATAAAATTGAAGCCAAACAATTACTAGTAGATATGACAAATGGTATGGCAAATCATTCTCAATTAGCAACGATTTTAACCATTTACAACATGCGAACCATTACTCTTGATGAGTTAATTGGGTTTAGGGATGCGTTATTGGATTTAAGTGTTAAAATTAATTTATCTGAATATAAAACAATGGATGTGTGTGGAACAGGAGGTGATGGCAAAAACACATTTAACATCTCAACGTTGAGTGCATTAGTTATTGCAGCTTCCGGAGTACCAATTGCAAAACACGGAAACTATGGCATTTCATCGGTTTCAGGTTCATCCAATGTGCTTGAACAATTAGGTGTAAAATTTACTAAAGATGAATCCTTATTAAAAAAACAACTAGATAAAACCGGAATTTGTTTTTTGCATGCACCACTTTTTCATCCTGCATTAAAAATACTTGCTCCAATTCGAAAAGAACTTGGCACTAAAACATTTTTAAATTTACTCGGACCATTGGTTAACCCAGCTTATCCTAAAGCACAATATACCGGTGTTTTTAATATTGAATTGGCAAGATTATACCAATACTTATTGCAGAAAGAAAATACGAAATTTAGTATAGTACATAGCTTAGATGGTTATGATGAAATCACGCTTACTGCAAATGCAAAACATATAACTCATTTTGGAGAAACAATTTTAGAGGCAGAACATTTTGGTTATAATTCATTACAAGCTATAGAACTTTTTGGTGGAGATACTGTTGAGGAAGCCGCAAGTATATTTTATAAAATTATTTCAGGAGAGGGCACTGATGCTCAAAATAAAGTTGTTTTTGCAAATAGTGCAATTGCCTTACAAACATATTATAACCATTTGAGTATTGAGGAATGCCTTGCTAAATCAAAGGAAGCATTATTAAGTTTAAAAGCTAAAACCATTATGAATAAATTAATCAATCTATCATGAAAATACTAGAAACCATTTGTCAAAAAAAAACACAGGAAATCACTTTTAATAAAAGCACGTACCCGATTGAAAAACTTCAAAAAAGTAAACATTTTAATTCCAAATGCTATTCTTTAAAAGATAGTTTAAAAAATGAAAATGGTATAATAGCTGAATTTAAACGTAAATCTCCCTCAAAAGGAATAATAAATGCTCGTGCAGATGTTAATGAGATTACAAGTGGTTACGAACAAAATGGAGCATCTGCTATTTCAGTGTTAACCGATACTTGTTTTTTTGGTGCACTCGAAAAAGATTTTGAAGAGGCTAGATCATCTGTTAAAATTCCTTTGTTAAGAAAGGATTTTATAATTGATGAATATCAGATTTTTGAAACTAAAGCCATGGGTGCAGATATAGTTTTATTGATTGCCCGTATTTTAACAGTTGAAAAAGCAAAAACACTTTGTTCAATTGCTAAACAGCTAGGAATGGAAGTTTTACTAGAAGTACATGCTTCAAATGAAATAGAACAATTTTTAGAAATTGAACCTGATTTTATTGGAGTAAATAACAGAAATTTAAATTCATTTGAAGTGAACATTGAAAATAGCATACAGTTGGCAAAACTTATTCCTAACAACATCATTAAAATTGCAGAAAGCGGAATTGAAAACACAACAATAATGAAAACATTTATTGAAAATGGTTTTCAAGGTTTTTTAATTGGAGAATTCTTCATGAAACATGAAAAACCTTTTGAAAAATGTGGTGAATTCATCAACTTCTTATCTAATCATTCAACAACTAAATCAGCCATCAAATGAAATCCAAAATTTGTGGATTAAAATATCCTGAAAATATAAAACAACTAGTTCTATTTCAGCCTGATTTTATGGGATTTATATTTTATAAGGATTCTAAGAGATGTATTGAATTAAATCAATTGTCAACTATTTTAAACGATATACCTGAACACATAAAAAAAGTAGGGGTTTTCGTAAACGAAAACATACAAATGGTAATTGATACTTACTCAAAGTTTACATTGAATTATGTCCAATTACATGGCGATGAAAGTATAGAATATTGTATGGAATTAAAAATGCAAAAGATTAAAATTATTAAAGCGTTTTCAATTGATGATGCTTTTGATTTTAAATCTACTTATCCCTATTCTTCGAGTTGTGATTATTTTTTGTTTGATACTAAAAGTGTTTTAAGAGGTGGAAATGGATTTGCTTTTAACTGGTTATTATTGAATAATTATAAGGGAGAAACACCATTTTTTTTGAGTGGAGGGATAGGAATAAACAATATAGAACTGGCGGTATCATTGAAACATGAAAAACTCCACGCCATTGATTTAAATAGCAAACTAGAATCATCAATTGGCTTAAAGGATATTGAACTGACAAAATATTGCATGAATAAAATTTTAAAAAACTAACATCATGAACATACAACCTAATGAAAATGGCTATTATGGAGAATTTGGAGGGGCATTCATACCTGAAATGTTATATCCAAATGTAGTTGAATTACAACAAAATTATTTATCAATAATTAATGAAAAGGGTTTTCAAGATGAACTCAATAAGTTATTGAGAGATTATGTGGGAAGGCCAACTCCACTTTATTTGTCAAAATATTTATCGAATACGCATAAGGCAACTATTTTTTTAAAAAGAGAGGATTTAAATCATACCGGAGCACATAAGATAAATAATTGTATCGGACAAATTCTACTAGCAAAACGTTTGAATAAAAAAAGAATCATTGCTGAAACAGGTGCAGGGCAGCATGGAGTCGCAACAGCCACAGCATGTGCACTAATGCAAATGGATTGTACCATTTTTATGGGTGAGGTTGACATTAATCGTCAAAAACCCAATGTAGAGCGCATGAAAATGTTGGGTGCAAAAGTTGTTCCTGCAACTAGTGGCAGTAAAACATTAAAAGATGCTACCAATGAAGCCATTAGAGAATGGATTAATAATCCTGTAGATACACATTACATCATTGGATCTGTTGTGGGGCCACATCCTTATCCTGATATAGTTGCAAGATTTCAATCAGTCATCAGTAAAGAAATTAAAAAACAATTGTTTGATTTTAATGGAAATGAACATCCAGATTATGTTATTGCCTGTGTTGGTGGAGGCAGTAATGCAATTGGAGCATTTTATCATTTTGTAAATAATAGATCAACCAAATTAATTGCGGTAGAAGCAGCAGGCGAAGGAATAAATAGTGGAAAAACTGCAGCAACCATAGCGCTTGGTAAAAAAGGAATTATTCATGGCAGTAAAACATATTTAATTCAAACAGCAGACGGACAAATTATAGAACCACATTCTATATCTGCAGGATTGGATTACCCGGGCATTGGTCCAATTCATTCCTATTTACATGATACAGGAAGATTGGAAGTAGTTGGTATTACTGACGATGAAGCGCTATCAGCTGCATTCGAACTTTCAAAAAATGATGGAATCATTCCAGCTTTGGAATCAGCTCACGCTTTAGCGCAACTTCATAAAATGAATTTTAAACAGAATGAAGTTGTAGTTGTAAGTTTATCAGGAAGAGGAGATAAAGATCTATTAACGTATCAAAAACATTTAAACAATGAGCAATAAAATTGAAGCATTATTTAAAAATAAAACAAAAAATATTTTATCCGTTTATTTTACTGCTGGTTTTCCCGAACTCAATCATACATTAGAAATAATCAAGAATTTACAAGAGAGTGGGGTAGATTTGATTGAGATTGGTATGCCATTCTCCGATCCCTTAGCAGATGGACCAACGATTCAAGAGAGCAGTAAAAAAGCAATTGAAAATGGGATGAATCTTAAATTTTTGTTTAAGCAATTAAACGATTTTAAAACTCAAATTAAAGTGCCTTTAATTTTAATGGGGTATTTAAATCCAATTATTCAATATGGAGAAATTCAATTTGTTGAAGATTGTAAAAACGTGGGCATTGATGGAATCATAATACCGGATATGCCTTATGATTATTATGAAAGTTATTTAAAATCAACCTGCGAAAAAAATTCGATAAGTAATATTTTACTTATAACACCTGAAACAACATTGGAAAGAATTCATCAAATTGACATGCAATCAAAAGGTTTTATTTATGCTGTATCTACAAATAGCATAACCGGATCTGATAAAAAATTTCAACAACAACACACTTACTTTGAACGAATTCAATCGTTAAATTTAAAAAACAAAACTTTAATAGGATTTGGTATAAAAAATAAGGAAAACTTTGAAATTGCATGTAAATATAGTTCAGGAGGGATTATTGGAAGCTCATTCATAAAGCATTTAGCAGAAAATGGAATATCAAAAGTTTCGATAAAATCATTTGTGAATGTATTTAAAAGTGAAAATTGAATATTTGGTTGAATTATTAAATTTTAGCATTATTAATATCGGAGGAATTACTTTCAAACTTTATCAACAAGCAATTTAAAAAGGACATATAATCACTAAATTTAAACTTGGAATTTTTATTCCTGTTAAATTTAATTGTTTATGTTTTTAATTTTCGATACTGAAACCACCGGCTTACCTCGTAACTACAATGCCCCTTTAAGCGATGCAGATAATTGGCCACGAATTGTACAAATTGCTTGGCAATTACACGATGCAAATGGAAATCTGATTAATCATCTATCCATCATTGTAAAACCTGAGGGTTTTACAATTCCTTTCAATTCCATTCAGGTTCATGGAATCACCAATGAAAGAGCAAATGAAGAAGGCCAGGATTTAAAAAGTACCATTGATGCATTCCGACAAATTGTTCAGCAATGCACCTATGTTTGCGGACATAATGTTGAATTTGATTTGAATATTGTTGGCGCTGAATTGATTCGTCTGGGAATGGGCGACATATTTTCAGGCAAACAAATTTTAGATACAAAGAATGATGAAACTACTGATTATTGTGCAATTCCAGGTGGAAAGGGAGGAAAATTTAAATGGCCAAGTTTAACGGAGTTGTATGGAAAATTATTCAATTCAACTTTTGAAGAGGCTCACAATGCAGCTTTTGATGTAGAGGCAACAACAAAAGTTCTATTTGAATTACTTAAACGTAACATCGTTAGTGTAAATGAAATTACAACTACAGATGCAACAAGTATAAATTATGTTGCACCCGATTTGAGTCAGTTGTATCAGCACGAACAAAACTGGAAAAAAAGAAACAATACCAAATCGGTTGATGAACAAACATCAGCAACTAAAAATGAAATTTTAAGCAGCGAAGAAATTCATTTTTCGCACTTGCATAATCACTCACAATTTTCTGTTCAGCAATCAACCAGCGACATTGACGACCTTGTTAAGAAAGCCGCAGAATACAATTGTCCAGCTGTTGCCTTAACCGATTACGGTAATATGTATGGTGCCTTTTTATTTTGGAAAGCTGTTGATGGAGCAAACAAAGGAATTAAAGCGCATAACGAAGCCATTGAAAAAGGTGAGAAACAAGGAAAGAAAAAAAACGAATTAAAAGCGGTTATCGGTTGCGAAATGTATGTTTGCAAAAATCATGAAGACAGAAGCAAACAGGATAACGGCTACACACAAGTATTACTTGCTAAAAATAAAAAGGGCTACCAGAATTTATCTAAACTAAGTTCTATTGGATTCACCAAAGGATTTTATTATGTGCCTCGCATTGATAAAAAAGTGTTAGAGAATTACACCGATGGTTTAATTGCAACAACGGGTTCGTTAAGTGCAGAAATTCCAAACTTAATTTTAAATGTTGGTGAAGAGCAAGCTGAAGAAGCATTTAGATATTGGCATCAGCTTTTTGGTGAAGATTTTTACATTGAGTTGAACCGACATAACTTACCTGATGAAAATCACGTAAACGAAGTATTGCTTCGTTTTGCAAAAAAACACAATGTAAAATATTTTGCAGCCAACGATAATTTTTATTTAGATAAAAGTGGGGCTAATGCACACGACATTTTATTGTGTGTGAAAGAAGGTGAAATTCAGGAAACACCAATCGGAAGAGGCAGAGGTTTCCGTTATGGATTGCCAAATCACGAATTTTATTTTCGTTCGCCTGCCGAGATGGTGAAATTGTTCAGTGATCTTCCTGAGGCAATTGCCACAACAAATGAAATCGTTGATAAAATTGAGCCTTACAAATTAGGCAGAGATGTTTTATTACCTGCTTTCGAAATTGATGCAAATTTCATTGCAGAACACAACGAAGAAATTGAAGCTTCATTTACACGTTTAGTTGGTTACCGCGAAAAATCATGGAATGAAAAAAACATTTCTGAAACAGAACGCGAAAATGCAAAAGTTGAAATCAGAAAAATTGCAGAACAGTTTATTTATTTAAAAGACTGGACATATCAAGGGATGCGCAAACGTTACCCTGAGCTCACTTCTGAAATTCATGAGCGCATTGATTTTGAGTTGCAAACCATTGAGCGAATGGGTTATCCCGGCTACTTCTTAATTGTTGCAGATTTCATTGCCAAAGCGAGAGAGATGAATGTGTCAGTTGGTCCAGGGCGTGGATCGGCAGCGGGTTCAGCCATTGCGTATTGTCTTTGGATAACCAATGTTGATCCAATTAAATATGATTTACTCTTTGAGCGTTTCCTAAATCCAGATCGTATTTCCATGCCCGATATTGATATTGATTTTGATGATGAAGGCAGAGAAAAAGTAATCAACTATGTAATCAATAAATATGGCGCAAGTCAGGTAGCACAGATTATCACTTATGGAACGATGGGCGGAAAATCCGCTATCAGAGATACTTCCAGGGTTTTAAACCTTCCGTTATCGGATGCTGATCGTTTGGCAAAATCATTTCCTGGCTCGCCGGCTGCTTCATTAAAAGGTTTGCTAAAATCTGATGGTATTGATAAAAAATATTTAGACGATATCAAAGACCGCAGAGAATGGGTGGAGCAATCACATTCCTTCCGAAAAATTTCCGAAGACAATTCATTGCAATCCGATGTGTTGAAAAAAGCATTTGAGTTGGAAGGTTGCGTGCGCAATACAGGTATTCATGCTTGTGGCATTATCATTACTCCGGATGAGATGTCGAAATTTGTTCCCGTTACTCGTGCAAAAGAGGGTGATATGTTGGTTACACAATTCGATAACTCGGTTGCCGAATCAGCAGGTTTATTGAAAATGGATTTCTTGGGTTTAAGAACCTTAACCATCATCAAAGATGCTTTGAAACATATCAAAGCAAGACACGGCATCGAAATCGATATTGATGCAATTCCATTAGATGATAAGAAAACACTTGAACTTTTTCAACGTGGCGAAACAAACGGGGTGTTTCAGTTTGAAAGTGATGGAATGCAAAAAGCATTGAAGGAATTAAAGCCTGATGCATTGACTGATTTGATTGCAATGAATGCCTTGTATCGTCCGGGCCCGTTGGCTTATATTCCAAACTACATTAAACGTAAGCACGGCTTGGAGCCTATTGTTTATGAGTTAAATGGCATGGATGAATTCCTGCAAGAAACCTACGGCATTACTGTTTATCAAGAACAGGTGATGCGTTTGTCGCAAAAGCTTGCCAACTTTACCAAAGGCGATGCCGATGTGTTGCGTAAAGCGATGGGTAAAAAAGACAAAGCCACGCTTGATAAAATGAAAGGCAAATACCTTGAAGGTTGCAAGACAAACGGACATGATTTAACTGTTGCCGAAAAAGTGTGGACCGACTGGGAAGCCTTTGCTTCATATGCGTTCAATAAATCACACTCCACTTGTTATGCTTATGTTGCCTTCCAAACAGCTTATTTAAAAGCGAATTATCCGGCAGAGTTCATGGCTTCTGTACTTACGCACAACATGGGAAATATTGAGAGTGTTACCTTCTTTATGGAAGAATGTAAACGCATGGGCATTAAAGTGCTTGGCCCTGATGTGAACGAAAGTCTTGCTGATTTTTCAGTAAATGAACAAGGAGAAATTCGTTTTGGAATGGCTGCCATCAAAGGCGTTGGCGCAAATTTAGTTGATGCTGTTGTAGAACAACGTAATCAAAACGGAAAGTTCACTTCTGTTTTTGACATGGCAAAACGATTGGATACAAAATCTATAAACAAAAAAAGTTTAGAAGCCTTATCACAGGCAGGAGCTTTTGATTCTTTTCAGGGAATACACAGAGCCATGTTTTTTAAACCTGATTTAAAAGATGGATCAACGCTAACTGAAAAAATTATTAAATATGGAAATAGCATCAACAACCAGAGTGAAACTGCACAGGTAAACATGTTTGGTGATTCAGAAGAATTAGAAATTGCTGAACCCGCACTGCCAACAGTTGAGCCTTGGGCAACATTAGAACAACTGGCAAAAGAAAAAGAAGTTGTTGGATTTTATATTTCAGGGCATCCGTTGGATTCGTTTAAGCGAGTAATAAAATCCAAATGCAGAAATACTACTACAGACTTAACTGATTTAAAACCATTTTTGAATAAAGAGGTTTCTCTTGCAGGTATTATTACCGTAGTTGAAAACAGAACATCTAAAACTGGTAATCCGTGGGGAAAATTTATGTTGGAAGATTTTCATGGCTCTTCCGAATTTAATTTATTTGGAAATGATTATGTGAATTTCAGAAATTACCTTGACGTTAATCAATTTGTTTACATTAAAGGAAAAGTTCAGGCAAGATACAATCAACCAGAAAATCTGGAATTTAAAATTCAGAAAATTGAATTGTTGTCGGAGTTAAAAAACAAAGCGTTCAATCATTTGCAATTAATTATGAAGTTAAATGATCTGGATGAGCAGACATTAATTAAACTGGAAGAATTAATTAAAAGTCAAAAAGCAGGAAACTGCACATTTGATTTTATCATTAACGACCCAACAGAAAATCAAAGCATAAAATTGGAACCAAAATCAGGTAAAATAAATTTAACCGATGACTTAATTGATGAATTGGAAAAATTGCCTTATCTGGAAATTAATTGTTTGTAAGCGAATTATAAAATCTACTTAAAATTTTAATTGCTAGAAATTAAAGTATCACTGGTTAAATAATTATTAAAGTAGATCTTATAATATTGATTTTTGATATTTTTTTCAACTGTTTTATCAAAATTATTTTTCCTTAAAAATTTTCAAAATTTTGATTGCATTCGAGTATAATTTTTGTCCTTTCATTTATTAAGTTATATTTTTTATCTCCCTCTAATAGAATTAATTTTAATTTAGGTAAAAAATCAAACTGATTAATTAAAGAGTCATATTTTTCTTTTTTAGTTCTCTCCAAGCTATTTAACTTATTTTTTTTGAGAGTTTTTTGAGAAAATCAAATCATCAGTTTTATTTATTTTTTCTTTAGTTTTTTTTCATTAATTTTTTTGAATAGAAGTAGAAGGTATTATGCTATTAATTGAGTAATTATTTACATATACAATCAAAATGATTAATGAAACTAATAAGATTTATTTAAAAATTTTTGTTTTTAATTTTATTTGAAAATTAAAACTATTAAATTCTTTTTTAAGATTATCAATAGTTGAAATTCGGCTTATTTCATTTTGATCAATGCATTTTATAATAATGTTATTATAAATTGTAATCTTTAAATTATCAGTAATAAATCGCAATATTTTTCCGAATGAATATATATCACTTTTTTCATTAAATAATTGATTTTGCAACTCTAATTCAGGTGCCGAATAATTTTTTGTGCCACCGCCTAAAGAAAGATATACTGGATAAAATGCATGACCAAAATCAATCAATATCATTTTTTTAATCTAACCGGAATAAATGATGTTATGAGGCGATAAATCACCATGAACAATTTTTTATGCTGATCTTTAATTAAACATTCATCTAAAGTAGAGCCATCAACAAAATCCATAATGATAAAGTAATTACCATTTTCCAAACAGCAATAATGGTAGTTTACAATATTTGGATGCGAAAGTTGCTGACCAATTTCAAATGCTTTTTGTAATAAATCGTTTAATAAATTAATTTCATGATGATCCGCTTTCGCCTCTTTACGAACAAACCATTTTAGTCCAATTTTGACCTTAATCAATATAAAATACTCAGTAGTTTTAAAAGGTAATTTACCGGTAAACTGTATTTGTTTCCAACTATCTGAGCTTGTATCGATAATAAATTCTGAGTTCAAAATTTGTATAAATTAATACGATACGAATTTGATTTTTTTTATAATACAGTGGTTGATTTAATTTACGGATTTTTCAGATTTATAATTCTTATATTTTTTGATTAAAGACAACAGAACGAAATAGTCAGGAATTTTTTAGTCCTTTATATTACTGTCTTGTTTATTGCATCATCATTTTCTAAATCTGATTTCTAAAATCTAAAAATAAATAACGGCTTCGCTTAGTCACCATTGCCCTTGAACCCTGAGTGAAATCGAAGGGTGAATTTTAATTTACTGATTTGCGATTAAATCACTCTAACGAAAGGTGTGTAATTCCTCCATCCTTGCCTCCAACATAGGTGCCTAAATCCATACCTTTTCTGATTACTTTTTCACACACTAAGGGAAAACCTAATTCTAACCTAAGGATGTTAACCTGGTCATTAACAATTAACTTACTGGAGTTTCCTCAAAATTAAAATAAAAACATTTTGAAAGCCATACTATTATTGGTTTTTGTGATTTTATGAAGTGATAATCTAAAATTTTCAAAAGATTTCTTTAAAAAAAGCGTCCAT
>Ga0172373_10008309_pt1 | contig 13203 bp, 13 predicted proteins | sample Lak10m_2_FD_114546 | JGI IMG/M metagenome (GOLD analysis project Ga0172373, IMG submission 114546) | Freshwater microbial communities from Kabuno Bay, South-Kivu, Congo - kab_092012_10m | ecosystem: Environmental > Aquatic > Freshwater > Lake | place: Democratic Republic of the Congo... | reverse complement strand
GGTGGATCCACCGCCGTGCCATGGGGGCCGTCAAGGGGAAAGCAACGGGGTCAGAGCTTGCCCATCATCTTCAGAAACTGGACTTGGCTGTCATAGACCTCCTTGGCCAGCGGACTCTTCTTTGACCACTCCTCCCAGACGGTCTGAGCGATCTTGCGAAGCTCGAGCTTTTCCTTCTCGCCCCAGGCGATCAAGGTGGACGGGTCACGCTTGGACACAGCCTTGCGATCCTCGAACTCCTGGTTCATCATCGTCCTGATGTTCCACTCCTCCAGCGCCGTCTGGACGGCGGCCTTTTGGTCAGCCGACAGGGCGTTCCACTTGGATCGGCGAACCACGAAGTCCGTCGAATTCAAGGAGTGGATGCCCGGGTAAACGGCATACGGTGCGATGCGGTTGTATCCGGCCTCATCGTTGACCGACAGCGTGCTCCAGTCCACCGCATCCACCTTGCCGGTATCCAGAGCGGTGTAGACCTCGGTGCCGGGAAGCACAGATACGGAGGCGCCCAGCTTGGCAAACAGAGCGGCCGGAATGCCGTCAGGTGAGCGCATCTTCAATCCCTTGAAGTCGGCCACGGACCTCAGCGGCTTCTTGGAAGGAATGGACTCGAGCCCCAGGATGACCGGCCCGAGGAACACGGAGTCCCAGCGGGCTGCGATCTTGTTCATCAGCTCCACCCCGCCGCCGATCTTGTGCCACATGAGCAGGTGCATGGGGTCGTCGTAGGCGGCGGTGAGGTCCCAGAAAGCGGCAGCCGGTTCCTTGCCACCCTGGTAGGCCATGGTGCCTGCTGCAGCATCCAGAAGGCCGGCCTTGACGGCGTCGAACGCCTCCGCCTGGGGAACGATCGTGGCCACTGGCAGCGTCTCGATCACCACCGAGCCCTTGGTGATCTCCTTGACTCGGTCAGAAAAGCGCTGGAAATCCTTGAACACGGAGGTGTTCGGGCCGTAGAGGATCTGCGCTTTCCACTTGTGCTGCGTCTGGGCCTGCGCGGGCCCTGACAGCAGCAAGGGCGCCGCGACCGCTGCGGCGGCACCCGCCGCGGCGGTGCGGCGGCTCATGTCGGTGGTCTTGGTGGCATCACCAGACTGCTTGAAAAACTTCCTGATGCTCATCTTTGTCTCCTGTACTGGGAGGCTTGACTCCCCGTTGATCGAAGGTAGAAAAACCGTGACTGAAGCGAGATCACACTGAGTCGTACTCCTCCGTCTAGCCCTCCGTGACCTCTCACATCCCGGGTGGGCCTGCCCGGAGCGGAGTTACCTTTCACGCAACAGATCGGATCAAGTGCTGCGTGCTTGCAATTCCTCAGGGATGGCCACCCCAAGCCGCTTCGCAGCCGCGCCCAATTGCCTGAGGGTCTCTTCGTCCATCGGAACGCCCTTGTCCAGGCGCTCGGCTTGGGTCCTCGCCTCGATCTCGCCAGGCAGAAGCACCTCCCCCTCGGGTTGGAGCGGCGGTGACGCCTTGGTCCACTGGGCGAGCCGCGCGACGTCTGAATCGAACTGCTCTGTTGGAAACGCAGCGGGGTCGAAGGCCATGGTCAGCATGTTGTTGACCAAGCGCGACGCCGTGGGGTTGTCCGGATGACTGCTGGCACCGCCCGTCAAGGAACCCGCCAGCACTTCGCACATGAACGACAGACCGGAACCCTTGTGCCCGCCAAACGGAAAGATCGCGCCTGGTGGAGACGCATAAAACTGCTCCGGGTCGGTGGTGGGCTGGCCTTTGCCGTCGATGACGAGGCCGGGCTCCAGGTGCTCACGACGGTTGCGAGCAACCTGGATCTTTCCTTCCGCGATCACCGAGGTGGCAATGTCAAGAATGAGAGGCGGTCTGCCCTTCAACGGAACGCCAGCGGCCACGGGGTTGGCCGACAGTCGCCTATCACTGCCCCCGTGCGGAGCCACGAGGATCCCGAAGCCGGAGGTGTTGACAAAGTGAAAGGACACCAGACCAGCGTTGGCGAGTTGCTCCGCCCACGCGCCCACACGCCCCAGGTGGCCGGAGTTGCGGATGCCAAGTGCGCAGAAGCCCAAGCGACGTGCTCGCTCACTGGCCATGTCCATGGCCTCGCGACCAATGACCTGGCCGTAGCCGAAGCCGCCATCGACGACCACCAGGGCGCCGCGGTCACTCACCACGTCAGCATGTCGATTGGGCAGCAGTTGACCAGCCTCGACCCAGCCCGCGTACTTCGCTGCCCGGATGGAGCCGTGGGAGTCATGCCCCCGCAAATTCGCGTCCACAAGGTGATCGGCGACGATGACGGCTTCTTCTGACAGCGACCCTGAAGCCTCGAAGATGCCGCGAACGAACCTGCGCAACGCTCCATGGTGAACCCTGCGAAAGTGCAAGCCTTCGCTCATCGAACGCTCCTGTGGGTGGTGGGCTGGGCCACCGATGGCGCAGCCCGTACGCCAGGGCTGGCGGCGACGGGCCTCATGACTTTTCCATCGAGCGCATCAGCACCGCCATTCGCTGGGAGCGAAGACGACGCTGGACCTCGAGGCCCTCAGGCGTAAAGTCTCCCGACGCACGGGGCTCCTCCCGGAAGTGACCACCCCGGTCGGCACCGCGAACCACGGTGGCCGTGTCCTCCGGGCCGATGACCTGACGCACGTGAGCCGGGATGTAGCGAATCGCCAGCCCGATTCGACGGTCGTCCGCCTCGTTCGGGTCGGAGCCGTGCGCAATCATCACGTGATGGAGCGACATCTGGCCAGGCTGCAGCACGATGTCGACCACCTTGGTCTCATCGACCTCCACCTCCATCTCCTGGCCACGTGACAGCATGTTGTTCGCTGCGAAGGTGTCCTTGTGCGGCGCGATCTCACCCTTGTGTGACCCCGGCAGCACGCGCATGCACCCGCTGCGGCGCGTGCTGGGGCTCAGAGCCACCCATGCAGTCAGCACGTCATACGGCTCCAGGCCCCAATAGGCCACATCCTGATGCCAGGAGACGTAGGCTGCGTCACCCGGTTCCTTGATGAAGAGAACCGTCTCCCAGCACAGGATGTCCGGTCCGAGCAGGCTCTCCACCGGGTCGAGAATTTCCGGTTTTCGGATGAGTGCGTCGATGGTGCTTGAGTAGAGATGGGGCTTGTGTCGAAGCTCCTTCGGCAACGGCCCGCCCAGGCTGCGCTCGAAGGTCTCGAGGCTCCGACGGGCCATTTCCACCTCTTGCGGGGTCAGCGCGGGAATCGGAAACACAAACCCGTCTCGCCCATAGGCCACTCGATCGGCGTTGTCGAGATGAAAACTCATGCTGTTCCTTCAAATGCAGGCAGGTGAGGCGAACATGAAGCAGTTGCTCTGCGTACCACCGCTCACGCCCTATTCAGGCGTCTGCGGGCCCGCTTGTGCCTTTGGCTTCACGACCTTGGTGGTCTTGATCTTCCAGAACGCGGCCACCACCTCGTTCAGGTGCTTTTCGATCGTGCGTTCGGCCCCATCAGGGTCTCGGGCCTCGATGGCCTCGAAGATCGCCTTGTGGTGCCGATAGGCCTTTTGCTCCATCTTTGCGGTGTGCAGTGCCACCCGTCGCTGTTCCGTCAGCCAGCCGACCAAGGCCTCGTGCATCCCCACGAAGAGCGGATTGCCGACCATGCGTGCGATCTCGAGATGGAATTCGACGTCGGTACGCTCGAAGGCAGGCGTGTCGCCAATGGCGCGCTCGTTGCGGATCAGCGCGGCTCGCAAAGACTCGATCTGCGCCGGCGTTGCGTGGCGAGCCGCCTGGCGAGCCAAGGCCGCTTCAAACAGGGTGCGTGCCGACTGGAAGTTGCGCACGCCTTCGTCCGTGGCAATGGCCACGCGAACCGAGGCTGACAGCCCGTCGAGGACGACGGCCGCGGTAGGCCGGCTCACCGTCGCGCGCGAGCCGTTGGAGACACGCAGCAGTCCGCTGCGCTCGAGCGCCAGCAAAGCCTCACGGACTGCCGGGCGCCCCACGGAGAACTGCGCCATGAGCGTGCGCTCGGCAGGTAAAGCGTCGCCCTCGCGCAGGACACCGGAGGTGATCAGATCCTCAAGCTGCGCGGCGATGTCCTCGTGGACCTTGCGGCGCTTGACAGGACTGATCGGGACCGGCTGCTTCATTGGTATGACAGGCTAATAGCCTGACAGCCAGATGTCAAGGGGGAAACGAGCCGATATGCCGCGCCGCAATTGCTGGTCGGCGGCGGCATCGCACAGCGGTCAGTGATCAGCTCGCCATTGACGTAGTCAGAGGAAGACACGAAGTCGATTGCCGCTTTTGTTGTGATCGGCACGTCGTCATCAAGGACCAGGAACGGCAAGAGACGACAGGCAAAGGCTGAAATTGATCGTCAACGCATGCGTAACCCTTACTACGAATCAATCGCTCCCAATTCAGTCGAAATCCTATAGCCGTCGTATCGTCGAACAGGCCCAACGACTCGGCAGTAGCAGTTAGGTCAACCCAAGCTCTGCGTGCCGGATAGTCGTCCGCGACTAGGAGCTCCTTCCGATGAAGGATAGGTCTGTTCAAGGAGTTCGCGTAGCTTCGATATACGGGGCCACTATTCTCAGCATCGGCGAACGTCCAGCTGGCAGCCAGTTCAGGGAAAGCTTGTTCTTCAAACCCTGGGTAGCTGAGCAAAGATAGCCTGCCAGTGCGTAGATCAAGCTTCGCAACATTTGGGGGAGGGTCGGACGATTCTGGGAGTAGCGCCAACGCACGATCGATCCGCTCCCGCTGCGCGCGATCGGCAAGTTTCGCAATCGCGCTGATGTGGACATAGAGATCGTAGACAACGCGCTTTCCGACGGAAGTCACTATTCCAGCCCTGGGTTGGAGTAGACGCAAAAGATAAGTCGATGTTCTGACACCTCGGCAGTGATTGCAAGGCGCCGATCGGCCACAAATCTATTCGTTCTATCTCACCGGGATTCGGTCACCTCGCCTCGCTGCGCTCGGCTCCTCGACCCCGGCCGGGCTTGCAAGCCCGGCCTTTCGAATCCCTCCCGGACAGGCCGCAGGGCCTGTCCTCGTCCCCGCACAAACAACAACGCCCGCTAATGCGGGCGCAGTTGTTTGGCGGAGACGGAGGGATTCGAACCCTCGATCCAGGTTTTGCCCAGATGCTCCCTTAGCAGGGGAGTGCCTTCGACCACTCGGCCACGTCTCCGGGCTTCGATAACTTTCGCTCTCGATGCCGGCTCAACTTGAAATTGTACCCTGCCTTCAGGCGGCAGTGGGCTGATCGAGTTCGAAGGCCTTGTGCAGGGCCCGCACCGCCAGCTCCATGTACTTGTCTTCGATCACCACAGAAATCTTGATTTCAGAGGTGGAGATCATCTGGATGTTGATGCCCTCCTGCGACAGGGTGCGGAACATGAGGCTGGCAATGCCCACATGCGAACGCATGCCAATGCCCACCACCGACACCTTGGCGATCTTGGGGTCGCCCACAATCTCGCCCGCCTGAATGCGCGACTTCACCGTGTCGCTCAGCACCGCCATGGCCTTCTGGTATTCGTTCCGGTGCACAGTGAACGAAAAATCGGTGTTGCCGCCCACGCTCGCGTTCTGAATGATCATGTCAACGTCGATGTTGGCCTCGGCCACCGGCCCCAGGATCTGGTAGGCGATGCCCGGCCGATCGGGAACATTGGTGACCGTGATCTTGGCTTCGTCGCGATTGAACGCAATGCCGGAAATGACCGCCTTCTCCATCTGCTCGTCTTCCTCGAATGTGATCAGCGTGCCCGATACCGCCTCGGCAGCCAGATTGATGTCGGGCGGCGTGAGGCTGGACAACACCCGCGTCTTCACGCGGTACTTGCCGGCAAACTCCACCGACCGGATCTGCAACACCTTTGAACCCAGGCTCGCCATTTCGAGCATTTCTTCAAAGGTGACGCGCTCAAGCCGCCGCGCCTCGGGCACCACACGCGGATCAGTGGTGTAAACGCCATCCACGTCGGTGTAGATGAGGCACTCTTCGGCGGCAAGCGCCGCCGCCACCGCCACCGCCGAGGTGTCTGAACCACCCCGGCCCAACGTGGTGATGTTGCCACCTGCATCAACCCCCTGAAACCCGGTGATGATCACCACCCGGCCCGCCTGCAGATCAGCCCGCACGCGCGAATCATCAATGGACTCGATGCGCGCCTTCGTATAAGCATCATCGGTGCGAATGGGAACCTGCCAGCCCGCATAACTGACCGCAGGCACGCCAATGGCCTTCAAGGCCATTGCCAGCAAACCCACCGACACCTGCTCGCCCGTGGAGGCCAGCATGTCGAGCTCGCGCGGATCAGGCTGAGCCTGAATTTCTTTCGCAAGCCCGATCAAACGATTGGTTTCGCCCGACATGGCCGATGGCACCACCACCATCTGATGACCGGCCGCATGCCACTTGGCCACCCGCTGCGCCACATTCTTGATGCGCTCGACCGAGCCCATCGAGGTGCCGCCATATTTGTGAACGATTAAAGCCATGTGTGACGCGGCCCGTGTTTGAAGCGGCTCCTGGCCGCTTGACGCAAAGCCCTCAATTATAGTGCATGACCCAGCTGCGTCTGGGGTCTTGAGGGGCCTGCACCCGCACCGAGAGCGTGAGCACATTCGCCCCTGCCTCGCCCAGAGCGGCCGCCTCAGCTGCCGCGCCCAGGGCCGCCACGCCCACTGTTACGCCCCCTACCCTCACCTCAGGCAGCCAGCCGCGCAACCAGGGCGGCACACCCAGTTCCTGCCAGCGCTTTCGCACCTCGCGCGAATGCGACCTCACCCCCGGCCGCACCCGCAGCCGCGCCGGGGGCGCGCGCAATTCAATCGGGTCGCGCAATAGCCTGGCCTCATCCACCACAAAACCGGTGGCCGCATCCCCCGCGCGACTCACACAGAGCTCAAGCCGCCACTGCGGTACCGCCAGCACCGGCTCACCCGCCCATTGCCCCTGCCAGGCCTGCGGACCCGGCCGGTCCGGGCGCAGCCAGGCCTCTGGCGGGAACGCCTGCAGCCGGTCCCGATAACGCACCACGCACCAGTCGGCGTGCCGCCAGAGCGCATGCGGCGAATCCGATTCGAACGCCTGCAAAAGCAGCGCCGCGAGCCGCGCCTGCGAAGGCAGCGGCGCCCCCTGCCCGCGCAGCCAGTGCCGCACCGCGTTCGCCTGACGCGCGCGCGACAGCGCCTCGAGCGCCGACAACCGCAGCACGCCCCCCGCCTCCAGGGCCCGCGCCAGATCGAGCGCCGCCCACTCGCGCGCAAGCTCGGCCGCCTCTGCGATAAGGCCCGCACTGCGCGCCACATTGGCCACAAACGCCGGCGCCACCCCCGCGAGCGCTGGCATCACCCGCGCGCGAAGCGCCACCCGCAGGAGCGCAGCATCGTCATTCATGGGATCGCTGATCACGGCAAGCCCATGCTGCACGCAGTAATTGCGCAGACTCTCTCGCGCGAGCGCCAGAAACGGCCGCATCAGCCGCACCCCATCACGATCGATGTCCGGCCTCATGCCCGACAAACCGTCCGGACCGCTGCCGCGGGCCAGCCCAATCAGAAGCGTCTCGGCCTGATCGTCGGCGTGATGCGCGGTCAGCACCGCCACCGCGCCCGCCTCCTGAGCGCAGGCGCTCAACGCCCGGTAGCGATGCTCACGGGCCCACGCCTCCACCGACTCGCCGCGCGCCGGTTGACCATCGAGCCGCCGCAAATCGAAGGGCACATCCAGTTCGCGCGCAGCCCGCGCACAGTGCTGAGCAAACTCATCTGCCGCGGCCTGCAGCCCGTGATGCACATGACAAGCCATGAGTTGCCGGGCGGGAAACACCCGCGAGCAGGCATGAAGAAGCGCTGTGGAATCGGCCCCGCCGCTCACAGCCACCACCAGCCGTGCCTCTGCGGGCAGCGCGGCAAGCGACTGTCGGATTGCCTGGACGACCGGATCGTCGGGGGCCATCAGGCGGCGTGCGCTCAGCTCGCCCCGAGTTCCTTGAACTTGCCGTAGGCGAGGATGCGCTCGTGACGCTGACGCAGCAGCGTCTTCACATCCACCGCCAGCAGCTGGCGCAGTGCATCCGAAATGGCACGCCTCAGAAGCTGCGCCATCTGCTGCGGATCGCGATGCGCGCCACCCAGCGGCTCGCTCACGATGCGGTCGATGAGACCCAGCGCCTTCAGCCTGTGCGCCGTGATGCCCAGGGTTTCCGCTGCATCGGGCGCCTTCTCGGCACTCTTCCAGAGAATGGCCGCGCAGCCTTCAGGCGAGATCACCGAATAGATGGCGTACTGAAGCATGAGCACGGTGTCGCCCACCGCAATGGCCAAGGCCCCGCCCGAACCGCCTTCGCCAATGACCGTGGTCACCACCGGCACGCGCAGCGCCGCCATTTCAATGAGATTGCGGCCAATGGCCTCGGACTGGTTGCGCTCTTCGGCGCCAATGCCGGGAAACGCGCCAGGCGTGTCCACAAAGGTGAGCACCGGGATTTCAAATTTCTCGGCGAGCTTCATGAGCCGCAGCGCCTTGCGATAGCCCTCGGGCCGCGGCATGCCGAAATTGCGATAGCCGCGCTCACGCGTGTCGCGGCCCTTCTGGTGCCCGATCACCATCACGGGCTGACCATTGAAGCGCGCAAGCCCCCCCACAATGGCCGGGTCATCACCAAAGGCACGGTCACCGTGCAGCTGATGGAAGTCGGTGCAGAGCGCGGCGATGTAATCGAGCGTGTAGGGCCGCTGCGGATGCCGTGCAACCAGCGCCACCTGCCAGGGCGAGAGCTTGGCGTAGGTGTCCTTCAGCAGCGTCTGGCTTTTTTTCTTGAGGAGATCGACTTCCTCGGCGATGTCGATGGCCGAGTCTTCCTGCGCAAAGCGCAGGGCCTCGATCTTCTGCTCGAGATCGGCGACGGACGCCTCGAAATCAAGAAACGTAGTTTTCATCAGTACTCCACCGGCAAGGGATCGAGACTGCGCCACAGATACCAGGTGGCCACCGTGCGCCAGGGGCGCCAGCGCTCACCGAACTGGCCAGCGTGCGCGCGACTGACCTTCTCGCCATTGCCATATGCACGCCCGATTCCGCGAAGCAGCCCGATGTCATCCACCGGAAAGACGTCGGGGCGGAGCAGATTAAAAATCAGAAACATCTCGGCTGTCCAGCGCCCAATGCCACGAACCGTCGTGAGCTCATCGATGATGGCCTCATCGGGCAGCTCGGGCCACCGCCCGGGATCGACCCGCCGCTCTGCAAAGCCCGCCGCCAGATCACGAATGTATTCGGCCTTGCGCTCGGAAAGCCCGCAGCCCCGAAGCGTGGTCATGCGCATGCGGGAAACCCGAAGGGGCTCGACCGTGCGCGCCGCCTTGGAAAAACGATCCCAGACGGTTTGCGCAGCCTTCACCGAAATTTGCTGTCCCACCACCGAGCGCGCGAGCGTGACAAACGGATCACCGCGAGACACCAGATGCACCGCGCCTGCAGAGCGAATGATGCCGCCCATCACCGGGTCGGCGCGCGACAGCTCGCGACAGGCCTCGTCCCAGTAGGCGGGCTTCACGCGCGGCGCCAGCTGGTGCCAGCCGGCGTGTCTTCGAGCACGATGCCCTGTGCCAGGAGTTCTGCCCGGATGCGGTCGGCATCCTGGAAGCGTTTGGCTTTCTTGGCGGCAGCGCGTTCGGCGATGAGGGATTCGATTTGCGCGGTGTCAGAGCCGCCTGCGGCAGCCTCTTCAGAGCCCGCGAGACCACTGCGACGCACGGCCTGCGGCGCGCGACCAAGAAGCCCCAGCACCGCGGCAAGCGAGCGCAGCTGCTCGCGCGCGCCCGCCACACCGCGGTGGGCATCGGCCGCGAGCTCGAACAGCACCGACAGGGCGATGGGGGTGTTGAAATCGTCGTCCATCGCCTCGCGAAAGCGCGCGCAGGCGGCATCCAGCCAGTTGATGGGAGCAACCGGCAGCGGTGCCGCCTCATCGCCCAGTGCGCCATAAAGACGCAGCAGCGACTGGCGCGCGTCTTCGAGATGGGCGTCGGAGTAGTTGAGCGGGCTGCGGTAGTGCGCCCGGAGAATGAAGAGCCGGATCACCTCGGCATCAAACTTCTTCAGCACCTCACGGATGGTGAAGAAATTGCCCAGCGACTTGGACATTTTTTCATCATCAACCCGCACGAAACCGTTGTGCATCCAGTAGCGAACAAACGTCGTGTCGAGCGCGCCTTCGCTCTGGGCGATTTCGTTCTCGTGATGCGGGAACTGAAGGTCGGCACCGCCACCATGAATGTCGAGGGTGTTTCCAAGCAGCGAGTTGGCCATGGCCGAACACTCGATGTGCCAGCCGGGCCGGCCCTCGCCGTGTGCCGAAGGCCAGCGCGCCTCGCCTGGTTCGTCGGGCTTGGCCGATTTCCAGAGCACAAAATCAAGCGGATCCTGCTTGGCGCTGTCAACGGCCACCCGCTCACCCGCACGCAGGTCATCCAGCGATTTGCCCGACAGCCGCCCATAGGGCGCAAAGCGGCGCACCGCGAAGTTGACGTCGCCGTCGGCCGCGCGATAGGCAAGCCCCTTGCCTTCAAGCAGGCCGATGAGATTGAGCATCTGCGGCACGTAGTCGGTGGCGCGCGGCTCATGATCGGGGCGCTCCACCCCAAGCGCGTCGGCGTCTTCGTGCATGGCGGCGATGAATCGGCCGGTGAGCTCGCCTATGGTTTCCCCGTTTTCAACCGCCCGGCGGATGATCTTGTCGTCAATGTCGGTGATGTTGCGGACATAGGTGACCGCATAGCCGCTGGTTCGCAGCCAACGCTGCACGGCGTCAAACACCACCATGACGCGGGCATGGCCCACATGGCAGAAATCGTAGACCGTCATGCCGCAGACGTACATGCGTACCCGACCCGGTTCGAGCGGGACGAAGTCTTCCTTGGCGCGGCTGAGGGTATTGAAAACGCGAAGCATCAGGATTTGGGCGCAGAGCCCCCTGGGAGAGGGCCGAAAACCAGGCGAAATAACGCCCGTTGTTAGAATGCTGCGATGCATCCGAGTATAGCACCGGGCCCCTGTCTGCCCTCGAGCAAAGCGGGCCTCGCAAGGCCGCGCCGGGCGGCCGTTCGCCATGCGGCATTGCGCCTGGCTGTCGTGCTTGCACTGGGGCCCCTGGCGGGTATGTCCATCGTGCTTCACGGGCAGGCACTTCCATCTCCGCTTTCACCCGCGTGGTCCGACCCACGGGCCGCCTCCACCGCGCTCGAGCAGGCAAGGCGTCTCTATGCCGAGGGCCAGCGCGAGGCCGCCATGAAGGTGGTGGATACCGCGCTCCAGAGCGCGCCGCGCGATGCGGCGCTTCGCTTCACGCGGGCGGTGATGCTTGCGGACGCAGGACGCAATGATGAGGCGATGCAGGGCTTCACCGCGCTCACACAGGAGTTTCCCGAGCTTCCCGAGCCGCACAACAATCTCGCCACCCTGCACGCTGCGCGAGGTGAACTCGATCAGGCGCGTGCCGCCCTTGAGAACGCGGTTCGTGCCCTGCCCGCCTACGCGCTGGCCTGGGAGAACCTGGGCGACGTGCATCTCAGAATGGCCGAGCGGGCGTGGGCGCGCGCGGCATCGCTCGACAAGGCGTCAGCCGCCCAGACCAAGCTCAAGTTCGCGCGCGAACTGATCGAACGTGTTTCGCCGGCTGGCGCGCGTCCTGCGCCGGTCAATCTGCCTGGCAAGCGCTCGTGACCGTCTGGCGGTCCGGTTCATCAACCTTCCCACCCCTCCCGAGGATCCGATGCTGTTCAGAAAACTCCCACTGATTGCTGCCCTGCTGATGACCATGGCCATGACCGACGACGGCGTGGCTGCCGGTTCACCCCAGGTGCTGATGAAGACCTCGATGGGCGAGGTGGTGATCGAGCTCTACCCCGACAAGGCCCCCAAGACCGTCGACAATTTTCTGAAGTACGTCAACAGCGGCTTCTACACCGACACCGTGTTCCACCGCGTGATCAATGGCTTCATGATCCAGGGAGGCGGCTATCCCAAGTCCATGTACCAGGGTGACATGGGCCGCAAGGAAAATTTCCCGCCCATCGAACTCGAGTCCAGGAACGGCCTGAAGAACGACACCGGCTGGCTCGCCATGGCGCGCACCTCGGTGCCCAACTCGGCCACCTCGCAGTTCTTCATCAACGTCACCGACAACGACATGCTCAATCACCCCAAGCCCGATGGCCATGGCTACGCGGTCTTTGGCAAGGTGGTCAAGGGCATGGAAGTGGTCAATGCCATCAAGGGCGTGAAGACCACGCGCATGGGCCCCATGGCCGATGTACCGGCTGAGCCGGTCGTGATTCAGTCGATCACGGTAGTCGGCGGCAAGTGAGCCAGGCGGCGCGGCTGAGTGTCGGTGCGGCCGAGGCGGCCCTCTTCGCCTCGGACATGCACCTGGGCGATCACGACCCCGACACCGCCGCGCTGTTTTTCAGGATGCTGGATGCGCATGCGCCGTCCATCACCCACCTGTTTCTGCTGGGCGATATCTTCGAGGCCTGGGTGGGCGATGATCAGCCCGACCTTGTCGCAGCCCAGCTGGGCGAGCGCCTGAAGGCGCTTTCAGAGCGGGGCGTGCAGGTGGCGCTCATGCGCGGCAACCGCGATTTTCTGCTGGGTAGCGGCGCGCCACCGGGCTGGCCCGAGCGCTACGGGGCGCTGCTGCTGGATGACCCCACCGTGCTGGATCTGTTCGGTGAGCCGGTGCTACTCGCCCACGGCGATGCCTGGTGCACCGATGACCTGGCCTATCAGCGCTTTCGTGCCCAGGTGCGAAGCGCCGCCTGGCAGGCGGCCTTTCTGGCGCGCCCGCTTGCCGAGCGACTCGCCATCGCTCGCGAGATGCGGGCTCAGAGTGAGCGAAACCGGCAGGGCCCGGACATTGGCGATGTGAACGAAGACACGGTGCGCGAGGCGCTTGCCAATGCAGGGGTGAAGCGCATCATTCACGGGCATACGCACCGGCCGGGCACGTACGCGCTGGGCGCGGACATGACACGTCAGGTGCTGCCGGATTGGCTGGCCGAGACTGCGCGTGGGGGCTTTTTGAGAGCGGCGGCGGACGGGTGGAAGATGATCTTTGACGACTCTTTGCGCGACGATCTGGGCCAGCGCGTCATGAAGGCGTTCGGAGCCAGCCTCGACGAGTTCGACGAACTCTATCGAAAGCTCGCGAAGTAATCGTTGG
>Ga0172373_10008308_pt1 | contig 13204 bp, 12 predicted proteins | sample Lak10m_2_FD_114546 | JGI IMG/M metagenome (GOLD analysis project Ga0172373, IMG submission 114546) | Freshwater microbial communities from Kabuno Bay, South-Kivu, Congo - kab_092012_10m | ecosystem: Environmental > Aquatic > Freshwater > Lake | place: Democratic Republic of the Congo... | reverse complement strand
CCGCCGTTTGTCACGGTGGTCGCCCTGTTCGTGGATGCAGAAGCCGCGCAAATCCGGCAAACACTGGAGGCAGTCCGGATCGACTTGCTACAGTTCCATGGCAATGAAAGCCCGGAGCACTGCAGGCAGTTTGGCAAACCATGGATCAAGGCGTTGCGGGTGCGGCCGGACACGGACCTCGAATCATTGATGAGAGCGCACACTGGCGCTAGCGGTTTTCTGGTCGACGCATGGCATCCAGACGCCATGGGCGGAACCGGACACCGCTTTGACTGGACTCTGCTTCCGCCCGGCATCAGCAACCAATTGATCCTGGCGGGTGGATTGACGCCTGAAAATGTCACCGAGGCTCTGGCCTCGGTCCGTCCTTATGCGCTGGATGTGTCCAGCGGCGTCGAGGCCGGTAAAGGAATCAAGGATACTGCCAAGATGGCGGCTTTCCTCAACGAGGTATACGACTTTGACTACCGTTCTAACCGCGACTGAGCCCTACAACCTGCCCGATGCACGTGGTCATTTTGGCCCCTATGGCGGCGTGTTTGTGGCAGAAACCCTCATGGAACCCATTGAGGAACTGCGCCTCGCCTATGAGCGATTCATGCAGGACGAGGAGTTTCTGGCGGAACTGGATCATGACCTTCAGCATTACGTGGGACGGCCCTCCCCGATTTATCACGCCGAACGTCTAAGCCGGCATTTTGGCGGAGCACAGATTCTCCTCAAGCGCGAAGACCTGAATCACACCGGTGCGCACAAGGTCAACAACACCATCGGGCAGGCCCTTTTGGCCAAACGCATGGGCAAGACCCGCATCATTGCCGAAACCGGTGCTGGCCAGCATGGCGTGGCGACAGCGACGGTGGCAGCCCGACTGGGTCTCGAATGCGTGGTCTACATGGGCGAAGTTGATGTCGCCCGTCAGGCACCCAATGTGTTGCGGATGCGCCTCCTGGGCGCCACGGTTGTCCCGGTTTCATCCGGCTCCAAAACCCTCAAGGACGCCCTGAACGAAGCCATGCGGGATTGGGTGACCAACGTCGACAATACCTTCTACATCATAGGCACCGTCGCGGGACCTCACCCCTATCCGGCAATGGTACGTGACTTTCAGGCCATCATCGGGCGCGAATCCCGTGAGCAGATGCTGGCGCAAACCGGACGACTGCCTGATGCCCTGGTTGCCTGTGTCGGCGGCGGTTCCAATGCGATCGGGCTGTTCTATCCCTTCATCGGCGATACCGACGTCAAGCTATACGGGGTGGAAGCCGCAGGCGATGGCATTGAAACCGGACGGCACTCCGCACCCCTCAGTGCCGGGCGGCCCGGCGTCCTTCATGGCAACCGCACCTACCTGATGGAAGACGACGATGGAGAAATCATCGAAACCCATTCCATCTCAGCCGGTCTCGACTATCCCGGCGTCGGCCCCGAGCACGCCTGGCTAAAGGACAGTGGGCGTGCCCAGTATGTCGCCATCACCGATACCGAGGCGATGGAAGGCTTCCATACCCTGACCCGCATGGAAGGCATCATTCCGGCACTGGAGTCCAGTCATGCCGTTGCCTATGCCATGAAGCTGGCCCCCACCCTGGACAAGGACCAGCAGATTCTCATCAACTTGTCCGGTCGGGGTGACAAGGACATCAACACGATTGCCGCAAGAGAGGGTATTTCACTGTGAGCCGACTGACCGCGAAATTTGCTGCTCTAAAGAAGGCTCAACGGACAGCCCTCATCCCCTTCATTACGGCGGGGGATCCCGATCCCGAATTTACCGTCCCGGCGCTGCATGCACTGGTCAAGGCCGGGGCCGACATCATCGAAGTCGGCGTGCCCTTCTCTGATCCCATGGCCGATGGACCAGTGATTCAAAAGGCGAGCGAGCGAGCGCTTGCTCACAAAATGAGCCTGCGCCGCACTCTGGATCTGGTCAAACGCTTCCGCGAGGATGATAACGAGACACCGGTCGTCATCATGGGTTACCTGAATCCCATCGAAGCCATGGGCTACCAGACTTTTACCGATGCAGCCGCAGAATCAGGGGTGGATGGCGTCCTGACGGTAGACATGCCTCCGGAGGAATCCTCGGAACTCCTCCAGCTCTTTGATCAGGCAGGCATTGATCCGATTTTTCTGCTGGCCCCCAACAGTACCGAGAAGCGCATCCGCAAGATGGGCCAACTGGGCCGCGGTTACCTCTACTATGTGGCCCTGAAAGGCGTGACGGGTGCCGGACATCTGGACTTGTCTGACGTGGAGCGCAAGATCGGGCAAATTCGCGAATTGACCGATCTGCCATTGGCCGTCGGCTTTGGCGTCAAGAATGCTGAAACGGCACGCAGCATCGGCACCCTGGCCGAGGGCGTAGTCGTGGGCAGCGCCCTGGTCAGCCGGATTGAGGCAGCCGAGGGCAATCCGGCCCAGGCACTGTCCGACATCAAGGAACTGATCGCTTCAATGCGCGGCGCCCTGGATGCGTCCGCTTCCAACGCCGCCTGACTGCAAAGAGGTCTACCGTGAGCTGGTTTCATAAACTGGTCCCATCCAAGATCCGCACCGAAGCCTCCAGCAAGGGCACTGTGCCCGAAGGTCTGTGGAGCAAGTGCCCGAACTGTAATGCCATCCTTTATCGCTCGGAGGTTGAGCGAAGTCTGGCCGTCTGTACCAAATGCGACCACCACATGCGTCTCAGTGCGCGCAAGCGGCTGCATGCCTTTCTGGATCCGGGCAATCGGGTCGAGCTTGGCGAGTCACTGGTTTCGGTAGATGTCCTGAAATTCAAGGACAGCAAGAAATACAAGGATCGTCTGGTGCAGGCGCAAAAGGCGACCGGCGAAAAGGACGCGCTGATCGTCGTCGCCGGGCAACTGGTCGGTCGACCGGTCGTGGCGGCAGCCTTCAATTTCGAATTCATGGGCGGCTCCATGGGCTCCGTGGTCGGCGAGCGGTTTGTCCGCGGCGTCAATCACTGCATTGGCCAGAGAACGCCCTTGGTCGTTTTCTGCGCCAGCGGGGGCGCCCGCATGCAGGAATCCTTGCTGTCGCTGTTCCAGATGGCCAAAACCAGTGCCGCGCTGGCCAAAATGGCCGAGGCTGGCATTCCGTTCATTTCAGTGATGACCGACCCGACAATGGGAGGCGTTTCAGCCAGCCTGGCCATGCTTGGCGACATCAACATCGGTGAACCCGGTGCCCTGATCGGTTTTGCCGGTCCACGCGTTATCGAGCAGACGGTTCGCGAAAAATTACCCGAAGGCTTTCAGCGCAGTGAGTTTCTCCTCGAGCATGGGGCCATCGACATGATTGTCGATCGACGTGAATTGCGGCCCACGGTCGCCTCGCTGCTGGATCTGCTGATGCCAGAATCCGCCCGTTCCCTCGGCATGGATCGACGCATTGAGTACAACGGTACTGACGAATCTCAGCCCGGCGCCTGATCCCATCCATGTTGTTAAAAACGCTGGCCGATTGGCTGGCTTGGCAGGAGACCCTGCACCCTCAGACCATAGACCTTGGGCTGACCAGAGTTTCCCGGGTGCTCGAGTGGATGGCACTGCCGGGCCGCCAGCCATTCACAATCAGCGTCGGTGGCACCAATGGCAAGGGCTCCTGTGTGGCCATGCTCGACTGCATTCTGCGCGCGGCCGGCTATCGGGTAGGCACCTACACCTCACCCCACATATTGCGTTACAACGAGCGCATTTGCGTCGACGGCCAACCCGTCAGTGACGACCGGATCATGACGGCGTTCAACCGCATTGAAGCCGCTCGCGACGGAACATCCCTCAGTTTTTTTGAATTCGGCACCCTGGCCGCCCTAGAGATTTTTTCCGGCGAGAACCTGGATATTCAGATTCTGGAAGTGGGATTAGGCGGTAGACTGGACGCGGTCAACATCGTGGATGCCGATATCTCCCTGATCGCCACCATCGACATCGACCATCAGGAGTGGTTGGGCAATACCCGTGAAGAGATCGGCCATGAAAAGGCCGGCATCCTCCGAAAGGGTCGCCCTGCAGTGATTGCCGATCCCGATGTGCCGAGCACCGTGTTAACGGTGGCAGAGACGTCGAGTACCCCTCTGTATCGTCAGGGACATGAGTTTGGTTTCAAGCGAGCTGGAGACACTTGGACCTGGTACGGCGGGGGACTTCCGCTCACCGGCTTGCCTTACCCGGCTATTCCTGGGGATCACCAACTCCTGAATGCCGCTGCCGTCATCCAATGCCTGCGTCTGGCAGAATCTGAAAAGCCAGTGACTAACTCAGCCATCATGCGCGGGCTGGCCGACGTTCATCTTCCCGGGCGATTTCAGTTGTTTCCCGGAGAGATTCCGGTATTGCTCGACGTGGCGCATAACCCTCAGGCGGTCGCGATCCTGACCGGTCATTTGCGCCAGCATTATCCGGGCAGGACCATCAGGGCGATCTTTTCGGTCATGCGTGACAAAGACATCGCGGGCATGGTCAATCTGATCAATGACGTGATCGACAGTTGGTATCTCGTGCCCTTGCAGATGCCCCGTGCGGCCACACCTGAAGAATTATTCGAGATCCTCCATAATGCCGGCATGACTCGGGTGAAAAAGGGGTTTCCCAATGTTGCCGGGGCCTGCCGGGCCGCCCGCGAGGAGTCTGAAACAGGCGATCTCCTGCTTGTATTTGGTTCATTTTTTCTGGTTTCTGATTATCTGGCGCAAGCTGTCTGACATGGGGGTTGATACAAATGGATGAACAATTAAAACGACGCCTCGTCGGCGCGGCTGTCATCATGTTGCTGGCGATTGTGATCGTCCCGCTGTTTTTTGAAGACAAATCTCCAAAAGACCCCTCTGCTCTGCCGGAAGCCCTGCAGGAACAGCCACTGGCTCTCCCGCGCGAATCCGCGAAGACTGATACAAAAACTGCCGAGGAGTCCGCACCGGTCGCGACTGCTCCGGCAACCCGCCCAAAGAAGCGCAAATATGAGGTGGTTCCGCTCGACGATGCGCCGGCCAAACCCGCGGCGTCCGAGAGTGAACCGCAGGAAGCCTCTGCTGACGCTACGGCAACGGCCCCAACCGAATCCACTGACTATTCGGACGAGGAAGCAGAGCCTGTGGCACCCACACCCCGTGCGGCTCCCGCCTCGTCGCCCTCCTCTGAGCAGGCAAAGTCCGTCGTCAGAAAGCCTGCAAGCCCTGTAAAAGAGACCCAAGCAACCCGACAACCCCCCAAGAGCAGTGTAACGGCCACCAAAAGTCGTCCGGAAGTTGCTTCGACATCTGCCAAGAAACCGGAATCGACCCCGACTGCAAAATCGACCAAGATCACTCCCAACACCACCGTAAAACCGGCCGCACTCACCAAACCCGTCGAGGCAGCCAGCAAGAAAACTGCAAGTACACCAGCTGCAACTCCTGACAAGGCAACGAAAAAGCCGGATGCAGCCCCCGCCACCAAACCCAAGAAGGCGGCTGATAGCAAAAGCTGGACTGTTCAGGCGGGCACGTTTGCCGAAGAATCAAACGCCCGAAATCTGGTAGACAAATTGAAGAAACGGAATCTGTCCGCCAGGATGTATCCGGTTGAGGGAAGCTCAGGAAAGGTTTATCGGGTCACCGTAGGCTCAGGACTGGATCGGACTCAAGCCGAAAAAATTCAGAAGGACCTATCTTCCAAGGATGGTGTTAACGGCGTCATTCTGCAGAGCCGATAAAGCCGCGGCAGCCCCACCTCGACCGATCACTCATTACTGAGACACTCCATCGATCCATGATGGCTTTCAACTGGCTGGATGTGTCCATCATCGGTCTTCTCGGGCTCTCCGGTCTGGTCGGACTGGTTCGCGGTCTGGTCCGTGAGGTGCTTTCCGTGGTTTCCTGGGGATTGGCCATCTGGGTCGGCATCACCTTCAGCGGAACCCTGGAGGGCTATCTGGAAGCGTCGATCCCCTCCGACACCGCGCGCATCGCGGCGGCCTTTGGCATTCTGTTCATTCTGACCCTGCTGATCGCCGGAATGATCGGGTTCCTGTTAACGAGAATGCTGGAAAGCACCGGATTGTCCGGCATCGACCGACTTGCCGGCTTGTTGTTCGGGTTGGGACGGGGCGTCCTTGTCATCGCCGTGCTGGTTTTTCTGGCACGCACCACGCCTTTGCCCAAGGAACCCTGGTGGCGCAGTTCGCAACTGATGCCGACATTCCAGTCCATAGCACTTTGGCTGGAAAACCAGTTACCCCCGGGGTTTGTTCCCCGTTTCGATTCCAAGTCTGTTTCACATTGAATTAAGAAATCCCTTATGTGTGGCATTGCCGGTATCGTCTCCAATCAGGAAGTGAATCAGGAACTCTACGAGGCACTGACCGTGCTTCAGCATCGCGGTCAGGATGCAGCGGGCATCGTGACCTGCGAGGGCGACAAGTTCCACCTGCGCAAGGATAGCGGGCTGGTACGCGATGTCTTCCATACTCGCCACATGCTCAATCTCCGTGGGACGATGGGCATTGCCCATGTTCGCTACCCCACTGCGGGCTGCACCAGCTCCGCCGAAGCCCAGCCGTTCTATGTCAACTCACCCTATGGCATCACGCTGGCCCACAACGGCAATCTCACCAATGCCGAGAAGCTCAAACGAGAACTCTTTGTTCAGGATCAGCGGCACCTGAATACGGACTCCGACTCCGAAGTACTGCTCAATGTGTTCGCCCACGAACTCCACGAACTCGGCAAGCTGCGCATCACCTCCGACGATGTCTTCCAGGCAGTGTCGGGCGTTCATGCGCGCTGCCAGGGCGGCTACGCGGTAGTCGCCATGATCACCGGGTTCGGCGTGCTGGCCTTCCGTGACCCGAACGGTATTAGGCCGCTTGTCTATGGCGAACGAAAGACCGATCAGGGCACCGATTTCATGTTCGCCTCGGAAAATGTGGCCCTGGATGTGCTCGGGTTTACGACTGTCCGCGATATCGAACCCGGCGAAGCGATATTCATTGAAAGGGATGGGACGCTCCATTCCCGGCAGTGTGCAGAAAAAACCGCGCTATCCCCGTGCATCTTTGAATATGTCTACTTTGCGCGCCCGGATTCCATCCTCGACAACATTTCCGTGTACAAGGCCCGTCGGCGCATGGGGGACAAGCTGGCCGACAAGATCATGCGTCTCCGCCCCAACCATGACATCGATGTGGTGATTCCCATCCCCGACACCAGCCGCACCTCCGCCCTGCAACTGGCCAACAAACTCGGTATCAAGTACCGCGAGGGGTTCATCAAGAATCGCTACATCGGCCGTACCTTCATCATGCCTGGCCAGCAGTTGCGGAAGAAATCGGTCCGGCAGAAACTCAATGCCATCGGCATGGAATTTCAGGGCCGGAATGTCCTGCTGGTGGATGACTCGATTGTGCGCGGAACCACTTCAGAGCAGATTATCCAGATGGCTCGTGATGCCGGTGCCAACAAGGTCTATTTTGCCTCGGCCGCTCCCCCTGTCCGTTACCCCAATGTCTACGGCATCGACATGCCTGCCGCAGAGGAACTGATCGCCCACGGCCGAACCGAGGAGGAAGTCGAACGTGCCCTGGGATGCGACTGGCTGATTTATCAGGATCTTCCTGACCTGATTGAAGCGGTGCGAAAGGCAAACCCCAATATCCATCAGTTTGATACTTCCTGCTTCAATGGCGAATACGTTACCGGCGACATTGATCAGGCCTACCTGGAACGCTTGAGCAATCACCGCAACGACGGTGCCAAATCGGGTCGGGAAGGCAGCGGGTCGACCATCGGTCTTCACAACGCCGGCTAGGGAGAAGCAACATGGAAGAAATGGACTGGAGCGAGTTTCACCTCGACACTCAGGCGATACGCGCCGGCCAGCACAGGACGGCTGAAGGCGAACATGCGGAGCCGATCTTTCCCACCTCCAGCTATGTTTTCGGCAGCGCCGCCGAAGCCGCTGACCGCTTTACCGGGAAGGTACCAGGCAACATCTACTCCCGCTTCACCAACCCGACCGTGCGTACCTTCGAGGAGCGCTTGGCCGCTTTGGAGGGTGGAGAACGCTGCATCGCTGTTGCCTCGGGCATGGCGGCCATCGGCACGATGGCCTTCGGGCTCCTGAAATCCGGTGATCACGTTGTCTGTTCCCGGGGTGTGTTTGGAAACACCGTCCTTTTGTTCCAGAACTTCCTCGGCAAATTCGGGGTGGAAACCACCTTCGTCGACCTGACTGATTACGATGCTTGGGCCGGGGCCATGCGACCCACCACACGGCTGCTGTTCGTCGAGACACCCTCCAATCCGTTGACCGAGGTGGCCGACATCCGGCAACTGGCCGATTTGGCGCACGATCACGGAGCCCTGCTGGCCGTCGACAACTGTTTCTGCACCCCGACCCTACAGCGTCCCCTGGAATTTGGTGCAGACCTGATCATCCATTCCGCCACCAAATATCTCGATGGACAGGGGCGCTGTATCGGCGGCGCCATCGTGGGTTCACAGGAATTGTTGGAGAAACAGATTTATCCTTTCCTGCGGACCGGAGGACCCTCCATGAGCCCCTTCAATGCCTGGGTCTTCCTCAAGGGGCTGGAAACACTGGGTATTCGCATGCGTGCCCACAGTGAAAACGCGCAAGCCCTGGCAGAATGGCTACAACAGCAGTCCTGGGTAGAACGAGTCAATTACCCCGGCCTTCCATCCCACCCCCAGCATGCCCTGGCCCGACGACAGCAGAAATCAGGCGGCGGCATCGTCAGCTTTGAAGTTCAGGGTGGCCGTGAAGCCGCCTGGCGATTGATTGATTCAACCCGACTACTCTCCATCACGGCCAACCTGGGGGATGTCAAAACCACCATCACCCACCCGGCCACAACGACACATGGCCGACTCACTGACGCCGAGCGCGAAGCAGCGGGCATCCGCGAAGGGCTGATCCGCATCGCCGTGGGCCTGGAAAACATTGAAGACATCAAAAAGGATCTGGGCTCAGCCCAACTTTAATAATCGGCTATAGCCAACTGATTCGGTCAGCCGATCTATCTTCACTATTGGATATTGGGCCGGAAATCCGTCTCCCGCTGCACATCGGAAAGTATCCAGGCGGGATCAAACTCAAGCTCGATAGTCTCGCTCCAGAAGGAGGTTTTTTTGTCGGCAAGGACTGGACCGACAATAGGAATGTAGCGTTTTAGGTCAACCTTGCTATCTGAGCCCCATTCCCACAAGCCGGTAAGTCTCCCGTCCGATTGTGTCTGGCGGGTCGGGTCACCCAGCAGTTCAAGCGCCTCCGCGTAGGTGGTTTTTCCAACCAGGAGACTGGCATATTCAGTTTCGCTGGGCGGCATTTTGTGTTGATTTGAGCACCCCCCAAAAACCAGAAACCATGGGAGAAGCAGCTTGCCGATCCTTCGCCTAGCGTTCACAAGCCATCTTACGGCAAGGCAGGTTTACTTCTCTTTTGGAACTCGGCTTCCGTCATGTCGGTTTCAAAGGACCATGGCTTCTTGTCCTTCAAATACCAACCCTTCAGATTGGTCATACAGGGGATCAGGTACTCTTCGTTAAGCGTTTCGCTGCCATAACCCAAGCCATAGAAAAGTACATCTCGCTTGGCCTTTTCAACGGCCCCGGTATTGCAGTCGTAAAGATCATTAAACAGCCGGGTTTCGCTGGCGTCACCCTCACCTCTGCCCCATATGGAAACGTGTGGTGTTTGCTGGCTGACACAGCCAACACAGAGAACGGCAAACAAAATCAAGGCAAGGGTCTTCATCACCGGGTCATCCGTTGCGTTGTTTGAACGGGTTAGAGCAAAAAGGCTGTCCGTGAACTATCACTGTTACTCCCTCTCCAGACTGTCCGGCGTTACGGCCAGATATCCTGTCGGACGAATTGAACCCCAATACTGGCAGGAGGGGCAACGCCAATGAAGTTCCTTGGCGCCAAAACCGCAGTGCTTGCAGAGGAACTGATGCTGATCGCTGACCAGTTCCTGAAGCAATGAACAGAGTCTGCGCATCTTGTTCGAGGCATAAGGCCCCTCCTCGCTCAGTAAGGCAAGCGCCCTGCTGATCCCGATCGGGTCGGGACGACTTTCCAGTATGGGTAGCAGATAATCCAGCGCAGCACCCAGTCCCTGTGTCAGCCTCATACGACCCGCGCGTTCAACAGCCGCTGATACCATACCGAATTCATCATAGAGATGATCAAGATAGGCGATGAATTCGCGCTCATTTCCCTGTCGCTCCCAACATTGACGGATCAGCGGCAGTACGACGGGCAAGTAATCAGGATTCTGCAACTCCACTGATTTAAGGGTACTCAGTGCCTGCTTATCCTCCCCATTTCCGAGTTCAAGCCTACCCTTGGCAATGCTGGCTCTGACACAGGAAGGGTCATCAGCCAATGCACAGGCAAGATAATCCCGAGCATCCTTTAGACGATGCAAGGTCATGGCTTCTTCCGCCAACTCACAGAAGAAATATGCCGCTGTCTCGCCATGTCGAGGTCTGACTTGGCGACGCAATTCTCGCACGCTCTCGATGGCCTTGTGCCAATCCTTCTGCTGTTGGTAGATCTGCAGGAGATGTTGTGAGGCCACCCTGCCATGCGATTTTGTCCCGGACAAGGTAACGAAGATCGATTCCGCGCGGTCGAACAGACCGGCACGCATGTAGTCGATGCCAAGTTCGTAGCCGGCCTTGTCTTTCTGTTGCTGGGAAACTCCGGGTTCCAGGGTCAGTTTCTTGTGAAGTTCGATGGCTTTTTCGACCTCACCCCGCCGGCGGAAAAGGTTTCCGAGAGCAATATGAGTTTCAAGGGGCTCTGAATCCTGCTCAAGAATTCGGACGACCGTCTCGATGGCCTTGTCGGTCTTTGCATCGAGAAGGTAGTTGATGCCCGTACGGTATGCCCGTGTCAGCGGATGCTCAATATCCCTGAGATAGTTGCGCGTGTAGTGTTTGCGGGCCGCGTACCACCCAGAAGCAGCCGCCACCGGAAGCAAGAGGGCGATCAGGCTCTGTGCCAGCATATCCTGTCACCGAGAACCGGAAAGGGCCCATAATTCCAGGGCCATAGGTATTTGTTCTTCCAAGAATTCTGTCGCGAAAACGCGGATCGCCCACATGAGCGGACGGTAAGGCATAAAAAAGCCATACCCTTCATCCCTTGATTCAGTGGTATGGCTTCAGGATTCATATATCCGGTTCAGAATCGCGCTATTTCGGCGTGCCCGTGATCATTGAGCCGAGTTGACCTTGTCACGCAGATCCTTCCCCGGTTTGAAATGAGGAACATAGCGGGACCCCAACTCAACCCGGGTTCCGGTTTTTGGATTCCTGCCCAGCCGGGGAGCCCGGTAGCGTATGGAAAAACTTCCAAAACCGCGGATCTCAACCCTTTGTCCGGCAGACAGAACCTCAGACATGTGATCCACCATCCCCTTCACCGCATGCTCAATGTTACGCGGCTGAATTTCCGGGTAGCGTTCACACAGAATCTGTATGAGATCAGACTTGGTCAAATCGGTATCCTGATAGTCGGGAGGGGTCAAACCCCTCCCGGATGGAAACAGTCTTACTTGTTTTCCATCTGTTCCTTGAAGATATCTCCCAGGGTCGGCATGGCCGAGGAAGCCTGCTGGGTGTATCCCTTGATGGCAGTCGCCTCGTCTTCCTGATCCTTGGCCTTGATCGACAGGGTGATCGCCTTCATTTTCTTGTCAACGCCCATGAACTTGGCTTCAACCTGGTCGCCAACATTCAATTGGGTACGAGCGTCCTCAACGCGGTCACGGGAAATTTCAGAAGCCCTCAGGTAGCCTTCAACACTGTCACCCAGCGTGATTACCGCGCCCTTGGCATCCACTTCCTTCACCACACCAGTGACCAAATCACCCTTTTCATGGGCAGTCAGGAAGTTCTGGAAGGGATCGTGTTCCAGTTGCTTGATGCCGAGCGAAATGCGCTCCCGCTCCGGATCGATCGCCAGAATAACGGTCTCGACTTCATCGCCCTTCTTGTAGTTGCGAATCGCCTCTTCCCCGGTTTCGTTCCAAGAGATATCGGACAGATGCACCAAACCATCGATATTGCCATCCAGACCGATAAAGACACCGAAGTCGGTAATGGACTTGATGGTGCCACTGATCTTGTCGCCCTTGTTATGGGTGGTGGCAAATTCATCCCACGGGTTGGCGCGGCACTGCTTCATGCCCAGTGAAATGCGACGGCGCTCCTCGTCAATGTCGAGGACCATGACTTCGCACTCATCACCCAGTTGAACCAGTTTCGACGGATTGATGTTCTTGTTGGTCCAGTCCATTTCGGAGACGTGGACCAGACCTTCGACGCCCTCTTCCAACTCGACAAAACAGCCGTAGTCGGTGAGATTGCTGACCTTGCCAAACAACCGGGTACCGGCCGGATAGCGACGCGCTATGTTCATCCAGGGGTCTTCACCCAATTGCTTGAGCCCCAGGGAGACGCGGTTCTTTTCCTGATCATATTTGAGAACCTTGACCTGGATTTCCTGCCCGATTTCAACAGCTTCGGACGGATGACGTACGCGCTTCCAGGCCATGTCGGTGATATGGAGCAGACCGTCGACACCGCCCAGATCGATGAACGCACCGTAATCGGTGAGGTTCTTGACGACGCCGGTAACAATGGCACCTTCCTTGAGGTTCTCAAGAAGAGCTTCCTTCTCGGCGCTGAACTCGGATTCCACCACGGCGCGACGGGACAGAACCACATTGTTGCATTTCTGATCGATCTTGATGACCTTGAATTCCAGGTCACGACCTTCCAGATAGGCTGTGTCGCGAACCGGGCGCACATCCACCAGGGAACCCGGCAGGAACGCGCGCAGGGCACCAATGGCGACTGTGAAGCCACCACGAACCTTACCGGTCATGCGACCGACGACGGTTTCGTTCTTCTCGTGTGCTTCTTCCAGATCGGTCCAGGCCTTGAGACGCTTTGCCTTGTCACGGGACAGAAGAGTCGCCCCCAAGCCGTCCTCCAGCAGTTCCAGGGTACACTCAACCGTGTCACCTACCTGTACTTCAATCTGGCCATCGGCATCCAGGAATTGCCATTTGGGTACAACACCCTCGGACTTCAGTCCGGCATTGACCACCACCACATCTGGACCGATGTCCACGACGGTGCCACGAATGACGCTACCCGGGCGCATTTCCGCCTGGGCAAGACTCTG
>Ga0172373_10008306_pt1 | contig 13206 bp, 16 predicted proteins | sample Lak10m_2_FD_114546 | JGI IMG/M metagenome (GOLD analysis project Ga0172373, IMG submission 114546) | Freshwater microbial communities from Kabuno Bay, South-Kivu, Congo - kab_092012_10m | ecosystem: Environmental > Aquatic > Freshwater > Lake | place: Democratic Republic of the Congo... | reverse complement strand
GCTTGCGGTAGAGGGCTGGTTTCGTGGACCGCTTTCAAGGGTGAGCCGCGGGGCGCTCCTGCTTGCAACGCTTTGTCTTTCCATGCCAGACACCGGGCTGAGGCTCACCGGTGCCGCGCTGCTTGGGGTAATCATTGGCCCCGTTTTGCTTCGCAAAAAGCCAACCTCCAATGGGAGCGTGTCATGACTGCGCAGGGTCGCAATCGCTGGATCTGGGCGGGCTGCATGGCCATTGCGTTCGCGCTCTGGGTGTTTGTTGCGCGCGTCCGTATGCACCTGGTCGACGAGCTCCTTTTTCTTGGCTGTATGGTGCTTGCCGCCATCGCATTCACTGCGCTCTACTGGTGGGATGTGGCGGCGGGCTCCAATGACAATCGTGAGGACAATTAGATGTGGCCCCTTCGCTCCATGCTGTTCATTCCCGCCCATAAGACAGACTGGGTTCAACGCGTCGATCGCTATGCGCCGGACTCGGTTGTGCTCGATCTTGAAGACGCCGTGCCGCACCACCTTAAAGTGTCGGCGCGTCCACAGTGCCGCGAGGCCATCGGCATTCTGAAGGGCAAGGGCATTCCGGCATTTGTTCGCATCAACAACTGGGAAGAGGGCGGCCGAGACGATGTTCTGGCCGTGGCGGCAGCCGGCTTCTCCGGGGTGATGCTGCCCAAGGCGCGTGATGTGGGACAGATTCGCGAGCTCGACAATGTGCTGTCTTATGTGGAGGGTCGTGAGGGCCTGCCGCTGGGCTCGATCGCGATCATGCCGCTACCCGAAACCGCCGAGGGCCTTGCCGATGCCAGGCACCTGGTGGCAGCAAGCCGTCGCTGCTCGACGCTGGCGGGAATCGTAGGTGGCATGGTTGAAGGCGATGTGGCGCGCGCAATGGGCTTCAGACCCACGCCTGAGGGCACCGAGCAGCTGTATCTGGCCTCCAAGATGGTTCTCGATGCGCGGGCTGGCGGCGCGCCCTGGCCCATGGCAAGCCTCATCGGAACCGCGCTCGACGATCTCGACGCGGTCCGCAAGCTCGCCATGCGGGCGAAATCCATCGGGTTCTCGGGCGCAATCCTGATTCACCCCACGCATGTGGCGGTGGCCAACGAAATCTTCGCCCCCACGCCCGACGAAGTCGATTACTACGCCGGACTGGTCGAGGCCATGGCGGCTGCCGAGGCCAAGGGCGACGCCGCCGTGCGCTATCGCGGCATCATGGTCGACTACGCGATGCTCCCGCGCGCGCATGATGTGCTGCGCGAGGCCGAGCGTTTCGGCGTGCCCCGTGCGGGGCGCGCGTGAGCGCGCGTCGGCCCCTCGAGGGCCTGCGAGTGGTGGAGCTTGGGCTTGCGCTTGCCGGACCGTTTGCGGGCAGCCTGATGGCAGAGCTCGGTGCTCAGGTCATCAAGATAGAGAAGCCCGGTGGTGGTGATCCAGCCAGGCTGATGGGTATCAGTGTCAAGGATGTGGCGGTCTGGTGGGGCGTGGCTGCCCGGGCCAAGCTCTGCATCGATCTCGATCTGAAGCAGTCTGATGACAGACAGACCCTGCTTGATCTCATCGCAACGGCTGACGCGCTGGTCGAGAACTACCGGCCGGGTGTGCTCGATCGCATGGGGCTGGGTTGGGAAGCGCTTCGCACGGTCAATCCCCGACTGGTGATGGCGAGCATTTCCGGGTTTGGGCAGACCGGCCCGCATGCCTCACGACCTGGCTTTGGCAAGATCGCCGAAGCCATGAGCGGGATTGTGATGCTCACCGGTTCGCCGGGTGAGGTGCCCATTCACATTGGCTTCAGCCTGGCAGACACCTCAGCCGGTCTCATGGGTGCTTTCGGGCTTGCGCTCGGGCTGTATCAGCGCGATGTGGGTGGAGCGGAAGGTACTCACGCTGACGTGGCGCTGTTTGAACCGCTGTTCCGGATGACCGAGTGTCAGCTCGCGCTCACCGAGCGGATGGGGCGCCCCCCCATGCGGGCGGGCAGCAATGATCCCTATGGCTGGGGCGTTCCGGGTGATGAAGATCAGAATCCCAATGCCCTGCAGGCCCTGCGCTGCGCCGACGGCCACTGGCTCATGCTGCGCGGATCGGTTTCCGATGAGATGACCAATCGGGTGAAGGCGCTCCCTGTCGACCAGGCGCTCACATTCCTTTCAGGACAGGGTGTGGCGGCCGCGCAGGTGCATGATGGCGCAACGATCAACGCCAGCCCCTATTTCCGGGCGCGTGGTGATGTGCGCGAGGTGAGTGACCCGCAGATTGGGCCGGTATGCGTGCCGGGGGAAATTCCCAAGGCCTGGCATGAACCCGAGTTGCCGCTCTTCCGTCCAACGCGACCGGACGCGGATCGCGATCAGGTGCTCGGGTCGGCGAAGCGTTGATCAGGAGAGTCCCACCACCTTGCCATCGACCCAGTCGATGCGGGCGGCGGCGGGCACCTTGGGAAGCCCGGGCATGGTCATGATGTCGCCGCAGATCATCACCACAAAGCCCGCACCCGCTGAGAGCCGCACCTCCCGCACATCGATGGTGTGACCTTCCGGGGCGCCGCGTTGCGAGGGGTCCGTTGAAAAGGACATCTGGGTTTTTGCCACGCATACCGGCAGATGCCCCCAGCCTTCGGCCTGCAGCCGGTCGATGGCGGCCCGCACCCGCGCGTCGGCGCGGATATCGGCGGCGCGGTAGACGCGGGTCGCGACAGCACGCAGTTTGTCCCACAGGGGCGTGTCATCGCTGTAGACAAATTCAGGGCTCGCGGGCTGGTCACAGAGACGCACCACCACGCGAGCGAGGTCGGCTGCTCCCGCGCCGCCATCGGCCCAGTGCGTAGCCAGCACCACATCGACCCCAAGTGCCGAGATGCGCTCGCGGATCAGCGCGATTTCGGCAGGCGTATCGGCATCAAAGCGGTTGATCGAGACCACGCATGGAATGCCGTAGACGCGCTTGACGTTGTCCACGTGGCGCTCGAGATTCACAAGGCCGCGTTCGAGCGCGCCGAGATCTTCGCGGGTGAGCGATTTCAGATCAGCGCCCCCGTGGTATTTCAGTGCCCGAACCGTGGCGACCACCACCGCCGCCGAAGGCTTGAGGCCGCTGGCCCGGCATTTGATATCGAGAAATTTCTCTGCGCCAAGATCGGCGCCAAATCCCGCCTCGGTGACGACGTAGTCAGCAAGCTTGAGCGCGGCGCGCGTGGCCACCACTGAATTGCAGCCGTGCGCGATGTTGGCAAATGGCCCGCCGTGCACAAACGCAGGTGTGTGCTCGATGGTTTGCACCAGGTTGGGGGCCAGCGCGTCTCGAAGCAGCACCGTCATGGCGCCGTGCGCGCTGAGATCACTTGCTGTAACGGCGCGGCCGTCCTGCGTGCGGCCAATGATGATGCGCGAAAGCCGTGCGCGCAAATCGTCGATTGAGGTGGCCAGGCACAAAATAGCCATCACCTCGGAGGCCACAACAATGTCAAAGCCGTCCTCGCGCGGGAAGCCGTTACCGGGACCGCCGAGCGAATTCACAATGCTGCGAAGCGCCCGATCATTCATGTCAACCACCCGGCGCCAGCTGATGCGTCGGGGGTCGATGCCGAGTTCGTTACCGTGGTGAATGTGATTGTCGATCAGCGCGGCGAGCAGATTGTTGGCGAGGGCGATCGCTGAGAAGTCGCCGGTGAAGTGCAGATTGATGTCCTCCATGGGCACGATCTGCGCGTAGCCGCCGCCTGCTGCGCCTCCCTTGAGACCGAATACAGGTCCAAGCGAAGGCTCGCGCAGGCACACCATGGCGTCCTTGCCGATATGGTTGAGCGCATCGCCCAGGCCGACGGTGGTGGTGGTCTTGCCTTCGCCCGCCGGGGTTGGGCTGATGGCAGTGACCAGCACCAGCTTGCCGTCGGGCCGGTCTTTCAGGGATTCAATGAAATCAAGCGAAAGCTTCGCTTTGTAGCGGCCGTAGGGGGACAGATGCTCAGGCGCAATGCCCAGGCGCTCACGGGCCAGCGTCTCGATGGGCTGCAGGGTGGCGGACTGGGCGATTTCAATATCGGTAGGCATGGGCGGTGTCCGTCTGGGAGGCGTAAGCACGAGTTTAGCCGCGGCGCTGCCTGGAGCAAAAGGCGAGGGCATTTCGCGGACGGGGGTGTGCTGGTTGTACAGGTGAGCATTTCCCGGTCTGTGTGGCGGTTTTATGGTAATATAAAAATTATTACTTAATGGGTTGCCATCATGACCACCACCGTCAAGCTTCCCGATTCTCTCGAAGCAGCGCTCCGGCAGCGCTGCCTGCACGAGGGGCGCTCCATCAGCGAAATCATGCGCGACGCTCTAAGCGCTTATCTCGCGCGTGAGTTTGAGATGGACTCCGCCTGGGCTCTGGGCCGAGAGGTGTTCGGTCGCCACGCCGGCGCGGCCAATCTGGCAGCCGAACGCAAGCAGGCGCTGGCCGAGGTTTGGGATGCCCGTCAGGCTGGGCGCGGCGCATGAGTCCGCGTCCGTCACTGTCCGCGGCCGAACCGGATCCGCGCTGGTTTCGCTCGCGCCCACCACGTGATGCGCTGATTGACAGCGGTCCGCTGATTGCGCTGTTCAACCGTTCCGATCGCTGGAATCCCGCCACCATGGCATGGCTCGAATCCAATCAGCATGTTCGGCTGCACAGCACCTGGCCGGTGATGACCGAGGTTTGTGCGCTGCTCGCCCGCCGCGTTCACAATCTTGCTGCGCTCGACTTCCTTGAATGGACTCAGCGCGGTGCGCTCAGGCTCGACAGCCCGCCTGATGGTGCACTCGTTTCCGCCATGGCCATCTGCCGGCGGTTTGCCAGCCTGCCCCTTGACCTGGCCGATGCATCCATCGCCGAGGCTGCTGCCCGACTCGGCATTGCGCATATCGTTTCGCTTGATCGCGACTTTGACGTCTACCGCGATGCGAACGGAAAGAAACTCAAAAATCTTTTCAGTCCGCGTTGAGAGTGATGACGGGATGCCCTTCCGGGAAAGCATGATGCATGTAGAGGTCGGGTCATACGAAGCGAAGACCAAGCTGCCTGTGCATCAAAAAAAGATCAGCGATGCCGCTGCTGCGGTCAATCAGATGCGCGCCTTTGTGCGTTCGAGAAACCCCATGCCGGGACTCGATCTCAAAGCGTTGGTTAACGAAGGGCGTGCATGAATTTTGTGCTGGATGCGTCGGTCGCGCTGGTCTGGCTGGCGCCATCTATGCACGCTCCCGGATTGAAAGATGCCGACGCTGTTTTGAACGCGCTCACGGTCTCTTAGGCATTGATCCCCACCTTGTTCAGGCTGCAGGTGGGCAATGTGATCGCCAGGCTTGAAGCCAAGGCAATCGTGACCGAAGCGGAGAGCCGGCGGCTCCAGGGCTTTGCCTGTTCATCCAGTCTTGCCAAAATTTGCCAAGCTCACTACACTGCCGCCATGACCACCATGAATATCTCTTTGCCAGAAACCTTGAAGTCGTTTGTCGACGCGCAGGTCGCTGAACGCGGTTACGGCACGAGCAGCGAGTATGTGCGCGAGTTGATTCGCAGGGATCAGGATCGACAGATCTTGCGTGGCATGCTGCTTGCCGGAGCCTCTTCCCGGCCTGGGAAAACGGCGGATGGCGACTACTTCAAGGCGCTGCGCGAGCGGGTCAGGAAAAGCGGCTCAGCTTGAAAGCCAAGCCGGTCGTCCCCCGCGAACTTGCGGCTCAGGATGTCGAGGACGTCGTTGATTACTACCTCCAGGAGGTGGGTAACCAGGCGGCCTTGAGTTTCATTGAGTCGTTGCAAAAAGCCTTCGAGCACATTGGTCGGCATCCCCAGACAGGCTCACCGCGCTACGCACATGAGTTGAATCTGCCGGGGTTGCGCGCGTGGCCAGTCAAGCGCTATCCCTATTGGGTCTTTTACGTCGAGTTTGATGACCATATCGACGTCTGGCGAGTCCTCAACAGTCAACGGGATATCCCTGCGTGGCTGAGCGCTGAAAAATTTCAACCCTGAGTCATCGCACGCAGTCGCCTGAGCTGTCCGCTGGGATTTGATTCGCTGCATCACCGGTGTCATCACCCGCAGTTCACACCGTTTGAAGGCGCCAGGATGGAAACGCCTGGGAACGCGACGGATGCCATGCTGACGGCACCTTCCATTGAATGAGGCGCCGGGTTGCCGAGCGCGATGGTTCTGCGGAAGATGATCGCACTCAAGGGGGCGCATTTGAAAACCACTCAGATCTCTGAAGAACGCATCCTGTCTCAGGATATTTTCGAGGGCGGGCGAAAGGCTGTGCCGCGGAACGGCACGGGCACCTGGATAGAACCATCGCGCGAAATCCCGGTTTACCACCGGTGCGAGGTGCTGGTGGTGGGGGGCGGGCCGGCAGGCACTGCGGCTGCGGCCTCGGCGGCCCGCGAGGGTGTCGATGTGTGTGTCCTCGAGCGCTACAACCATCTGGGTGGGCTCTCCACTGGCGGCCTGGTGATCTGGATCGACCGCATGAGTGACTGGGAGGGACACCCCACCATTCGGGGCTTTGCCGAGGAGATGCTCGCTCGCCTGCCGCGCGATGCGGTGGCAGGTCCGCCGCGCGCCGAATGGGGGTCGCGCGATCCGGCGCGTGCGTCCTACTGGGCGCTTCGCACCTCGGCTCATCACGGCATTGTGACCTGGGCCCCCACGATTGATCCCGAGTGGCTCAAGCTCGAGTCGCAGCAGATGCTGCTCGAGCGGCGCGTACGACTGGTTTATCACTCGTGGGCATCGGTGCCCATTGTTGAGGATGGTCGGGTCACGGGCGTGGTGTTCGAGAGCAAGGAGGGCCGGCAGGCGATTTTTGCCGATGTGGTGATTGATGCCACCGGCGATGGCGATCTGTTCTCGCGCGCTGGGGCTCGCAGCGATACCGACATCGAACCCGACGACATCCATCACTGCATGAACACCGCCTTCCTCTTCGGCGGTGTCGACATGGAGCGCTACCTTGAGTTTCGTGGTGGCCAGCCCGAGCAGTTTGCCGAGTTCATGCGGCTGGGGCGCGAGCGATGCGGCCTTTTCGAGCGCGCCTATGTGTCGTGGCGCAATGATGTGGCGCTCTTCATGGGGCCCAGGCAGTCGGGGTATTCCGGGCTGAATGTCGATGATCTGAGCACGGTTGATATTCGCTCACACGAAGCGATGCGCAACATCCTCGCCTTTTACCGCGAGCATGCCCCGGGTTTCGAAGGCGCTTTCCTCATGCTGAGTGGGCCGCAGATTGGCGTGCGTCACACGCGAAGGCTTGCGGGTGTCTCGCGCGTCACCCGTGCCCAGTGGCCAACCGCCATGGTGCATCCCGATGAAATCGGTGTCACACCCTCGGTCAATCCCAAGTGGCCCAACATCTCGGTACCACTGGGAAGCCTGATTCCCGAGTCGCTCGATGGTCTGCTCGCGCCCGGTCGGCATGTGGCCTGCGACCGTAATTCGCACGGTTTTCTACGCGAGATTCCGCAGTGCTGGCTCACCGGACAGGGGGCGGGTGTGGCGGCCGCGGTGGCGGTCAAAACGCGGGTCCAACCGCGCGCGGTCGATGTGGCGGATGTTCAGCGGAGGCTGCTCGCGCAGGGGGTGATGCTGCGCAGGGGGTGATGTCTGGAAGGATGTGGTGCCTCTGGAAACACCATGAAATCCTAACGTTTGCTTTTAGATTTTCAGCCCTCAGGCGCTCAGATATTTCTGTTGTGCCTCGTGGTCGGCGCGCAGATCGGCCGAACTTCCCGACCAGACCACCCGACCCTTTTCCAGGATCAGGTGCCGGTCACACAGATCAAGCAGTGGTCGCAGATTCTTGTCGATCACCAGGATGGACATGCCCTCTGCACGCACCATGGCAAGGGCATTCCAGATTTCCTGTCGGATGAGGGGGGACAGGCCCTCGGTGGCCTCGTCAAGAATCAGCAGCTCGGGATTGGTCATGAGCGCGCGACCGATGGCGAGCATCTGCTGCTCGCCACCCGATAGCTGATTGCCGAAGTTGTTCGCCCGCTCGGCCAGACGCGGAAAAAGCCGCACTACCCGCGCGTAGTCCCACGGGGCCTTGCGTTCCGGGCGGGGTATGGCGGTGGCTATGAGGTTCTCGCGGACCGTGAGATTGGGGAAAATCTGCCGGCCCTCTGGCACCAGACCGACTCCCTGCCGGGCGATCCGGTGCGGCGGCCAGCGATCCACCGCCTGGCCCTTCCAGCGGATGCCGCCACGCCAGACCGGCTGAATGCCCAGGATGCTTTTTACCGTGGTGCTCTTGCCCATGCCGTTACGACCCTGGACGCTCACGCACTCACCCGCCACCAATGAAAAGCTGATGTCGAACAAGACCTGACTGATGCCATAGCCGTTTTCAACCGCTGACAATTCGAGAAGCGGCGCGGGCGATGTCATGGGCAATCCTGGGCGGGCACGACAGCAGGGCAGAGGCTCACGCGCTGATCTCCTCGTCGCCCAGATAGGCCTCACGCACGCTCTCGCTGGTGCGCACCACCTCGGGTTCATCGCAGATCAGCACGCGGCCGTAAACCAGCACACTCACTCGTGAGGCAAGGGTGAATACGGCGTGCATGTCATGCTCGACCAGCAGCATGGCGTAATGAGGCTGAAGACGTTTCAGGAGCTCGATCATGCGTTCGGTTTCAACCGGGCCCAGGCCCGCCATCGGTTCATCGAGCAGCAGGACCCGCGGCTCGGTGGCGAGCGCCATGGCGAGCTCGATCAGCCGCTGTTGCCCATACGAAAGCACCGCAGCCGGCCGGTCGCGTTCTGCATGGAGCCCTACCATCCGGAGGATCTCGTCCACGCGATCAATGAGCGGTCCCGGGCCGGTCGCAGGCTTCCAGAACCGGAAATTATGGCCACCGCCAAGCGGGCCCGACTGCACCGCGAGCAGCACGTTTTCAACGGTGGTAAAGCTTCCGATCACCGAGTTGATCTGGTAGGAACGCCCCAGCCCCAGGTGTGCGCGACGTGCCACCGGCCACCGGGTAACGTCGTGGCCCAGCAGTTCCATGCTTCCTTCATCGCTTGTCAGTTCACCCGCGATCTGATTGATGAGCGTGGTTTTGCCGGCGCCGTTGGGGCCTATCACTGCATGGATCTCGCCCTGGGCGATGCTGAGGTCAACGCCATCGGTGACTAGCAGGCCGCCAAATCGTTTGACCAGGCCGCGAAGATTGAGAAGCGGTTGCGCGGAGGCGGGCGTGCTCATCCGTGGCTCCCCCCTGAGCTGCCGCCTGATGGTTTTTCCGATGGGTCGGACAAAAGCCCCCAGAGCCCCTGGCGCAGAAACACCACGATCAAAACGATGATGGGGCCGAGAATGAGCGCCCAGCGTTCGGTGAAGGCCTTGAGCCCTTCCTCAAGAAGCAGGAGTGCGACCGCGCCGACCACCGGACCGAACACGGTGGCCGAGCCGCCCAGTAGCGCCATGACAATCAGCTCACCCGATAAGGTCCAGGCCATGTAGGCGGGCGACACGAAGCTGGTGAGATTGGCCAGAAAGTATCCCGCTACGGCACAGAGCTCGGCCGAGATCACGTACGCGACCAGGCGGTAGGGAAGGCTGGGTGTGCCAACCGCGTTCACGCGGCGCTCGGACACCATGGTGGCGCGCAGCACCAGTCCAAAACGGGATTGCACCGTGCGGGCAATGCCCCAGATGGCCAGCACCAGCGCTGCGACCAGCGAGAGGTAGATGGCGACCTTATTGCCGGTGAGCGGACCCCACGCGCTCAGCTTCTGTATGGTCATGCCGTCGTCACCGCCAAACATGCGCAGGCTGATGAAGACGTAGTAGAAAAGCTGCGCGAATGCGAGCGTGATCATGATGAACGCAATGCCCTGCGTGCGAAGCGCAATCCAGCCCAGGGGCGCGGCAATGAGGGCTGTGGCAATCAGCGCAAGAAGAAGTTGCAGCACGCCCGACTCCATGCCGAGCGCCGAACCGATTCCCACCGCATAGGCGCCAAAGCCAATGTACATGGCGTGCCCCAGGCTCACCATTCCGCCAAAACCCAGCGCGAGATTGAGACCCAGTGCGGCGAGCGCAAACACCAGGATTCGGCCAAAGAGCGTGAGGGGGTAAACGCTGTCGACCCACCAGCAATAAAGCGGTACCAGTGCGAACGCCGCAAGAATCAGCACCATGAGGGGCGTTCGCAGGCGATGCATGATGCGCGCGGCCCTCAGCCCTGCCGCCGACGGACCGGAAACAGGCCGTCGGGTTTGAAGGCAAGCACCACGGCCATCAGCAGGTATACGCCAATGGAGGCGAGCGCGGGGCCCACCGCGTTGGCCACCGACGGATCGGCGACGCTGCGCAGCAGGGTGGGCAGATAGATGCGGCCCAGCGTGTCCACCAGGCCCACGATGAGCGCGCCCAGAAACGCGCCGCGAATCGAGCCGATGCCACCGATCACGATCACCACCAGCGTGAGAATCAGAATGCCGTCACCCATGCCCGGCTGCACCGAGGTGATGGGACCGATCAGGGCACCCGCCAGCCCGGCAAGCCCGCCGCCGAGTGCAAAGATGAAGACATTGAGCCAGCCGATGTTGACGCCGAGGGCCGACACCATCACCCGGTTGCTCGCACCAGCCCGGATCAGCATGCCGATACGGGTGCGTTCGATCAGCCAGTAGAGGCCGACCGCAATGATGAGTCCTGCCCCCAGAATGACGAGCCGATAGGCGGGATAAATGAAGCCGAAAATATCGAGCGAGTCGGAAAGCGCGGCAGGGGTATCCATGAACACCGGTGCGTTGCCCCAGATCCAGCGCACGAGTTCATTACAGAAAATCACGATGCCGAAGGTGGCAAGCACCTGATCGAGGTGGTCGCGTTTGTGCAGCACGGACAGTCCCAGCCGGTCGGCTGCTGCGGCCACCAGAAAGACACCGGCTGTGGCGACCACCACACCCAGCAGGAATGACTGCGTGAGAGCGAAAGTGGCAGCCGCGAAATAGGCGCCCAGCATGTAAAGCACGCCGTGCGCGAGATTGATGAAGCTCATGATGCCGAACACCAGCGTGAGACCCGCCGCCAGCAGAAACAGCAGGATGCCGAACTGCAGACCGTTGAGGAGCTGGGCGATGAAGAGACTCATGCGCGAGCAGGTGTCGGTTGAAGAGCCAGAGGGTGCAAAGTTGAAAGCACCGGCGGGCGGGTTCAGGCCCGCCGGTTGAGCCTGGGGCCCTGGCTTACTTCAGCGAACACTGCGAGACATAGGCGTCGGCATGCGCCTTGAGCGGCGTGGCAATGGTCTTCAGCGAGACTTCACCCGTGCTGTCCTTCGCCACCTCAAAGACATGCATGCTCTGGATGGGAAAGCCGTTGGTGTTGATCTTGAAATCACCGCGTAGCGATTTGAAGTCAGCCTGGCGAAGCGCCGCGCGCAGCGCCGCCTTGTCGGCGACCTTGCCGCCGGTCTTCTTGAGTGCGCTGTCAAGAAGCAGGGCTGCGTCATAGGCCTGGGCAGCGTACTGCGAGGGGATGCGCTTGTACTTGGCACGGAAGTCGGCAACAAATTTCTGGCTGACCGGGTTGTCGAAATCCGGACCCCAGAAGGTGCCCGACAGCACGCCGAGCGCAGTCTCTTTCAGCGCCGGCAGCGTGGAACCGTCGGTGGTGCTGGTGGAGAGGAGCGGCACCTTGCCGAGCGCACCGGCCTGACGCATTTGCCGCACAAACGCCACGCCCATGCCGCCGGGGTAGAACACGTACAGCGCATCGGGCTTGGCCGCCATCATCTGCGCGATTTCAGCGGAGTAATCGGGCTGGTTGAGCTGTGTGTAAACCTCGCCCACGAGCGGCGTGGGGTAGAAGCGTTTGAAGCCCGACACGAAATCCTTGCCCGCCTGATAGTTGGGCGCCATGACATACACGCGCTTGTAGCCCTTGTCGGCCGCGAATTTGCCCATCACCTCCGACTGCGCATCGTTTTGCCAGGAGGTGAAGAAAAAGTTCTGGTTGCACTGAGGGCCTGCGAGCGGGCCCGGTCCGGCGTTTGAGCCGATGAAGATCATGTTGGCGTCGGCCAGCGGCTTGGCCACCGCCATCATCACATTCGAGAACGTGACGCCGGTAATGAGATCGACCTTGTCTTTCTCAATCAGTTTCTGAATGGCCTGAACCCCGACATCAACCTTGAGCTGATCGTCTTCCTTGATGACGGTGATTTGCTGGCCGCCCAGTTTGCCGCCTGAGTGCTCAATTCCCAGCATGAAGCCGTCGTACTGGTCCTGGCCGAGCGTGGCGGCAGGGCCGGACATGGTGGCCATGAAGCCGATCTTGAGTTGTGCAGTGGCCTGGGTGGAGATCGTGAGCGCGGCCAGGGCCGTGGCAAGGCCAGCCAGGCGCAGCGTGCGTTGGATCATGTCGGGTCTCCCTGAGATAGTTAGAGTGAACCGATATTAACCGATCGGTTCGTGGGGTCACGCTCGGGATGCGCGCATCCAGCGGGGGCGATCCGTCTGCCTCGGGATTACCCGAGGCGTCATTCGGGCTCGATTCGGGCCTCGCGCATGACCTTTGCCCACTTGCTGCGCTCGCTCTTCATGAACTGGTCGAGGTCGGCTGAACTGCCGCCGAAATCGAACATGCCAAAGCCCCGCATCCGCTGGCCGACATCGGGCTGCCCCAGAATGGTGTTCAGTTCGCGATTGCTCCGCGAGATCACCTCTGGAGGCGTGCCAGCAGGTGCCACCAGCGCAAACCAGCCTACTGCTTCAAAGCCGGGCAGGGTTTCGTTCACGGTAGGGACCGACTCAAAGCCTGGGACCCGGCTGCGCGCAGTGACGCCAATGACTCGCAGGCGGCCGCTCTGCGCGTAGCTCGACATGGCAGGAATGCTGTCGATGTAAAGGTGGGTGAGGCCGGCCACGGTATCGGCGGCCGCCTGCTGACTGCCCTTATAGGGCACATGAACCATATCGATGCCAGCGGTGGCCTTGAGCATTTCACCGCTGATGTGAGAGAGGTTGCGGGAGGCCGAGGTGGCAAACGACAGCTTGCCAGGCTCGGCGCGTGCCAGCGCGATCAGTTCGGCCATGGTGTGGGCCTTGAGAGAGGGCGTGACCGCAAACATGAAGGGGCTCACGCCAATGCTGATGACCGCAGCGAAATCGCGGTCGGCGTCGAAGCCTGTGCTTTTGAAGGTGTAGGGGTTGATGGCCAGCGTGGACGCCTGG
>Ga0172373_10008305_pt1 | contig 13207 bp, 11 predicted proteins | sample Lak10m_2_FD_114546 | JGI IMG/M metagenome (GOLD analysis project Ga0172373, IMG submission 114546) | Freshwater microbial communities from Kabuno Bay, South-Kivu, Congo - kab_092012_10m | ecosystem: Environmental > Aquatic > Freshwater > Lake | place: Democratic Republic of the Congo... | reverse complement strand
CCCAACGCATCGAGGACTTGCGCATTCCTCCCAACAATCGTCTGGAACCGCTGCGGGGCAACCGTAAAGGCCAGTGGAGCCTCCGCATCAATGACCAGTGGCGGGTCTGCTTCATCTGGGATGCAGGCCACGCGCAGCGCGTCGAAATTTGTGACTACCACTAAGGAGGACGGCATGCCGCAATTGCCCAATACCCACCCAGGCGAGGTGCTGCGCGAGGAATTTCTCATCCCTCTGCAGATCAGCCAATATCGTCTGGCCAAAGCCATCGGCGTTACCGAAGCTCGAATTTCCGCCATTTGCTCGGGCAAGCGCTCGATCACGGCGGATACGGCCCTGCGCTTGTCCGCTTACTTCGGGACGACACCGGGTTTCTGGCTGGGTCTGCAAGCCGATTACGACACCGAGGCAGCGATGGCAGCTTTGCATGAGGATCTCTCACGCATTCGCCGCTTTGACGCCGAAGCGGCGTGATGGCTCTCATAATGCCATGCCCGGCAGCCCGGGCGGAACCGTACACGGGTTCCGCCTCATGCCAGCGAAGCCACGATGCGGATAGGGCGGCGCTCTCGAAGAGGGATGCCATTCGTGAACGCCGATGACTTCGTCTCGACGGATCGCCCTGCCGTGCGGATCCAGAAGGCCCCCTATTTATACATGGTCTGCGCCATAGTCCCTGGCGCGTAGATGCTGGGGTCGACCCAGATATTCACCACCGCGCAATGCCGGGTTTTCTGGACCGCTTCTCGCGCGCGCTGGAGCGCACCTGCTCTTTCCCGGCTATTTCGCCCTGCTGCGCTGGTTGAACGAGCGTGGGGTCAGCCTGGCGTTTTTCAGTTCGGGCGTGGAGGCGCTCAATGCGCCCCTGGTGGACCCGATCATGCGGAGGGCATTCGCCGACGCGCGCGCACCGGTCCCCTACCGCGTCTTTTCCCGCCAGCATTGCACCGATACTGACGCCTTGGATCGACAGGCGCCGGGGGCGGGCGAGCGCTATCAGCCGTAAGCTCATCGCGAATGTTGTCATTATGAGTCAATTAGTTATCCGTTCATGCCGAGCCTGTCGAAGCATGAACGGAGGGTCTTCGAGGCGCCCTGGGGCGGGTCGCCCGTCTGCCTGCGCTCCGCGCGGCCATGCTAGGATGGCGCTCTATTTCCACACCCCTTCCACCCCCCCGCCGCCCATGCGCTTCTTCAACACTGAAGGTCCGGTGCGCCCAGACGACCATTACTGCCTGCCGCCCCTGTCGCGCTGGGATCTGGACGAAGTTCTGAGTCTCATCGACCAGAAAAAATACTTCCTGCTCCACGCCCCGCGCCAGACCGGCAAGACCAGTTGTCTGCTGACACTCACGGACTATCTGAACCGGGAGGGACGGTATCGGGCGGTGTATGCCAATCTGGAGGGTGCTCAGACCGCCCGCGAGGATGTTGCGCGCGGCATGCGGGCGATCTGTGGCGCCCTGGCGAGCGCCGCGCGGTTGACCCTGGGCGAAGATCGGCTGCTGGCGTGGACCGAGGCCGCCTGGGCCGCACGGGGAGAGGACGGGGTCTTGACCGGACTCCTGGAACAGTGGAGCCAACAGTCGCCGGCTCCACTGGTGCTGCTGCTCGACGAGGTGGACGCCTTGGTCGGCGACACGCTGATTGCCCTGTTGCGGCAGTTGCGGGCGGGTTATGTACAGCGACCTACCCACTTTCCCTCCACCCTCGTGCTCTGCGGCGTGCGCGATCTCCGCGACTACCGTATCCACGCCCGTTCCGAGCGTGAACCCATCACCGGCGGCAGTGCCTTCAACATCAAGGCCGAATCGCTGCGACTGGGTGATTTCAGCGCCGAGGAGACCCGGACACTGCTGCGGGAGCACACCGCCGAGACCGGGCAACTGTTCACCCCAGAGGCGCTGGACCGAGTCTGGGCGCTCACTCAGGGTCAACCCTGGCTGGTCAACGCACTGGCCTACCGGGCCTGCTTCCGCGACAAGGCGGGGCGGGATCGTAGCCAGCCGATCGGGGCGGACGCGATCGACCGCGCCAAGGAATCAATGATCGTCGAGCGGGTGACGCATCTGGATCAACTGGCCGACAAGTTGCGCGAGGATCGGGTGCGGCGGGTGATCGAGCCGATGCTGGCCGGCGTCGAGCCGGGCGTGGTGTCCCAGGACGACCGCGACTATCTGGTGGACCTGGGCTTGCTGCGCCGCGACCGAGCGGGCGGGTTGGTGGTGGCCAATCCGATCTACCGGGAAGTGCTGCCCCGGGCGCTGGCCAGCGGGCCGCAGGACTCCCTGCCCCATATCGCCCCGACCTGGCTCCATGCCGACGGCACACTGAACCCGGACGCCCTGCTCGACGCCTTCCTCGCTTTCTGGCGTCGCCATGGTCAGCCGCTCTTGGGCAGCGCGCCCTATCACGAGATCGCCCCACACTTGGTGCTGATGGCCTTTCTGCATCGAGTGGTCAATGGCGAAGGGACGCTGGAACGGGAATACGCCATCGGCTCCGGGCGGATGGACCTATGCCTGCGCTATGGCGTGGTGACGTTGGGGATTGAACTCAAGGTCTGGCGCGACGGTTGTCCCGATCCACTGGCCGAAGGGCTGGAACAACTGGATGGCTACCTCGCCGGCCTGGGTCTCGACAGCGGCTGGCTGGTGGTCTTTGATCGGCGGACGGGCCAGCCGCCAATCGCCGAACGCACCGCGCGGCAGACCGTCACCAGCCCCCAGGGCCGGCGGATCGAGGTGATCCGGGCCTAAAGGCCCGGGGTGTCATCCCGGGGGAGGCGGGCCGAATGGATTGGCCGCCCCGCTATGCGCCAGGGGAGCTATCGCTCGATGACGCGAACACCTCCTCGATCCGCTCGGCCTCCAGCAGGCGATCGACCCAGTCCTGGAGGGTCTCGATGGCGGCGCCAGCCAGCCGTTGCTCGGCCCAGGCCGGCGCCGGACCAAACCGCCGTGCCAGCAGGCGGCGCAGCAGATTCGCCGCCTCTTGTCGGCGGCCTTCGGCCTGGCCTTCATGACGTCCCTTCTGCCGCCCAGCGCCTGGCCGCTACGGGCGTCGAGCAAATCGAATACCAGCGAGTACACTGGCGGGAGGGTGGGTTCAGGCCTTGCCGTGCGGCGTGAGCGTCAGCGTGCCGGGGTGACGCCAGATAGCCGATCAGGGCGCGTAGCCGGATGCCCGGCGCCAGTGCCTGATGGGCTTTGGGCGCGGCCGAGTATCCAGGGACAGGGCCACCGTTCAGTCTCCTCGAATGTAATGCCACCCTGCGACCAAGGGGGAACACACCCCACAAAATTTATGCTGTTCTAGCCAAAATCCGGCTTGAGGCGCATAGTGACGATTCCGAATCACTAGAGAGTTTTGACAGGCGTTTCCGCCGCTGTGGGCTGGCTGAACAGGGGTACGGTAGTCTGGGTGTTCCAATGGCTTCCGCCCGACACCTGGCCAGAGGTCAACGGTTCGAAACGATGCCATCGACTTGGGAGGTATCCAATGAAAGCCTTGACCGTTTACGCGCCGATAGTTTTGATAGTGGCCGGACTGAGCAGCGTGCAGGCTCGGTTCCCCATTCCCGATGCCGGGTTCCTTTCCCGGGATCTTCCGGATGAAGCCCTGGATCCGGCGGCAGTCGAAGCCCTGCCGAAGGGCAGCGTGTGTAGAAGCCTGCTGGAGTTCGGGAAGGCAACCCTGCCGGCCCTGCCCGCCGACCCCCTATGCCGCTACGACAGCGTCAATTGCAGGAACAGCGGGATGCGCCATGCCGGGATTGACTATCCTGGCGCCGGCGATGCCATTGCCATCGCGGCCGGCCGGGTGGTGCGGGTCCAAGCGCTCAGCACCGGCGACCATGGCATGGGCAACAATGTGATCATCCAGCATACGCTGCCGGGCCCCGGTTGCGCGGTCGTCTACAGCACCTACTCTCGCCTGAGCAATATTGCCGTCAACCCTGGGCAGTCGGTGGCCAAGGGCGATGTCATCGGCGCCCTGGGCCGCTCGGGTTATGGTAGTCCCACCTACTGGCCGAAATCTCATCTGCATCTGGAGATGAAAACTTCCGCCACCCAGGCCAACCCGCTGGGTGTCGGCAATCAGAACAGCACCTGCGCGAAGGATCCCCTGAATGCCAAGGCCAATACCTGCTGGGGCTTTATCGGCACGGCCAGTCTCGACGGACCGGGCCCCGACGAGGCGGGCTATCTCAATCCCGAACACTACCTCAATTCGGTCGTCAGCCTGCCTACCTATCAGCAAGTGGCCACCGGCGAGTCGCATACCTGCGCGCTGAAAACCGATAACCGGCCAGTGTGCTGGGGCTTGAATGTCGCCAACGCCCTGGTTGGACAGGCTACGCCTGCCGCCGGTGTCTTCAAGTCGATCAGTGCCGGGCAAAACTTCACCTGCGCGTTGAAATCCAACCTCACTCTGAGTTGCTGGGGGTCCAGGGAAGATTTGGGCGGTAAATTCATCTCCATCGAAACACCGCCCGGCAGCTACAAATCGATCAGTACCGGTGCCAATCATGCCTGCGTGCTCAAACCCGATAATGTTCTGGGCTGCTGGGGCCTCTATAAATCCGAAACCGGTACCTTCATGGAGCCACCCATCGGAAGTTCATTCAAGGCAATCGGCGCCGGGGAAAATCACGACTGCGCCCTGAGATTGAACAATATGCCCACCTGCTGGGGCTACAATCAAAATGGCGAGACCCATGCTCCCCAGGTACCCCTCAAGGCCCTCGCCGCAGGTTTTTCCCATAACTGCGGCATCAAGCTTGACGATACCCTGATGTGCTGGGGCAGCAATGTCTACGGCGAATCCGCCCCGCCTTACGGAACCTTCAAGGCCATAGTGGCTGGAAAAACCTATTCCTGTGGCATCAACGCCAATGACAGTCTGCAATGCTGGGGGTATGGCGCTTACGGCACGGCCAGCCCGCCAGCGGGCAAATTCAAATCCATCAACGCGAGTAATGAGCATGCGTGTGGCGTCAGGACGGATGACACGGTGACCTGCTGGGGAAGGAGCGACCGGGGACAAGCCACCGCGCCCGTCGGCAGTTACAAGGCCATGACCCTCGGCGGCGCGCATGTCTGCGCACTGAAACCCGATAGCACAGTCTACTGCCTCGGCCTCAATACCGAGGGTCAGGCGAATCCTCCCAGGGATCGTTTCAAATCCATCAGCGCCGGGATCACCCACAACTGCGGCATTCGCAGTAATGGGTCACTGGCCTGCTGGGGCGAAAATGCGGATGGGCAGTCCTCCCCGCCCACGGGTATCTTCAAGAGTGTCAGCGCGGGAGGCGGATACCAGACCGCGGAACTCACCCAGGCGCACTCTTGTGCGATTGACGGCGAGGATCTCCTGCTCTGCTGGGGCAATAATGACTATGGACAGTCCTCCCCGCCCGTCGGCACGTTCCTGTCGGTCAGCGCCGGCCGGCATCACAACTGCGGGGTGCGCAGCGATGGCACCCTGGATTGTTGGGGCTTGAACGATTTCGGCCAGGTCCACCACCCGCGCGGGACATTCAAGTCCGTCAGCGCGGGCCATTCCCATAGCTGCGGCGTGCGGGCCAACGGCGCCCTCGCCTGTTGGGGTGACAACCGTAGCGGTCAGTCCGCGCCGCCCACGGGGACGTTCAGTTCCGTCTCCGCGGGTATCCGCACTTCCTGCGCTACTCGTACCGACAGTACGGTGACTTGTTGGGGGGACAACAGTCAGGGCCAGGCAACCGTCCCCGCGGGCGGTTTCAAGTCCGTCGCCACGGGCGGCACACTGATCATTCTGAACGAGGAAATTAAGCTAAGAGAGGAATTCAGTTGCGGTCTCGGCGCCAGCGGAATCCTGAAATGCTGGGGGTACATGAGGCGCTGAGCCGCGCCGGTGCCGTTATTATCGAGGGATCGACCGGTCAGGGGGCTATCGCGGCCCCCTGCGCCGAACCGCCGGAACCCATTCATCCAAACAAATCAGGCAGCGGCAGTGACTACTGGCACTCCAGCTTGGTGGGCTTGCAAGTCACCAGGGGCTGATTGCCACAGTTTTCCCGCGTCACCGGAATTGGCACCATGACCGCCGTCTTGTCGCAGGGACAGGGCGTGCAGTTGACGAATGGCAGCGCGCCGATCCGCAAGGAATACTGGCTGTTGTTGAATGGCGCAATATTCATGGGCGCCACCACCAGGTGATAATCGCCCATCATGGGGGTCGCCAACGGGATTTTGAATTTGCTCCCACACTGATCCGGGGTGATGGAATACTCGGTTTGGGTGACTCCCGTTGGGCTGATCCAGCTCAAGTCATACCCATCTTCCCCACCGACGCACTGGAAAATGGCCTTGGTCTGGCTGGGTCCCCGCCCAACCCGGTAACGAAACCAGTCCACATCTTCTTCCGAACCGAGTTGCCCGGCCATCGGCCGCCCCGTCCTGACCACGGTCGCCTCGGCGGGGACATCGTTAGGCTCCCATTCCACCTTGCCGAAACCCGGGACAAAGTTGGCCTTGACCCAGCGGCTCTTGCGCAGGGTGACCACGCAACTCGCCTTCCTGCCCGAACAGGCGCCGCTCCATCCCTTGAAGACATAACCCCGGCCTGGGCTAGCGGTGAGACTCACTCGCATGCCGGTAGTGAAGGGATAACCACAGCGCGGACCGCACTGAATGCCGGGAGGGGAACTGGTGACCGTGCCCGTTCCGCGCCGGTTGACCGCGAGCGTGACATTCGGCTGCGGATACACCGGTAACACCTCGGGCGCGGGCTCCGGTTCGGGCGTCGGCGGCGGTGTGGGGTTAGGGTCCGGCTTGGGCTCGGGTTTCGGCTCGGGTTCTGGCTCGGGCTTGGGTGATGGGTCCGCCTTGCGCGACCCATATTTGCCGATGATGCTGAAACTGTCATACGCGGCGGGAGCATTGACCGTCCACAACGTGGAGACATCGCCGGCGGGGTTCGCGGCCAGGGTGTGATCGAGCAGAAGCTGACCTTTCGCCCGCAAATCCTCGCTCAGATCGACCGGCGCCGACCAGGCTCCAGCCTGGTAATGACTGCCCTGCATGAGGTGCGTGGACTGACCATCGCCCACCTTGCCACCCCAACTGCTCATCGTCACGGTCGCCTCGCCGCTGGCGTCCAAGGCCACCCGGGGATCCACCGAATTTTTCCCGGCCGCGCTGACCGTGGCGGCTTGCGACCAGACCTCGCCATTCAGCCAGGAGGCCTGCACCCGGCATCCCGTCTGCGTGACCGGGCAGACGGACCAGACGGCAAGGGTTTTCCCCAGGCTATTGGCCACGAGCCGCGGCGTCTGCTGACTGTTGCCCGCAATCCTGGTGATGGTTTTCCACTTACCCGCCCAACGCAAGGTATTGATCCTGTCATCCAGCCACAGCAGGGTCATGCTGTGGTCCTCGCCCGCCGCGATCTGAAGTTCTTTGGCGGCGCTAGAGGTGTTATGAGGAGTGGCGGTTGCCTCCCATTTATTGCTGCCAGCGTCATACCTGACCGCTTCGATCCTGGGAGAACCATTCGGATTGAGCGCCTGCCAGGCCAGCATCGCGTTGCCCGCGCCATCAGCGGCCATGACGGGGCTCGTCAGTGTGTCATTCTGCCAATCCGTCAGGTGACTGCGTTCAATGACGGTCACCGCGCCGATCACCGCGCCATCCCATCGGGCCACGTGCAGATGTTCCAGATCGTCGGCCCCCAACCCGATCCAGGCCAGCCAGAAGCCCGCGCCGGCATCCGCCGCCAGGGTCAGATCCCGGCAGCCCCGGCAGGCGGCATACACCTTGGCGGGCGCGGACCAGCCGCCGTCCGTCCAGTGCGCCATCATGAGGGCGCTGCGGTCGTAACCCAGCCAGGCGGCGGTCACCCCGCCTTGACTATCGATGACCAGTTGAGGCGCGGCAGCGTAATCCGCCTCGATATTGAGCAGGGTCGGCGCCTGCCAGACTCCGTTGACCTGCCGGGCCGCGTTGACACGGCTGAATTCCAGATTCTGCCGGCGATATTGGCTGAGCCACAGCGCCGTGGCCACGCCATCGGCGGCGACCACGAGTTCCGGCCTTGGCTCGATCAGCGTCGCGGTTTCCCCCTGCACCAGCGGGTATTGCGAATACCACCAGGCCCAATCCGCCTGGGCGTTACCAGCACGGAACCCTGACAAAACGGCCAGGAGCCAGAAGCTCATGAGACTACGGATGACAAAGCAACGGGATGACTGGATCATGGCATCGGTGCATTTACAGTAAGAGGTTCGAATCGGATCCAAGGCGGTCGCGAAAGTCCAGCCCTTGCCGGTTCCTGTCTATTGTAGGCGAATTACGCCCGACCATCGCCGCCAGGGATCCTGCCGATAAAAGCCAGCAAGCTGGTCATAAACCGGCCGATACTGCCGATAGACCAGATCCGGCCTTTCGAAGAAATATTCACTCAACATCGCGAAAAACTCCGCCGGCGACTCCCCCGCATAGGGGTCGAGCGGCGTGTCTACCCCGCGCTCGATGGCTGATTTCAGGTCCGCGTAAGCCTCACTGAAGGCCCGGTTCCACTCCCCCGCCCGCATCCCGTGATGCAGGGGCGGGAACCCATCGGCGGCCCCATTCAGCATGTCCAACTGATGCGCCATCTCGTGAATGATCACGTTGTAGCCATCACCGCAAGCGCTACCGGAGCCTTCGATATCGGTCCAGGAAAGCACCACCGGGCCGCGTCCCCAAGCCTCGCCACTCAAAACCTCCGTCCATTCATGCACCACCCCGGCCTTATCCAGCATCCGCCGTGGGGAGAGGAATTGCCCCGGGTAGACGATGACCGTCAACCAGTCATCGTACCAGTCAAAATCCAGGTTCAAGATTGGCAGACAGGCCTGAGCGGCGATCAGAAGTCGTTGCGAAGGTGACAATTCCAGCCCCTGAACCGGCAGAAAAGTCTTTCGTTGCAGGAACAGGGTGGCCAACTCCCGCAATCTCACCGATTCACCGACGGACAGTCCATCCAGAACCGGCAAGGCCGCTAGCGCCTCCCCCCAGTCGTTCGCGGCTATCGGGTGTTGGCGGATCAGTCTTTGGTCACGCCATCGGCGAAATAGCTTGAGCATGTCTGAATACGCAGAACGGAGCGCCCGGATGCGGAAACTTGAGGCAGCCGGGGCGATTGCAAGGAAGGAAATCTTCGGCTTTCCGGAAAAATCAGGAAGGAAGGCGTCCGTTGTCGTGTAATGAATGGCCCCGCAGGCTGAACCTCCAGGGCTGGCGAACCGGGCCGGTTCGCCGCCTACGGCATCAGCCCCTGGGCCGGAGCGGGAGTAGCCGACCGATTCGAGTCCGGCGCTTCGGCATAGGTGTCGCTGACCACTTCGCCGGGAACAGGTATCAGATGCCCTCTGGCGTACATGCATTGCAGATAGGTGATATCGAACTGGACCTGACCTTCCTCCTGGCTTTGCGGTGACGGGGCAACCCTGGCCAGTTGCGCATGGGAGAAGTTTCTGCAACTCCCATCGTCGGAACGGAATTGCACTTCATTTTTGTCGGGTCCTGGCAGAACCAGGGTACTCGGCCCACTGGGCACGGTGGTGCAGGCCATCAGCGGGATTGAGAATGCCAGAAAGGTGACTGTACGCATGCGTGAATGTTCTCTACTGCCAGGTGTGGGTAAGAATCGACTGCCTTGCACGGCAGGGCGTGAAGTCATCGGTGGCCTCCACGTCCGCCACCTCCATGAAAGCCGCCGCCCCTAAAGCCAGGCCCGGGGCCACCGCCATACCAGCCGCGTCCGCCCCAACCCCCGGGGGCGCCCCAGCCATGACGGCCCCAACCGCCCCGCCACCCCCCATAGTAGCCGCCCCAGCGTGGCCCATAATACCCGCGATAGCCATACCCATAGTACGGATACCCAAATCCACCGTAGTAATAGGGGCGATAGCCAACACCGTAACCGTAGCCATATCCCGGACCATAACCACCATAACCACCATAGACAGCGCACCCCTGCAACAACACCAGGCACAGCGCGAGCAGAACATACAGTCGTTTCATGACGAAGCTCACTGGAAGATCAAACGAGCAACCCGACGCGAGGTTTATACGCTTGAAGACCCGTCATGGAAAGATGGGTTGCGCCCAATGGTGTGCCCCCACAGGGGCAAGGTTTCATCCATTTTCACTTGGCCCTATCATGGCATGCCCAAGACCTAACCAAATCGATAGTAGACCAGTCCTCAGATGGCAAGAAAGCCCACCCGAAAAAGCGACTCCACGGCCCATCTCGGCTTCGAGGCCAAGCTCTGGCTCGCCGCCGACAAGCTCCGCAACAACATGGACGCGGCGGAATACAAGCACGTCGTCCTTGGCCTCATCTTCCTCAAGTACATCTCCGACCGTTTCGAGGAGCACCGCGCCAAACTGGAAAGCGGCGAAGGCGACTATGCCGGGGCGAACCCGGAAGATCCCGACGAATACAAGGCCGAGAATGTTTTCTGGGTGCCCACCGAGGCCCGTTGGTACCACCTCCAGGCCAACGCCAGACAGCCCGCCATCGGCAAGCTCGTGGATGACGCCATGGTCGCCATCGAACGCGACAACCCAAGGCTCAAGGGCGTGCTTCCGAAGGATTATGCAAGGCCCGCGTTGGATAAACACCGTCTTGGGGAGTTGATCGACCTGATTGGCACCATCGCCCTTGTGTCACCCTCACCCCAACCTTCTCCCAGCGGTAAGGGCGACGGGAACGAGGCTGATCAAACCCCGGCGCCACTCGACGAACCACGGACACACCGCGGCGTCGATATCCTGGGCCGGGTTTACGAATACTTCCTGACCATGTTCGCCAGCGCCGAGGGCAAGAACGGCGGCCAGTTCTACACCCCGTCCTGCGTCGTGCGCCTGCTGGTCGAGATGCTTGCGCCCTACAAGGGCCGCATCTACGACCCTTGCTGCGGGTCCGGCGGCATGTTCGTGCAGTCGGAGAAATTCGTCGAAGCCCACGGCGGCCGGCTGGGCGACATCAGCATTTACGGCCAGGAGAGTAACGCCACCACGCGCCGCCTGGCCATCATGAACCTCGCCATTCGCGGCATCGAGGCCGATATCGGCCCCGAACATGCCGACACCTTCCGCCGCGACCTCCATCCCGACCTGCGCGCCGATTATGTGCTGGCCAACCCGCCCTTCAACGACTCCGACTGGTTCCGCAAGGACGACGACGTGCGCTGGCGATACGGCGTCCCGCCCAAGGGCAACGCCAACTTCGCCTGGGTGCAGCACTTCATCCACCACCTCTCGCCCCACGGCATGGCCGGCTTCGTCCTCGCCAATGGCAGCATGTCCTCCAACCAATCCGGCGAGGGCGATATCCGCCGCGCCCTCATCGAGGCCGACCTCGTGGACTGCATGGTCGCCCTGCCCGGCCAGCTCTTCTACAGCACCCAGATTCCCGTCTGCCTCTGGTTCCTCGCGAAAGACAAATCCGGCAAAGTATCTCCCTCGCCCCGCTTGCGGGGAGAAGGCCTGGGTGCGGGGAAACTCCGCGACCGCCGCCAGCAAACCCTCTTCATCGACGCCCGCAAACTCGGCGCCCTCATCGACCGGGTCCACCGTGAGCTGACCGACGCCGATATCGAAAAGATCGTCTTCACCTACCACGCCTGGCGAAGCGACCTCCCGTCCCCCGCCGGGAGCAGGGCCGGGGATGAGAATAATCCCGGCTACGTCGACGTAGCGGGATTTTGCAAATCCGCCACCACCGCCGACATCGCCGCGCACGGGTACGTCCTCACGCCGGGCCGCTATGTCGGCGCCGAGGAAGTCGAGGACGACGGCGAACCCTTCGAGGAAAAGATGCCGCGCCTCGTCGCCGAACTGAACGCCCAATTCGCCGAGTCCGCGAAATTGGAGCAGGCCATCAAAGCCAACCTGAGGGGGCTGGGTTATGGAAACTAGCCACGCCCACTGTGCCGCAAAGCGGCAACCTGGGATAGCCCAGGGCAACGCCCTGGGAATCCGATCCCAGAAATTTCACCAGCCCTGAAGGGGCGAAACTGTATGCCGCAATCTCTCGCTCGAATCCTGGTTCATCTGGTCTTCTCCACGAAGAACCGGGAGGCATGGTTGGCCGACGACATCCGGGATGAATTACACGCCTACATGGGTGGGATCGTGGAAAACCAAAAGGGCACTCTCCTCAAGGCTGGCTCGGTGGCTGACCATATCCACCTCCTGATTGCCCATCCGCGCACCTGCGCGCCGTCGGAGTTGGTTCAGGAAATCAAGACCGGCTCCTCGAAATGGCTAAAGACCCAGGCGGCGCGATATGCGGATTTCCATTGGCAAAGTGGCTACGGGATTTTCTCCATCAGCCCCACCCATCGCCCGGCTTTGGAGAAATACATCGGCAATCAGGCCGAGCATCACCGCGTCATCACCTTTCAGGAGGAATACCGCCGTCTCTTGGAAAAATACGGCATCCCATTTGATGAACGCTATGTCTGGGATTGACCTTCATTACGCCCCTTCAGGGCTGGGCATGTTATTGACCAACGAACCCAGGGTTGCACCCTGGGCTATCCCATCTTGCCGCGTTGCGGCAACGGTCGGCCCCAAAGGGGCCAAAGGTAAAAACCCAGGGCAACGCCCTGAGTTGGCAACCCACCGATATTCATCGGTCCTGTGGGGGCCGGACAGCACGCCACGACGGTTCGCCGTGTCCGCTAAACTGGAGCAGGCCATCAGAGCCAACCTGAGAGGACTGGATTATGACGGGTGATTTGAAACCCACGCCGGCGCGGTGTCTCAGCCGCAACGCGGCGTCATGGGATAGCCCAGGGCAACGCCCTGGGTATGCGTCAACATTTCATCAAGCCCTGAAGGGGCGGCCCCACCGTTGGCTCGCCCCTTCAGGGCTGGGCATGTTATTGACCAACGAACCCAGGGTTGCACCCTGGGCTATCCCATCTTGCCGCGTTGCGGCAACGGTCGGCCCCAAAGGGGCCAAAGATGAAAGCCCAGGGCAACGCCTTGGGTTGGCAACCCACCGATATTCATCGGCCCTAAAGGGGCCGGACAGCACGCCACGACGGTTCGCCGTGTCCTCGAAACTGGAGCAGGCCATCAAAGCCAACTTGAGGGGACTGAATTATGACGGGTGATTTCAGACGCAACGCGGCGGCATGCGATAACCCAGGGCAACGCCCTGG
>Ga0172373_10008302_pt1 | contig 13208 bp, 9 predicted proteins | sample Lak10m_2_FD_114546 | JGI IMG/M metagenome (GOLD analysis project Ga0172373, IMG submission 114546) | Freshwater microbial communities from Kabuno Bay, South-Kivu, Congo - kab_092012_10m | ecosystem: Environmental > Aquatic > Freshwater > Lake | place: Democratic Republic of the Congo: South-Kivu... | reverse complement strand
TACGTAACAGTGGGTATCCCAATTGAATTGAACCGAGGCGCAGCTTCTAACTTCTTGAATTTGGGAACAGTGTCTCAATTGCAATACGGTAAAACCTATGCGGTACAAACAGCACCTGTATTGAGTTACACCTCAACCAATTACAATTGGGGACCTGTGACCTACCTCTGCATTATTGGATCAGCCGGTATGGTTATCGATTCAGACGGACAAATAGCAGATGAGGAAGCGCCTAAATCATTGATTGCCAACGAATCAAGTCTTTCCGTATATCCGAATCCAACGCAAGATGGGGAAACCAATCTTTACCTTTCAGGCTTGAATGACGAGCGTGTAATGGTGCGTTGTTTCGATGCAATGGGTAAACTGGTGTTCCACACCACTTGCTTTGTTGCTTATGGCAATCAGAGCGTTATGGCATTACCGTCAGATTTAGCAGGTGGTGTCTATGTGGTTCGAGTTGACGGAACAGACTTCCATCGAAGTACACGTTATGTAATTGAAAAATAATTGATTAATTATTGGAAAGAAGGGGGCTTTGCCCCCTTTTTTTTTGTCCAAATTGAAAATACCAAGAAAAATTGTGTTTACTTTTGCACACTCATATTTTAATAACCATCTATATATAAAGTGAAAATGAACAAGTTAGGATTAATTTTGTGTGATTTTGAAACTTTGAAATCTCTTATAGCGTATATAAAGGGTGACGAAGGTCACTTTACTAAAATATCTCTCCCCATGAAAAAGAATGACTTATCCATTCGATTGCTTGCCACAGCTCGAAAAGTATGGGTTCAAGCTTTGTTTTTGTTGCTTGCCTTTTTTAGTCTCAGCAGTCCATTACGTGCTCAGACTACTATCGCATCAGACGGCTTAAACAGTTCCTCTACCATGTTCACATTCACCGGTGGTGCGTATTACACGGGGAATTCGGGTACGGGGGATCGTGCGCAATCAACCTCATTCAGATCTGAAGGCTCAGCTTCCAGAGGGATTACTGGTGGTACGACGACCATGCAGGGTAGTAATATCAATACATCAAGTTATTGCTCTTCTACGTTAACTTTTGATTTAGCAGCCTGGTCTATTGGTTCTACAACCAATGGGGTTGATGCTACCGATTATGTTCGTGTAGATATTAGTCCTGATGGTGGAACGAATTATTATACCTGCCTTACAGTTACCGGTAACTCTAACAATTGGTGGTTATACAATGCCGGAAATACGGCATCTGCGGGATATACAGGCGCAAATACGGGAATTACCTTTACTCCTGCATCAAATGCAGCCGGAATATCTCAAGTTGAAGTTACAGATTTGCCAAGTTCAACCACTATGCGAATTCGCATTGTTGCTATTTGTGGAGGTAATGAGCGATGGACCATTGACAATGTGGTCTTAACAGGTTATACTACTTCAACTGTGGGAACGGTTACAGGGGGTGCTAGTGTTTGTGCCAATACTACAGGTGAGGTGTTAACCCTTTCCAGTGCAGGTGGAAATATTCAGTGGCAAAGTTCTTCAGACAACGTTACATTCTCAAACATAACCGGTGAAACTTTATTAACGTATACTGCACCTACAACATCTTCCGCTTATTTCAGAGCGGCAGTTACACGTGGTACTTGTACTTCGGTGAACTCTAATTCTGTGCAAATTGTAACTTCGGTTTCTGATTTGACCGCTGTTGACGGGTCTCGATGTGGACCAGGTACTGTTGATTTATCTGTGGTTTCTAATTGTACCGTAAGTGGAGAGACCATTAATTGGTATGCGGCAAGTACAGGCGGAAGTTCATTGGCGACAGGTACAAGCTACACAACCCCATCTATTTCATCAACGACAACCTACTACGCAAGTAAGACATTAAATTGCGGATACAGCCCATTGGGAACAGGAAATAGCAGTGCAACGACCTCACGTGGTATTGCTTTTACCACCTTTTTGCCAATGACTATCAACACCGTGGATATGTACATGACCACCACTGGTGTTACTTCGAATAATATCACAATAGGAATACGTGACGCTGCTGGTGCGGCTGTGGCTGGTGTAGCTGATGTTACTACCGCAGTAGCAACGGGTGCTAATACCGAAACAGTGAATTTTGTCCTTCCCGCGGGCTCGTACCAAATGATTTTGGTTACCAATGCAAACGGTAGAAATTTTGCCCGAACCAATACCACATTTCCTATATCTAAGCCCGGAGTAATGGACATTACTAGTGGTGTAACCAATACAGGTCGACTTGATTATTTCTATAATTTTAATATTACCACTTCTCGTTTTCCGGTTGTAGCTACTGTACTAACCGGACTTACCCCTTCTGCTACCATTTCAGCTTCGAATACCACATTTTGTGCTGGTTCAAACGAGACGATGTCCGTTTCTGGAACTACCAACTTAACGGGTACTCTCAGCTATCAATGGAAAGTAAACGGCAGTAACGTAGGAACCAACTCTTCTACCTTCAGCAGCACCTCTTTTGCCAATGGCGACATTGTTACCTGCGATGTGACAGGTACGAACACCTGTGGTTCAAGTGTAACCATAACTTCATCCAGTATTACATTAACCGTTACACCTAATGTAACTCCTTCTGTCAGTGTTTCAGCTTCCGCTACCACTATTTGTGCAGGCGTTAGCGTAACCTTCACAGCTACGGTGACAGACGGTGGTTCTTCGCCTACTTACCAATGGAAGAAGAACGGCAGCAACGTAGGAACTAACAGTTCAACCTACGTGACTTCTTTATTGGCCAACAACGATGTTATTACTTGTGTAATTACAGCGAACAATACCTGTCAGACAACGAGCACTGCGACGTCTAACAGCGTAACGATGACCGTAAATCCTGTTCTTACTCCAAGCGTTGCAATTGGTTCTTCAGCCACTAGCATTTGTGCAGGTACCAGTGTAACTTTTACGGCTACCCCTACCAACGGAGGACCATCGCCATCATACCAATGGAAAAGAAACGGTAGTAACGTAGGTACTAATAGTACCACCTATACCACCAGTGGTTTAGCTAATAATGACGTGATTACTTGTGTAGTGACGGCTAACAATACTTGTCAATCCGCTAGCACTGCTACTTCGAATGCCATTACCATGAGCGTAACAGCGAATGTTACTCCAAGTATTAGTATGATTTCTAGTGCAACATCTATTTGTGCTGGAACAAGCGTTACGTTTACCGCGAATCCAGTTAACGGAGGTTCATCTCCTAGCTACCAATGGTATTTGAACGGTAGCACTGTTGGTACCAATAGTACTAGTTATGTAAATAGTGCATTGGCCAATGGAGATCAGGTGGAAGTGGTGTTAACTGCTGATAATGTTTGTCAAACTACCAGTTCGGCCACATCAAACATTGTCACAATGAGTGTAACAGCTAATGTGACTCCTTCAGTTTCAATTACAACTACTGCGAATAATATTTGTGCAGGAACCAGTGTAACATTCACTGCAACTCCTACTAACGGTGGCAGCGCACCAAGTTATCAATGGAAATTGAATGGTTCAAACGTTGGAACCGATTCAGATACCTATACCTCAACTACATTGGTTGATGGTGATGTGGTGACTTGCGTTTTGACTGCAAACAACCCTTGTCAAACGGCCAACACAGCGACATCGAATTCACAAACCATTACCGTTATTAGCTTGGTAACTTTTTATCTCGATGATGACTCAGATGGTTTTGGAACAAACAGCACGACAACCACGGGCTGTACAGCGCCACAGTTCTATACAGCTGTTGGCGGAGATTGTGATGATGCCGATCCGAATATCAATCCAAACGAGATTGAGATTTGCGATGGTATTGACCAAGATTGTGACGGTGTAGCTGACGATGGATTATCATTTACAACCTATTATGTGGATGCAGACGGCGATACCTATGGAACTACCTCAGCAGGTTCATTCTGTGAGGATCCTGGTGCCGGTTATACTTTGAATAACACCGATTGTGACGATAGCAATGCGGCTATTTATCCTAACAACACGGAAGTTTGTAATGATCTTGATGACAACTGTAATTCGTTAATCGATGACGGTATCACGTTCACTACGTACTATTCTGACTTAGATTTCGATAGTTATGGAGCTGGAAGTGCACAATCATTTTGTATCGATCCTGGTGCTTCTTATAGTTTAAACAATTACGATTGTGATGATACCAATTCAGGTGCTTATCCGGGTGCAACTGAAACATGCAATGGCATCGATGATAACTGCGATAGTGCTATCGATGAAGGATTGTTGCAAACGTATTATGCCGATACCGATGCTGATGGTTATGGAGATCCAAGCAGTTTTGTAACCGCATGTTCTGTACCAGTGGGCTATAGTTCAAGTAATGGCGATTGCGACGATGCTAATGCGACCTTAAACCCAACTACCGTTTGGTACGAAGATGCCGATGGTGATGGCTACTATGGTAATACACAGGTAGGATGTTTAAGTCCGGGTGTAACTTATTCATTGACACATGGGCTAGACGATTGCGATGATGCACATGCCTCAGCTAATTTGGGTGCAACAGAAGTTTGCGATGGATTAGATAATAACTGTAATGGATCTATTGATGAAGGTGTACTTTCAACCTATTATTTAGATAGCGACGCAGATGGTTATGGTATATCTACAACATATGTTCTGGCTTGTGTAGCTCCAATTGGCTATGCTGCTGTATCAGGTGACTGTAATGATGCAGTAGCCACGGCAAATCCTACCGCAGTAGAAACATGCAATGCTATTGATGACAACTGTGATGGCAACGTAGATGAAGGTTGTCCGTCAACCGTTGCCGGTGAAGAGCCATACAACGCCTTGTATCAACCCGCATACTACTATTCATACTGTGCCAACTTCTATGGAAGTTTAGACGGTGCTGCTGCTTCAACCTATGCGCTCTCAAGTTGCATCACAGGTGAAGATAAATGGTACACCTTTACTGCAAATTCTGAAGGGGTAACCATTTACGTAGGTTCTTATGTGAATGATATTGTGATTGAATTACAAGATGCAAGTGGAAACTTAATGGATGTAGAGAATACGGTAAGTGGTATTGGAACAGAAATTATGAATTTCTATGGGCTGACATCAGGACAAAGCTATCGCGTGGGTATTCGTAACTACAACAGCGGATTAAGCGCAGGTGGTACCTTCTCTGGATGTATCCGCCAATTGAAACGCGGTGGCGCAGATAGCGGTGCAGGTGGACAATGGCCAGGTAATATCAGTACATGTAACGTTTTCAAGGCAACTTATGCAGGTGGAACTACCGGTGTTCAGTACCGTTATACATTCACCGGATTAACTGGTGCTGCTGCAGGTAACGTGTATACGAAAACTCAGAACAGTGATTACTTAACTCTTAGTACGGTAACGCCAATTCTGCCAAGTGGATGTACCTATTCCGTTTTGGTTACCAATGTATTTACTATTGCGAACGGAGCAGGTGTGAACGAAGTTGTAAATGCACCTGCATTAAGCCCGGTTACTATTACCATTACTGCCGATCCAGCCACACAATTACGTGCTTCTGATCAACAGTCTAATGGTCCTCGATTTAGAGGTTCAGTGGTAGGTAGCTTACCATGGATTTGCGGAATTTCAAACTGGCGTTGGAGATTTACGGAAGTAAATCCAATAACGCACACGACCGTTGGTATTCCAATTGAAGTAAACCGTGGTGCTGCATCAAACTTCATCAATTTGGCTACGGTTACTCAACTGCAATTCGGTAAGACGTATGCTGTTCAAACGGCGCCTATCTTCACTTATACTGGAACAAATTACAATTGGGGACCAGTAACCTACATGTCTATCATTGGAACGGCAGGAATGGTCATTGAGGACAATTCTTCTGCTCAAAGTGAAGATGTACAAGCCAGAATTGCACAAGAAGAACAGTTAGAGTTGAGCGTATTCCCTAATCCTTCTAATGGCTCTGATTTGATGATGAGCATTAGCGGAGTGAACATGGAGAACGGGGTGGTTCGTGTGATGGATGCGATGGGTCGCGTGGTTTATCAAAACCGTGTGAACGTGCAAGGAGTGTTGCAAACACAATTGCCTTTGCAAAACAACGTAGCAAATGGCATCTATGTTTTACAAGTGATTGGCAATCATGAACGCGCTGAAACACGCTTCATCATTGAGAAGTAAAAGATTTTTAATTCTGAAAGGGGGAGCTTTGCTCCCCTTTTTTGTTGCTGACATTTGTCAAGGTATTTCTAAAGATTTGACTAAAAGAACTGATATTCTCACAGAATGACAAAGTCATGACAAAAGCCAATTTGCATCTTCCGAAATTCGCATACAGTGAAAAACCTACGCGCCATATCAATCAATCACAACCACTTTCCATTGGAGACCATTGGTCAATTCACCATTGCGGAAGAGGCGTTGAAAGAGAAGTTGAATGCATTGAAAGCGCAATTTGAGTTAGATGAAATCATGTATTTAGGTACATGCAATCGCGTTGAATTTATTTTCACGGTTCCTCACTTTGTTTGTCCAGGCTTCACACAAAATTTCCTGCTTGCTTTGAACACAGGATTACCTGAAGAGCAAGTCAAGGCGATTAGTAAGCAAGCCATGCGCTTAAATGGCGACGAAACGGCGGATCATATTTTTCGTGTGGCATCGAGTCTTGATTCACTCATTATTGGGGAACGTGAAATCATTACCCAATTGCGCACGTCCTACGAAGTGTGTGAGAAATTAGGAACTACAGGTGACGCCATTCGTTTGTTAATTCAAAGTGCTATTCGAATTGCAAAAGATGTGTACACCCACACCAATCTTTCTAAGAAGCCCGTATCTGTTGTGTCTATTGCTTGGCGCTTGTTTCAAGAACAACAATTGCATCACAACGCACGAATCGTTTTAGTTGGTGCCGGACAAACCGTTCGCAACTTTGTTAAGTTTTTAGCTGAGCACAATTACAACAATGTGGCGGTGTTTAATCGCTCGTTAGACAATGCCCAATCTGTTGCTGCCATTGCCAATGGTAGTGCGCATGAATTAAGTGCCTTGAAACAAGAAGCTGGTGACTTCGATGCTTTGGTGGTTTGCACTTGGGCCACCGATTACATTGTGACCGAATCGCTTTTCCATGAGATGGCTTCCAACGACAAAAAACGCGTGGTGATAGACATTAGTTTACCCGCCAATGTTGACCCTAAGATTCAAGAGTTGGAGCACGTGCATTGGATAGATATGCAAGTGATTCAAGAGGAAGTGAAACGCAATATTTCATACCGAGAAGAAGCGTTAGAGGATTGTTTGAAGTTGATAGAACAAGGGAAAGAAGAAACCCGTAAAATATTCCAAGAACGTCATATCGAGCGTGCCATGAGTCAGATTCCTGCCACCATTCGCGACATTAAGAATATGGCTTTAGATAGCGTGTTTCAAAAGGAAATGGCCCAATTAGATCCGCAGTCGCGTGAGTTGATTGAAAAAATCATTGGGTATATGGAAAAGAAATACATTTCCGTGCCTATGAAAATGGCAAAGGATGTACTTTTGAGTGCAGTACAAAACAATTAGTCTTGAGATTACCCATTATTATCGGAACACGCGGAAGCGAGCTTGCTTTGTGGCAAGCGAATTTTATAAAAGCTGAATTGGAAAATTTAGGCTTCGCTTCAGAGTTACTTATCATTAAAACCCAAGGTGACCAAATTCAACACTTGAGCTTCGACAAGATGGAGGGGAAGGGATTCTTCACCAAAGAAATTGAAGAGGCCTTGCTTAACGGGACCATTGATATGGCTGTGCATTCGCACAAAGACCTTGAGACGAAATCACCCGCAGAACTTACAGTAGCCGCAGTAACCAAGCGCGCAGCAGTTGAAGATATTCTTATTATTCGCAAAGAGTCTGTAGATGCATCTAAACATTTTCACTTGAAAAGTGATGCAGTAGTAGGCACCTCTTCAGCACGTAGAAAAGTGCAGATGGCATTTCATCGTAGCGATTGTACCACAGCCGATTTACGCGGCAATGTTCCTACCCGAATTCAAAAATTACGCGATAAAAATTACGATGCTATTCTTCTTGCTCGTGCAGGAGTGGAACGTTTGGAAATTGATCTTTCGGAATTTGAAGTGGTTATTTTAAAACCCGAACAATTCGTGCCTGCCCCCGCACAAGGTGCATTGGCTCTGCAATGCAGAACAAGTGATACTGAATTGCAACGAGTTCTTTCTCATTTACACGACACTGCTACCGCCGCTTGCGTTAGCATTGAGCGAAACATTCTTGCTTCACTAGACGGCGGTTGCCAACTGCCACTTGGAGCGTTCGTTTCTTTCGATGGCAGCGAATATGTGGGGCATGCTGCATTTGCAAAACATGTGAATGAAGCTGTAAATTATTTCAGCATGCGTAAAGTTGATCCCGAACAAGTACGTATTCATTTACTTGGATTAATTCAATCGGTTGAGTGAAACTCTACCTCTCTCGAGAAGCCGCAGTAGCGAATGATTTTATTGCTGAATTGAAGCAATACAACATCGATGTTACAGCCTATTCTCAGATACAAATTCATGCGGTAGATTTTAATATTGAAGGGAACTTCGATTGGATATTCTTTTCTTCATCGAACGCGGCAAACGCATATTTTCGTAAGTACAGTTTTAACCCAAATCAACGTTATGCAGCTATTGGAAATGCTACAGCAGCAGCCGTTCCGGGTACTTGTGAATTTGTTGGAGAAACATCGAGTACCCAAGAAGTTGCTCGTCAATTTCATGCATTAGTAGCTGGCGCGCGCGTTCTTTTTCCAATAGGTGATACCAGTGTGCGCACGGTACAATCGTACTTCGATGCTGCGCAAATGCATGAAGTAGTAGTTTATCGAACAATGCTGAATCCCTTGACCATAGAACTTTGCGATGCGTACGTGTTTTCTTCTCCTTCGAATGTGCGTGCGGCAAGTCAGTGCAATGCACTAGCTGACCAGTTATGTTTTTCGTTTGGAAAGTCTACGGCAAATGCGCTTGTTGAATGTGGCGTTAAGCAGGTGGTGGAATTGGAATCGTTAGCCCCACAAGCCATGGCGGCCCAAGTTGCGAAAGTCTTAAATGGCTAAAGGAATATTCATGGCTACCAAGGCAATGATAATAGCGCCTACTACAATGCGGTAATAGCCGAACACTTTAAAGCCTTTGTTTTTCAAGATACCAATGAATGATTTGATGGCAAGCATAGCCACCACGAAAGCCACGGCATTACCAATCAACAAGAGCTTTAGGTTTTCACCGTTGAAGAAATCGGGAACTTGCTCGTATGCATCTTTTAATTTCAATACCGATGCTCCGAACATGGTAGGAACGGCTAAAAAAAATGAGAATTCAGCAGCAGCTTTCCTGTTTAATCCCTGCGTTAATCCGCCTACAATCGTCGCCGCCGAGCGCGACACACCCGGTATCATGGCTAAGCATTGAAAGAGACCAATGGTAAAAGCCGAACGATAATTCGGTTTTTCTAAACTGCGTTCACGAATAAGTTTATCGATGAACAAAAGAATTACACCACCCACTAAAAGTGCAATACCAATGGTAAGTGCGTTCTCTAATAATGCGTCTATTTTATCGCTAAATAAAAAACCGAGTACAGCAGCCGGAATAAAAGCCACTAGCAGACGAACATAAAAGTCGATGGATTGAAAGAACTTTTTCCAATAGAGAATCACCACCGATAGAATAGCACCAAACTGAATGTTTACGATAAAGGCTTTGGTAAATTCAGAATCGGCAATGCCCATCATTTTCTGGGCAATAATCATGTGCCCTGTGCTAGAGATTGGAAGGAATTCTGTAATGCCCTCAACAATAGCTAGAATGATGGTTTGAAGTAAGGTCAAGCTTCAGATTTTTTTGGACGGAACATAATGCCCACACCTACGACGATGTATCCTAAGATAATTACAATAGGAGCTACGGTAATTCTACGCGCACTGAACAATTCGTCGGCATTGAACACATTGGGGTCATCTGAACCGCCGCCGCTAAGCAACAAATAACCAGTTAGCAAAACAATTAGTCCTGCAGCAATGATTACTATGTTCGCTTTTGAAAATGGAAATGAAAGTTTGTTCATGTCACAAATATAATCGAATCCGTTCACTTCGTACCTTCGAAAAATGAAGCTTCGTATCGTTCTTTTTGCGGCAATAGCCTCGGTGTTTTCTTCTTGCTTTTTGGTGAAACGCGAATTGCGTCACCAAGAAGAGGCAATGTATTCCGCGCAACTTGCCCGAATCATGTTTGTCACTCAAACGGGCAAGCACTCAGGATTCGAGCCTTTGCATCCCGATTCTACAAAGCCCAACTTGGTGTTGGTGCATGGATACACAGGATCTAGTGTGGCGCAATACGCGGGCAATGTGGCCGCGCTTTCCGACTACAATCTCTACCTTCCTGATTTGCTATACCACGGCAGTAGTGTAGGCAAGGGCGATTATTCCATTGAGGCACAAGCCGACCACCTGTATGAATGGCTGTCGCATTCCAATGTGAAAGGAAAATGCATTGTGGTTTCAAGCTCGTATGGTGGTGTAGTTTCAGCACGCTTTGTTGAGAAGCATCCGAATATGGTCTCGGCTTTTGTGATTTATGATTCGCCAGTGGGTTCGTATTCGAGTACCTATGCCGATAGTCTTGCTGTTTCGTTAGGTGCAAAGAATGCGATTGATTTGCTTTCGCCGTATGATGCAGCTAGCGTGAAACGCCAGGCTAGAGCGGGTGTTTACGAGCAACACTACATTCCCAATTTTATCGCCAACGAAATCGCAGAGAAGCATTTTGTTCCAGGTATGGATGAACGCAAAAAACTGATTGAGTACATGGTGACGCACGAAGACTCGTTGAATGCGCATCATTTCAATTTTCAAATGCCCGTTTATCTCATCTGGGGCGCAAACGATATTCTAATTCCGATGAAGACTTGCAAAGGGATTCAAAAGAGCTACGGCATTCCAGCAGCGCGCATGACGGTGTTCGATAAGACTGGGCATGTATTGAATTTAGAACACCCGGAAGAGTTTACCAATTGGATTAAAAAAACGTTTCCACCAAAGCCGGTGACAACACCTTAATTCAGCGTCACACCGCTTATCTTTGCAAAAATTTTTATTATGTTTCGTTCTCATACATGCGGTCAATTACGCATTTCAGATGTTGGAAAAGAAGTTACACTTGCCGGTTGGGTTCAGCGTTCGCGTGACCTAGGTGGTATGACTTTCGTTGACTTGCGAGACCGTTACGGGATTACTCAGTTGGCCTTCAACATGGACACAGAAGCTGAGCTATGTGCGACCGCGCGTAAGTGGGGAAGAGAGTTTGTGGTGCAGGTTACCGGTAAAGTGGTAGAGCGTTATTCGAAGAATGCACAATTAGCTACAGGGGAAATTGAATTGGCTGTTAGTGCTGCGAAGGTGTTGAATTCTTCGTTAACTCCGCCGTTCACCATTGAAGATGAAAGTGACGGAGGCGATGAGCTGCGCATGCAATGGCGCTTTTTAGACTTGCGCAGAAATCCGCTGAAAGAGAATTTGATGTTGCGTCATAAACTGGGTATTGAGACGCGTAAGTATTTAGATAGTTTGGAGTTCATGGAAATTGAAACTCCGTATTTAATCAAATCCACTCCGGAAGGCGCACGCGATTTTGTGGTACCTAGCCGCATGAATCCGGGACAGTTTTATGCCTTGCCCCAATCGCCACAAACCTTTAAGCAATTGTTGATGGTTAGCGGTTACGATCGCTATTACCAGATTGTACGTTGTTTCCGTGATGAAGATTTACGTGCAGATAGACAGCCTGAGTTCACTCAGATAGACTGTGAGATGGCGTTTGTAGAGCAAGAAGATATTTTGAACACCTTTGAAGGATTGGTTCGTCACTTATTCAAAACTGTGAAGAACATTGATATTCCAGAAGTACCTCGCATGCTGTATTCAGAAGCGATGCGTTTGTACGGAAGTGACAAACCTGATATTCGATTTGGAATGACGTTTAATGACTTAACCGATTTAGGTCAAGGAAAAGGATTCGGTGTATTCGATAGTGCTGAAGCAGTTCTTGCAATTAACGCAACGGGTTGTGCGGCTTATACCCGCGCTCAGTTAGACGAATTGACCGAGTGGATGAAGCGTCCGCAAATTGGTGCCAAAGGATTGATTTATGTGAAGTGTAACGAAGACGGAACATTCAAATCATCTGTAGATAAGTTTTTCGATGGGGCAGCATTAGCCGCATGGGCCGAGCGTTGTGGAGCCAAAGCAGGCGATTTGTTGCTGGTGCTTTCAGGTGGATTAGACAGCACGCGCAAGCAGTTGAATGAATTGCGATTGCTGATGGGTAGCAAGTTAGGCTTGCGCAATCCAGAGGTGTTTGCACCGCTGTGGGTGATGGACTTTCCGTTGTTGGAATTCAACGAAGAAGAAGGAAGGTATTTCGCTATGCACCATCCGTTCACTTCACCTAAACCCGATCAAATTCATCTATTGGCAACCGATCCGGGTTCGGTGAATGCCAATGCCTATGACTTTGTATTGAATGGGGTTGAGATAGGCGGCGGTTCTATTCGTATTCACGATAAAGCGGTTCAAGCAGAGATGTTTAAATTGTTGGGCTTCTCAGATGAGGAAGCACAATCGCAATTTGGCTTTTTATTGAATGCCTTTGAATACGGTGCACCACCGCACGGCGGATTGGCCTTCGGCTTTGACCGTTTGTGCTCGCTATTCGGCGGTACAGAAGGCATTCGAGACTTTATTGCCTTCCCAAAAAACAACAGCGGACGCGACGTAATGATTGATGCACCGTCGGAAATTAGCGACTTGCAACTCAATGAACTTTCAATTGTTGTAAAAAACTTGGAGAAATAAAAAAAAGTCGTATATTTGCCGTCCTGTTGGAAAAATAAAACGATAGCACTATGAAACGCACTTATCAACCTTCGAATAGAAAACGTAGAAATAAACATGGTTTCCGTAAGCGTATGGCTACCGCGAAAGGTCGTGCGGTACTTTCATCACGTAGAAGAAAAGGTCGTAAGAAGTTAACTACTTCTGACGAACGTCGCCACAAAGGAATTGTACGTTTATAATAACGATTGAATAAAATTGAACCGCTCATTCTATGGGCGGTTTTTTTTTTGAATAACCCCACTATGAAATTAAT
>Ga0172373_10008298_pt1 | contig 13210 bp, 11 predicted proteins | sample Lak10m_2_FD_114546 | JGI IMG/M metagenome (GOLD analysis project Ga0172373, IMG submission 114546) | Freshwater microbial communities from Kabuno Bay, South-Kivu, Congo - kab_092012_10m | ecosystem: Environmental > Aquatic > Freshwater > Lake | place: Democratic Republic of the Congo... | reverse complement strand
TCCAATGTCATCGCGAACGATGTCCGCGGCCTGCCCGGCTCGTTCGAGATGACATTGGAGACCTCGGCCGCGGTCGCCGGACGGGTGGAGACATACTCCTCGAACTCGCGCTTCAATTCCTTGAGCGAGTCGATCGCGCGGTCGGTCTGCACGGGCGCGTAGACGAACATCGGCCGCTGGTGGGCGGCACCGTTGCTGAAGGCGTACGAGCCGTAGGACCAGCCCTTGTCCTCGCGCAGGTTCATGTTGAGCCGCGACGAGAAGAGGCCGCCGATGACCGTGATCGCGCTCTCGATCTCGAGCACCTGCGGCGAACGCGAGGACGGTATCGGATGACCGGCGAGGATGAACGCCTGCTCCGCGTCGGGACGGTCGACGAGGAACACGCGCGGCCGTGCGGGCAGCGCGACCTCAGGCACGGTCTTGGTGCCGCGCGCAGCGCTGGTGGCCCGCCAGCCGCCGAGATGCTTCTCGAGCAAGGGACGGATCGCCTCCGGCGTCGTATCACCGACCACCACGAGACGCATGTTGTCCGGCCGGACCCAAGCCGCCAGATGGTCCGTGAGATCGCTCCGCGTCAGCGACTTGATCGACGTCTCGGTGCCCGATCCGGTGAAGGGGATGCCGTAGGGATGCCCGGTCCCGTACATCAGCGGCGGCAGCAGGCGCTGCGCGATGCTGTTCGGCTGCGACTTCTCGCGGGCGATGCGCGACAGCCATTGCTTGCGCACGCGTTCGATCTCCGTCGCATCCAGCCGCGGCTCGCGCAGCATGGTAGCGAACAGCGCCAACGACGGGTCGAGCCGGTCCTTGAGCGCGGACAAGGTGGCGGTGGAGGCGTCGAGGGCGGCGCTGGCGCCGACCGTCGCACCGAGGTCCTCGGCGCGGGCGGCGAAGTCGAGCGCACCGTACGGACCGGCGCCCTCGCCCATCATCGCCATCGCGAACGCCGCAGTGCCGGTCTTGCTGCCCGCGTCAGCGGCGAAGCCGGCGTCGAACATCGCCTGCACCTGCACCACCGGCACCTCCGGCCGACGCGCCAGCACCACCGGCACACCGTTCGAGAGCGTGAAGCGCTCGAGCGCCGGGAAGGAGAGGTCCGGGAAGGCCGCGACCTTCGGCACGCCGAGGCTGCGGTCGACGGCGCTCTGCGAGGCGTTGCGCAGCGCGCCGAACGGCAGCACGGTCAGCGTGTAGTCGCCCTGTCCCAACCACCGCCGCGCGACATCGCGCACCTGAGCGGGGGTCGCTGCGTCGATGGCGGCGAACGCCTTGCGGAAGCAACCCGGGTCGCCGTGGAACACCTGGCACTCGGCCAGCACATCGGACTTGCCGCCGAAGCCGCCGATACGCTCGATGCCACGCACGAACCTCGCCCGCGAAGCGGTACGCGCACGGTCGAGCTCCTGCTTGGTCGGCCCCTGCTGCAACAGGCGCGCGAGCTCTTCCTCGATGGCTCGTTCAACGGCTGCGGGGTCCTGTCCGGCCTTGACCATCACCTGCACCGCGAACAGACCGGCGATCTCCATCGCCTCGTTGAAGGTGCTCACGTTGTCGGCCGACTGGTCGCGGTGCACGAGCCGGGCGTCGAGCCGCGAGGCCGCGCTGCCGCCGAGCACCTGCGAGACGAGGTCCAGTATCGGGCTGTCGGCGTGGGTGACGGGCGGTACGTTCCAGGAACGGATGATCATCGACTGCGGCACACGGTCGTACATGACATCGCGGCGCGCATCGTTGCGGGCGGCGATATCCACCTGATGCCGGGTCAGCGGGCGGCCGGGCGCGATGTGCCCGAAGTACTTCTGGGCCTTCTCGCGGGCGGTGGCGACATCGATGTCGCCGGCGAGCACCAGCGTGGCGTTGGCTGCGCCGTAGTAGCGCCGGAACCAGTCCTTCGCCTCCTCGAGCGTGGCGCCTTCGAGCAGTTCGTCGGCCGCCACATCAGGGGCGTGGTAAGGATGCCCCTGCGGGAAGCTCGCCTCGAACAGCCGGTCCCAGATCTTGCCGTAGGGCTGGTTCTCGCGTTGGCGCTTCTCGTTGCGCACCACACCGCGCTGCTCATCGAGCACCTTCTGGTCGAGCGCGCCGAGCAGATGGCCCATGCGGTCGGACTCCATCCACAGTGCGCGGTCGAGCGCGGTGGTCGGCACGTTCTGGAAGTAGTTGGTCCGGTCCGCGCTGGTGGTGCCGTTCTGGTCGGTGGCACCCACCTCCTCGAAGGGCTTGAAGAACTCGTCGCGGTAGTTCTCCGATCCCTGGAACATCAGATGCTCGAACCAGTGCGCGAACTCCTGCCGGTCGGCGGGTTCGTCCTTGCCGCCGACGTGGTACCAGACGTTCACGGCGACGATCGGCGCCTTGCGGTCCGTGTGGACCACCACGGTCAGACCGTTGTCGAGACGGAAGCGCTCGAAGGGGATGTCCGGGGTGGCAGCCGGGGCGGCGGCCCGCGCCGGCGGCGCAGCGACGGCGGACGAGAGGGCGAGGACGAGGGCGACGAGGGTGGGCAGAAGACGCATGAGAACGGGCTCCGCTCGGGTATCGACGGGGCGACCGTTATACCGCTTTCCGGCTCAATTGTTCAAAGCGCCGCTCGCTCCTGCTCGTTGGCCTCGCGAAGTTTCTGGATGACCTCGTCGTAGTACGGGCGGTCCTTGAGGCTGGCGTATTCGCCGGGGAAGCAGACCGTCACGACATCAGCGGACATCGTCGAGAAGTTGGCGAGCGTCGAGGCGCAGCGCACCCCGGTCGGCAGGCGCGTGTTGTCGATCACCGGGAAGTCGTAGAACCCGACCGTGAACTGCGCGCGCGAATCGGGCAGCGCCGCGCTGCCGTCGTCCGCCGTCACCCGCATGCGCACCGAGATCTGCTGCTGCTCCGCGTCGACCTTGAGCACGCGCAGCGCCACCTGGAAGGTCTGCCCGTCGACGGTCAGGGTCTCGGGGTCGAGCTGCAGGCCCGCGGCACCCGCCGCCGCGAGCGCCTCGAGGTCGGCCGTGCGGCGGAAGCTCTGCCCCTTGCCCTCGAGCGCGAACAGCTGCTTCGCCGAGATCTCGCGCGCGACGCGGTTGAGGCGAGCGAGGTAGTCGGCCTTATCGGGGTCCGTCGAGCGGCGCAGCTGCCGCTGCACCTCGAGGAACAGCGGCTTGAGGTTGAGCGAGTCGTGGAAGTTGTAGGCGAGCAGCTCCAGGTTCAGCACCTTCGCCGACAGACCGTCCGTGGTCGGCGTGAGGAAGCTCGTGATGATCGACTGGAACATGTCCTTGCGCAGGCTCGCCTCGGCCTCCTCGCGGCGGCTCATGAGCTCCGAATACAGGCGCGCGTTGGTGTCGAGCGACTGGCGACGCTCGAGCAGCTGCGATCCCTTCATGCCGACGAAGGCCACCGCGAAGGCGGTGAGCAGTCCGCCGATCGGCGCGAGCAGGATCGCGGCCTTGTCCCAGAGGTCCTTCTCCTTGCCCGGCTCCTTCATCGGCGTCGGGCCGTGAGCTGCCCGTCCTTGAGTTCGAGCACGATGTCCGCCTGCGCGGCGTCCTCGTAGGAGGCGACATCGACGGTCGCGGTCTTGCCCTGGTGCGTCACGGTGAGCGTGCACTTGCCCGTCTCGGCGACCACCAGGTTGTAGGTTCCGGTGCGATCGGTCTTGACCGCCGGGTAGGACTTCGTACCGCAGCGCGCAGCCACGGTCGCGCCCTCGCCCACCGCAGCACCATTGAAGCTGATCTTGCCGTAGATCTCACCGGCAGCAGCGACGGACGGGAGCCACGTGAGAGCCACGAGGGCTGCGAGGACCGAAGGGGCGATGGACGAGCGGTTCATGCGGGTCTCCTCAACATCACCACCACCAGGGTGATGACCGTGAGCGGGATGACGAAGCCCATCATCACCGCCGAGTACGCCCCGAGGGCGTCATGCGCTTGGGCGGCGAGGATGAGATAGGCCACATAGGCGATGTAGTAGCCGAGGAACACGGCGCCCTCCCAACGCGCGATCTCGCGCCCGGTCAGGAACACCGGCAGACAGGCGAGCGCCACGGCGAGCATCACCCAGATGTCGAAGTTGAGCACCGATGGCGGCACGACGAGCCCCGCCGATCCGGCAACGATGCCGGAGAGGCCGAGGCAACCCAAAATATTGAAGGTGTTGCTGCCGACCACATTGCCGACCGCGATGTCGCGCTCGCCCTTGACCGCAGCCATCACCGAGGTCGCGACCTCCGGCATGGAGGTCCCCGCGGCGACGATGGTGAGTCCGATGACGACATCACTCACGCCCAAGGCCTTGGCGAAGACGATGGAGGCGTCCACCAACCAACCCGAGCCGGCGACCAGCAGGCCCAGCCCCGCGGCGATCAGCAGCAACTGAGCGGGCAGCGAGGCATCCCACCCGCCCGCGACCGCCGGCTTCACCTCCGCGGCGTACTCGTCGTTGGCGGCCTTGGTCTCGGCCCGCGACTGGACGACGAGGAACACGGTGTAGGCGACGAGCAGCGCGGTGAGCATCACACCGTCCGTGAAGCCCAACCGACCGTCGAGCGCGAGCAGGAGCAGCAACAGCGAGACGCCCAGCATGATCGGGCCTTCCTGGCGGATCAGCTGGATGTGCACCACGAGCGGCGTGATGAGCGCCGAAAGGCCGAGGATGAACAGCACGTTGAAGATGTTGCTGCCGACGACATTGCCGAGCGCGATGTCGGTGCGGCCGTCCATCACCGCGCCCACCGACACCGCGACTTCGGGCGAGCTCGTACCGAAAGCGACGATGGTGAGGCCCACCACCAGCGGGGAGATGCCGAATGAGAGCGCGAGTTTCGTGGCGCCGCGAACCAGCAGCTCGGCACCCGCGATCAGCGCCGCGAGTCCGGCGAGGAACATCAGGAAGGTCATGGCAATCCTTTGCGCGAACCCGAGGACCGCATTTTGCCCGGATTCCGTGTGGCTGGCGAACCCGGCGGTGCGGAAGGCGGACTAGCCGGTCAGCACCCGGAAGCGCAGGGCCACGCCGGGCGGTACCTGCCCGGCCAGATCGAGGTGGTGCTCGGCCACGACGGCGATGACAGGATACCCGCCCGTCAAAGGATGGTCCGCGAGCAGCAGCACCGGCTGACCGTCGTGGGGCACCTGGATCGCTCCGCGGACCACCCCCTCGCTCGGTAGTTCCGTCGCCTCGCGTCGCGACAATGGCTGAGCCCCGCGCAGTCGCAGACCGACCCGGCTCGACTGCGGCGTGACCTTCCAGTCCTGCCCGCCGAGCAGCGCGATGGCCTCCGGCGCGAAACTCTCGGTGCGTGGTCCGAGGGTGACATCCAGCACCACGGTGTCGCCGGAGGCCGGCAGCGGCGACGGCATCGCGGCTGCGCGCGTCGGATCGACGGCCACCGGATGGAGGCGCGCTGCTACGGGCGACGCCACGCGCAGAGCGGCGCCTTTGACGATCGGCGCCGGACCGAGCGCGGCCAAAGAATCGCGCGACGCGCTGCCGAGCACCCGACGCGCGTCGAATCCGCCCTGTACCGCGAGATAGCTGCGCAGACCCCGCGCGGGGTATCCGATCTTCACGCTGTCGCCGGGTGCCAGCGCGATCGGCTGCCCGAACAAACCCTCGAGCATCTCACCGGAGGCGCGCTGCAGGCTGATCGGCGCCGGCGCACCGGCGAACGCGACCACCACCCCGCCGGAATCGCCGCTCCCGCATCTGAAGGCCGCGCTACCGAGCGCGAGCTCAAGACACGCGGCCCCGGGTGGATTGCCGACGGCGAGGTTCGCGGCCTGCAGCGACGCACGGTCCGCCGCGCCGGACGGTGCGACGCCGAGATGGGCATGGCCCGGGCGTCCGAGGTCCTGCAGCAGCGCGGGCAGCATCATCGCCGTGACCTCGAGATGCGGATCCGATGCGGGGACCTCGGGGCGGCACGATCGCACCGACGGGAGCGGCGACGAGGATGGGGCGGCAGTCACCGCAACGCCTACCGTCGCGTCGCGGAACCGTACCCGCGTGCCGGGCGTCAGCAACGCCGGTGAATCGCGGTCGGCATCCCACATCTTGGCGTCCGTCGTGCCGATGAGGCGCCAACCACCCGGCGTCGCTTGCGGATACACGCCGCAGTAGACGCCGCCGAGCGCGACCGACCCCGCGGGCACTTGCGGACGCGGCGTCTGACGACGCGGCACCTGCAACGCAGGGTCGCCACCGATGAGATAGGCGAAGCCGGGTGCGAATCCGCAGAACGCGACGACGAACTCGCTCTGCTGATGACGACAGATGACCTCATCGACCGCTAGACCCGCAAGCGCGGCGACCTCGGCGAGGTCCTCGCCGTCGTAGCGCATCGGGATCTCCACCAGCGGACCCTGCGCAGCGCCGGCCGTTCCGCGACGCGCGGCGAGGTCGCGCTGCGGAAGGATCGTCGCGAGTGCATCGGCCGACAGCCGTGCAGGATCGAAACGCAGCATCAGGGTGCGCGCCGCCGGCAGCGACTCCTCGATGCCGTCGATCGGCTCGGTCGTCAGGCTGTCCTCGAGCGCAAGGACCTCCTCGAGACCCGACAGTTCGACCAGCACCGTCGAACGGTTGACGGGCAGGATGCGCATCGTCACCCGAGCGTTCAGGCGCCGCGCGGCGGCAAGAAAGACGCGATGCCGATGCCCTCGGCCTCCAGCCGACGGCGCACTTCGCGCGCGATGGCGACCGCACCCGGACTGTCGCCGTGCACGCAGATCGACTGTGCTTCGATAGGGATGACGCTACCGTCGATCGCCTCGACGACACCTTCGGTGGCGAGACGGACCATGCGCGCGGCGATCAGCGACACATCGTGCAGTACGGCACCGGTCTCGCGGCGCGGCACCAGATGCCCTGCAGGCGTGTAAGCGCGGTCGGCATACGCCTCGGCGACGACGCCGAGTCCCGCCGCGCGCGCTTGAGCGAGGATCGGCGCACCGGCGAGGCCCATCAGCACGAGCGACGGATCGACAGCCTTGATCGCGGCGATGACCGCTGCGCCCTGCGCGGCGTCGACGGCGATCCGGTTGTAGAGCGCACCATGCGGCTTCACATAGCGGACCTGCGCGCCTGCGGCCGCGGCGAGACCCTTGAGCGCACCGATCTGGTAGACGACGTCGGCGGTGAGATCGGCGGGCGCGATGTCCATGTCGCGTCGCCCGAAGCCCGCGAGGTCCGGATAGGAGACATGCGCACCGATCGCGACGCTGCGCTCGGCGGCGGCCTTCACGGTGCGCAGGATGCCGATCGGATCGCCGGCGTGGAATCCGCAGGCGACATTGGCGCTCGAGACGACCTCGAGCATCGCCGCGTCATCGCCCATGCGCCATGCGCCATAGCTCTCGCCGAGGTCGCTGTTGAGATCGATCGAGTTCATGCTCACCCCCCGAGCAGCGCAAAGATCGGACCGATCGATTTGTACCCCATGTACCAGGTCAGCGCACAGACCAGCACGCCGAGACCCAGCAGCCAGCGCGGATAGCGGTGGCCGCCCATGAGATCCGCCCGCGCCCATGCGGCGTACAGGACGATCGAGAACCCGATCGGCAGGATCAAGCCGTTGAGGCCGCCGACGAACACCAGCATCTTCGCCGGCGGGGTGCTGATCACGACATAGGCGAGCAGCGAGACGCCGATGAACACGACCGTCGCGATGTCGCGGGCGCGCTCGCTCATGTCCGCCTTGAACACGGTCAAGAACGAGACCGAGGTATAGGCGGCGCCGACGACGCTGGTGATGGCAGCGGCCCAGAGGATCGCGCCGAAGATGCGCAGACCGGTGGCGCCCGCTGCGGCCTCGAAGGCCTGCGCCGCAGGGTTGGCGCTGCCGCTCGTGAGATCGATCTGCGTACCGGCCGCCACCACGCCGAGCACGGCGAGGAACAGCACGAAACGCATCACGCCGGTCACGGCGATGCCGGTCAGGGCGGCGCGGCTCACCGCATCGAGGTTCTCAGGGCCGGTCATGCCTTTGTCGAGCAGACGGTGCGCGCCCGCGTAGGTGATGTAGCCGCCCACCGTCCCGCCGACGATGGTGGTGATGGTCGCGAAGTCCACCTTGTCCGGGAACACCGTCTGCCGCAGCGCCTCGCCGACCGGCGGCGAGGACACGAACGCGACGTAGACGGTCAACGCGATCATCACCACGCCCGCGCCGACGACCAAGCGGTCGAACGCGGCGCCTGCGCGGCGCGACAGGAAGAGCGCGATGGCGAACAGCGCGCTCAAGAACCCGCCCCACTTCGGGTCGAGCCCGGCGAGCGCGTTCAGCCCGAGGCCTGTACCGCCGATGTTGCCGATGTTGAAGAACAAGCCGCCGATGACCACCAACACGGCAAGCAGATGACCCGCGCCCGGCAGCGCGGCGTTGGCGAGGTCGGACGCCCGCATGCGCGTCAGCGTCACCACGCGCCAGATGTTCAGTTGCACCACGAAGTCGATGAGGATGGACGCGAGGATGGCGAAGGCGAACGCAGCGCCGAGCGTGCTCGTGAAGGTCGCGGTCTGGGTGATGAATCCGGGACCGATGGCCGAGGTCGCCATCAGGAAGATGGCCGCGGTCAGCGCAGCGCGGCGGGGCCCCATGCCCGGCAGTGTATCAGCGCAGACCGTCCGTGCCTTGACCCTGCGTTGACGGCGCCTTCACATCGGCTTCACGACCGGACCTTCAGCATCACTCCCCAGACGCTGCGATGCAGCGTCCTCATCGTCATCCACAAGGAGTGATCTCATGTCGAACATCCATGCAGGGAAACTGCTCGCGACTGCGGGCCTCGTCATGGTCGCGCTGGCCGGCGCGGACGCCGCCCGGGCGTCCGAGGACCGTCAGTGGTACGTCACCGGCACCGCCGGCTTCGTCACCCAGTCCGACCAGCGCCTCGACTACACGCGCCCCGGCGTCGCCGGCGTGATCTCGCCGACCTTGCCGCTCGACACCGGCATCCTGACCGGCGCGTCGATCGGCCGCCATCTCGGCGATGCGTGGCGCGTCGAGGCGGAGTTCATGTACCAGTCGGTCGACCACCCGAACTTCACGCTCGTGACCGGCACGGCGGGCGACGGCAACTATGCGTCGACGACGGTGGCGGTGAACGCGCTGCGCGACTTCGACCTGTTCGGCTCGCCGAGCGCGAAGACCTACGTGGGTCTCGGTGCCGTCTACGCGACCGAGGTCGATGTCGACTTCGAGAGCGGCGGCGTCGAGCAGTCCTTCAGCGGTTCAGGCACGGGCGTCCAGGCGCTGCTCGGTGCGCGCTATACCTTCGGTGATCGCACGTTCGTCGATGCCGGCGTCCGCTACCTGCTGGTCTCCGGTGTGGAACTGGACGCCGAGGAAGGGGGCGCGGTGGGTCGGATCAAGGCCGACTACGAGCCGTTGGCCGTCACCGTGTCCTTCGGCTGGCGCTTCTGACGGCGTCTTCACATCCGCTTCACAGGCCACTCTGCAGAGTACATACCGATGAAGATCGAACCGAGGGTCGTCCTCAACTTCGTCGCCTGTCAACTGGCATGGTCGGCCTGTGTGCTGGGCGGCGCCAACGGTCGGCCTCTGGCCGGCGCGTTGGTCGCCGCCGCGGTGATCGGGTTGCACCTCGCGCTCGCGCGGCGGCCGGCGCCCGAGGCGCTGCTCATCCTCGCGGCGTCCCTCATCGGGTTGGTGTGGGACAGCGCGTTGATCGCGATCGGTCTCTTCACCTACCCCAGCGGCATCCTCGTCCCCGGCCTCGCGCCGTACTGGATGATCGCGCTGTGGGCGGTGTTCGCCACCTCGCTCAACCTCTCGATGGGGTTCCTGAAGGGCCGGCTCTGGCTGGCGGCACTGGTCGGCGGGATAGGCGGTCCTGTGTCCTATCTCGCGGGCGGCCGGTTGGGCGGCCTCGAGATGTCCGACCCGGTGCTCGCACTCGGTGCGCAGGCGCTCGGCTGGGCCGTGCTGCTGCCGGTGTTGACCCATCTTGCCGCTCGATGGGACGGCTGCTCGGTCGAACCCTCGCCCATGGCTCCGCGAAAGCGTGAAGACCCTACGCTCATCCCCCGAGAGGTCCGCAGCCATGTTTGATCCGATCCTCTGGGCCAAAGGACTCGCGGCGCTCGCGCTCTTCGCCGGCGCCGGCTGGCTGCTGAGCCTGCCGCTGCGCAACGTCAGCATCGTCGACAGCCTGTGGTCGCTGATGTTCTTGTTGGCCGCTTCCGTCTATCTGCTGGGCCAAGCCGAACCCGGCCCGCGCGCGTGGCTGGTGATCACGCTGGTGGCGCTGTGGGTGATCCGGCTCGCCGCCTACATCACTTGGCGCAACCACGGGCATGGCGAGGACTTCCGATATCGTGAGATGCGCAAGCGGAACGATCCCGGGTTCGCGTTCAAGAGCCTCTACATCGTCTTCGGCCTGCAGGCCGGACTGGCGTGGCTGATCTCGCTGCCGTTGCTGGCTGCGATCGGCTCATCGGCACCCCTCGGCTGGCTGGATGCTGCGGGCGCGGCCCTTTGGCTGCTCGGCATGGTGTTCGAGGCCGGCGGCGACTGGCAGCTCGCGCGCTTCAAGCGCGACCCGGCCAACCGCGGCAAGGTGCTGGACTCCGGTCTGTGGCGCTACACGCGGCACCCGAACTACTTCGGCGACTTCTGCGTGTGGTGGGGCCTGTTCCTCATCGCGCTGTCCGCCGGTGGGTGGTGGAGCATCGTCGGCCCGTTGCTGATGTCCTTCATGTTGCTGAAGGTGTCGGGCGTCGCGCTGCTCGAGAAGGACATCGGCGAGCGCCGCCCTGATTACCAGGCCTACATCCGTCGCACCAACGCTTTCTTCCCCGGCCCGCCGCGGGCCTCCTGACCACCGGAACGACCACCATGGGAGCATCCGACATGACCTCACCGACCCGCCGTGCCGTCACGGTCCGACCCGTCGCGACCCTGTTCATCGCTGCAGCCTCGCTGATGGCGGTCCTCGCAGCCCCGCTGCAGGCCGACGGCACCGACGCCGCCCGCAAGCTGAGCTTCGATGTGTTCCTCGATGACCGTGCGATCGGCTACCAGCGCTTCTCGCTGACGCCGGCGGGCGATGCCACGCGCATCGAGACCCAGGCGCGGTTCGAGGTGAAGCTGCTGCGCATCACCGCCTTCGCCTACGACCACCGCAACACCGAACTGTGGCGCGGCGGCTGCCTGCGGTCGATCGACGCGGCCACCGACTCCAACGGCAAGAAGTCGGCCGTCAACGGTCGCGCCCGCGGCGACGCGTTCGTCGTCACCACCAAAGAAGGCGAGCGGACCCTCGGCGACTGCGTGGCGAGCTTCGCCTACTGGAACAAGGGCGTCCTGCTGCGCAGCAAGACCCTGCTCAACTCGCAGACCGGCGAGTACGTGCCGGTGCAGATCGCGCCGCTCGGCCCGACCACCAAGCGCATCGGCGCGCGCGACATCCCCGTCAAGCGCTACGCGCTCAAGGGCAAGGGCATCGACATCACGCTCGCCTACGCCGCGGGCAGCGATGAGTGGGTGGCGCTCGACAGCAAGATGGATGGCGGCCGCAGCTTGCGCTACCGCCGCAGCGCCGCCGAGCTCGAACTGCTCGCGGCATCTCCGGCACCGCGGGGAGGCGGTCCGACCACCGGCGGTTGAGGGCCCGCGGTACACTGCGGACACGGAACGACCGCCCCCATGACAGACGAGCCGCGCCAACCCAACATATTGCTGGTCGACGACCACCGCGACATCGCGGGCGCGATCATCGAGTACCTCGAGCACCGGGGGTTCGCGGTCGACTACGCGGCCGACGGCATCACGGGGCTGCATCTCGCGGTGACGAACCCCTACGCTGTCATCGTGCTCGACATCATGATGCCCGGGCTCGACGGACTCTCGGTGTGCCGTAAGCTGCGCGAGGAAGCCCGCATCGACACGCCGCTGCTGATGCTCACCGCCCGCGACACGCTCGACGACAAGATCACCGGCCTCGGCGCCGGCGCCGACGACTACCTCGTCAAGCCGTTCGAGGTCCGCGAGCTCGAAGCGCGGATCAGCACCCTCCTCCGCCGTCACCGCCGCGCTGTCGCCCGCGAGGTACTGACCGTCGGCGACCTCACGCTCGACACCGGCACGCTGCGGGTCACACGCGCCGGCCAGACGCTAACTCTCACGCCGATCGGCCTCAAGCTGCTCACGGTGCTGATGCGCGCCTCGCCGCGCGTCGTCACCCGGCAGCAGCTCGAGCGCGAGGTCTGGGGCGACCTCTTGCCTGACAGCGATACGCTGCGCAGCCATCTCTATTCGCTGCGCAAGGCGATCGACAAGCCCTTCGACCGCGCGCTGCTGCACACCCTCGCCGGTGCCGGATACCGGCTGTCGGACGACGATGGCCGCTGACGGAGTGCGCGCGCGGCTCGGACGCGCTTTCCTGCTGCAGTCCGTGTTCATCGGCGCGGCGGCGGTGGTCGGCGTCTTCCTCGCCAGCCTGCTGCTCGAGGGCGTGCTGATCCGTCAGGCCTTGAGCGAAGAAGCCGCGCACTTCTGGCAGCAGCGCGACCGCGACCCCGCGTTTCCGCTGCCGGCGACCGTGAACCTCACCGGCCATCTCGGCGCCGCGCCGGCACCGATCACAGGACTGCCGCCCGGCTACCACGACCGTGTGGTCGATGGAGTGGACACGGTCGTCTACGTCTCGGACCGTGGTGGGGAGCGCCTGTACCTGATGTTCGACCGCAGCGGCGTCGGCAAGCTCGCCACGATGTTCGGTCTGTTGCCGCTCGCGATGGTGCTGCTGGTGCTGTACCTGACGACCTGGCTCGCATTCCGCGCCTCACGGCGGGCGTTCTCGCCCGTCATCGCGTTGGCGCGGGCGGTACGCGGGCTCGACCCCGCGTCGCCGGACCCCGCGCAGCTCGACCCTGCCCGGCTGCCGAAGGACGCCGACGACGAGGTGCGCGAGCTCGCCGAGGCGCTCAACCGCTACGCCCAGCGCCTCAATGAATTCGTCGCGCGCGAGCGCGACTTCACCCGCGACGCCAGCCACGAGCTGCGCAGCCCGCTCACGGTGATCCAGCTGTCGGCCGGCATGCTCGAGACCGACGCCGGACTCAGCGACGCCAGCCGCCGGTCCGTGGCGCGCATCGCGCGGGCGGTCCGCGACATGGAGGAGCTGACCAGCGCCTTCCTGCTGCTCGCCCGCGAGTCGCAGACCGGGCTGCCCGTCGAGGACACCTGCATCAACGATGT
>Ga0172373_10008297_pt1 | contig 13210 bp, 9 predicted proteins | sample Lak10m_2_FD_114546 | JGI IMG/M metagenome (GOLD analysis project Ga0172373, IMG submission 114546) | Freshwater microbial communities from Kabuno Bay, South-Kivu, Congo - kab_092012_10m | ecosystem: Environmental > Aquatic > Freshwater > Lake | place: Democratic Republic of the Congo: South-Kivu... | reverse complement strand
CTCCAAAGTTCTACCCTCGCTCTGGGAATTCAAAAAACACGGCCAGTCCGGCACCGAACTGTCCTCCTTGCTGCCCCACTTGGCCAAGGTAGTCGACGACATCTGCGTCGTCCGCTCCATGCAAACCGGTGTCAATAATCACGGGCAATCCCTCTACGCCCTCGCCGGGGGCCGCGTCACCGCCGGAGCTCCAACCCTCGGCAGCTGGCTCAACTTCGGCCTCGGGTGCGAATCCAAGGATCTTCCCGCCTACATCACCCTCACTCACCCCAACGGCTCCCCTCTGCTCGCCGATCATCACTGGTCCAACGGTTGGCTCCCTTCCCTCTACCAAGGGGCCGTCATCCGACCCCGCGAACCCCGAATTCTAAACCTCGATCCCCCCGACCATCTCAAGGGCGAAGCCCAACATCGCCAACTCGATCTACTCCGCGACCTGAATCGCGAACACCTCGATCAACACCCCGGCGAACTCGACCTCGAAGCCCGCATCGCCAGCTACGAACTCGCCGCCCGCATGCAAACCGCCGCCAAAGAGGCGATGGATATCTCCTCCGAAACCGAAGCCACCCGAAAGTTATACGGGACCGATTCCGACCTCACCCGGGACTACGGAACCCGTTGCCTCATCGCCCGACGCCTCGTCGAACGCGGTGTCCGTTTCGTCCAAGTCATCAACAACGGCCAAAGCTGGGATCACCACAGCGGCATCGTCAAAGCCCTCCCCGATCTCTGCGGCAAAAGCGACCAACCCGTGGCCGCCCTCATCCACGATCTCAAATCCCGAGGCCTACTCGACTCCACACTCGTGCACTGGGGCGGCGAAATGGGCCGCCTCCCCGTCATGCAAAATGACCTCGGCAAAGACCGCGTCGGCCGCGATCATAACACCTACGGTTTCTCACTCTGGCTCGCCGGCGGTGGAATCAAAGGAGGCATGACCTTCGGCGAAACCGACGACTTCAGCCACAAGGCCGTCAAAGACATCGTCACGCACCACGATTACCACGCCACCATCCTCCACCTCTTCGGCCTCGATCACTCCAAGCTCATCTACCGCCGCGCCGGTCGAGAACTGAGTCAACCCCCCAGGTAGAGACGTCCCCGCCGTCTAAGGTAGGGACGGTGCGCCGCGCCGTCCCCGTCCGGCGACAGCCGGACGGTCCGAGGCTTCATGTCCCCAAGCCCCCCCAACCAACCTCACGCCTCCCCCGCATCCACCGGCGCTGCCTTCTTCGGCTTCGGCTTGCTGTCCGGCGTCCCCTCCAACGTGCGATGCACCCGCAAAGCCTCAGGCAGTTTGTAGTGCCGCTTCAGACCGAGCTCCGAGAGCATGCCCGCGGGCACCCGCGTGATGAACTCCGCAAAGCACCGATCCACGCGGTCCCGCAACGCTTTCTGACCCGCCTTGGTCGCCCAAAAATCCTCCTCAATCTTCGAAAGCGCAACCCCGGCTTCCTCGGCCGTCATATGCTCCCGCTTGCCCAGCACCCACACCAACTCAGGATCGCCCGGAAGCGATACAGGAAAAGCCACAAATTTGAAGGCGATCTCCTGCTCCTCATCCCCCTCGGGCCCTAACGGCCGCACCTTCACCTGACTCGAAATCTTGCCCGTCGGCAGCTCCACCTCCACCAACAACGCTTCCCCCTTCTGATCCGGTTTCACCGTCACATCCGCATCGCCGAATGCAGCCGTCAATTGGCTCTTCACATCCGCGATGGTCTTAGGCTCCAAGTCCGGCAACTCGACCTTCTCACAAAACTTCTCAAAATTCTCCACCCGCACCACCGCCTTCAGCTCCGTCTCCACCGCCGAGAAAATCTTCTGCGCCAACCCCGCATCCTCCGTCGCCTTGGGCAACACCCGTTTCAACAGGTCCAACAACTGCGCCTCGTTCATCGGTTTCTTCTTCATAATCGATTCCGCCAAAGTCTCCCTCAATAAGGGGCCGCAGTTGTGCAACGAAGCGCCTCGAACTGCAATCCCGTTTTATCCCGCCCCACCGCCCCGGAACCGCCGACACCACCGCCGACCCTCGCCTTCGAGGCCTCCCAGCCCCAAAGCTTCGTATGGAGTTCCGCCTTCAGGCGGTCCGAAAGCCCTCACGCTCTGAGTCCCTCCGCCCCGGAACCGCCGACACCACCGCCGACCTTCCCCAAGCAGTGGGTTCGAAAACTCGCTCTCCTCTAGCCTCCAATCGATTTTCGTCACCGGTGAAACCCTCGAGCTCAGGTCCATCAGGTCCACATCCGCTCACACCTCGTCTCAAGACCCTAAACGGCTCTTGAAGGGCCTAATCACCTCCCTTGATTCTCGACTCAAAAGTCTGGTAAACCACGTTTCGCTCCTCCGCGTAGATCACATCAATCACCATCCCCGACCGGATCGCCAGGATATAGCGAACACGCCCGACTCTCAGCCGATAGAACCCAGCCAGTCGCCCCTGCAAAGCCAGGATGTTCCCCTTCCTCTCCTGCAGGGATATGAGCGCCCGCTTGCAAGCCAAGCGGTTCGACGGGGACAAGGAGGCCGTGAACTCAACTGCTTGGGGCGAGAGGTTAATCCGGTATCGCATCCAAGGGTCTGAATGACAAGGTTCCCGCGCGATAGGCCGCCACTTGTTCCATCGCGAATGGGTTCGCTAAAATCTCCTGGGTCTCAAACAGCGCCACCATCAACTCCTTAGGAACAATAAAGCAGGAAATCTCCCCCCGATTCGTCACGGTAACGACCGACTTCGTCTTAGCTAAGCGCGAAAACTGCTGTTTGGCTTGCTGGATGGAGTAGGTATCGGTCGACATAAAAGCAACCTACCGGCTAGCTCATAAGAGTCAACCGCTGTCCCACCTCTCTTCCTCCGCTGTGCCCCTCACCAATGCGCCCCCGTCCCCCCAACTGCCACCCCACCACCCGATCACTTCGCCTTCGCAGGTTCAGCGGGTTTCGCCGGCGGCTTCGGCAGAACCGTCAGCCAGCATGAGTCCGTCTCGTTCACCAACAACTCCCGAAACCCTCCAGGAACACCGTTGTTCTCGGAAGTGCTAATCAATTCATGCCATACCGACACATCCTCAGCCCCCTCCTGCCCCAAAACAAACCGCACAGCCCCGTTCCATCCCGACACATCCTCGTGCACCCACCACTTCAAAACCGCCTCCCCGGCCTTGGCTCCTACCTCAACCGCCGGACTGACCACCGACGCCGGCAAACCCACCGCGCGCAGCCTGTAGGCCTTCTCCTGCCCATGCTTGCGTCCGATCGCGATCTTCACTTCGTTGGTCTTCCCCGCTTCCAAGACGAACACGTTCTCCGCCACCGTCGCACGCACCGAGGGCTTTGGTCGACTGCACATCAGATGATACTGATAGTCCACTCCCCCCCGCTGCACCAAACTCCCAATCGCCACCACAAACTCACCATCCGCCGGAGCCGTCCATTCCAAACGTGGATCTCCCCACCCACCCGCATCGTCGTCTCGAACTAACTCCTTGCCCGCCAAATCCTCGATCTTCAGCCACGCATCCAGCGGAAACCCATACACCCCCGAAAGCACCGCCCATTCGAATCGATCCCCCTTCTTAGCCGTAAACCGATAACGATGCTCTTCCCCTACTACCTGAAGGCAACTGCTCACCCCCCCTGGAATCGCAAGTCGAAATACATTCGTCCCCAATCGCTCCAAAGCCCCCTGCATCACACTCGGATCCTCTGCGGTCAAAACCCGAAGCCGATTCAAAGCCCCAACTCCGCTTGTAACAAAATGCGGTCGCGTCGGATCATACAACGGAACTGTCACCGGAACCGAACCCGCGCTTACTCGATTCGAGCTCACCCCCAGACTCCAACCCTCAAAGGCCACCGAACGTTCGCCTCCGGCCTGCAACACCAACGGTTTGGTGTTCCGTAGGTAAGGGCCTGTCGTCAGGTTCAATCGGTAAACATACGCCCCTCCGCCCGCCAAATTCACTGAGTTATTCGCCGGATACGGAAACGCCATCACTTGAACCGTGAAACGCCCCGTCGACGGCGCTTGCCACGCGATAAACGGGTCCAGAATCCTCCCATCGTGGTTCATGGTGACTGGCCGCCCCTCCGCGTCCACCACCCGCATCAACGCGTCCATCGGCGAGGTCAGTCGATATGCATCCAGACTCGCAATCAACCACTGACCGCCGACTAAATCGACCGCATACCCGTCCACATCCTGGTTCTTTTCCAACCGACCGTTCACAACCAACGGCAGTCCACTCACAGCCTGCCCCTGGTTCAAACCGTCGTTGGGTTCCACCTCCAAGATCTCTCGGCCTTCGCCGACCACAAAAAATCGCAATGCCGTCGCGCCGTCTTTGTTGAACATCCGAACCAAACGCGGGCCCGGTTCCGCGTTGGCCGCGACTTCGACCGAGAATTTGCCGTTGTCCTTCTCTGGGCGAAACACTAACCCCGGCGCGTCCATCCACACCTCCACCGGCCACGTATCAAACTTGCCCACAGCAACCACCGCGTTCGTCGTGCCCCGCACACCCCCCGCAGGAAATAACTGCTCCAACTTGGGCGCCTCCGCACTCAAACCCACACTTAAACCGCCCAGCACCGCCGTCATCCACCCCAAGCTCAGCACTCCCACTCCTGCCCCCGCCCTCCATCTCGCCCAGCTTCCCCACCATCCAGCCCCTTCACGCCAACCCCAAGCTCCACGCCCGTGTCCGCTCGCCCCACTCAAAAGCCCTGTCACCTCTCTCCCCATCCCAGCCCTATACGAAGAGTTCCTTGATCAGTTTGCCGCCATTCACGAGGGGAACCGGCCGTCCCGTGTTCGTGTGCAGGACTTGCCCCGGATCGATTCCCATCTTGGTGTAAAGCGATGCCGCAAAGTCTTCAGGCCGATACACGTTCTCCGATGCATGATAGCCTTTCACGTCCGTCGCCCCAACCACCTGCCCCCCAGGTATCCCCGCCCCGGCCATCAGCACCGACATCGCATGGGGCCAATGATCACGACCCGCGTCCTTGTTGATCTTCGGGGTCCGTCCAAACTCACCCAGCAATACCACCATGGTCGAGTCCAACAAACCCCGCGTGCTCAAATCCTCAATCAACGCCGCCATGCCCTGGTCCAATCGCCCCATGAAATCCCCCTTGAAGGCCTTGAACAGGTTCGTGTGATGATCCCATCCCCCATAGTAAACCGTCACAAACGAGACCCCTACCTCCACCAACCGCCGCGCCAACAGCAACCGCTGCCCTAGATCGTTGCGACCATACCGTTCCCGGGATTTCTCGTCCTCTTTAGAAATATCGAACGCAGCCTGCGCTTTCGGCGATGACACCAAATCCATGCCCTGCCGGTAATACTGGTCAAACGTGACCGTAGGATCCTCAGCCAACCGGTCCATAAAACGCGGCATCTGGTCCAACGCACGCCGAAGCTGCTGCCGGTTGGAGGATCTTCCCTCGCTCAGCTCCGAAGGCAAAACCACGTCTCGCACCTGAAAGGCCTTGTCGTTCGGGTTGCCCCCGATCGCGAAGGGCGCATGCTGCCCTCCCAAAAAATTCGGCCCTCCAGATCGTGTCACGTTCGGGATCGTCATGTAGCCCGGCATCCCCTCCCGCACGCCGCGTGACCACGACACCACCGACCCAAACGAAGGATGGAATGTCACATACGCACCACACGCCACCGGAACCGGGGTCGGTGCCCCCGTCATCATGTAGTGGTTACCCCCGCCATGGTTCGGATCCTTGTGCGCGATCGACCGAATGATCGTCACCTTGTCCGCCACCCCCGCAAGTTTCGGCACCGCCTCGCAAAACTGCATGCCCGATGCCTTGGTCGAAATCGGCTTCAACTCCCCGCGAATGTCCGAGGGCGCATCCGGCTTGGGATCGAACGTCTCATAGTGCGACGGCCCCCCATCCAGCCACACCAAAATACAATTAACCCCCTTGCCAGCCGCCTTCACCGGACCCGGGCTCGCCGCCCGCAGTCGCAACAGATCGGCCAGCCCCAACCCCAGCGTGCCGCCCACACCCAGTTGTAAAAAGTCGCGTCGGGTCATCCCCTGGCAGTTGCGCGTGATCCGGCTCATGGTCGTGGGTTGTTGATCTAATGATTAAACACAAACTCCGGCGAATTAAGCAAGGCCCACAACACGTCCTCTGCCGCCGTCTGCCGCGTCGCCTCCTTCGCCTCAAATGCCTTGCCCGCCGTCGCGAGCTCCGCCGACGTCGGATATCGGCTATAAGTCGCCAAATACAGCTCGGTCACCACCTCCGACACCGGCTTCCCGCTCTCCACCAACCGCTTCACCCGCCCCTTCGCGTCACTCAGCTTCGCTTGCAGGTTCCGCGAGTTCATCATGTGCAACGACTGCACCACGCTCGTGTTCCGATCCCGTTCACACGGACAGTCACTGCTTGAGTTCGGTCGACTAAACGCATCCAAAAAGTGTGAGTCGATCTTGTAAGTCCATGCCTGCATCGCCCTCGATCCCGGCGGCATGCCCGTGAAGCTCTCCGTCGTCCCCGTCACATCCGAAACCGCGTCCAACAGAACCTCCGCCGATAGCCTCCGCCGATACGCCCTCGAAAAGTTCTTTGTATCCGCCAAGTTCGTCTCATTCGGTAGCGAGCTGAGTTGATACACTCGCGAATTCATAATCACACGCATCAGATGCTTCAGATCGTAGCCGTGACCCGCGAAATCCTCCGCCAACGCCGACAACAGTCGTTCGTTGCTCGCCGGGTTCGACACCCGAAAATCATCCACCGGATCCACGATACCCCGACCGAAAAATACCGACCACACCCGGTTCGCCATGGCCCGCGCAAAGAACGGATTCGATGGATCCGTCATCCATCGCACCAGCGACTCACGAGGATCTCCGCTACCCCCGCCAGCCGATGCTGCGGTTGGTCCGTCCGGCGGACGCGGCTTCATCACTTCACCCGTCACCGGATGTCGAACCTCTCCACCCGGCGCATAAAAGAAGGTCTCGGTCCCAGCCGAAATCGGTGGCGACAAGCCCGCCCCCTTCTGTCGCACCGGACCAAAATAAGCCGCCAGTTGATAAAAATCTTCCTGCGCCCATTTCTCGTTCGGATGGTGATGGCACTTCGCACATTCCATGCGCAAGCCCAAGAACACCTGGCTAAACATAGTGGTCAATTCCGCAGGCTCGCGTCGGTCCCGATACACCACCGCCGGTCCGTCCCGATGGTTGCTGCCCTGCGCCAACAAAACCTCCCTTGCAAATTGGTCATACGGCTTGTTCGCTCCAAAACTCTCCCGTAACCACTGGTCCAAGGTGAACACACTCTTCACCCCAACCCGATCCGGATTCGGCCGTAGTAAATCCGCCCACTTGTTTGCCCAGTAATCCCCATACGCCGGGTGCTTCAGCAGTCGATCAATGAGCCGCGCCCGCTTGTCCTTCCCCGTATCCGCCAAAAATAAACGCGTCTCCTCAATCGTCGGTAAGACCCCAATGGCATCCAAACTCGCCCGTCGCAAAAACTCCGCGTCCGTGCACTCCTCCGATGGCTTCAACCCCAGTTTCTCAAACTGTTCATACGCCAGCTCATCAATGAAGTTGTGCCGCGCCAACGACGCATAAACCGAGCTCGGAAGCAGTTTCTCCGCTGGCACCGTCACGCGGGACGCATCCACCAACCCCATGAACCGCGCCACCACAATGCCTTCCCCAGTCAGTGTGCCCGCCGTCACCACCCCGCCTTCCGTCACTCGTGCCATCTCCTTGTCGTTCGAATCAAAAACCGCTAAATCGGTCACATCCCGCGTCGTGCCATCGGAATACTGCGCTCGAACCATCAGCTGCTGCCCCGCCCCTCGACGGTACCGCCGCTCCTTCGGAAACACGCTGATGCCGCTCAGCGAAGGTTCGTTCGTGTTCGCAAACGTCATTCCTTCCGTAATCCATCGCACCAGCATCCGATGCTCCGGCGATCCCACCACCAATCGGTGCCCTCCCTCATGCGGCACAGCTAGGGTCGGCTTCGCCAAAACCAAACTCTCTTCCGGTGCCGACGGAAACACCCGCCGACCACGCCCCTCCTTCACGATCTCAAAATAGTCCGACTTCGGGTCATACGAAAACACCGAGAGCTTAAACCCATTCTGTCCGTCCGGCTTCGCATGACACGCCCCCGCATTGCACCCCGCCTTGCTCAACGCCGGTAATACATCTCGCACAAAGCTCACCCGACTCGGCCCAGCTCCCGATCCCACGCCCGAACTTACCCGCACCGGCACCTGCCGCTCCATGCCGCCAAATCGAACCGTCAGAAGTGTCGATCCCTCCCCCAACGCCTGGATTCGTCCCTTCCCGTCCACATTCGCAACCGCGCGATCCTCCACCCCCCACTTCGAAAGCGTCGTCACGTCATACACATCCCCAGACACCATCTCCGCCGTCACCAAAACCCGCGCCTTTTCATGCCGACCCGCAAGCTCCACAGCGCTCGGCTCAATCAGCAACCGCGCCAATCGTCCCTGAGGACGCACTACCGAGACCGCTTCAGCCGGAAGCTTTGCACGAGGTCCAACCGCTGCCGACGACGCGTTGGTCGCCCGATCCGCGCCATGCATTTCCAAGCTCGCCCCGCTCACCATCAGGACGAGCCAAACAAACCAACACAATGGACGACCGTAAGAAAGCATTCGGCTTCAGATTGACTCCCCCAGAAAAGGCCATCACGGCCACGAAAGCAAGCAGAGGTTCCAACGTTTATAGCCACACCCCGACGCAGGCCGTGTGCCCCCACACGGCGCCGCCACATGTGTGCCCTCGCACGGCACCCCCTGCGCTGAACTGCCCCAAAACAAATCCCTCGACGCCCCCCCTATCGTAACGCCGCCTGTACCGGCTCAATTCGCGCAATCTGTTTCCCATCCCGTTTCCAAACCATCACCACACCATCCGCGTTCCCTGCCGCGACCACGCTCCCATCCCGCGAAATCGCCACACACTGCGCCCCCTCGCCCACCGTGCCAATCGTTCGCTCCGTCCCCGACGATGAACTCTGTTCCCCCGTGTGCTGCTTGAAATCCACATACGTCAACACCGGCCCGTTCTCCGATGCCGCCACGACCAAATTCGTCCCCCCCGCCCATCGCGTCGCCACCATCGCATATCGCGGATCCCCCAAATTCACTAACTTCTCCCGCGTCTTCACATCCCATACCCGCAACTGCTTGTCCGCCCCCGCGCTCACCACTTGCGTCGCGTCCCCGTTCAACGCCACCCCGTACACCGCCGATGAATGCCCCTCCAGTCGCGCTATCTCTTTTCGCGTTCGAAGGTCCCAAATCTTCACCATCTTGTCGGCCGATGCCGTCGCTAAGATCGTCCCGTTCGTGCTCAACGATAGGTCGTAAATCAAATCGCTATGCGCCTCCCAACTCGTGACCAAGGCTCCATCGACCGCACTCAGCACCCGGACTCGCCCACGCACCCCCGTCGTTCCTTCCGCCACATAAATCCGGCTTCCATCCCCCTGAAACCCCAACGCCGTCACTCGTCCGTCCCATCGCACGGGAGCCTCCAAACGCTTGCGCAGTCCGTTCGTCGTATCCCACAAAACCAACCGACGAAATGCGCCCGAAGCCAGGGTCGCACCGTCCGGGCTCCAACCAACCGACTGCACCGGATCCTCATGGGCTGCTTCATCGCCAGTCAAAACCGCGTTGGTCGACGATAGCCGATAGGTCAAAACATGGTTTCCACGTCCCACCGCAAGCCGCCCGCCATCCTCGCTCAAGCTCAAGGCAAGCGCAGGCGCATAGCCCACCGGCAACGCACGCAACGTCACAGGCTTCATCGGCACCGCATCCCCAGTCATCGCTCCCTCCACCCAAACCGCCCCCGCTCGAACCCAACGTCGAAGGCTCTTGATCTCCGCGTCCGTAAGTTGCTTCTTCGGCGGCATGTGCGGCTCCGCCTCCGCTCCCAAAAGCTTCAACATCAAACTCGCGTCCGCCTTCGCTAGGTCCACCGCCGACCCCGTCTCCCCTCCCTTTAGCAACGTTTCGCGCGTCGACAAATCCAGTCCACCCTTATGCTTCTCGGCATTATGGCAGCCGTAACAGTTCGTCCTCAGCAGTTCCAAGGCCGACCCCGCCTCAGCAACCGTCTTCGACCTCTTCCCACCCCCAGGCTCGCCACGCTGGGCCGCCATCACACGGGTCTCAAAAGCAGCTACACCCACCAACACCACCCAAACCACGGCCACTCGAACCAAGCGCGCGCGCGCAGCCCTGCTCAGCCCATGTCCAAGCTCCACCCAAGCACCCCGGCCTCCGTCCCACGCCCACGCGCCCATAGCCCGACCTCCTACTTTTTCAACGCCTGATACAAGATCGGTTTCAAACCGAACTCCGTGTCCCATTGATACGGCATGATCTGCTCCAGGGTGATCACGATCAACCGATCCGCCGGACTCACCCAGTAATGCGTCGACGCCGCCCCTCCCCAACCATACTCGCCCACATGCCCAGCCGGATCCCACTTCGAATCCTCAACCCGAACCGAAAACCCAAGCCCAAACCCCGTGCCATGGCGTAACTCCGTTCCAAATCGAATCGGAAAAACGTTCGCAGGGAGTTGGTTCTCGATCATCAGCTGCACCGTCTGCGGACGCAAAATGCGCTTTCCCTCAAACCGTCCACCGTCCTGGATCATGGTCAAAAACCGCATGTAATCCATCGCCGTTCCAACCAGCCCTCCCCCGCCCGAAAAGAAGGTCACCTTCTTGCCATACTTCGATTGCATCGGCGCATCGATGACCTTCAACCCATTGGTCGACCGACTGTAATTCGCCGCAAACCGCGGCAGCTTCGAATCGGGCACGCTGAACCCAGTGTCCACCATGCCCAAAGGCTTGAACATCACCCGTTCCAAAAACACATCCAAACTCTCCCCGCTCACCACCTCAATCACACGCCCTAAAACATCCGTCGATACCCCATAGATCCACTCCTCGCCCGGAATGTTCGCCAGAGGGATCTGGGCCACTTTCTCCGCCATCTCCGCCAGAGTTTCCGATTCCAGGGGTTTCATTCGCGCATAGGCCTCCTTCACCGCCTCAGGCCCACCCCCATACGTCAGCCCCGAAGTGTGTAACATGAGGTCGCTGACCAGCATCGGCCGCGACGGCGTGCGTAATCCGTGTGGAGTCGCCACTTTGATGTGCGTGAAGCTCGGGATATAGCGCGAAACCGGATCGTTTAAATCCAGCTTGCCCGCGTCAAACAGCGTCAAAGCCGCCGCTGTCGTGATCGCTTTGCTCATCGAATACAGCCGGAAAATCGTGTCCGGCGTCATCGGCTTTTCCGCTTCCCGATCCATCTGACCATACGTTCGAAACGCCCCAATCCGCCCCTTGTGCGACACCATCACAATCCCGCCCGCCATTTTCTGATCCGCAATCGCTCGCTCCATGAACTGGTCCACCTCAACCAGCTTCGCCTCAGACAACCCAGCCTTGGACGGTTTCACGACTTTAAGCGACTCCGCACACATCGGGCTTACGACACCGCCCACTAAGAACCATGACATCACCCCCAGCGTCATAAGCCCCAGCCGTCGCCGAAACGTTCCAACGCAACCGTCCGCACGAAAAGCCATAAAGGATTCTGTAATCGTCTTCATAAATAATGCGGGAAAATTGAAAGCCAGAGAACCCTGCTCGACAACTCCCCAACCGCTCAAGAACAAAAGGAGACAAAAGAAGAACGCAAAACCTCTTCACCCCCGGCCCTTTCATGAAGCCTACCTCTCCGCACCTCTCTGTCACCCCCTCCGAGCCCCCAGTTTCCCAACTTTTTAAACCACAAAAGGCACGAATGTACACGAAAAAAAACGGATCCCAGGAACGACCACCCCATCCTCCCCTTCCCCTTTCGTGAACATTCGTGTCTTTCGTGGTTAAACACTCCCCCTCCTTCCGCGTGCTCCGCGTGTTCCGCGGTGAATTCCCACAACAAGACCCAAAGCCTCCCCGATCATTCTCCCGCAGAGCCGCAGTTCGCGGAGATTAAAGAGAAAACAACCCTCCCTGCGCCTCACCCTACTCTCTCGCCCTCTGCGTTAAAATTCCCCTCTCCGCACCTCCGCGCCTCCGCGTGCCCCCCCTTCACTCCTCCTCCATCCGCCGTATCTCCGCGGTGTAACCCTGACGAAATGTCGGGTTCTTAAACACATACCCAAGCTCAGCCTTGATCTTGCGGTTCGAAACTCGCTTCATCGTCCCGTCCCCCCGCCAACCGCGCTCCGCACCCACCTCCGCCGAGGCAGGCATGTCCTCGCCCAAAGTCTCCGACAACCATCGCAACAAATACAACTCCGTCACCGGTTCGTCATCCACCGCATTGTAAACATCCCCCACCCGACCGCTCTGTAACACCCCACGAAGACAACCGACCACATCCTGTCGGTGAATCATGTTGATCAACTGCTCCCCACGCCCCCAAACCCGCGCCTCCCGCGCCACATACTCCCGAATCCGCTCCACCCGCCCCGGCCCGTAAACCTCCGCCGCACGTAACACAACCCCAGGCACCCTCGACCGCTCCACCGCCCCCAACCACACCCGCTCAATCTCCAACCACAACCGCCCTTGAGCAGTCAACGGCACGGTCGGACTCATCTCATTCACCTTCGAACCATCCGTTTGCCCATAAACACTCACGCAGCTCAGCAGGACCGCCTTCTTGACCGGTTGCCCCACCATCCAGTTCGTGATGTTCCGACACCCCTCCACACAGAGCCGACGCCGAGACTCTTCCTTCGCGTCCGCAGGCTCAATCGGCACATCCAGAACCACCCAATCAAACACCCCACTAACCGCGCGTAAGGCCTCAGGTTGGGTCACGTCCACAGCCACAAACTCGATGCCTGATGCCAGGCTCTCCGCATCCGTCGGAACCATTCGGTTCACTCCCACGACCTGATGCTCCGCCCGCATCAGTTCCCGCCCCAGCAGAACCCCGACGTAGCCACAGCCAAAAATCACAACACGCATCGGCACACCCTACCGAGCTCATATCCAGATAGCTATGCGTTCCTTCTCAACATCCTGGCCACCCCACGGCTGATTCATCTGGTTTTGGGGTGGGAAGGCTAAAGCCTCGGGAGACGGGCTTGTTACGCAACCCTGTCCGAGAGTCGGCGTGCCGTTGGTTTTTGAG
>Ga0172373_10008296_pt1 | contig 13213 bp, 9 predicted proteins | sample Lak10m_2_FD_114546 | JGI IMG/M metagenome (GOLD analysis project Ga0172373, IMG submission 114546) | Freshwater microbial communities from Kabuno Bay, South-Kivu, Congo - kab_092012_10m | ecosystem: Environmental > Aquatic > Freshwater > Lake | place: Democratic Republic of the Congo: South-Kivu... | reverse complement strand
CGGGGTGGTCTGGGCCGGGGTGGTCTGGGCAGGGGTGGTCTGGGCCGGGGCGGCGACCGGCTTCAGGACGGCCTTGATCGGCTTGGCCCGCTTGCGCTTGCGTGGGGCAGCCGGCTCGGGATCGGCGGCCGGAGCAGGGCGGTGCGGTCCCCGCCGCCGCAGCCGGGCCGGGGGTGGAGCCGGCCGGTTCCATTCGGGTGCGCTGTCGCCGTGCCCGGATCCGAGCTGGTCCGATCCGGCCAGCAGGGCATCGACGATCCGCAGTTCCGGCAGCAGATCGTCGGCGCTGGCGGATGAAAACGGCGGCAAGCCGGCTGCGGCGGCCTCGGCCACGGCCAGCAGGCCGCAGGACGACGGCGCGGCGTGCCGCTCGGCATTTTCCGCCAGGCTGCGATCAAGCAAGTCAAGCAACTGCTCGGCCGGCATCCCGACGATGTCGGCCGACGGCAACGCATGGGCGTTTTCCGATTTGGCTTTCATGGCCGGATCATACTCCACGCATGGTCCATCCCCATAGGGATAATTAGGCACGGGGCCGGCTGCGACAGTTCAGGTTGCCGCCGATCTGGCCAGGGCACAGAATTCCTCGACCGTCAGTTCTTCGGCCCGTCTGGTCGGGTCTATGTTTGCGGATGATAACAACGCCTCGGCATTCCCCAGTGATTTGAGACTGGAGCGCAGCATCTTGCGCCGTTGTCCAAAAGCCGCGGCGGTGACGCGCTCCAGAACATCCAGCCGGGCTTCGGCCAGGGGCTGGGGGCGGGGGATCAGCTGGACCACCGTCGACATGACGTTGGGGGGTGGGGTGAAGGCGCGGCGGTCGATATTGAATAGCGGGCGGACGTCGCACAGCCATTGGGTGATGACCGACAGGCGGCCGTAATCGGGGGTCCGCGGCGCCGCGGCCAGGCGGTCGACCACTTCCTTCTGGAACATCAGGGTCAGGCTGGCGAAGGCGTCGATGCGGCGCAGCCACTGCAACAACAGCACCGTCGAGATGTTGTAGGGCAGGTTGGCGACCACCCGTCGCGGCGCGTCGCCCAGGCCGGCGATATCGACCTCCAGCGCGTCGCCGGCGATGACCTGCAGCCGGCCGGGATAGGCCGCGGCGATTTCCGACTGGATGGCGATGGCCCGTTCGTCCCGCTCCACGGCGATGACCCGGCGGGCGTCGGCATCCAGCAGCGCCCGGGTCAGGCCGCCGGGGCCGGGACCGATCTCGATGACGGTGCCCACGCTCAGGTCGCCGGCGGCGCGGGCGATGCGGCCGGTCAGGTTGAGGTCCAGCAGGAAATGCTGGCCCAGCGATTTCCGGGCGGCCAGTCCGTGGGCGGCGATGACGTCGCGCAGGGGCGGCAGGCCGTCGGACATGGGGCGTCCGTCAGACATGCGGCACCACCCGGCGGCGGTTGGCGGCGATGGTCGCCGCGGTGGACAGGGCGGCCATCAGGCTGGTCTCGACGGCACGGCCGGTCCCGGCCAGGTCGAAGGCGGTCCCGTGATCGGGCGACGTGCGCACGAAAGGCAGGCCCAGGGTGATGTTGACCCCGGCGTCGAAATCGATGGTCTTCAGCGGAATCAGCGCCTGATCGTGGTACATGCACAGGACGGCGTCATAGGTCTGGCGGGCGCGGGCGTGGAACAGGGTGTCGGACGGCAACGGGCCGAAGGCGTCGATGCCGGCGGCGCGCAGGTCGGCAATGGCCGGGGCGATGATGTCGATTTCTTCCCGCCCCATACCGCCGTCCTCGCCGGCATGGGGGTTCAGGCCGGCCACGGCCAGACGGGGGCGGGGGATGGCGAAGTCGCAGACCAGCGAGCGGGCGGTCTCGCTGCCGACGGTGACGATCAGGTCGCGGGTCAGCATCCGGATGGCTTCGGTCAGGGCGACATGGATGGTCACCGGCACCACCCGCAGGCCGGGACAGGCCAGCATCATCACCTCGCGGCCGGTCAATCCGGCCAGGTGGGCCAGAAATTCGGTATGGCCGGGAAAGCGGAAGCCGCCCAGATACATCGCCGCCTTGTGGATGGGATTGGTCACCAGCCCGGCGGCTTCGCCCCGGCGGCACAGACGGACGGCGATGGCGATGGATTCGCCGATGGCGGCGACGTTGGCGGGGTCGGGGCGGCCGGGTTCCACCGGCGCCGGCAGCGTGACGGGCAGAACCGGCAGGGCGGTGGCGAAGGCGGCGGCGGCGTCCGCCGGCCGGTCGATCTCGACGATCGGGCAATCCAGGCCCAGCCGGTCCGCCAGACGGCGCAGCCGGTGCGGATCGTCGATGACGAAGAAGGGCGCAAGCCCCTCGGACCGTCGCCGCCATGCCTTCAAGGTGATGTCGCCGCCGATGCCGGCGGGCTCTCCCATGCTGACGGCAAGCGGCGGGGACGTCATTACAGGCGGATGTCGATGAAGGCCTGGCGGCGCAGGTCCCGCAGATAGCGGCGCGACAGCATGTCCAGGCGCTCGTCCTCGATGATCCGGCGGACCTGCTCGCGGGAGACTTCCGAGAATTTGGTCGATTCCTCGCGCGAACAGACCATCATCACCTGAATGCCCTCGGGGATTTCGCTGGGCGGGCTGACCCGGTTGGCGGGCAACTGGGCGATGATCTGGCGGGCTTCGGCGTTCAGTTCCGCAATCTTGGCGGGGCCGAGGCGTTCCACCTTGGTTGCCCCCAGACGGTGCCCGGTGGTGTCGAGATCGCCGCAGGTCTTGGCGCTGGCGGTCATGTTGGCGGCCTGCCCCAGCAATTGCTGCTTGGGCGGCGCACCCGGCCCGCGGGGAATCGGCAGCACGATGCGGGCATAGGATACCACCGTCGCCCCGGTGTCGACGGTCTGGCCGGCCAGACGCTCGTCCAGCAGGGCGATGATATGAAAGCCGCCCGACGTGCGGGTCAGCGGCGATATCTCGCCCTTGTGCAGCTTGGCCGCGATGGCCTGGATCTCGTCATCCAGCCCGTCTTCGCTCATCCAGCCCATCGTGCCGCCGCTGGCGGCCGAAGGCGCCCGGGAAAACTGCCGGGCCAGGGCGGCGAACGGCGTTCCCGCCCGCAACTGGCCGATCAGCCCTTCGCCCAGGCGCTGGGCCTCTTCTTCGGCGGCGCCGCTGTCGACGGGCAGATAGATTTCCGCCAGCAGCGATTCCGGCTGTCCCTGGCGCGAGCGCAGCACGTCCAGCCGGTCGCTGATCTCTTCCTCGCCGATGCGGACCTGCGGCTGCAGCGCCCGCGCCACCAGGCGCATCCATGTCAGGTCGGCCTTGACCTGCTCGCGGACGATGACCGTGTCGACGCCCTGGCGGGCCAGGGTCGGCAGCAGCGTGCCCTTGGGCATCCTGTTCTGCTGCTCGATCATGCCGATGCCGGCGTCGATGTCCGCCGCCGAGATCGAGACTTTCAGGCGGGCGGCCTCCTGGGTCTGCAGCCGCTCGTCGACCATCTTGCGAATGACCTGGGGCAGAACGCGGCGGCGGTTTTCGGTGCTGTCGGGCAAATTGGCGGAAATCAGCGCCAGCCGGACACGGCCGCCGACGTCGGCCAGAGAGATCGCTTCGTCGTTGACGACGGCGGCGACGCGGTCGACCTCCTGGGCGCCGGCGGGGGCACTCAGGGCAATCGCGGGGGCCAGGGCCAGGACGGCGATCATTCGACGCAGCATGGGTCTTCCTTCAACAGCCGTCCGGCCGGCGGACGCGCATCAGAACACATTGATGGGGACTTCGCCCAAGGTCTTGAACACGATGTTCAGTGTCAGTTCGTACCCTGCCAGCAGATCACGGTCCTGGACATAGAAGCGGCGCATATTGGTGACGAAGGCGAAGCATTCGTCGGAATAGGTCAGGCGGGCGGTCCAGCCCAGCGGGCCGGCGCCGTCGGTGAGGTCGTGGCTGGCGCTTCCGGCCAACGCCCAATAGCGGGTCATCTGCGAGGTCAGGCTGTAGGACAGGGCCTGACGGGCCAGGATGGTGACGTCGCCTTCTCCGGAACGGTCGAAGCGCAGATAGGAGACGTTGGCCCGCAGCAGCGGGCTGCCGACGCTGAGGGTGTTTTCGTTGCGGCGGACCTCGCCGGTATCCTTGTCCAGCCGGACGCGGTTGAGGAAGGACAGGTTGCCGGTCGGGGCATAGTCGAACCGGCCGACATAGTCCGACAAGGTCTCTTCGAACCCGCTGTCCTTGCCATAGGCACTGTCGGGATGAGCCCGCCAGCCCTGGGCCACCTGAGCCGTGACATAGCCCAGACGGCGGGGATGGGCGCTCCAGCGCACGCCATAGGCGCCGCGCAGCCCGCCTTCGACGCGGTCGAGGCCGGGAAGGCGGTTGGCGCGCAGGATGCTGACATCGTCCAGCTCGGTATCCAGGGAATCCTCGTTGGGGATGTCGGATGAATTGCCGCCGTTGGGACTGGCCGCCACCATCAGCATCGGCTCGATGATCTGCGGCAGGGTCGCGCTTTCCCGGACGAAGGGATAGCGCCAGTTGGCGGAAACTTCCGGAATGACGCGGCCGGCCGCTGCCGATCCCTGGTTGTCGTTCAGGTGGTCGGTGTGATAGCCGTCGCCGCGCAGGGACACCGCCAGATCGGTCATGTCGCCGCTTCTGCCGCGGAACGGACGGTTCCAGGCCATTTTCGAGGACAGGCGCCGGGCCGACAGCCCCTCCTGACGGGTGTAGGCCAGGGCGTCGGAATCGAAGCTCCAATAGCCGCCCCTGGTGTCGGGATGGGACAGGTGGTGGAAGACCGCGTGGGGCAGGACCAGCGGAGACGTGCTTTCGTCGTCCTGCGCCCGCATGCCCTGGAACGACATCGCCTCGACCATCGCGTAATTGCGCCGGCCGAACCCTTCGACATAGGGACGGGTGGTCAGCCAGGGCCGGTTGGCATTGAGCGGGAAGCCGTACAGGGCGGCATAGGTTCCATCGGTGACGCGCTGCAGCTGATAGCCGCCGCGCCAGCTTCGATCCAGGTCGAACTTGCCTTCGGCGTCGATATGGCCGCGATTTTCGGCGGTGCGGCGGTCCTGGGTGAAGCTGGCGGCGGTCCGGGTCTCGCCCTGCCGGCCCTGCCAGCGATGCTCGCCGGCCAGGACGGCCCGCTGCATCAGACTGTCCTGCGCGGCTTCCAGGGTCGCCGGGGTCTTCGTGCTTGTCGCCACCGGGAACAGGAAGCGCGGCGAGAAGGTGACGTCCTGGTTGTCGGCGATGGCCCAGAAATAGGGAACCGTGATGTTGGCGCCCAGGTTGGACGACAGGCCGGGCATCGGGGTCAGGAAGCCGCTCTTGCGCTTGACGGTGGGATCGGGGTGCGACAGGTACGGCGTGTAGGCGACGGGGATGCCGCCCAGTTCGATCCAGGCGTCGCGGTATTCGATGACCTGTTCGGCCTGGTCGTGGGTGATGCGGGCCGCCTTGGCTTCCCACAGCGGACGCTGGTCGGGCTTGCCGCGGCACGGCTCGCAGGCGGTGTAGACCGCCTTGTCGAAGTCGGTGCGGTTGCCGCCGACCCGGACGGCCTGGACCGCCGCCAGCCTGGACCGATCCGACAGCAGCATGCGGATCCGCTTGCCGACCCCTTCCTTCATGTCGCCGGTCAGCTCGAAATAATCGGCGACGATGGTGTCGCCCTGCGGCTCCAGCAAAGTGACGTTGCCGGCCGCCGACATCACATCCCGCTTGAGGTTGTAGCTCAGGGTGTCGGCGATCAGGGTGCGGCCGTTCTGCGCCACCTCGACCCGCCCCTTGGCGGTGACGATTCCCAATTCGCGGTCGTGGATGATCTGGTCGGCGGTCATCTGGACCGGATCGTCGGCTTCTTCGTCGCTTTCGGGGTCGATGGCGGCGGCGGGTGCGGTGCGGGTGCGGTCCGGCTCCACCCGGAGCGGGTCCTGGCTGCGCTCGTCGTCCGGGGCCGGCAGCGGAGCTTGCGCTTCCGGAGCGGCAAGCCGCCGTGCGGGCGATGCGGCGCCCGTCCGGGGAGCCGGCGGTGCGCCGCCGTCGCCGTCGCTCCAGGCGTCGCCCCATCCGCGGATATCCAGGGCGGCGGGAGCGGGCGACCCGCGCAGGGGCTGGGCCGCCGAAGCCGGCGGCGGGACGGGCTGAGACGGCAGGACGGTGCTGCGCGGCCGCGGCGGTGCGGCGGGAACGGGGGCGTCGTCGCCCCAGGCCTGTCCCCAGCTGCCGGCTTCGACGGCGGGGACGGCCGGCATGGGCCGGGCCGGTGCGGCGGCCGGCGCCAACGGCACGCCGGAGGGGATTGCTGCGCGGGGAGCCGATGCTGGCGGCGGGGCGGCGGCATCGTCGCCCCAGGCCTGTCCCCAGCTGCCGACGTCGCCGGTGCCGACGGCGTTGGCCGCCGGTACCGTCAGGCACAGCGGGGCGATCAGTCCGGCGATCAGGGGAATGTGTCGGCGTCGCATGGCACCCGGTCCCGCGGTCAAGCCGCCAGACCGGCGGAGAGCCTGGCCCGGGCGCGCAGCCGGCGGACCGGCGGATGGTGGATGAACCAGACGCCGCCGGCAATGGGAAGGGCGGCGGCAAGGTAGAGCAGGGGCACAAGGGCCAGGTTGGACGTCGCCAGATTGGCCACCCCCAGGGCGCCGGCCTGCACGGCGATCATCAGGCCGATGGCGGTCAGGATGGCGGGGAGCTGCCCGCGACGGTCGAAGCCCGATCCCAGCAGGCACACCAGGGCCACCAGGGTGAAGCCCAGATTGTACAGCGGCGATGTGAAGCGTTGGTGCAGTTCGACCTTGGCCCGGCGGTACTCGGACGCCCCCAGCTCGGCCTCGGTGACGGTCAGCAGTTCGGGGACCGAGCGTTCGCGGGCGTCGCGGTAGCGGTCGCCGTTGTGCCCGGTGGCGGTGGCCAGATCGACCGTATAGGAATCGAAATGCAGCAGCGACAGCTGCTCGCCGCCGCGGGGCAGGGTCTGGCGGTTGCCGCTGACCATCAGGATGCGCGGGCCGGTTTCGGTGAAGACCAGGGCGCCGCGGGCGGCCATCAAGGTCATCGGCTTGTCGGGGTTGCGCTTGTCATGCACCAGGATTCCCAGAAGCTCCCCCTCGGCGGTGCGGGAACCGACATAGACGGTCAGCCCTTCGCCGAATTTGTTGAAGGCCCCTTCCTGCAGCAACACGTTGGTGATGTCGTTGCGGATCGACCATTGCAGTTCGCGGAAGTGCTGAACGGATGTCGGGATGATCCACAGGGCCAGCGAATATCCGGTCACCACCGCCATTCCGGCCAGAACCAGCGCCGGCCGCGCCAAGGCCCAGTCGGACACCCCGGCGGCGCGCAACACCACCAGTTCACGGTCGGAATTGAGCTTGTTGTAGGTGAAAAGCGCCACAGCGAAAAGGGAAATCGGCAGGATGACCACCAGGAAGGTCGGCATCAGCAGCATGGTCAATTGCAGGAAGATGCCGACGGAAATGCCCTTGGTGACGATCAGCTCGATGAAGCGCAGGGACTGGGTCAGCCACAGCACGCACGTCAGGGCCAGGGAGACGAAGATCATCCCCACGGCAAGCTGGCGCAAGATATATCGCGTGATCCCCGTCATGGCGGCGGATTATAGACAGGGCCTCCGCTGCGGCCAAAGGGATTCCTTTCTGCGGCCGACACTTCCTTGCGGCCGGCTCATTGGCGCATCCCGTCCAGGAAGACGCCGACCTCGCGGCGCAGGGTTTCCGCCTCGTCCAGCAATTCGCTGGCGGCGGTGAACATGATGCGGGCCATGTCGCCGGTTTCGCCGGCGGCGCGCGACAGGTCGGCGATGTTGCGGGTGATTTCGCCGTTGCCGGCGGCGGCCTGCTGGACGCTGCGGACGATTTCCTGGGTGGCGGCGGATTGCTGTTCGACCGCCGAAGCGATCGAGGTGACGATGCCGCTGACCCGGTCGATGATGTCGCCCACCGAGCGGATCGATTCGACGGCGTCCTGGGTCGAGGTCTGGACGGCGCCGATCTGGGCCGAGATTTCCTCGGTGGCCTTCGACGTCTGGTTGGCCAGTCCCTTGACCTCTCCGGCGACCACGGCGAACCCTTTGCCGGCCTCGCCGGCGCGGGCCGCCTCGATGGTGGCGTTCAGCGCCAGCAGGTTGGTCTGGCTGGCGATGGTCTTGATCAGGTCGACCACCTCGCCGATGCGGCGGGCGCTTTCGTCCAGGCTGGACATGGTGGCGTTGGCCCGCTGCGCCCCGGCGACGGCGTCGGCGGCGATGGCCACGGTGGTGGAGATCTGGCGGGCGATTTCCTGGACCGAAGCCCCCATCTGTTCGGCCGCCGCGGCGACGGTATTGACGTTCGAGGCCGATTGTTCCGCCGCCGTGGCCACCGCCGCCCCCTGCTGGCTGGCCAGGACGGCGGTGTTCTGCAGCCCGTCGGAACTGCTGTGCACCTGACGGACGGTCCGCATCACCGTTTCCAGGACGTGTTCCATCGCGCCGTTGAAGGATTCGGTCAGGGTTTCGCGGTGGGCCGACCGGGCGGCGGCGGCGTTGGCCGCCGCCTCCTTTTCCTGCTCCAGCCGGGCGGTCCGTTCGATATTGTCGCGGAAGACGGCGACGGCGCGGGCCATTTCGCCGATCTCGTCCCGGCGCTCCTGCGACGGCACGTCGGCCGAGACGTCGCCGCGGGCCAGGCGTTCCATCGCCACGGTCATCGCGTGGACCGGGCGGGCGATCAGCCGGCCGGTGGCGACGACGACGATCGTTCCCAGGACCAGGAAGGCGGCGAACGTCCCGTAGAACTGGGCCTGGGCCGTCCGGGCGGTCTCCTGGGCCAGGGCATAGACGTCGCGGGTCTTGCCTTCCGTCAGTTCCGCCAGCCGGCGGACGCTGCCCTGCAGGCGGTCGAAGCTCTGTTCCGTCGAGGCCATCAGGATCATGCCGATGGCCGGGTCGATGCCGGCCATTTCGATGACGTCCAGCGCCGATTTCCCGTATTCCTGCACGGCCATCGCCACGGCTTTCATCAGCCCGGCCTCTTCCTCGTCCACCGCCTGGGTGGCGAAGTCGCGGGTGTCGCCGCCCAACCGGGCGATGTCCGCCTTCAGGCGTTCCTCCAGGGCCTTGATCCTGACCTTGTCGGGCGACGGCGACGCGCTCCAGCCCAGCAGGCGGTAGGTGTTGGCCTGAACGCGGGTGCTGGAAGCCTCGATTTTGGCGACGAAACTGTTGTGGGCGAACGACACGTCGTTCAGCTCGGTCAGGGCGGCGGTCTCGCGCTGCAATCCGACCTGGAAGATGGCGGCCAGGACCAGCATGCTGGCGAACAGGACCAGGGGCGCGAACAGCACCTTGACGGCGATGGGGGTGTCGGCAAGACGGCGGGCGAGCATGCAGGGGCTCCTCGTCGCGGGAGGGGTGGGTATTGGTGTAATGTGGTACCGATTTACCTATTTAAGGCAGACCTGTGCCGCCCAGGTCAAGGCTTAAGCGCCCGATACCAACGTATGGATCTTATGGCAGGACTTTTCCCGGGTTCATCCGCCCGGCGGGGTCGAAGGCGGTCTTGACCGCCCGCATCAGGTCCAGTTCGACCTGGGATTTGTAGCGGGCCATTTCGGCCCGCTTCAGCCGGCCGATTCCGTGTTCGGCCGATACCGAGCCGCCCATGTCGGCGACGATGTCGTGGACGATGCGGTTCATCCGTTCCCATTGCCCCAGGAAGGCCGCCTTGTCGGCTCCCGGCGGCTGGGTCAGGTTGAGGTGGATGTTGCCGTCGCCCATGTGGCCGAAGGCGACGACCCGCACGCCGGGCAGGGCGGCCTGGACCGCCGGGGTGCAGCGGGCGATCAGTTCGGGGACCCGGCTGGTGGCGACGGCGACGTCGTGCTTGATCGATCCGCCTTCCTTCTTCTGGGCTTCGGGCACGCCTTCGCGGATGCGCCACAGCGCCTTGCGCTGGTCGCCGGATTCGGCCAGGACCGCGTCCCGGGCGGAGCCGGCCTCGATGGCGCCGGCCAGGACCTCTTCCAGCGCCACGCGCAGCCCGCCCGGCCGCGACGAGGACAGCTCCACCAGCAGATACCACGGATGCGGCCGGTCGAAGGGGTCGCGCACGCCGGGAACATGGGCCATGCCCAGTTCCAGGCCGATGCGCGGCACCAGTTCGCAGGCCGTCACCGCATCGCCCGAGGCGCGGCGGGCGGCGGCCAGCACCGCCAGTCCGGCCTGGGGATCGGGCAGGGCGACCAGGGCCGTCTCGATCTCGCGCGGGGCGGGGAACAGCTTGACCACGCAGGCGGTGATGATCCCCAGGGTGCCTTCGGCGCCGATGAACAGGTGCTTCAGGTCATAGCCGGTATTGTTCTTGCGCAGCCGCCGCAACCCGTCCCAGACGCGGCCGTCGGGCAGAACCACTTCCAGGCCCAGCACCAGATCGCGGGCATTGCCGTAGCGCAGCACGCCGACGCCGCCGGCATTGGTCGACAGGTTGCCGCCGATCCGGCACGACCCTTCCGATCCCAGCGACAGCGGAAACAGGCAGCCCACCTCGGCGGCGGCGTCCTGCAGGCCGGCCAGAACGCAGCCGGCCTCGGCGGTCAGGGTGAAGTCGACGGCGTCGACGGCGCGGATGCGGGTCAGGCGCTCGGTCGAGACCACCACGGCGCCGTCGTCGGGCACGCCGCCGCCGCACAGGCCGGTATTGCCGCCCTGGGGGACGATGGCCGCTCCGGCCTCGGCGCAGGCGGCGACCACGGCCGCCGTTTCCGCCGTGCTGCCGGGCCGCACCGCCGCCAGGGCCGAGCCGCGGTACAGTCCGCGCTCCTCGCCCAGATAGGGAGCCAGATCGGCGGCGGCGGTCAGCACGTGGGCGGGGCCGACGATGGCGGCCAGGCGGGCGGCCAGGCGGGCGGCCGGGGTCATCGGCGATCCCGCGGCGCGGCGGCGCGGCGCAGGCGGTCGTTGATGGCCAGCCCCAGGCCGTGTTCGGGGACGGGCATCACGGCGATGGCCGACCAGTCCCCGGCGTCCAGCCGGCGCAGCATGGCGAACAGGTTGGCGGCGGCTTCCTCCAGGTTGCCGTCGGGCGACAGGTTCAGGGTCCCCGGATGCGGGCCGAAGGCCAGCAAGGCCTCGCCTGCGGCGGCGGCGGCGGCGTTCAGCCGCACCGGCAGGGCGGGGGCGTAGTGGCTGTCCAGCATGCCGGGGCTTTTCGGGGCCGTGCGATCGCGGGCCGCGGCCCGCAGCAGCGGTTCCCCCAGTTCGGCCTCAAGCCGTTCGGCGGTGACGCCGCCGGGGCGCAGCAGGCAGGGGCGGGGGCCGGTCAGGTCCAGCACGGTGGATTCGACCCCGACCCGGCACGGGCCGCCGTCCAGGATCAGGGCGACGCGGGCGCCCAGCGATTCCGCCACGTGGTCGGCCAGGGTCGGGCTGACCGCGCCCGAGCGGTTGGCCGACGGCGCCGCCAGCGGCCGGCCGGCGGCGCGGATCAGGTCCAGGGCGACCGGATGGTCGGGCATGCGCACGGCGATGCTGTCCAGTCCGGCGCTGGCCAGCAGCGATACCGGCGAGCCGGCACGGCGCGGCAGCACCAGGGTCAGCGGCCCCGGCCAGAACCGGGCCATCAGCCGGCGGGCGCGGTCGTCCACCTCGACCAGGGGCTCGGCCGCCGCCGGGTCGGCGACATGGACGATCAGCGGGTTGAAGCCGGGCCGTCCCTTGGCCTCGAAGATGGCGGCCACCGCCCGGTCGCAGGTGGCGTCGCCGCCCAGGCCGTAGACCGTCTCGGTCGGGAAGGCGACCAGCCGGCCTTCGCGCAGCAGGCGCCCGCCCTCGGCCAGGGACAGGGGGCAGGCGGGCTCGATCAGGGCGGGGACCGGGACGGGATTCATGGCGTCAGGATAGCCGAACCTGACGGGCGCGGGCCAGAAAATCCCCGTTGCGGAAGCCGGCCTTGCCATAGGACAGGGGGCTGCGGTCGTCGAAATTGACCACTTCGCCGCCGGCGGCGGCCAGAACGGCATGGGCGGCGGCGGTGTCCCATTCGCTGGTCGGGCCGAAGCGCGGGTAGAAATCCGCCGATCCTTCCGCCACCCGGCAGAATTTCAGGGACGACCCGGCGTTTTCGATGCGCGGCTCGGACAGCGTTTCCAGGAAGGCGGTCAGGCGGTCGGGGGCGCGGTGCGAACGGGAATCCAGCACCACGGCGCCGGTGGCCGGCACCGGGCGGCAGCGGGCCGGGCTGCGCCGCCCTTCGGCGTCGACCACCCAGGCGCTGTCCGCGGCCCCGGCCCACAGCCGGTTCGGCACCGGGGCGTACACCACGCCGGCCACCGGACGGCCGGCGGCGATCAGGCCGATATTGACGGTGAACTCGCCGTTTTTCTTGACGAATTCCTTGGTGCCGTCCAGCGGGTCGACCAGCCAGAAGCGGTCGGCGACGGCGGGGATGCGCCCGGCGGCGGCCTCTTCCTCGGCGACGATGGGAATGTCCGGGGTCAGGCCGCGCAGCACCGGCAGGATCACCGCCTCGGCCAGCCGGTCGGCGGCGGTGACGGGGTCGTTGTCCCCCTTCATCTCGACGGTGAAATCCTGGGCGTAAACCTCCAGGATGGCGGCGCCGGCCTGGCGGGCGACGTCTTCCAGAGCAGGCAGCAGGGCGGAAAAATCCATAGGAAAGCAGGCTCCGGTCAGGGGGCGGCCATCCTACACCGGCCGGTCCTTGATCTCCACCGCCTGGAAGCGGCTGGCCCGGAATTGCGCCGACCAATGGCCGGGGGCCATGCCGGCCTTGTGCTTCAGGTGGGCCAGGAACTGTTCCTTGTCCGGCAATTGCTCCCACACCGAGGGCAGGAACAGGGCGCGGCGTCCGCCGTCCTCGATGATCAGCCCGTCGACATCGGGCCTGAGCTGGGCCAGCAGGTCGGCCTGGCCGGCGAAGCGCATCGGCACCGGGGCGGTCAGCACCGACACCGACAGGTCCAGTCCATCCCATTCCGCCGGGGCCAGAGGCGGGAAGCGCGGATCGGCGAACGCCGCCTTGAAGGCGTTGTCGGTGACGTCTTCCAGCAGGGACCGCCAGGCGACCGGCGAGCCTATGCAGCCGCGCAATTGTCCGGCCCGCTTCAGGGTGACGAACACCGCCCCGGGGCGGCCCAGCAGCGCCGGCATGTCGGGGGTCGGCGTCTCGCGGGCGGGGTGGCCGGTTTCCAGCCCGACGCGGATGGAGGCCTTGGCCAGTTGCAGCAGCAGCGGCCCGGCGG
>Ga0172373_10008293_pt1 | contig 13216 bp, 11 predicted proteins | sample Lak10m_2_FD_114546 | JGI IMG/M metagenome (GOLD analysis project Ga0172373, IMG submission 114546) | Freshwater microbial communities from Kabuno Bay, South-Kivu, Congo - kab_092012_10m | ecosystem: Environmental > Aquatic > Freshwater > Lake | place: Democratic Republic of the Congo... | reverse complement strand
GAGAATGAAGTCATCTTGAGTTCAAAGAGTTATCATCTGAATCAAAAAAGAAATAAAAACAACCGACTGAAACGCGAAGCCGAGAGAAGTATACAATATTTAGATCGAACAGATAATCACGTAAAAGATATTTTGCTTTAATTATTGATTTTTATTCTTTAAATTTATTCCAAGCTGTTATTTAACAGGAATGGACTGCTCAAAATTTTCCTGCAAATATCCAATTTCAACGCCATTAGAAAAAGGAGAAATCACTATGGCTCTTTTCGGCACTAAAGACACCACCACCGCACACTCCGATTACGAGATCGTTCTTGAGGGCGGATCAAGCTCATGGGGCAAAGTAAAATGCCGGGCGAAAGTTAATGTGCCCCCGGCACTCCCCCTGCTGCCGGCTGACTGTAACATTAAAATCAATGTAAAACCTCTTGATCCTGCAAAAGGGTTTGTCAGGTTTTCCGCAGTAATCGAGTCAATTGTTGACAGCACGAAAAACAAACTGGTTGTCGAGGCTGACATTGCCAATGAAACCAAGGAAAGAAGAATCTGTGTAGGAGAAGGTTCCGTTTCCGTAGGTGATTTCTCCCACTCATTCTCCTTTGAAGGCTCCGTTGTCAACCTCTTCTACTACCGCTCGGACGCAGTCCGCAGAAATGTCCCGAACCCGATCTACATGCAGGGACGTCAGTTCCATGACATTATCATGAAGGTGCCTCTTGACAATCCCGATGTTATCGACACCTGGGAAGGCACACTGAAAGCACTTCAGTCCAACGGCTCTTTCAACGACTGGATTCGCGAGTTCTGGTTTATCGGACCTGCCTTTACTGCACTGAACGAAGGCGGCCAGAGAATTTCAAAAATCGAAGTCAACAGCATCGGCACCCAGAGCGGCGAAAAAGGCCCGGTCGGCGTTACCAGATGGCGCTTCTCACATGGCGGTTCCGGTATTGTGGACTCCATCGCACGCTGGGCAGAGCTCTTCCCTGCTGACAAACTCAACAGACCGGCAACGGTTGAAGCAGGATTCCGTTCCGACTCACAGGGTATCGAAGTCAAGGTTGACGGCGATTTCCCCGGCGTATCGGTAGATGCAGGCGGCGGCCTTCGCAGAATCCTGAACCACCCCCTCATTCCGCTTGTACACCACGGCATGGTTGGCAAGTTCAACGACTTTACCGTCGATACACAGCTTAAAATCGTTCTGCCTAAAGGATACAAAGTGCGTTATGCTGCACCGCAGTTCCGTTCACAGAACCTTGAAGAGTATCGCTGGAGCGGCGGCGCTTATGCCCGCTGGGTTGAGCATGTCTGCAAAGGCGGCACTGGACAGTTTGAAGTCCTCTACGCTCAGTAAGCATTACAGCATCAGTAACAGAAAAACCGGCCAGGAGCCGGTTTTTCTGTTCTATGTTCCTTCGCTGATAAAAGACATCCACCTACCCCAGCAACTGCAAAATATCCTCAATCTCCTCCTTGATCTCTTTCATAAGTGAGAGACGACGCTCGTCGACAACCGTATTGCGTTTCTTCTCCTGGCCAATCTGTTTCTGGAGCTTCAGAATCTCTGTGGTCTTGTGATCACCTTCACTATCCTTGAGAACCCCTTTGACAATCTCGCTGGCTTTGCCGAGCCGGTACCCTTTCTCATAGACCAGCTCCTTGATATTGAGCACCATAGCGATATCCCGGTTGGTATAGCGCCGATTGCCTCTGGTATCCCTGGCCGGAGCAAGTTCAGTAAAAAAACTTTCCCAGTACCTGAGCAGATAGGATGGAATACCGGCGATTTTACTCACCTCACCGATGGAGTAGTAGTTTTTTCTTGAATCGAATGCCATAAAACGGAAGTGACTGATGAATTTTGATTTCCCTATTCTTATTATACATTACTACCGTCACGATCAAAAACATATGACGGATGAAAAATCTACTCAGCCTTAAACCCTACCTGCTCCGGTATAAAAAAAACCTGCTGGCGGGTTTTTTCTACGTCATCCTGACCAATCTTTTCGCTGTCATCGGACCAAAATATATCGGCATGGCCATCGACACCATGAACCGGCGCTTCGAACTTGAGCATGTACTTGGTGATACGGCTCTCTATTTTCTCTTTGCACTGCTCAGCGGTTTTTTTCTCTTTCTGGTGCGCCAGAACATTATTGTCATCTCAAGAGAGATTGAATTTGACCTTAAAATCGACTATTTCAATCATCTGCAGAAACTCCCCCGGAAATTTTACAACACGACCAGTACCGGGGAACTCATCTCAAGAGGCACCAACGACCTGAATGCCGTCCGGGAGTTTCTCGGACCCGGCATCATGTACTCCCTCAACACCTTTTTCCGGCTCTTTTTTGCACTCGTCGCCATGATTGCACTCTCTCCGAAACTGACCTTTTTTGCTCTGCTTCCCGCGCCGCTTCTCAGTTATTCAGTCTACCGAATCGGCAGTTCCATGCAGAAACGCTCGAAGAGCATTCAGGAGAGCTATGGAGCCATTACCAATCTTATCCAGGAGAATCTTTCAGGAATCAGGGTCGTAAAAAGCTATACCCGTGAATCTTTCGAGATCGAGCGGTTTCAAAAACTCAACAAAGAATACTACAGCAAAAACCTTTCACTCGGAAAACTTCAGGCACTCTTTTTTGCTTTTCTCACCTCGCTTACCGCGTTCTCGCTGCTGCCGGTTGTATGGGTCGGTGGAGTGAGCGTCATTGAGGGCAGTATGACGGTCGGAGGAATCGCACAATTTATCGTCTATGTCTCCATGCTGAGCTGGCCGATCATCTCGATCGGATGGGTCACCAGTATTGTCCAGAGAGCTGCATCAGCTCAGGTCCGACTTGACGAAATTTTTAGCATAGAACCCGAAATCGAAGAAAACAGCAGTGACATCAACTCCGAAGAGGAGTTCAAAGGGGCACTCTCATTCCGGAATGTGCGGTTTCACTACCCCGGCCAGGAAAAGAGCCCGGTTCTGAAAAACATCTCTCTCGACATTGCTGCCGGATCAAAAGTAGCCATTGTAGGCGCAACCGGCTCGGGAAAGAGTACGCTCGTCAATCTGATACCGCGCCTCTACGCGCCTGATGAGGGTACTATCCTGCTTGACGGACGGGATATCCGGACGCTGCCGCTCAAAACCCTGAGAGAACTCATCGGCTTTGTTCCCCAGGTGAACTTCCTCTTTTCCGATACCATTGAAAACAATATCAACTGGGGAAGCCGGGAAAATGATGCAAGTGAGGTCATCGCAGCAAGCCGCATAGCGATGCTCTATGATGATGTTGAGGAGTTCCCGGACGGATTCGAAACCATGCTTGGTGAAAAAGGGATCAACCTTTCAGGGGGGCAGAAACAGCGTGCCTGTATAGCCAGAGCCATTGCCTGGAAACCGCAGCTTCTGGTGCTTGACGATGCCCTCTCCGCTGTTGATACCGATACGGAATCCCGGCTTTTCGAAGCCCTGCTGGAGTGCCTCCCGGATACCACGATCCTCCTCATCAGCCACCGGATTTCCACCGTTAAAAACTGCGACCGGATCATTGTGCTCAAGGATGGCATGATTGCCGAGAGCGGCACCCATGCAGAGCTTCTCGAAGAGAACCACCTCTACGCCGAACTCTACAACCAGCAGCTGCTCGAAGAGGAGATTCTCTCGATTTCGTAGAATACCGGGCAACCACAACGGATTGCCCCTGCAGATTTATTCTCCCGGTAAAACATCCATGGAAACAGGATTATCTCCATTGGTCGTCTAATCCTCTCAATTCACAATTCCGTGTTGAGCACCTTCACCTTTGCGGCATTGGCTATCGCCTTTGCTTTCAGGGCATCAACATCGCTCCCCAACTGATCGCAGGCCAGTGTCACAGCCATTCTCCGGTAAGGGCGGGTTGCAGGTTTTCCGAAAATCCGGATGTCGCTGCCGGGCTCTTCGAGGGCATCCTCAACTCCGGTGTAGTAAGGATTCGTGCCCGCCCTGTCGGCCAATACAACCGCACTGGCGCCCGCCTTCAACAGGGTGATTTCCGGTATCGGCAGACCGAGGACCGCCCTCGCATGCAGTTCAAACTCCGAAAGGTTTTGCGTACCGGCAAGTGTAACCATACCGGTATCGTGCGGACGGGGGGAGAGTTCGGAAAAATAGATCCCCTCATCAGCGAGAAAAAACTCCACTCCCCAGATTCCCGCACCTGTCAGCGAACGGGTAACCTTTTCTGCTATCTCCTCAGCCTCTTTCAGATGGGCATCACTGATCATGCAGGGCTGCCAGCTCTCCTGATAGTCACCCCGCTCCTGACGGTGACCTATCGGGGGACAGAAGAGTGTTTTCCCGCTCTTTTGGGTCACGGTCAGGAGCGTTATTTCAGTATGGAACTGCACAAAGGCCTCCACAATCACTTCAGCTATATCTCCGCGTTTGCCGCTCTGCGAATAGCTCCAGGCTTTTTCAATATCAGCTTCACTTTTGACGGTTGACTGCCCCTTGCCCGACGAGCTCATCAGCGGCTTGACCACACAGGGAATCCCCACCTCCCCCACTGCTGCATGCAGCTCTTCAAGCGACGCTGCATAACGATAGTTTGCCGTACGAAGTCCAAGCTCTTTTGCGGCAAGATCACGAATGGCTTTCCGGTTCATGGTAAAGTTGGCCGCACGGGCTGACGGAACAACCTGTATTCCCTCTTTTTCATAGTCGTAAAAGCGCTCGGTCCGGATCGCCTCTATTTCCGGCACGATCAAGTCGGGCTGGTGTCTGGCAACAATAGCATCCAGCGCGAGACCATCAAGCATGTCGATCACCTCCCGCCCGTCTGCCACCTGCTGCGCCGGAGCATCGTTGTAGCTGTCAACGGCAATCACATGGTGCCCCAAACGCTTGACGGCAATAACAAACTCCTTTCCCAGCTCCCCGCTGCCGAGCAGCATAATTGTCTTTTGTTTCACAGGTAAAAATTATTCTTTAAAAACCGTTGCGATGATATTTCCCGGGCATTTGAGTAAAAGCAGTTACAACTGAACGAGACGGTTCAGCAGAATATCTTCAACATTACGGCGGCCGTCAAGGAGCGCCATGACATAAACGTTGCTCTCAGCAATCCGGGACAACAGCCTCCACGGAGAGATAATCAGCTCCCGATAGATAAAAATACCATTCGAATGAAGTTCCGAAACTATTCGGCCTTGCTCGGGCAAGCTATATAACGATGCCGCTTTGTTTCTGATTTTTTCCAGAACATGCAAAGCATTCTGTGGATTGTCACTCGCAATAAAAGCTGTAATATCTCCGAGATCCCTTTCAGCAGCGTGAGTCCATAAAACCTTATAGACTACACTCATGGTGTCTGCTCTCTTAACAAACGTTCAAGATCGCTGAATACCTCCTCTTGCGGTCGTATGTTACCTTTTCGGACATCCTCTTCACCCTGGGCCAGCAGTTTCAGCAATCCGAGAGCATTGCGCATCTCTTCATAGCTTTTCGGGTCCTGAAGAACAGCTCGCGGCTCGCCATTCTGGGTAATAATCACCGGACGATGCGTCTCGTTGATCTGATCGAGGAGATCAGCAGCTTTTGCCTTGAGATAGGTGACCGGTTTGATGTCGTTAGTAATATGCATCGCTTCCCCTGTTCGTTGATTCTTCAATCCTAATATAGTACGATATTCGGTCTGATGAAAGGGCGCTATCAGAACTGTTACACAACGGCAAAATGCTAAAAAAAATCAAAAGCAAGCCCTACCATACTTGTGCCACGTATGGCAGGGCTTATTTCAAAAGAGAATTTATTGATCCGCTCTCAGCGTAACGATGTTCAAAAACTGCCTGCATAAAGCAAATCCTTGCGTATCTTTACCTGTACTCTATATTTACAGTCGCGCCCGAGCCGCAAAGCAAACGACAGGCTGATTTGCGAAAACCATCTATTTGATGTCAGGAGAAAAAGATACTATGCCGCTTTTGCATTGGCTTACCCGAGATACCGATATTCATGCCGCCACCAGTACCCCATACCGCTTGCTGGAGGAGGCTCGGGAATTTTCATTCGGTAAGCGCGACACCCCGAATATGCTGATTCAGGGAGACAACCTTGACGCCCTGAAAGCTTTGCTCCCCTATTACGCAGGCAAAGTGAAGTGTATCTTTATCGACCCACCATACAACACCAGAAGCGCATTTGAGCATTACGACGACAATCTGGAGCACACCAAATGGCTCGCAATGATCTACCCACGCCTTGAACTGCTGCGGGAGCTGTTGGCAGAAGACGGAAGCATCTGGGTAACGATTGACGACAATGAAGCGCACTACCTGAAGGTGATCATGGATGAGATATTTGGACGCAAGAATTATCTGGGAGACTTAATTTGGAGAAAAAGAAAAGGCGGGGGAAATGACTCACATTTCTTTGCCAAAGATCATGACTATGTAATTGGTTTCGCTAAAAATTCAGATAAAAAAATCCACTCAAACAAATGGCGTATTTCTCAAAGTGAAAAATATCTCAAAAGGTATAAGGAATGTGACGAAGAAGGTTACAGATACTATTGGGACACATTAGCTCGTGACGGTCTACAAAACCCAATTGTTGTAAATATCGAGTGCCCAGATCACACATGGATTACTTTAAATTCTCAAAAATCTGAAAGCACCATACAAAAAGAACTTCAATCAGGATCAATTAAATTTGCAAAAGGAAAGAATGGGTGGACACTACATCATAGGGTCTATATGCCCAACGGTCAGGTATTGAGATCTATCCTGGATCAGGTAGGAACTAATAAAGATTCAAACGATGAAGTAGCGGCGATCTTTCATAATTCAGAGTCGTTTGATTACCCAAAACCGGAAACACTGATAAAAGCGATACTGGAACTTTGTACCAAACAAAACGACCTTGTTCTTGACTCCTTCCTTGGCTCAGGAACAACCGCAGCCGTTGCACACAAGATGGGACGACAATACATCGGCATCGAGATGGGCAACCATGCCATGACGCATTGCGTACCTCGCCTGCAAAAGGTGATTGAAGGCGAGCAGGGCGGTATTTCCGAAGCTGTGGGCTGGCAGGGCGGTGGCGGGTTCCGCTTCTATCGCCTCGGGGTTCCTGTGTTCGATGAAAACGGTCACGTTGCCAAAGATATCCTTTTCGCGCCTCTGGCAGCCCATCTCTGGTTTCTGGAAACCGGTATTCCCTATTCCGGCAGCGCAGACTCTCCCTTTCTTGGAAGTCATGAGGGGGTCGGATACTATCTGCTTTATAACGGTATTCTTGGCGATAAACGACCAAACGGAGGAAATATACTGACCACCAAAATTCTTTCCGGCCTGCCACCTCACAAAGGGCCAAAAATCATGTTCGGCGAAGGATGCCGATTAAATGAGGAGCGATTGGGCACCGAAGAGATCATGTTCCGGCAAATCCCCTATGATATCAAAGTGCGCTAAGACGAAAAAAGCTATGGAACTAAAAGACTTTCAACGCACCGCTCTCGATACCTTGACTACCTTCCTTGAGCATGCACGGTTGTCAGGTAACCCGGAAGAGGCATTTCTCAAGACCCTGAGGGAGCGCAGACCGGAAGAGAACCTCCCTTCATATCGCACCATTGCAAAACTCGCAGGAGTCCCCAATGTCTGCCTGCGTCTGCCGACAGGAGCAGGAAAAACCCTCTTGGCTGCACACAGCATTGCCGTTGCCGGGCGATCATATCTTGAGCGGGATTATCCGGTTGTGTTGTGGCTGGTGCCAACAAGCACCATCCGAAAACAGACGGCTGAGGCATTGAAAAAACCATCCCATCCCTACCGTGCCGCAATTGACGATGCGTTTGAGGGAAGAGTATCAGTTTTCGATATCAGCGAGATTGAGCAGATCAGACCGCAGGACCTGACCGAACGAGTCTCCATTATCGTTGCCACGATTCAGAGTCTTCGTACCAGTAATCCGGATGGACGGAAAGCCTATGCCCATTCAGAAAACTATGAACCCCACTTTGGCCATATCCCTGTCAATGCTCCTTGGCTGGAACGGGACGAGAAGGGCGATCTCAAATTTTCATTCGTCAACCTGATGGCGTTTCACCGCCCTCTTGTTATGGTGGATGAGGCTCACAAAGCGGGAACAAATCTCTCGTTCGAAATGCTGGTCTCATTGCGCCCCTCCTGCATTATCGAATTTACTGCCACACCGAATACTGATCCCCGAAACGGCAGCAATATCATCTTCCGGGCTTCTGCCGCTGAGGTGAAGGCTGCTCAGATGATCAAGCTTCCGATTATTCTGACCGAACACCCCGACTGGCGAGCCGCCGTGCACGATGCGATAGAGACTCGGGCACGACTTGCGGAGACAGCAAAGAGCGACCCGAGCTATATCCGGCCGCTGACGCTCTTTCAGGCGCAGGACAAGGGGCAGGAGGTGTCTGTTGAGGTTCTAAAAAAGTATCTGATTGAAAATGAAAATGTTGCACCGGATAAAATCGCAATTGCAACTGGAATGCAGCGTGAACTTGATGCCATAAACCTTTTTGATCCGGCATGCCCCATTGAGTGCATTATCACCGTTGAAGCACTCAAGGAGGGATGGGACTGTTCGTTTGCCTACGTCCTTTGCTCCGTAGCCAATATTGGCAGCGCAACCGATATTGAGCAACTGCTTGGGCGTATCCTTCGTATGCCCTATGCGAAAAACCGCCCTGATGAAGCATTGAACCGCGCCTATACCCATGTGTCAAGCCCGCGCTTTGGTGAAGGAGCGCGTGCACTGACCGATACACTGGTACAAAAAATGGGTTTTGAACAGGACGAAGCCGCATCTGTCATTGTATCGCAACAGCTTGCCATCCCCGGCTTCGAGCCAAAAGAGTTTTTACCTGAGAGTATACCCGTCCTGCTCCTCACCATGGAGAGCACTCCTGACCTGACAGGACTCCCCCTCTCTGAAGCCGAACGTATTAAATTGGAAACCTGGCCGGATGGAACCATAACCGTTGGCCTGCAGGGTGAAATTTCCGAAGAGATGGAAAAACGACTTGTTGCCGCAGTGCATCCTGAAAGACGCGAAGCCTGCCGGGCATCAGTGAGGCAACACCGTATATCGCACCACAACAGCATTTCACCTGTTGAACGCGGCGCAAAGTTTGCCGTACCTCGACTCTTTCTGAATGTTCAGGGAGAGCTTGAACTTGCCGAAGAAAAATTCATACTCGACCTTGGTGGCTGGACACTGAATAACTGCAAAGCAGAACTGACTCCTTCGGAGTTTGCCATCAAGGATACTGCTGAACGCTGGGAGGTTGACTTGAAGGGCGAAAAAGTAATCTATCAGCATATCGATCAAAACACGCAACTTGAAATCGGTGCCCTGAAACTCGACTGGACTGAGTTAACCCTTTCTCGCTGGCTTGACAAAGCGTGCCGTCAGGAGGACATCACACAACCAGTCATGCTTGAGTACTGCCGGAAACTGATCGCCAACCTTATTGAACATCGAAACATTCCGTTACACGACCTGCTGCGATTCAAGTTCCAACTTGCTAAAGCGACACAGCAGAAAATCACAGCCCTCCGTCAGCAAGCTTATGCTGGATACTATCAAACTTTTCTGTTTGACCCTGTAGCCACTGTTGAAACATGTTTCAATGACGGATTCGCTTTCGATAAACGCCCCTACCCTGCAGCCTGGGCTTATCGTGGCCGTTACCAGTTCAAAAAACATTTTCACGGGATGGTCGGTGAGCTTGATGAAAAGGGTGAGGAGTTCGATTGCGCACAATTACTCGACAACCAACCAGAAGTGAAACACTGGATCCGGAACCTGTCTGGCCGCCAGATAACCTCCTTCTGGTTACCAACTTCGACCGACCGCTTCTATCCCGACTTTGTTTGCGAACTCAATGATAGCAGAATTCTTGTGGTGGAATACAAAGGCGGGGATCGCGTCACAACCGACGACACAAAGGAGAAACGCAATATCGGTGAACTGTGGGCCGCAAAAAGCAAGGGGAAAGCTCTCTTTCTTATGGCTGAAAAGAAGAATGCCAAGGGGCTGAGCATCTCAGAACAGCTTGTTCAAATAATTGGCTGACGCCTGTTGATAAGGAAGGGCACCTCTATTTATTTGTTCCGAAACCCTATGACTGCGTTGGGCGGTGCTCGAAATCCTCATGTACTCCGTGTACACTCCGGTTTCTGCGCTCCGTCCGCCTTGTTCTCGGGCTTCTCACGACAATTAATAGAGGTGCCCGGAAGTCCAGGCAGCCACAACTACCCACCGGGTATTCGTTTCCCTTTTTTTGCTGTGGAGACAGTAATGGTGTTCGTGCCTCTTGCGCCTTTGGCGGAGATGGCCGTTTACCCTCTGGCGAAGGAGTCATATTTCTGTTGAGAGAGGCATCCTGAGCGAACCCAGGATGCGATTCAGGATTGTTCCTGTCAACCATTGCGTTTTATCCTGCTGTTTTTTTCTCAGCCGATTTTGCTTGAAGGTTTTGCAGCGATGGCGCAACCTGAGCCTTGGGTGGCGGAGGTCGTTCGCCGCTTGGTGGCGGTGGGTTCATGTTCTTTTTGAGCGCACCCTCATTGATGACAACACGCTCTTTGAAAGAGTCCTGATTAATCATTGAAGTTCCTTTTCTTGATTGGTGCTAATTCCAGAACCGTGTTTTTTCTATCCAAACCAAGGTACAATACAGGAATTTTATCAACTTCAACAAGCTCATGGGTGTCCATCGATTTTGCGTATACCGTCACTTCTGTAAGCAGCAACTCTCGCTCATCACCCCCGTCCGAGTACCCCTGAACCCATCCCTGATACACTTTACCATTGTCATGATGACGAACAATCACCCATTTATCGATATCTGGTGAATTATGTGTCAGTTCCCAAATATCAACCTCATTTGTTCGCTTGGAGAGACCAAGTAGACGTAAAATTCTGTGCGGAAGGCTATATGCCTGAAGCACAGCAACGAATATCCCTAATATAACACCGATTCCTGTAGCATAAGCAATTTGGTCGGCTCCCAATCCCGACTGAGGATTCAATGCCGCCAGGACGAGGCTGCTTTTCCCGATTGTTCCCCAAAAACTTCCCTCTACCGTCGTTGAATTTTGCCACAGGTAAAGTCCTTCAATAAACCCGGTAATCAAATAGCAAGAAACACCATAAACAAATATCTGCAGTCCACTCTCAAAATCTGACCTTGGGCGCCTGGGCCCAATTGACTTGACAATCCCAAAAGCTATAATGCCGGGAATGAGCAGAAAAAATATTTTAAGACCAACAGCATCTATCTTTGGCAGAGTAGGCACAAATCTTTTCTCCTGTAATAAAATGGGGTAACAACTCCCTTCCGTAAAACAACCTGATTGAATGACAGAAAAACATCAACAGTTAATTTTCTGCGATCCCTCAAGCGAAATTTACATTTTTATTACGTAAAGAAAAAATCACAGCACAGCACTCACTCAAGCTCGTGCAACTGGCGGTGGAGGTCTTTGCGGGAGAGGCCGTACATATGCACATAGAGCAGGTTGAACATGAGCACGGCTGAGCGGAGCTGAGGGCCACGCATTGCCCGTTTGATGGCGTTCTCTATGGTGAAGACCCGTCTGGTGAGCGCGGTGTAGCTTGGAATGAACTCCTGAAGGGGAATCTGCAGGGGTTTGTAGAGCATCTCCTGACCCCATGAGAATCTGAAAGCATCGTGATCATCCCTTGCGTGCAGGAGCCGTCCTTCATTGGCCAGACGATCAAAAACACCGGTTCCGGGAATCGGCCGCAGAAGGTTGATACCGGGCACATCAATACCGGTCTCCTCAATAAAGGACTCTATCCTCTCCGGCAGCCCGATGGTATCGCCGTCAAGACCGTAGATAAAGCTGCCGTAGACGCAGATGCCCGCTTTTCGGATGTTTTTAATACACTCTACCTGGCGCACTGCCGGATTGTGGAATTTTTTATGGGCGTGGTTGCTGCCATCCTCAATGCTCTCGATGCCGACAAGCAGCGCGCCGCACCCTGAACGCTCAAACGCCTCAAGCAGCTTCGGCTGCTCACCGAGCGCAGTGGTCGCCTGGCCTACCCATTTGATACCAAAGGGAATGATACCGGTGAAAAGTTCATGGGCATAGGCTTCATCAGCATTGACGGTATCATCAAGAAAGAAAAAGATCCGCTTGTCCTCTTTGAGAAAGAGTTCAACCTCCCTGAGCACGTCACTGACACGACGGTGACGAAGGCGGTGGCCGTTCATGACATGGACATTGCAGAAGTCACAACTATAGGGGCACCCTCTGGTGGTCTGCACCACGTTGGTGGTAAAGTAGCTTTGAATATCAAGTGCGCCTTTACTTACCGTGCGCTCAATTGACAGATCAGGAAAGAATTCAACCCGGTACTCCGGCTTCAATGCTCCACGTCGAAGATCCTCCTGAACCTCACGCCAGATCTCGTCAGCCTCTCCAATGACGATTGCATCGGCATGATCACGGCAGTTTTCAGGAAAGATGGTCACGTATGGGCCGCCAAGCACAACCTTGATCCCTTTTGAGCGAAGATGATGGGCAAGATCAAAGGCGGGTTTCACCGCGCCGGTCTGAACACTGATGCCTGCCAGATCCCAGTGCTGATCCAGCGGAAGCTTCTCGAAGCGCAAGTCACAGATGGTCTGGCTGACTCCCTCAACCTGCTGCGAACTGAGAATCATCAGCGAAAGCGGCGGAATGGCGAACTGTGCCCTGCGGATGATATTGCTGAGCGCACGCTCCTTGAGCGAACTGAACAAACCCTGTTTTACGGTAGCGCTGTCGAGCAATGAGGCTCCGTCAACACCGCTGTCGGCCTGGATGAAAATCAGCAGTACCTTTTTCTCAACTCCACCGCTATCCTTCATCAAAAGCCTCCGCTTGAGCGTGCCAGATCCTGGAGCTTCTGCAGTTCAAGCAGCCCTTCAATCGGAGTGAGCCGGTCAAGATCAAGCATCTCAAGCGCCCTGCGGAGCCGCAAGTCGGACTCTTCAAAGAGACTGATCTGCATGCTTTTCACCGTCGGCGGACGGTCAAGAGGAATCTCGATATCACGTTTCTCCATTCCGGCAAGGATCTCCCTTGCCCGCACAATAACATCCGCCGGCATCCCGGCCATTTTTGCCACCTCGATACCGTAGCTGTTGTCGGTGGAGCCCCGAACAATCTTTCGCAGAAAAAT
>Ga0172373_10008292_pt1 | contig 13217 bp, 11 predicted proteins | sample Lak10m_2_FD_114546 | JGI IMG/M metagenome (GOLD analysis project Ga0172373, IMG submission 114546) | Freshwater microbial communities from Kabuno Bay, South-Kivu, Congo - kab_092012_10m | ecosystem: Environmental > Aquatic > Freshwater > Lake | place: Democratic Republic of the Congo... | reverse complement strand
GCATACAGCGATATCTTTGTGAGCCTGCTTGTGTTTTTCCCGCTTTATTTTGTCGGGTATTTGATTGGCAATGTGGACATCTTTTCATTTCTATATTTTAGCCCATTCTTTTAGTCACTCCCGTTCCGGAATAGTACTTTTGTACTTTGTACATTTTGATAATTATGTTGTATTATTAATCCAATTAATATCGTATACATCCTGTTCGAGGGAACGGGTGTAAATTTACAGGTAATTTATTGGTAGGAGAGAGATGAACGGGCTTCGTATTTACGAAGCCCGTTCAATATTAATTAAGGGGTTGGGGTTGATTCAGGTGTATCAGTTGGTTGCGGGGTGTCAGTTGCTTTTTCCGTTGGTGAAGGAGTTTCTGTTGGTGTTGGTGAGGGCGTGATGGTAGGCGTATTTGACGGGGTTGGCGTATTGGACGGCGTTGGGGTGGCGGTCAATGTGGCTGCAGGCAAGTCGATGGGTCCGCTCAGGCCAAGACCAAGCAATTCGCGGAAGATCCAGCCGCCTTCGTATTGTTGATGCGTCGGATCTTCCTGATTGGGCGCAATCAGCAGCCAGGTTTCATTTTCATTCACAGCGCGGAAAGTGAGGCATTGTCTCAGCTTCAAAGGTTCGCCGAGGACAGCATAATTTGTGCCGGGGCCGGAGCGCACGTTGATCGTGTTCGCATACAGTGAATTGACACAGTAAGACAGGGTTTCAAATGGCTGCTTTGTTGCGGATGGAGTCAGTGATGGCTGCTTTGTGACGATGGCGGTCTCTGTAATAGTTGGGGTTGCTGAAGGTGTGCGAGTTACAGGTACATCCGTGGGAGTAAATGTGAATACGTCCGTGGAAGGGACGGAAGATGCTGTTGATGTGATGCCCGTCGGAGTAGGGGCAGGTCTCTGAGTGAGTATTAGTGCCGCTACGATCAGAAGGGCAATTCCGACGATGATGGGAATGCTATATTTTTGAAAAGCAGGCGGCAGGATGGCTTTCGCTCTTTCAAAAGGACTTACAACAGGCGCTTTTCCTGTATACCCCATTGCAGAGAGGAGATTTTTGAAATTATCAACATATTCCCCATTTATAAAATTAACGAAGTTGATCGTGTTCAAAGCAAAGGGAACATCACAGCTCTCGAACATGATCGGGATGATCTTTTTATGCAGGGTGATTGCCTGGGTGTATTCCTTCTGCACCCATTCGGATTTGATCGAATTCGGTGTGAGAACGATAATGAAAAATTGACTCGACTCAATGGCTGCAGGCAGGCTGCGCACCCAATCATCGCCGCCGTGCAGGTCGGTAATATCCCACCAGACATCATAACCTGACTTTTCCAAATCTCCAGCGAGTTTTTTGGCGAAATCAATATCCTTGCGTGAGTAGCTGATGAATATTTTTTGCATGACATCCCAACAATAGAATATTACCATCCAAACGCAAATTTTGCGGAAGCTTCTTCATTTGCTACCGTTTTCCTCCCAGTAGATTCTCTAACAATCCTCTAATGCCCTTTTCCCTTGACCGAAACCTAACAATCGAATAAATTCAAGCTCACTTAACTAAAAAGAAGGCTTAACTATGCCCAAACCAGTCCAAATTACCCAACCTATGCGCGAATGGATGGATGTGTTCATGCACCGCTCCATGCGCGGCTGGAGTCAATTCGCCAAATCCACGGGATTATCCATGCCGCAGTTCAGCATCCTCATGCAACTGCATTACAGAGGCACCACGGGCCTTTCCGAGATCAGTGAGCGTTTTGATATTTCCGCCGCCGCCGCCAGCCAGCTTGTGGAAAAGCTCGTGCAAAGCGGCTACCTTGAACGCGCCGAAGACCCAAATGACCGCCGCGCAAAAAATTTACGCCTCACTCCTGCTGGAGCAAAACTTGTGAACGAGGGCATTCAAGAGCGCTATCGTTGGATGGAAGAACTCGCCAGTAATTTGGATGCAGAAGATCACGCTAAGATTTCAGAGGCGCTCACCATTCTTACTCAAGCCGCTAAAAAAATGGACGAGAAGAAATAATTTCTACAAAGCCTCGCCATCTTCTACATATTTCCTCCACATTGATTTGTTATGTTGTGAATGCGGTTAACCGCACTTCCTAAATTTTATAAGGAGTACTACTTTGCAAGCAACCATGACCCAACCTAATTCACGTGCGCGCCGTGGAGGTGGACAACGTCCATCTTTTAAAGGTATCAACCGCGCCATCCGCTACCTGACCAAATATGGCCGTCAGGCGGTTTTGCCGTACCTCTTCCTTATCATTGCCACGCTTTCTCAACTCGCTGTACCGCGCATGATCCGCAATGTGATTGATGCCGTCACCAGCGGCTATATCGCCGACCAGGTTTTGCAGGCACTGGATAAAATTCCAGCCGCATTTATGAGCGCGGCACTGCCGAAGATTCTCGAAGCCCTCAGCTATGATTCTTCTTTGACGATTGACCAGCTCAAAGCGACTCTTGAAGCGGACGTAACCAACGCTCCTCGCGCTCTGACAACTGCTCTGGTCGCGATCGTCATTTTCGCCATCCTGCGCGGACTCTTCTCCTTCCTGCAGGCATTCTGGGCGGAGAAAAATTCTCAAGCTGTGGCGTATGATCTGCGCAATGACCTGTACGCGAAGATTCAGCAGTTGTCTTTTTCGTATCACGATAAGAATCAGACCGGTCAGTTGATGATCCGCGCCACGGACGATGTTGAAAAAGTGCGTCTGTTTATCGGGCAGGCGCTGCTTCAGCTTGTAGGCTCCATCATTTTGTTGACAGGGACGATCATTATTTTGTTCACTTCCAACGTCTCACTCGCATGGACAGCCATGCCGATCCTGCCTGTGGCGTTGGTGCTGTTCATGGTCTTCGGCATTGTCAGTCAGCCCTTGTTCGCCAAGGTGCAGCAAAAACTTTCTGCATTGAATACCGTTTTGCAGGAAAACCTCGCGGGTATCAAAGTCATCAAGGCTTTTACTCGCGAGAAACAGCAGCAGAAGAAATTCCGCGTCGCCGCAGATGACACGATGAATCAGGCCATCACGGTTTCGCGCTTGTTCACTTTTCTTTTCCCGTTGGTCTTTCTGATTGCCAATCTTGGACAGGCCGCCATTTTGTATGTCGGTGGCAAGCAGATCATTGTTGGTACATTGAGCATTGGCGAATGGCAGGAATTTTCCCTCTACCTGATGTATCTTTTCTTCCCCATTGCCCAGCTTGGATTCATCATCACGCAGTTGGGGCAAGCCTCCACATCCGCTGACCGCATCTTTGAAATTCTCGATGCCAAAAGTGACATTGCGGATAAACCCAATGCGATCAAACTTCCAGCCGTTAAAGGGGATGTCAAGTTTGATAACGTCACTTTCAGATATTTCGGCGGCGGCGACCCTGTGCTTAAGAACGTGAACTTTGAAGCGAAGTCAGGCGAGACGATTGCTCTGCTCGGTGCCACGGGTTCAGGCAAAACCAGCATCATCAATTTGCTACCGCGCTTCTATGACCCCACCGAAGGCAGCATCACCATCGATGGTCACGACCTTCGCGACATCACACTTGATTCTCTCCGCTCACAAATTGGTATCGTACTTCAAGAGACAACATTATTCAGCGGAACGATCCGCGACAACATTGCCTTCGGCAAACCCGATGCTACATTGGAAGAGGTTCAAGCAGCGGCGAAGTCTGCGGCGGCGCATGATTTCATTATGTCCTTCCCTGAAGGCTATGACACGCACGTTGGTGAACGCGGCACTACCTTGAGCGGCGGGCAAAAGCAACGCGTAGCGATTGCGCGCGCGCTTCTGCTCAACCCTCGTATTCTTATCCTCGATGACTCCACCTCCAGTGTGGATGTCGCTACCGAGTCGCATATTCAAGCGGCGCTTGAAACCCTCATGAAAGGCCGCACCTCCTTTGTCATCGCACAGCGCATCAGCACCGTGATGAACGCAGACAAAATCCTCGTGCTTGAAAAAGGCGAAGTCGTTGCCCAGGGCAAGCACGCTCAATTAATGGAAGAAGAACCGATCTATGCAGAAATTTACAACTCGCAGCTTTTACACGAGGAGAAATAACCTATGATGGGCCCAGGCCGTTTTGGCGATATTCTCAACCGTGACACCATCAAACCGCGCAACCTGAGCGAAACGCTCGGTCGCCTCGGAAAATATTTTGGCCGCTTCTGGTACATGATCGTACTGGCTGTGGTTTTCGTTATCATCACCACGTGGAGTCAGGTGACTTCGCCCGAACTTTCAGGGCAAGCCACCGACTGTTTCCTCGTCCCTGCTGGAGCAAGCGCATTCGCTTCTCTCGCCCCCGCATCTGCCACTGACCAAAAAGCAGATTCCAGCTGCTGGCTTGGCACCACCGAAGACCCATCCACACTTTCATTTTCACGACAGATCATCTACGCTGTTTTTCACTCAGGCGGCTACGAAGTCCCTGATGCAGCCACCGCTACAAATGAACAACGTATCGAAGCCTTGTTCCGTTTGATTCTGATCGTGATTGCATTGTATGTGATCGGCTCCGTTCTCACAGGCGCAACCTTCTTCGTCATGGCATGGACAGGTCAGCACGTTCTGCGTGAAATGCGTTTGTCTGTCTTCGAGAAATTGCATGAACTCTCCATGAGCTACTACGCCGAACACGAAGCAGGCGATCTGATGAGCCGCATCACCAACGATACTTCTGCCATTGAACAGGCATTTTCGTTCGCGCTCGTCAACGTATTCAGCGGCATTCTTTTGCTGGTCTGGGTGGCGTACAACATGCTCACCTCCAGCCTGCCGTTTGCCTTGCTTTCACTGGCGGTTTCCCCGTTGATGTTCATTGCCACGGTCTGGTTCTCAGGGCAGGCGCGCAAGGCCTTCCGCAAAAGCCGCGAAGAGATCGGCAACGTCAATGCCGAATTGCAGGAGACGATTTCCTCCGTCCGCGAAGTGCAAGCCTTCAACCGCGCAGACGAAAACATTGAGCAATTCAAAGAAGTCAACGCAGCCAATCGTGATGCGAACGTGCGTGCGGTGGCGTACACCTCGGCGCTAGCCCCAACGCTTGAAGCATTTTCCTACATCGGCCTTGCCATCGTCACAGGTGTGGGCGGCTGGTACCTGCTGACTGGTGACGCCTTGTTCGGAACAACCGTCACGCTTGGCTTGGTCATTACCTTCCTTGCCTATGTGCAGCGCTTCAACCAGCCCATTCAACAGATCGCTGTCTTGTGGACGAATATCCAAAACGCAGTGGCTGGCGCGGAGCGCATTTTCACTATTCTCGACGAGAAGCCCGCTGTATTTGATAAGCCAGACGCAAAGGCAATGACCGAGATCAAAGGCAAGGTTGACTTCGATGAAGTCTCCCACGAATATGAAGACGGCGTACCCGTCTTGAACAAAGTTTCCTTCTCCGCCGAAGTTGGGCAGACCATCGCCATTGTCGGTCCCACTGGCGCGGGCAAGACCACCATCATCAATCTGCTGCCGCGCTTCTATGATGTAACGCATGGCTCCGTCAAAATTGATGGTGTGGACGTGCGCGATGTCACCGCAGAATCGCTCCGCAAGCAAATCGGTATCGTGCTGCAAGACACCTTCCTGTTCAGCGCCTCGGTGATGGAGAACATCCGCTTTGGCCGCCCCGATGCCACGGATGAAGAAGTCTATGCCGCGGCGAAACTTGCCAATGCGGATACGTTCATCGAACGTCTTCCCGAAAAATATGAAACCGTACTTGGCGAGCGCGGCTCGGGCCTCTCTCAGGGACAGCGGCAACTGCTTTCGATAGCACGTGCTGCGCTCGCGGACCCACGCGTGCTCATTTTGGATGAAGCAACTTCCAGCGTAGACACACGAACCGAGCGTCTCATCCAAAAAGCGTTTGATGCGCTGCTTCAAAGCCGTACATCCTTCGTCATCGCGCACCGTTTGTCTACCATTCAAAACGCGGATCAGATCCTTGTGCTGAAAGCAGGCGAGATCATCGAACGTGGCAAACACACCGAACTGCTCAAAAAGAAAGGCTTCTATTACGACCTGTATATGAGCCAATTCAAAAAGCAGGAAGAAGTTACAGCGGCTGCATAAAGAAAGAAGAAAGAGGTTCTCACACGGAGAACCTCTTTCGTTTAATCTGTTTTATATATGAGACTTTATTTCAAAACATCCAGTAATGATGGCGCATCTTTCAGGATCAGATCTGCACCCATTTTCTTCAATTCAGGTTCTTCGCCAAAGCCGCACAGCACTCCAACGGTTTGTGCTCCAGCGGATTTGCCAGCACGAATGTCCACTGTGGTGTCACCGATCATCAGGCAGTTTTCGGGCGAAACATTCATTTTTTTTGCAGCAAGCAAAATTGGATCAGGGTAGGGTTTGGTATGCGGCGCTGACAAGCCCGTGACAACCACATCGAAATATTTCACAAGGTCATATTGCTCAAGGAAGGTCATCGTGCCGTGTTCATCCCGCGCGCTGACCACAGACATGGGGTAACGTCCATGAAGCTGTTTTAGCAATTCATCCACGCCGGGGACAAGCAGGAATTTTTTGGAGGATTGTTTTCGGTGAAGGGAAAGCCAGTTGATAACAGCGACCATCTCATCGTCAAGATTGAGCGTATCCGCAAGGCCAAGCAGGGCGTTGCCGGGGGCTTCCATCCACATGACGAAGCGGCGGGCAGAATGGTTTGGGTCTCTAAATAAGAAGTGCGGAAAAAAGCGAGTCACTTTTTGTGTGTACAGGTCGTCCGTGTCACTTAATGTGCCATCTACATCGAAACACAGGGCCTTGATTTTGTTGGTGTCAATAGACATGGTGGATTAATTGTACCAAAAGGACTATACTTAATCAGGTTTAGGATATGCCAGAAGACCGTACCCGCGCCCTCCTTGAGTTATTGATCAATGTCAGCCGTGAAGTTGCCACTGCGCTGGATCTTCGGACTGTATTACAGCGCCTGCTTTTTGCGGCCATTCAATATGTGGGAGGCGAGCGTGGCAGCATCGTGGTGCTGGATGATATGGGCAAGCCCGTGGATGCGACCATCGTCTACGGTAAACAATTCCACGACCACACAACACAACAGTTAAAAGAAACTGTCGAACGTGGACTTGCAGGCTGGGTGATGCAGCATCGCAAGTCGGCACTTGTGCCTGATACCAGCAAGGATGATCGCTGGCTCCGCCGCGCAGATGATTCTGCGGAGAACAGCGGAGCAAAGTCCGCGATCTGTGTGCCGCTCATGGCGCGCGAAAAATTGGTGGGTGTACTTACGCTGGTTCATTCCACACCCAACGCGTTTACTGAAGAACATCTTGATCTGATGAAAACCATTGCGGACCAGGCAAGTGTGGCGGTTTTGAATGCGCGCCTGTACACAGAAAGCCAGCGGACAGCTCGCATCATGTCCGCGCTGGCAGAGGGTGCTGCTGCGATCAACACATCCCTCGAAATGTCAGATGTTTGGCGGCGAATCCTTAATCAAACCATGCAGGCCTTGCAGGTGGAGACCGTGGCTCTTGCCATGATCGATAGCGTCAGCAATGAGCTTGTTTTCCAGGCTGCGGCAGGAAATAACTCCGGTAATATTCCCGGACGACGCATTCCTGCAGGGCAGGGATTGGTCGGTAAAGTTGTCAGTGGGGGACGTGGGCTGGTGATACCCATTGTCAAATACGAGATGCGCTTTACCGAAGTGGACAAGTTCGGGGGAATCGAGGCGCGTGCTATCGCTATTGCTCCGATCCAGTCACAGGGAAAAGTCATCGGCGTGGTCGAGGCTATCAATCCCATCTCCGGCGCATTTGACCCGGATGCCATGGTGGTTATGACTGGTCTCGGCAGCCTTGCAGGTACCACCATCCAGAATTCGCAATTATTCGAACGTCTGCAGGATGCGCATCATCACTATCGCGAGCTCTTTGAAGATAGTGTTGACACGATCCTCATTACCGATTGGGAAGGCAAAATACTGGAAGCAAACCGTCAGGCGGTAAAGTTGAGCGGTTACACTGTGGATGTATTACATTCCATGAACATCGGCCAGCTTCATGATATCAATTGGAGTAAGACCGGCGAGAAATTCGAATCCCTGAAGCGCGACCTGGAGTGCAATTACGAGTCGAGTATTCGCCGTCAGGACGATGCTGTCACACCGATCGAGGTACATGCGCGCCGCGTGGAATTTGAAGAGACTGACTCTATCCAATGGATCCTGAGGGATATTACCGAACGCAAGGAACTTGATTCTCTGCGCGATGATATGACTTCCATGATCTATCATGATCTGCGTTCACCGCTTGGAAACATTGTCTCAAGCCTTGAGATGATGAGCGGGTTGATGCCCTCGGACGAAACCCTGAACACCATGCTGAACATCGCAAGGAATTCCACAGCGCGCATTCAGCGCCTTGTCAATTCCCTGCTCGATATCAACCGACTTGAAGCCGGCCAACAGATCGTCGATCAAAACTCCGTGGACCCGATCCTTCTGGTACGCGAAGCGATCCGCGACGTGGAGCCGGGGGCGAACGGCCGCCAGCAGACTTTGATCAACAAGGCCACCAGCGTGCTCCCCCTCATATGGGTGGATGTGGATATGATCCATCGGGTGTTCATCAACCTGATGGAAAACGCCATCAAGTTTACGCCTGTGGAAGGGCGAATTGAGATCGGCGCGCAAACCTTGGATGGCTTGTTTGTAAGGTTTTGGGTGCGTGATAATGGCCCCGGCATTTCGCCGAACGATCAGGAACGTATTTTTGATAAATTTACCCGCCTGCGCGGCAAAGACCGCCCCGGTGGACTTGGCGTTGGCCTGGCTTTTTGCCGTCTTGCTGTGTTGGGTCACGGCGGTAAGATCTGGATTGAAAGTGAAATTGGTAAAGGCACCACCTTCTGGTTGACACTGCCTGTTGCGCAAAAGAAGGTTACCGGCCAGCTCAAACGCCAGACCGGCAGATTGACCATCAAGCCGGACCGATAGCCCGCTTTAAGTTTCCCCGTTGAAAAATAAAAATTCTTGTGGATGATTATCCACCCTATTTTTTTGTCAGGAGCACCATGCAGGAAATTTTAAAAAATATTCATATCGAAGACCAATACCCCGGCGTGACGTTGGGCGTCATCGTGACCCAGCGCGGGTTGATCCAAATTGATGCGCCCCCATCCCCGGAAGATGCGCGTTCATGGCGCGCCGCTCTCATGAATCTCGGCGGCGGCATGGAACGTGTGCTCATTAATCTGGATGCCCATCCTGACCGGACCCTCGGCGCCCGCGCCATGGATTGCACTGTCATCGCACACGAGAAGACCGCCAACACCTTCCGCACCCGCCCGAGTACCTTCAAGGCACAGGGCGAGGAAACAGGCGCAGATTGGGAATCGATTGCCGGGCTTGGCAGCGTGCGCTGGTCTCCTCCCGAAATCTCATTCGTAGATCAAATGACCCTGCATTGGAGCGAAACCCCCGTATTGCTTGAACACCATCCCGGTCCATCCAATGGCTCCATTTGGGTACATTTGCCCGAGGAAAAAATAATCTTCATCGGTGATGCTGTGTTGAAGAATCAGCCGCCATTTTTGGCTGGCTCCAACCTTAAGGCATGGCTTGAGTCATTGGCGACCCTGTTGGACGCCCCCTTCAAGGGATACACCTTCATCAGCAGCCGCGGCGGTGTGGTGAACAGCAGTGCGATCAAGACCCAGTATGATTTCCTCAAACTCGTTAATGATAAGCTCGATAAGATCACAGCCAAAAAACCGAATCCCGCTGCGACCGAGAAATTGGTCACTACGCTTTTGACATGGTTCAAAGCCCCGGCAGCACGCCAGAAACAATTTGCCCAGCGCCTGCGTTATGGGTTGCTTCACTACAACTCGCGCCATCATCACGCCTCTACCCAACCATATGAGGATTAATGAATTCAGTTCAACCCATCCTTGAGTTGATCCGCGGCTCTGTCGTGGAAGCCACGCACTTTGGCTCCATCGCAGTAGTGGATTCAACCGGTAAACTCCTGCACTCCTATGGCGACCCTGATACGGTCGCCTTTTTGCGCTCATCCGCCAAGCCGTTTCAGGCTCTTCCATTCGTTGAACAGGGCGGCGTGGAGCATTATCGCTACACCCAGGCCGAGCTTGCCCTCTCTTGCGCCTCGCATGAGACCGCACAAATGCATCTCGACACTGTGCGTGGAATGCAAAAAAAGATCGGCATTGAAGAATCAAACCTGCAATGCGGCCCGCATTTGCCCGGTGACCCCTCGAAATTAAGGGAAGTCATCATTCAGAATATTCACCCTACTGCCAATTTTAATAACTGCTCAGGCAAACATACATCCATGCTGGCATTTGCCAAAATGCGCGGACTGCCTCTCGATAATTACCTCGCCTTTGATCATCCCATCCAGAAAGATATTCTGAAAACATTTTCCGAAATGTGCAGCATTGACATGGGCAAGGTGAACCTCGGCATTGACGGTTGTTCCGCACCGAACTTCGCGGTTCCGCTGGCCAACGCGGCCTTGGGTATGGCGCGCATCTGTGACCCACGCGACTTGAGCGAAGCCCGCGCCGCAGCTTGTAACAAGATCACCTCCGCCATGTCTGCGCATCCCGAAATGGTCAGCAGCTATGGCGAATTCGATTGCGAACTCATGCAGCTTGCGCAGGGACGCATCGTCACCAAACGCGGTGCGGAAGGATTCCAGATCATCGGCCTCAAGCCCGGCGTGTATGGTGAAAGAGGCGTAGGCATTGCATTCAAAGTTACCGACGGCGATAAGTCATCCATGAACGATAACCTGGAGACCAGCACACGCGTCCGACCGTCTGTGACCCTTGAAATACTGAAACAACTCAACGTGCTGAACGAAGCGCAGTTGCAATCGCTTGCAAAATTTGGTCCCTCAAAAACATTGAAGAATTATGCTGGCATCGTCACAGGCAGATCGCAGCCGATATTCAAACTTTCATGAACCTCCTTGAAGAACCCATTATCAAAACTCTTGTCGCCCGGTTGATTCAACCGGGCGTTATTGGTCTTGCTATTAATGGCAGCTTTTCGCGCGATGACCATAACCAATACAGTGACGTGGATATGAATATCTTCATCGACACTTTGCCTGAAGACACCTACTCGCTTCAAATCTTTAACGGCAGGTTGATCAGTCTCAAGTACATTCGTCCTTCTGATGAATTCGACTCCTTAAAGAAACCCGAGCGTGCCATCTGGGCTGTGCCCGGTTTGCAACAAATGCAAATATTGGCGGATGAATCAGGTCAGATCGCAAAATTGAAACAAGCGGCCCATGATTTCAAATGGGCGGAGCTGCAAGATCAGGCAAACGAATATGCAGTGGATAGCCTCATGGGCTGCGCCGAGGAAGTTCACAAAACCATCAGCGGATTGTTGCAGGAAAACGAATCAAAAGTCTTGTACGCGGCCTGGGGGCTGTTTAAAGGTTTGTCTTTTGCCGCGGCTGTGCAAGCGGGTCTGATGATCGAATCAGAAAATAAGATCTTTTCAATGATGCAGGAACATTTCAGCAGTAATTCTGCATGGGTTCAAGCTTTTCGCCGCTCCTTTGGTATGGATGTTGAAGCAGGCGTCCCGGCCTATCGAGCTCGTGGCAGAGCCGCGTTGGAACTATATGAGCAAACGTACCTACTCTTCGGGGATATTATTAATGATAAGCACCGCGAAGTAATAGAGAATACGCTACAATTAATTTCATCCTATAAACAGAGTAACCCACATGACTGATCTGAAAAAACGTGCGCTCAAAATCCATCAAACTCTGCTGGAAGCCTTTGGCGAACCCATCTGGCGCAATCCGCTGCCCGCCATTGACGAACTCGTTTCCACCATTCTTTCGCAGAACACCAACGATGTCAACCGCGACCGCGCATTCGATTCTCTGCGCGCCAAACTTCCAACCTGGGAAGCCGTGCGTGACGCCAAAGAAGCGGATGTGATCAACGCCATTCGCCTAGCAGGTCTTGCCAACCAAAAAGGACCGCGCATCCAGCAAGTCCTGCGTGCCATCACCGCGGAACGCGGCGCGCTCGACCTGCAATTTCTTGCAAATATGCCAATCGAAGAAGCTCGTGCCTGGCTGACAAAGTTCAACGGTGTCGGGCCAAAGACTGCGGCTATTGTGCTGTGCTTTTCCTTGAACATGCCCGCCTTCCCCGTGGATACGCATGTGTACCGCGTCACCGGCCGCCTCGGCCTGCGCCCCGAAAAAATGAACGTGGAACAGGCACACCCGTATCTTGAATCTGTATTCCCCTCCGAAACCTATTACGCCGGGCATCTCAACTTCATCCGCCTCGGACGTGAGATTTGCCACGCCAGAAAGCCGGATTGCCCGCAGTGTCCAATCAACAAGTTGTGTGAATACAAAGATAAAACAAAATAACCCTCAACGCCTGCGGAAGAAATTCCACAGGCATTTTTATTGTGCAAAGAAAGCTAATCCCGTAGGGGTGCCATGGATGGTCAAGCATTATGTCACCCTTTCGGGGTTGACGATATTTTTTCTGGTTTCTATACTCGTTTCACTCCTTCGGAGTTATTTAAGCAAATTCAATCACTGCCATTCTGGCTTTAGCCTGTTAGAATCACCTGCATGGAAAATCCCCCCGTAAGCATTGCGTTGGAAAAACTTGGCGTGCCTCATACTATTTTTCGGCATGAGGGTCCCGTCCATTCGTTCGAGCAGGCTGCAAGTGACAGGGGACAGCGTTCTTCGCAGGTGGTGCGGAGCATTCTGTTCCGCGCGGCAGAGGATGAATTTATAATGGCTCTTGTCGCCGGGCCAGACCAAGTCTCGTGGAAGATCTTGCGGAAATATCTGGGGCGTTCACGGGTTTCGATGGCGAGCGAGGAGGAAGTCCTTGCTGTGACCGGATATCGGATTGGGACGGTGGGGCCGTTCGGGTTGTTGCGTCCGCTCAAGGTGTTGATCGAGTCGGGCGTGATGAACGAAGAGGAAGTTTCCATTGGGTCGGGGATGCGGAATACGGCGGTCATCTTGAAGAGCGCGGATCTGCGTCACGCATTGCAGGATACTGAGGTTGTAGAATTAGGGTTTGTCCAAAAATAACTTGAACACTTTGAAATATGATAATCTTGTCTTAAAAAATCAGGACAAGCCCAATGATGAAGAAAACCGAGCGAAAAATTCATAGGTGTACTTGTAAAAGT
>Ga0172373_10008291_pt1 | contig 13220 bp, 13 predicted proteins | sample Lak10m_2_FD_114546 | JGI IMG/M metagenome (GOLD analysis project Ga0172373, IMG submission 114546) | Freshwater microbial communities from Kabuno Bay, South-Kivu, Congo - kab_092012_10m | ecosystem: Environmental > Aquatic > Freshwater > Lake | place: Democratic Republic of the Congo... | reverse complement strand
GCCGCCCCCCACAATTGCAATATTCATGATGAGCCCTTCAGTCAGCGGTGATGCGTTGGGTCTGGATCAGGTTGGCCCAGCGTTCGGAATCGGTTCGAACCAGCTGCTGATATTCCCTGAGACTCACTGGCGCGGCATCCATGCCCTGCGTGCCGAAGGCGCGTGCGGCCTCGGGGCTGGCGAGCAGCTGGTTGATTTCGCGATGCAGTCGTTCGACCAGATCCGGGGCCATGCCCTTGGGTCCGAAAAAGCCATACCACATGGCGACGTTCACATCGCCCGCCCCCGCTTCCTTGAGGGTGGGCACGTCGGGCAACAAGGGGTGCCGCGAGTTGCCGCCCAGCCCCAGCACAACGAGACGCCCGGCACGCACCATAGGAAGCGCCACGTGAATCGGCATGAACATGGTGTCAACGTGCCCGCCCAGCATGTCCTGCACCGCGGGCGCAGTGCCACGGTAGGCAATATGCGTGATGAACACCTGGTTGACGCTCTTCAGCATCTCCATCGACATGTGATGCGGCGTACCTGCGCCCGGTGAGGCGTAGTTGAGCGACCCCGGCTTTGCGCGCGCCGCAGCCAGCAGATCAGCCGCTGTCTTGAAGCCGGTACGCGGGTGGGTCACCAGCAGAAGCTGGCCCCACGCGGCGAGCGCAATCGGCGTGAAGTCGTTGAGCGGATCGAAGGCGAGCTTGGGATAGAGCGTGCGAGCCATCACCAGCGTGTTGGCGCTCACCAGAATGGTATTGCCGTCGGGTGAGGCCTGCGCCACCTGCTCGGCGCCGATATTGCCGGACGCGCCCGGGCGATTTTCCACGATCGCGGGCTTGCCCATTTTCTCGCCCAGGCCAGGCGCCACCGTACGGGCCACCATGTCCATGCCCGTGCCTTGTGTGAAGGGAACGATCAGACGCATGACCTGCTGCGAGGACTGCGCGCAAGCAAAACGGGGCGAGACAGCCCCGGCGGCGAGCAGGGCGAGGGTGGAACGGCGCGGATTCATCGAACGGGTCTCCTGCGAACTTTCTGAAAGCGGATTGATCATCCAGGCGGACCAGTCCGCCTGTGCACGCGCGAAATTGTAGGGCCTCGCGTCAAAGGGACACAGGTTCTGGCAGATTGCCGTATATTTTTCTCGGGTTATCCGCGCTGCCTTGACCTGCCTCGCACCACAACCAAGGATCTCGCCAGATGAGTGCCATCAAATCCCCTGCGAGCCATGCCGTCCGCGCGAGGATCTGTGCCAGATTCCTGGCCGCGGCAATGACTGCGATCCTCGCGGGCTGTGCGACGGGGCCGGCAGCCGACCTCTCGACGCCCGCTGCACCCACCCCGGTCGGCGTGGCCAACCCCGCCACGATTGCCTGCATTCGCGCGGGCGGTGTGCCGTCCACCGAACGCGGCGCAGATGGCAGCGAACGCGGTCTCTGCCGTCTCCCCTCGGGCCAGATCTGCGACCAGTGGGCCTTTTTCCGCGCAGAGTGTGGACCGAGGGAGGTTGACCGTCGTCCGGGTTCGTGATCGGATCGAGCCTTACCGATCGCAACGCGCTATGGAGCCCCCTCACGATGATTCCCTCTCGAGAACTTGGCCGGAGCGGCCTCATGGCCGTGCCCATTGCCTTCGGCGGCAATGTGTTTGGCTGGACCGCCGACGAGGCCCGATCCTTCGAGCTGCTCGATGCGTTCGTCGACGCCGGCTGCAATCTGATTGATACCGCCGACAAATATTCCAGCTGGGTACCGGGCAATCGCGGCGGCGAGTCCGAAACCATCATTGGCCGCTGGCTCAAGCGGAGCGGCCAACGCCATCGCGTTCTGATCGCCACCAAGGCCGGCATGGACATGGGGGGCGACCGCTCCGGGCTATCACGCCGGCACCTGATGCGCTCTGTCGATGAGTCACTCAGCCGCCTGGGCATCGACTGCATCGATCTCTACCAGGCGCATATCGATGATGCGAACACCCCGGTCGAGGAGACGCTGGGCGCCTACGCCGACATGATCCGCGCTGGAAAAATCCGCGCAATCGGTGCCTCCAACTACAGTGCGGAGCGACTGGCGCTCGCGCTCAACACCGCCGACCGCCTCGGTCTGCCCCGGTTCCAGACGCTGCAGCCCGAATACAACCTGATGGTGCGAGAGCCGTTCGAGACAGCACTGCAGGCCCTGTGCGAACGCGAGCAGGTGTCGGTCATCCCCTATTACGCACTGGCCTCGGGGTTTCTGACCGGAAAATACCGCAACCCAGACGATGCCTCCGGACGTGCCCGCGGCGGTCGCGTCGCCACCTACATGAATGCCCGCGGGTTTCGAATCCTCGCCGCGCTGGACACCGTCGCAGCCGAGCAGCGCACCACGCTGACAGCGGTCGCGCTGGCCTGGCTTCGCGACCGTCCGTCGGTTGCCGCGCCGATTGCGAGCGCCACCTCGGTCGCCCAGTTGCATGATCTGATCGCAAGCCTGAGCGTAAAACTGAACGACCACGCAAAACAACTTCTTGAAGAGGCCAGTGCATGACCCGCAGTCCGGTCGGAAGCTTACTGCTCTGGGTCCAGTTCGGCGCGCTCGCGTTCCAGGGCCTGCTCACCGGGCTGGCCCTCGAAGTGGTGGCTCCCCCCGGCTGGTCGCTCGGGTGCATTGCCGCGGGTATTGCACTGGGCGCCTGGGCGCTCACCGCGAACCGGCCGGGTAATTTCAACTTCCGCCCCGAACCTCGCGAGGGTGGCGTACTGATCACGCATGGACCGTACCGATGGATCCGGCACCCCATGTATTCGGCGCTCCTTCTGATCTCGGCCGGACTGGGCGGGATCATCGACAGTTTTCATGGCTGGATGCTGTCACTCACGCTGCTCGGCGCGCTTCTTGTCAAAGCGAGCTTCGAAGACCGCTGGATGGCGCAGGCGCACCCCGGATATGCCGCGTACCAGTTACGCACCCGGGGTTTCATCCCTTTCATTTACTAGCTGAACGCCCCCGGAGCAAACCCCCCGGCGTTGACAGCGCCCCGCTGCTCGCGCGTTAATACGCCCGCCTCACCGCCTTACCCTTAGGAGACACGAATGTCCGTCCGTATGATTTCGGCCATCGCGGCCGCAGCCGCCTTTGCCAGTGCGAGTGCCGTCGCCCAGGTCAAATGGGATTTCCCGACGCCCTACGCCGACCGCGAGGTGCTCACCAAGAACACCGTTCAGTTCGCCGAAGACGTGCGGCGCGCCACCAACGGGCAGCTGGTCATCACCATGCACACCGCCCAATCGCTGATCAAGAACCCCGAGATCAAGCGCGCGGTGCAAACCGGGCAGGTTCAGATCGGCGAAATCTTCAAGCCCAACATGGGCCCCGAAGACCCGGTATTTGAACTCGATGCCATTCCCTTCTTTGCACCGGGCTACAAGGAAGCGCGCGCGCTGCTTGAAGTGTCGCGCGAGGCCATCTCCCAGCGCATGCTGAAGCAGGGTCTGCGCGTGCTCTACATGTGCCCGTGGCCTTCGCAGGCTTTCTACGCCAAGAAGCCGATCAACTCGCTCGCTGATCTGAAGGGCACCAAGATGCGCACCTACAACGCGCAGACTGCCCGCCTTGCACAGCTGATGGGCGCGATCCCGACCACGGTGCAGGCCACCGAGATCCCCCAGGCCTTCACCTCGGGGATCATCGACACCATGTTCACCGCGGCAGGCACGGGCGTCACCACCAAGGCCTGGGACTACACGCGCTATGTGTACGACACCCAGGCGTGGGTGCCCAAGAACGTGGCCTTCGTCAACGAGAAAGCGTTCCAGGCGCTTTCCGAGCCGGTGAAAAAGGCCCTGCTCGAGCAGGCTGCCATTGCTGAAAAGCGTGGCTGGGAAATGAGCGAAGCAGAAAACGTCGCCGGACCGAAGCAGCTGGTGCAAAACGGCATGACGCTCGGCCCCATCACGCCGCAGTTCTCGGCTGAGCTCAAGAAAATCGGCGAACAGATGCTCGAAGACTGGCTGAAGAAAGCCGGCCCTGAAGGCAAGAAGATCACCGACGCCTACTACGCGCGGATCAAGTAAAGCCCACGGCCTGCACTTGCGCATGCTGCGAACGGCCGCCCGAACGGCGGCCGTTTCGCTTACAGGCCTGCTTCTGTTCGTTCCTCTCACCGCCCCTGGACAGCCCCTATGAGACAGACCCTGGATTCGCTCTACAGACTGAGCGGACTGCTGTCGGCTTTCTTCCTGCTGATGATCGCGGTGCTGGTCACCGCACAGATTATTGGCCGGATGTTCGATGTACTGATTCCGTCCGCTGACGATTTCGCGCGACTGTCTATGGCCGCATCGTCGTTTCTGGGGCTGGCCTGGGCACTTCGTCGCGGCGCGCACATCCGGGTGGCGCTGCTTCTGGAAAAGCTGGCGCCGTCACGCAGAAAAGTCGCAGAGCTGATCTGCCTGGCGCTCGGCACTGCCCTCACGGGTTACTTCGCCCTGTACGCCATCGACATGGTGATCGACGGCGTTCTGTTTCCCGAATACACCATTGGCCTCATTCCGATTCCGAAGTGGATTCCACAGATCGCCATGGCCACGGGCGCCGTCATCCTGTTCATCGCCTTTCTTGACGACCTGGTGGTGGTTGCACGCGGGGGCACACCGTCCTATCAGCAAACTGGCGAGGGCGACGACGCCGATCGCCATGCCGCGCACGAGTAAAGCACCATGGAACAGACACTCGCCATCTCGGTTCTACTCGTCGCGGTTTTCGTGCTCCTGTCAGCCGGTGTCTGGATTGCGCTATCGCTGGTCATGGTGGGTGTCATCGGCATCTCGCTCTTTTCAACCCGCCCTGTCGGGCAGCTGCTCGCCACCACCATCTGGGGTCAGAGCTCCGAATGGGCTCTCACCGCTCTCCCTCTTTTCATCTGGATGGGCGAGATCCTGTTTCGAACGCGTCTGTCTGACGACATGTTCACCGGCATCGCACCCTGGATGCGCAGGCTCCCCGGGCGACTGCTGCATGTCAATGTGATCGGGTCGGGAATTTTCGCTGCGGTATCAGGCTCGTCCACCGCCACAGCGGTCACGATAGGCCGCATGACCATCCCGGAGCTCACCCGCCGCGGCTACGACGAGAAGGTCATCCTCGGTTCGCTCGCGGGCGCCGGAACACTTGGCATCATGATTCCGCCTTCAATCATGATGATCGTGTACGGCGTCGCCGCCGACGTCTCGATTGCAAGGCTCTTCATCGCCGGGATCGTTCCGGGCATTCTGCTGGTAGCCCTATTCATGCTGTGCATCATGATTCACGCATGGACCCGCCCGGGCGCCATTCCGCCGCCTGATCCGCCGATGACGCTGGGCGAGAAGCTTCATGCCTCGCGCCGGCTCATTCCGATTGTGCTGTTGATCGTCCTGGTGATCGGCTCCATTTACCTGGGGCTGGCCACCGCCACCGAAGCCGCTGCGGTCGGCGTGGTGGGCTCGCTGATTCTCGCAGCCTCGACCGGAACGCTGTCCTGGAAGGGCTTCACCGAGAGTCTTCTGCGCGCCACCGAAACCTCCTGCATGCTGGCCTTCGTGCTGGCGGGTGCCGCCTTCACCACGGTGGCAATGGGTTTTACCGGCATCCCCAAGAGCCTCGCCGCCCTGGTGAATGACTGGCAGCTGAGCGCGGGCATGCTGATCTTCGTACTCACCATCCTGTATGTGATCCTGGGCTGTTTCCTCGATGGCGTGTCCATGATTGTGCTCACGCTCTCCGTGGTCATGCCCATGATCCACGCCGCAAAAATTGATCCGATCTGGTTTGGCATCTACATCGTGCTGGTGGTCGAAATCGCCACCATCACCCCGCCGGTGGGCTTCAACCTTTTTGTGCTGCAGGGTCTGGCCAAACGCGACATTCTGTTCATCTCGCAGGGCGCGATTCCATCGTTCATCGCGCTGGTGTTCGCCTGCTGGCTGATCTGGGCGTTTCCCGGCATTGCCACCTGGCTGCCCTCGGTGATGTTCAACAACTGAGATCTCTCACCCCCTCAGCGCGCCTGCCCGGGCGGGCGTGTCTTACGGAGAACACACATGGCTCTACCCTGGGATGGAATCGTTTCCGCCGACGAAATCGCGGCCTATGAAGCAGCGGGGTTCGGTCGCCTTCAAGGCATGGGCAAGCGCCCTGCGCTGCTGATCATCGATGTTCAGTACCGCACGGTCGGCACGAAGCGCGAGCCGTTCTGGGACGCCATCAAGGAATTCAAGACTGCATGCGGTGAGCCGGGATGGCGCGCTGTCGACCACATTGCGCCGCTGCTGGCCCTGTTTCGCGAACTCAATTTGCCAGTCATCTATCCCTATGTCTCGCCCAAGGAATCGTTTGACGTGGGGCGTCTGGCCGAGAAAGTGCCGGCCCTCATGCAGGTCGCTGCAAACGGTTACCGATTCGTGCCCGAAGTTGCCCCACAGGAGCGCGACATCCTGCTTCCCAAGAAGCACCCCAGCGCGTTTTTCGGCACCCCCCTGGTGAGTTATCTGGTTGATCTGGGGGTGGACAGCCTGGTGGTCACTGGCTGCACCACCAGTGGCTGCGTGCGCGGCAGCGTGGTCGACGGGTTTGCCTACAACTTCCGCTGCACCGTGCCAATTGAATGCGTTTACGACCGCAGCGCCACCAGCCATGCAGTGAACCTGTTCGACATGGCCGCGAAATACGCAGATGTGAAACCGGTGGCCGAGGTCATGGCCGATCTGAAAGCGCTTGGCGGCAGGTAAGCCGCCTGCGACTCTCCCCCTGTATCGCACGCCCCTTTCCCGGCAGAGGACATCCGTATGGAACGTTTCGACAACAAGTTCGACCGATACCGGTTTTCCGCACTTCCTTCGCGCCCCAAGTACGCCTGGCCCAACGGGGCGCGGCTTGCGGTGTATTTCGCGCTCAACGTCGAGGCGTTTGAGTTCGGACGAAACCCGGGTAACGACTTCACCTCCATGCCGGCCGCGCCGTTTCATCGCGGCTATGCGTATCGCGACTACGGCAATCGCGTGGGGATCTGGAGAATCGCCGAACTGTTTCAGCGCTATCAGGTGCCTCTCGCCATCCTCGTGAACGCCAGCGTCTACGATGTCTGCCCCGAAATTCTGGTGCCGTTTCGCGAACGCGGCGATGAGTTCGTCGGTCACGGCCGAACCAATTCCGAGCGCCAGATCGATATGGATCTCGAGACCGAGCGACGCATGCTCGGCCAGGTCCGAAATCGCTTCATTCAGGAAGAAGGCCGTCCGCCCAAGGGCTGGCTGGGTCCCTTTATTTCGCAAAGCCCAAACACGCCAGAGCTTCTTCACGAGGCGGGCTACACCTACATGCTCGACTGGTTTTTTGACGAGCAGCCGCAATGGTTTCGCACGGCGAGGGGCCCCATTCTTACGGTGCCCTACCCCTCCATGGAACTCAACGATCTGCCCGCCTTCATCAATCGTGGTGCAAGCGATGTGGAATTCACGCAGATGGTGCGTGACTCGTTCGACCAGCAGCTCGACGATTCCGAGCGTCATGGCTGGCCGCTGGTGTGCGGCATTTCCATCCACACCTTCCTGATGGGGCATCCGCACCGCGCCCGGCAGCTCGCGCGCATGCTGGAGCACATGGCCGCGCAACGTTCGCGCGTGTGGTTCGCCACACCCGGTCAGATCGCCGACCATGTGGCGGGTCTGCCCGCCGGCACGGTTGCGCTCCCCTGAACGGGTTGTAAACCGCTTTTCCGACCGCGCTCACTCTCTGCCTCGACAGGATTCCGCATGACCCGCCCCGCGCCCAATCCCGCGAAGACCGCCAAGCGTGACGAACCCGAGCTCACTTTTTTCAACGCGCCAGGAATGGACCGCATGGCCCAGATGCTGCTCGTGATGGCCTCCGAGCTGCACGTGCTCCGCGATCGCGTCAGATGCCTGGAGTTCATGCTCGCCGAACAGGGGCAGATCGATGTCGCCACCCTCGATCGCTTTCAGCCGACCGAGGAGCAGGCGGCAACGCTTGCGGCCGAACGCGATGCCTTTGTCGCACATCTGATGGACGTGCTGGATGGTCGCGCCAAGTCCACCAGCGGCCGTTTCCCTCCCCACTCGCCGGAGCCCCGCACATGAACGCACCGGTTCGTGCCACGGTTGCCTTCCAGGAACTGATCGGGTCGCTGCGACAGCACTGGGCCAATCAGCTGTATCCGGCGCTCCACCAGCGATATAGCGAGATTGACCGCGGTGGGTCCCCCGCCATGGCGGATCAGGCCATCGCGCAGGTGGCCGAGACGCCGCTCTACCAGTGGTTCGCGTTCATCGAACGCCACTATCAGCGCATGAAATATTCGGACCCACGGTGGGGACTCGCTGCAAACTTCGAATCGCAACCGGAGTGGGTCCGTGAGCGCCTGGCCGACGCCGACGCCAGCCCTTACCTCGAACTCAACGCCAATCTCGAGATCCCCGACTACTACCGCGAGATTGACATTCATCAGCACCCCGGCAACCTGATTGGCGCCGACTATGACGGCCTCATGTACCGGGCGAGCGCCACATCCATTCACCCCAACACGCGTCGCTTCGAAGCGCATGAGCGCTTCGCCGATCTGGTGCTTGCGCGCCGCCCGTTCCGATCGGTTCTCAACATGGGCTGCGGCTTCGGCAAATGCACCCTGCCGATTGCAGCGCGGCTGCCCGATGCCCAGGTCATTGGCATCGATCTGTCAGCGCCATGCCTTCGACTGGCCGCCGCATCGCTCGCCGACACTGAGTTCACCCATGTGCGGTTTGCACAGCGAGATGCCCTCAGATCGGGCTATGCCGATGGCCACTTTGATCTCGTCACCTCCACGCAGTTGCTGCATGAACTGCCGGTTGACGACATCCGGCGGGTTCTTCGTGAATCGTTCCGCCTGCTCGAGCCGGGTGGCGAGGTGATGCATCTGGATTTCCGCCCGCGCGGGCGCTGGATGGAATTTCTGCTCGACGGCCATGCGGTGCGGAACAACGAAGGGTTCATGCCGGCGTTCAACCGACTGGACATGCACGAGGCGCTCCGCGAAGCGGGTTTCGTCGATATCGCAATCGAGGCTTTCGCCGAAACCGAAGGAGCCACCCGCGCGGATTGGCCCTACTGGCGCTTTCCCTGGACGCTGTTTCGCGCGGTCAAGCCGCTCTGAGCGATCCTGCCAGCTGCTGCGCCGCCTGCTCGGCGAGCTCGGCCGAGCGTGCTTCCACCATCACGCGCACCAGCGGCTCGGTGCCCGACGCGCGAATCAGGATTCGGCCCTGATCGGCGAGATCACGCTCCACCTCGGCCCGAATACGGCTGAGTGGCTCATGCGCCTGCCAGTTGAATCCCCGTTCAACACGAACGTTGATGAGGGTCTGCGGCATCATCTGCAATCCCTCGGCCAGTTCGCCCAGGGTACGCCCGGTGCGCTGCACAGCCGCCAGCACCTGCAACGCGCTAATGGTGGCGTCGCCCGTGCTGTGATGATCCAGGCAAAGCAGATGTCCGGAGCTCTCGCCGCCGAACAGCCAGCCACGCTCGCGAAGCATCTCGAGCACATAGCGATCGCCAACCTTCGCGCGCGCAAAGCCCACCCCCAGGCGGCCAAGCGCCTGCTCGAGCCCGAGGTTGGACATGAGTGTGCCCACCGCCCCCGCAACCGGGCCCCCGTGAAGGCGCTCGCGCACGATGAGATAAAGCAGCTCGTCGCCGTTGAAAATCCGTCCCTCGCCATCAACCATCACCACCCGGTCGGCATCGCCGTCAACCGCCACGCCAAGGGTCGCGCCATGCTCGCGCACTGCCGCCTGAAGGGCTGCAGGATGCGTGGCGCCCAGTTTGTCGTTGATGTTGAAGCCATTGGGCGAGGCGCCAATCGTGATGACGTCAGCGCCCAGTTCGTGGAATATGTGGGGCGCAGTCTGATACGCAGCCCCGTTCGCGCAGTCGACCACCATTCGCAAACCCTTGAGATCAAGATTTGCCGGAAACGTGCGCTTGCAGAATTCGATATAGCGGCCTGCGGCGTCATTCACACGACGCGCCCGACCCAGTGCCGACGAGGCGACACAGCCTATCGGCTGGTCAAGCTCGGCCTCGATTGCCGACTCAACCGAATCGGGCAGCTTGTCGCCGTCTGCCGAAAAGAACTTGATGCCGTTATCGTCAAACGGATTGTGCGAAGCGCTGATCACAATGCCCGCTGACAGGCGGAGCGCCCGGGTGAGATAGGCCACAGCCGGCGTGGGAAGCGGCCCGCACAGGAGCACGTCGACCCCTGCCGCCGAGAGACCGGCCTCCAGCGAGGCCTCGAGCATGTAACCGGAAATACGCGTGTCCTTGCCGATGATGACGGCCGGACGGGTGCTTGCACGACCGCCCAGGGCCACCGAGTTGGCAGCGGGCTGGCGATCGGGCTGGCCTGCCCCAGCCAGGACACGCCCTGCGGCATATCCCAGTCGCATCACGAAATCAGGCGTGATGGGCGCCTCGCCCACCCGCCCGCGCACACCATCCGTACCGAAATATTTACGCCCCATCCCGAGCCTCCGCATTGAGCGCCTGCCACACCTTGAGTGCATCACGGGTAGCCGCCACATCGTGAACCCGAACCACAGCGGCGCCCGCGTGAACCGCTGCCAGCATGGCGGCCAGACTGCCTGCCAGTCGCTCGCCCACCTCGCGCCCGGTCAGATGGCCAATAAACGACTTGCGGGACAGCCCGACCAGCATGGGGCCCACCTGTCGGAGAACTGGTAACGCGCGCAGCAGGGCGAGGTTATGGTGAAGCGATTTTCCAAATCCGACACCCGGATCAAACATCATGCGCGCAGGGGTCACGCCTGCAGCTTCCAGAACGCTGCGCTGCCGGGCGAGGAAGGCGGACACCTGGTCCACGACATCGTGATAATGGGGAGCATGCTGCATGGTGGCGGGGTCTCCCTGCATGTGCATGATGCAGACACCGCAGCCAGCCGCCGCCACCGCCTCGACCGCCCCCGGTGCGGTGAAGCCCCCCACATCGTTGATGATGTCCGCCCCATGCGCGAGCGCCACCCGCATGACTTCAGGCTTGCGTGTATCAACAGAAATGGGAATTCCGCGGCCCCGCATCGCTTCAACAAGGGGCAGAACACGATCGAGCTCGAGCGCAGCCGCAACCCTGGGTGCCCCGGGCCGGGTGGACTCACCGCCGATGTCCAGCAGGTCGGCGCCTTCGGCGACCAGCCGCTCTGCCCACTCAATGGCCTCGCCGGGGTCGGTGCGGTCGCGACGCTCGGAAAAAGAGTCAGGGGTGACGTTGACAATCCCCATCACCAGGGGCCGCTCCAGACTCATCCGGAAGCGGCCGCAGGCCCATTCAGAGGCCCTGTCGGCCGGTACCGGATGCATGAGGGAGCAGGCGGGGGAGGCCCCGCTCAGGCCGCAGGTTCGGCCGACGGCGACCCGGAGGAGGGGCTGGGCTGGCTGGTTGGCGTGCCCGCACCGCCCGCACTGCTGCCGGTGGAGCCACCCGGTTTGGGAGGCCGCGGCGGACGACCCGCGACGATGTCGTCGATCTGCTCGGCGTCAATGGTTTCCCAGTCGAGGAGCGCCTTGGCCATGGCCTCGACCTTGTCGCGATTGGTGTCGAGAATGTTGCGAGCCACCGCGTACTGCTCATCGATGATGCGGCGGATCTCCGAGTCGACCTTGCGCATGGTCTCTTCAGACATATTGGTGGTCTTGGTGATCGACCGGCCAAGAAAGATTTCGCCTTCGTTTTCGGCATACACCATGGTGCCCAGCACATCGCTCATGCCGTAGCGCGTCACCATGTCACGGGCGATGGAGGTGGCACGCTCGAAATCGTTGGACGCGCCAGTGGTCATCTGATGCATGAAGATTTCTTCAGCAATGCGGCCACCAAACAGCACCGAAACCGTGTTCAGCATGCGGTCCCTATCCATGCTGTAGCGATCCTCCACCGGCAATTGCATGGTGACGCCCAGCGCACGGCCGCGCGGAATGATGGTGACCTTGTGAACGGGATCGGTCTTGGGGAGCATGCGTGCAACGATGGCGTGCCCCGACTCATGAAAAGCAGTGTTGCGGCGCTCTTCCTCGGGCATGACGATGGAGCGGCGCTCGGCACCCATCAGAATCTTGTCCTTCGCGCGCTCGAAGTCGATCATTTCAACCACGCGGGCACTGCGCCGGGCAGCAAACAGCGCAGCCTCGTTCACCAGGTTGGCGAGATCCGCGCCTGAGAATCCGGGCGTTCCCCGTGCAAGCAGATCGGCTCGAACATCCTGTCCGATGGGAACCTTGCGCATGTGAACGTTGAGGATTTGCTCGCGTCCACGAATGTCGGGAAGCGGCACCACGACCTGGCGATCAAAACGGCCTGGACGCAACAGCGCGGGATCGAGCACGTCGGGACGGTTGGTGGCCGCAATCACGATGATGCCCTGGCCGGTTTCGAAACCGTCCATTTCCACCAGCAACTGATTGAGGGTTTGTTCGCGCTCGTCGTTGCCGCCGCCCAGGCCCGCACCGCGCTGACGACCCACCGCGTCAATCTCGTCGATGAACAGAATGCAGGGTGCGTGCTTCTTCGCGTTCTCAAACATGTCGCGAACGCGCGCCGCCCCCACGCCAACGAACATTTCAACGAAGTCAGAGCCGGAGATGGAGAAGAACGGTACTTTGGCCTCGCCGGCGATAGCCTTGGCCAGCAGCGTTTTACCCGTGCCGGGCGACCCCACCATCAGCACGCCGCGGGGAATCCGGCCGCCCAGCTTCTGGAACTTGCTGGGGTCGCGCAGAAACTCGACCAGTTCCTGAACCTCTTCCTTGGCCTCGTCGCAGCCCGCCACATCGGCGAAGGTGATGCTGTTGTTGCCTTCATCGAGCATGCGGGCGCGCGATTTTCCGAACGAGAACGCGCCACCGCGTCCGCCGCCCTGCATCTGGCGCATGAAGAACACCCATACGCCGATCAGAAGCAGCATGGGGAACCAGGAGACAAAGATGTTGAGCAGCAGCGACTGCTCTTCCTCGGGTTTGGCATTGACCTGCACGCCAAACTTCATGAGGTCACCCACCATCCAGATGTCGCTGGGTGAATACACGGTGAAGGTGCGGCCATCGCGCGAACGGGCCCGCAGTGTGCGGCCATCTACATGAACGCTGTCGATGCGGCCCTCGCGCGCCTCGGACATGAACTGCGAGTAGGGCATGTCTCCG
>Ga0172373_10008287_pt1 | contig 13224 bp, 11 predicted proteins | sample Lak10m_2_FD_114546 | JGI IMG/M metagenome (GOLD analysis project Ga0172373, IMG submission 114546) | Freshwater microbial communities from Kabuno Bay, South-Kivu, Congo - kab_092012_10m | ecosystem: Environmental > Aquatic > Freshwater > Lake | place: Democratic Republic of the Congo... | reverse complement strand
TTTGTGGTTGTATTTATGATTGCTGGGAATGTGTTTGCAGAGTGCGTGGCCATGGGTAGCCTGAAAGACAAGGTATACCATCTGCTGACGGAGTACTACGAGCACGTGGTGAACGGGGTCGGGCACATCTACCTGACGACCAAGGCAGGCTTGAAGCTGCAGGCTGATTTCACGTATGACGGCTATGTTGAATGTGAGATTGAATATGAGAAATACAATGAGCGGGTGCCTATTGAGATAGACCCTCAGATTGCAGACCCTGCCGACTTTGTGCTGCGGCAGATCCTGCTGTGCTTCAGACCGGACAGAAACCCAGGGAATTTGCCTTTCAAGCAAGATCATCCCATGGACGAGAGCGATCCTGCCAGCATGCTGTGGAAGACCAAGTGGAACGGCGTGGAGTTCAAGAGGATAGGCAGTGGGTACACTGGAGCTGTGTTTTCCGACGCTGCCAGGCGCTACGCTATCAAGATATTGTTTCAGGAGAAGGATCCCAGCATGGAGTTGTATATGTTGGACAATTTCACCAAGTTGGACTATGAGAACAGCCCTTGTCCTGTGTGTTTAATTAAGACGGACGATGGGAAGTTCACTGGCATCCTGATGACCTATGCAGGCGAAACTTTGCACGACAGGGGTGAATCCCTGTCGAATTACGAGAGCTTTCTGTTGATCTTGCAGTTTTTGTATGTGGTGGTGTGTGTGTCTGACAAGATGCTCATGGATAAAGTGACTGACAAGGATGTGTGCGTGTGGCAGCGCGGCCCCGCTATCCGGCTGAAGGTGATTGACTGCGGGGAGTGGGAGACGGTTGATGAAGGCGGGGATGATCCTCATTATAACACGTGGAGAAAGCATTGCACGTTTGTGTTGGATCTGGTGAATAAATTGCCCAAACCCAGGGAGACACATAGGTTTTCTCTGGCAGTGACAGCGTTCCACGACGCTCTGGATGAGATAGACGACGACTCGCTACATGATGACTTGGGGTGGTGCAGGAAGGTAGGCATGGAGATTATCGAGAACCTAGCGAGGAGCGCTGTGAAGTGCGTGGAAGACATGGTGCACCAAGACGAGTCTGAGCATTTCAGGTATTTGCTGGAGGCGCTGGCGGTGCAGCTCAAAATCATGGAGAAATTAGACGCACTGAAGCGCACAGCCTGGGGCATGATGAGGAGGCCGGAGATTAAGTCTGTGGGGACCGTGAAGTATCAAGGAAATGTCTACAGGGAGATAGGGAGCGGCGTGGAAGGCTCTGTGTTTATGGACGATCAAGGGGTTTCTGTGATCAAGATTTTGTACGAGGAAGGCGACTTGAAACTTTACTATGAGATCCTGAGCGAGCTTACGAGGCTGGTGCCTGAGTACAGCCCGTTCCCCGTGCAGAAGATCAAGGTGGACGGGGGGGAGTATGCAGGGGTTTACATGGGGAATGCGGGGGAGACTGTGAGGGACATGCGGTCTAAATTGAACCTGGCGGAGAGGCTGCTGATGGTGATGCAGGTTGGGTACGTGGTGCTGAAGGTGAGCGACAGGATTCAGATGGACGACATTCACAGCAAGAATGTGTGTGTGTGGCAGAGGGGCCCAGGCGTGCGGATGCGCCTGGTGGACTGCGGCTACTTTGCGTTGGTGGACGGGAGGCGAGAGATTGATTTGTACACCTGGCAGCGCAATGCGTGGTCCATGATTGATTTTGTGAGGATGTTTATGTATGGCAAAGATCAGTTGAAACAGAGCGCAAAGAGGTTTGAAATGGAATTGATGGAAATACAAAAGAGGGTTACAGCTCAGAATGAGGGAGCGCAAGATCAACACGAGACTACGATGCTGCGAGAGGATTTCATGATGGTGGTGAGGATACTGTGCGAGGACGCGCTGAAATTGCTGATGATGTATCTGAAAGGAGAAGGGAAGACGGAGACGGTGACGGATGTGCTGTATTTGCAGGAAGGGGAAGGGGTTATGAGGAAGTTGCAGGAGCTGTGCATGGACGTGCGGAGTTACAGGGATTGGCTGGCGGTTGCTATGGATAAGAAGGAGTATAGACTGGAGGTGCTCAAGAGGGACGATCCTAGGAATGGGTCGGCGATGAAAAGTGTAAATGAGGACCTGGCGTTGATAATGGACAGGATGAAATGGTGTGAGAGAAATTTTGGGAGATAAAGTTGCTAGGATTTTTATTGAATAAATTACAGCATGGTCTGGGCGTCCGTGATCCAACTCAGCTCTGCCTCGAATCTGTCTATCCTCCTCTGGGCTTCCTGTATGTCACTGCGCGCCTTGGGCAGGCGCGCTCTGTATCTTTCGAGGAGCGCGCGGTTCTGCCCTGGCTCTGTGTCTGTGAAGTCTTTTACTTCGAGGGCTCCAATCTGGCTTTCGATTGTGTTGATCTCGGATTGGTAGAGCTGTATCATGGCTCTTTGGTGTTCTATTTGATCCATGAGGGCTTGGACTCTGGCTGGATTAGCAAAGTTATTCCTGCGTGCTGCAGGCGCGTTCCCGCCGTCTCCGTGGTTCATGCTCAGATTTTCTAGGAGTCGCACGCGCGATCGGAGCGAGCGGAGTATGATAGGGACGTGTTGTGTGCTCATACTGACAGGACGTGCGCGAGCTGGATTTTTTAAATACCTAGCTTTACTCAGATGTTCCCAACGGCTTGTGAGAGAAATTTTAGGAGATGATCTTATTTAGATAAAGGGATTGAAAATTACAAGTGCATGAGTGATTTGAAAAGATGAATGGTATTATCTTGGCTGTTGCGGGCAGTTTTTTAACTGGATCGGGACTTTTTCTACAGAAATTAGCTCACAAGCAAATTCTAGAGCAAAATAAAGAACAGTCTTATATTAAAACACCCATATGGTGGACTGGCATCTTATTGTTAGGGTTAGGTGAGCTAGGAAATTTTTCTGCTTATGCACTGGTCCATTCTGCCGCCATCATAGCGCCTATAGGCGCAATCTCTGTTATCTTCAATGCGATCATATCGAGAATATGGCTTAAAGAAAATATTACTTGGACAAGAATAGGTGGTATACTATTGGCTGTCGTGGGCATAGTTTTGGTCACTGCATTTGCTCCTCGTGCTCATGAAACCGACGTATACTTGAATATTGTATCTTGGCGTTCCTTGGTATACTTTAGTGTAGTCATCACATCAGCGATCCTCACAGCTCTTTACATAAGAAACTCAGAAGTTCAATTGCTAACATGCTGCATATTCTGTGGTTTCATGGGCTCTATAACAGTCACGAGCTCGAAGGTTATATCCACGGCACTAAAACTGGCATTGTCAGGATCATCTACTGCCTTATTGACAGACCCGCGCGTATGCTGGCTCACGTATTTTTTATTTGTTGCTCTTTTTATTTCTGTAGTGCTACAGCTAAGATACCTCAACATAGCTTTGAAGCACTTTGATTCTTCTCAAGTAAGTCCCACTCACTACATCATCTTCACAACTGTCTGCATCTCTGCATTCATTATTGTGTTTGGAGAAACAAACTTTGATTCGAACATAAGCATCGCGCTCTTTGTTGTGGGCTTGATCATGGCTTACATTGGAGTTTATTTGGTGATTGGGTATCAGGGTTCAACCATAAAAATTCGCCAAAAACACCTCCTTCAAAACCTTGACTTTAGGCTTTCTCAAGACTGGCCACCACTTCTCAGGATCCATCTCCCACTCTCCTGTCATTGTGAGGGCGAGGCAGCTAGCTTCCAACAGAGCCACCGTAATAATTATATGATACAGTGCATGTAAAATAGCCAGAGGATACCAAAACTGACACAAATAAAAATTTACCAGCCAAATCACCACGGAGACTATCAAGAGCACCCAGAGCACTACAGACTGCCTTTTCAAATCCACCACACTGTAAGCGAATAGCGTCACCATCAGCGGAAGCAGCAGCGCTGCATTGAGCATCGTGCCCCAACCCCCTGCAGTGCCCTCGAGTTCGTTGTCCAGGTGTGTGTACGTCGCTGAATCCATTGCTACTATGAGAAAGAATACCCAAAGCAGTCCCGCGACAAAACAAAACATCAGGGCATTGTTTGAGAGTGATTTGACAGACGTAAGAAGATACATGGCCAATACCACTGAGCTGCTCAGCACCACTGGCAGCCAATCTAGGATATTCAAATTCATGTGGGCGTTCTTGCTCTGTTGAAACTCTACAGAGTGAAAAATGCAAGTCCCTATTCCTAGTATGAACACACACGCTTTATTGAATAAGAAAAGATGCGGCAGCTTGTCGTCTTCACTGGCGTTGGGTATGAGCGCGAGAGCAGACATGACGATACCGGTCACGGCTGAAAACGGTTCGGCAAACCCGCGCGTGTCCACGCCGGCGCCCTGCCACATTCTCTGCTCGCACCACAAATCCCTGGTGATGTTTAGCATTTCCTCATTTTTTCTTCTATATTTCAGGAATAAATACCATTTAACAACATTTTAATTGAAAAGTCTTGACGAGCGCAAACAATGCTGTAACTCAGAGTTGAGTTTGTTATATTTGCACGATACGCAGCTGTAATTTATTATTTTTGCATAGAAAGCACCACCGCCTTCGTCAGGACGTCTCTGTCGGCCTCCGTGTAGGCGTTGACCAATCTCTCGGCTCCGTCCACGAACTGCTTGCGCTGCTTTGGTGCGGCCGAGTGCTTCTCCTTGTAGAGCTCCGTGGCTTTCCTGCCTATCTTGCAGGAGTCGCCGTGGGAGAGCCTGGAGAAGCCGAGCTCGCGCGCGACGTCCGCGATGTAGATGGGGTCGTCCTGCTTATCCTGGCCGTTCTCGATGGATTGCTGGCCGAGGGAGATAGACTTGAGGCGGTCTTTGGTGAGCATGACGAGGCGTGTGTCGTCCATCCAGTCTGGGTCGAGCTTTTCCATGGTCTCCATGAAGGTGAGCATGTTTTTCTGTTGAATGCCGACGGAAGCAGCCCTCCTGTCCTGGATCTCCTGTTGGAGCCGCTCGAGCTCCAAGTTTTCTCTGCGCCTTTTGCGGTTGAGGTCCTCTTCTGTCTCAATGTTCAAGGATTCCCTGGCCATCTGGGCGACGGGTGAGGAGGACTGAGCATTTGCACGGATTTCCTGGACGAGAGTGTGGTCACCTGCTATGTAGCGCTTGATGATGTCGACAAATTGCAAGCGAGTCTCCTTGGCCATTCGCCCGGGCAAGACCATGATGAGCTCAATTGCATTGTCAAATGTCAGAAGCTTGGTGTGGCCATTGCCTTTTCCTGGCAAGCTTCTGTCATATATTTTGTCTGGTGAGAATGATTCTTCTGGGATGCAATTGAGGGTTTTGGCTGCAACATTTCGGACTTGCCCTGTTGCATGTCAAAATGGGTTTAACTTGAATTAAATGGTATTTGCTTTATACACCATTTTGGTGTATAGAAGAAACAAAGAATAATGTTAACTAAATGAAGGTTATTTTTCTATCACCTGTCATTACCATGACCAGATCTACTGCATACAATAATCCATCAGATGTGACTCGTACACCTGCGTCCCTTCCATCAATAATCTCTGCAAAAGACATTATCTTGTGCACGCCCCGTTGAAGTAGTGCCATGCTATCACTGGTCTGATGAGGATTTCCAGTTGGGGTCTTGCCCTCCCAGCGACTTTGGCACTCTTTTTTTTTTAACTTATGCTGTGACTATGTCCATAGCAGCTTCCAATTTCTCTTTAAGATGTTTAATTATCACTGTTTTGAGTTTTTGATAAGTATTCTCTTTATTTGGATAAATGTCTACTCTTTCAACCTGATTTAGTTTTTTGTCTTTCGCAAACAATATCTCCATGTCGTACTCTTTGGGCTCGCCTTGCTCATAATTGAAGATATAAACTACGCAAGCAATTTTTTGAGAATTCATGTTAGGAACTAAAATTGTAGGTACATAGCGCGCAGTCGCTACTTTCTTGCATTTGATGTAAGTGCACAAACATTTTCTCATTTCGCCGTTAAGTTTTCTATCTGTTACAAAATCAGTCCAATTAGAAACATGATACCTGCCATAAAAATAATCTTCTACTGCCTTACAACACTCAAAAATTAAATCCCTTGCTAAATCACGAGGCTGAACACTAGCACTAGACCGCCCGTGACTTGTAAACCCTGTCCCAAATCCTATCCCCAGCCCCTCACTGTTATCAGACGCGTATTCCGCTTCCAGTGCTGATATTCTCTCATGTAGATCCCGGATGACTTTGTGGATTTCTGACATGTGCTGTGAGAACTCCTGTCTGATTTTTTTTGCGTTTATAAACACATAAATACTCCTAAACACCACATTATTTGCTGGTCTTTTGTCTCACATCCAGCCAGCTTCATGAAACAACTGATACACCTGCATTCCGTTCTCACTTCCTTTCATTTCCTCGCATATCTCCTTTAAAGTTGTCTCCCTCCCAAAGAAAACTCTCTTCTTGTTTGCATCTTCGTATTGAAACACAATTTCTTTGCTGTTAAATTCAAATTCGGACAAATGGAGTTTGGACATTGAACCCTTTACTTTGTTTCCCTTCTCAAATAAGAACTTTATCAGGTCTGCCCTGCCTTTCACTATGGCCATATACATCAGGGCTGCTACACCTCCCTCTTTGCCACCATGTGACAAATATTCCATTTCGCTGAGCATTTTCTTTGGATCACTGTTACTATCTACAATTTTTTGAAATTCACTTGGTTTTCCCCATATCAGCAATTTCCCTCTTGAGCCTTTCTTGTGAGTCAACGTTGATGAAGTGCTACCCTGAGTAGTAGACAGGAATTGCCCCTCAAGAGCAGATATCCTTTCGTGAAGGTCTAACAGTATGTCGTGCAGTTTTGACATTTTTTAGTATCGGAACTTCTATCTAATTGCTGCAGCTGGTGATTATAAATACCTTTCTGTATTGCCTCATTTTTTGTGGCTGTATTCTGTCGGCCTCATCAGCGAGCGAGGAATGTGTTTATAACCTATGCCGTGACTACGTCCATAGCAGCTCTCAATTTCTCTTTGAAATGCCTTATCATTATTGCTTTGAGATTTTGATAAGTATTGTCTTCACTTGGATAAATGTCTGCTCTTACAATCTGATTGAATTGTTTGTCTTTTGCAAACAACATCTCAATGTCATATTTTCTTGTATCTCCTTTCTCATAATTGAAGATGTAAACGTGGCATGCTATACTCTTCGAATTCAGATTTGGAACAAGCATAGTCGGGACATAGCGCGCAGTCGCTACTTTCTTGCATTTGATGTATGTGCACAGACATTTCCTCATTTCACCATTGAGTTTTCTGTCTGTAATGAAATCAAAACCTGAAGAAACAACGTAATTTTTACTAAAATAATCTATCACTGCCTCGCAAGCATTAAAAATCAAGTTTGATGCTGCATCACTAGGCGGCACACTGGTGTGGCCATGGCTTGTAAACCCTGTCCCAAATCCCAATCTCGTTTTCTCACTGTCTTCACACGCGTATTCCGCTTCCAGTGCTGATATTCTCTCATGTAGATCCCGGATGACTTTGTGGATTTCTGACATGTGCTGTGAGAACTCCTGTCTGATTGCTGCAGCTGGTGAGTATTAATACCTTTCTGTATTGCCTCATTTTTTGTGGCTGTATTCTGTCGGCCTCATCAGCGAGCGAGGAGTGTGTTTATTCAACACCACTGACAGACATATTTAAGAACTGGCGGCCGAGCGCGAGCGAGAGAGTGCGTGTACATGAATCAGGTTTTTATTCACTTTTCAAAGCGTAGCAATGGGTGGCGCCTGGACGCTTGTCCTCGGCGCCGCGGGTTTTGTTTTGGGTTTGGGGCGAGGACGCAGTGGTCCTCACGAGCCGTCGCCCGGCAACTCCGCGATGCTCGGAGTGCAGGGTGAGGCCTGAATTGAGCCTGTCGGTATGCGATCTGCCCCATCTTCTGAATCGTTTGCTATTTGAATTGGTACTATCCGATCAAAATGTGGAACCATGCATTCTCCCTCTGCAGGAACCGTTTCATGAAATAATTTGAAATAATCATATATGGGTTCTAGCATAGTTTCAATGTCTTCAGAAACTTGTTCCACATTAGGGTATATTTGCATGAAACAACAAATCTTGGGTAAAAATCGTTTGTGTTCAATGCAATGAACTTTCTGATGTTTTGTTATGGGAATTGTTTCTTCAATTAACGGTTTGTTGATGTCAAAATCAGGAAACAGTTTTTTCATTCCTGACAAATATTGACATTTCTTTGTAAGACCAAAGACTAAAAAATTGTATTCTTCATCCGTTAATATGGGTAGTGTACAGAGATCCAGAGGTTCTGTACTGGAAACTGTGTTGTATAGTTTACACAATATTCTCCCATTTTTTATTTGAGATATGGAGGCTCGATTTTTTCTGTAGAGATGTGCAAGAATTTCCTGTACTAACGGAGGATGAAAAAAACGCGTATTCATAATTTCAAGTATGTCATAGAACATTTCTTTGTATGACACATTTTGCAAATTTCGACTATGATATTTACCATGATTACTTTTTGAGAATTGTGTTATTTGTTTTGTGATTGGAACTGCTTTTGGATGTTTAGTTCGAAGAAAACTTGTCCGTTGTTTGCGACCTGTACCTGCGCCAGTCTCAGCTTCGACGTTTCCTTGAGCGTCGTCGAGCACGAGCATGCAACTGGTAGCTGCGACAGACTCGGCTTCGTAGTTTCCTTGAGCGCCGACAGGCACAGATGGCATACAGGAGTGGTCTGCAGGAGTTGCTGGCACCTCCAATGGTGGAACGTCAGATTGAGGCACCAGAAAGTAACTGACCGGGTCTGGAATTCGGTCTGTGTTCTGACAGGTTGATGAAATGATGTCAGCGAAAGAGCCAGGCGTGATGCCAGGGTTTTCTGACGGGATTTGGGCTGTGCTTTGAAAAGTCGTGGAAAAAAAGTCACTGAGAGAAACAGGCGTGTTGCCAGTGTTTTCTGAGGCTTCATATGGATTCATTGTGGTATAAGATAGGTAAAAGTTGGCGGTTGCAAGCTAAAGAAATTATGTTCACAGATGCCTGGATGCCACCTGACAGGTTTAAATAGAAGAAGAGGAGACGAAAATGTCGAGCTGTTGACAATCCCCGGTTTTCAAATGTTTATCTGCGGTATATAAGCAGGGCGCGCGAGGAGAGGGTATCTCAAACACCAATTTTTTGTTTTTGCGCGCAATTTTTTGCTTTGACATACTTATTCAACAATGACTTTTAACGGCAATATTGACGAGGTTATTTCTACTTCTGATTTTTGTGACGGTGGAGAGCGCGAGTCCCGGCTGAGTGTGCCGGATGTGACCAGTGGGCAAAAGCCCGCTGAAAATATGACCCTCGTGGAAGGCGGGCGAAGGCCTGCTGGAACCAGGATCATCGTGGAGGGCGATATCGAACGGATCCTGATAGAGGATCCTAAAACAGACAATGATGATGAGCGGGCCAGGGCTCTACATGAATTGGGTGTGAAAATTGACCAAGAAGAAACTGACTTGGAAAAATCTAGGATGGAGTATGAGGCGCGCTCTGCTAAGCGGCGCACAGAGATAGCAGATCTGTATCTTAAAATCAAAGAACTGTCAGCTGCCTTAAAAAGGGGCGACGTGTCGGCTGGCCCTGCACCTGCCGATCCTGTCGTCCAAGATGGAGTTGGGTCTGCTGGGCAACTGCCTGCCGCCCCTTTACACATAGTGGTAGAGGATAACATTGAGTTTATCGTTCTCTTTGATGTAGATAGCGATAAGGAGGATGGGAGAGACGGGCATGCTGAACCTGACATTGCACCGGCAAAGCTTTCTACAGCTGAGCCGGCCCTGCCTGACGCCCTCGCTGCTGAGCAGGCCCTGCCTGACGCCCTCGCTGCTGAGCCGGCCCTGCCTGACACTTCCGCTGCTGAGCAGGCCCTGCCTGACGCCCTCGCTGCTGAGCAGGCCCTGCCTGACGCCTCCGCTGGGGAACATGATTGTTTGTCAGACTTTCACACGTATGGCGAAGATGAGTTTCCAGCCCCCTACCAGTCTCCTAATTCATATGAAGAGGAACGAAGGGGTGCTGGCCCCTGTAGTGAGTACCCAGTCCCCTACGAGCCTTCATATTCATCTGAAGATGATCTAAAGAGCTATGACTCCTGCTCTGAGCATCCAATCTCCCGCGAGTCACCCACTTCGCACGATCAGGATCAATGCGAAATTGCACCCCCCCCTGTCAGCCTTCAGGAGGTCGGGAGGACCACATCTATTCGATCTGCTTCGCCAGATTGGGACGAGGCGTGGGGCGGTGAGGCTTCCTTGTCAGCCCCTACCGCCTCCACTGCTGTTCCTCAGCCTGCACCCCAGGTCAAGGTAGAGGATGCAGAGCCCAGCGTGTCGAACATCAAGCTTCGATTCCGCAAAATTCGGGAAGGAGAGTACTCTCTCCTGCCGGCTAATCCAGCCCCCGTCAAGCGAGTCCGCAGCATGAGGGAGCTCAAGTCCCTCCATAGGTCGCGCACTTTCGCGCAGGGAGAGTGCAAGGAAGATGCCGATTCGAGCGAGGGGGGCAAAATGGACTATCTCGAAGAGTTCAAGAAGAAGATCCGGTCCATGGACTTCTGCAACGCGCGGACTATACTAGAAAAAAAGTACATCATGAAAAAGACTCTGTGCGAGATGTTCAGGGTGCGGGAGGAAAAATCCAATTTCGCTTCTGTGTTTGGGGACGAATTTGAATACACGAATTTCTTGATGGATCACCTGTACTCTTTCATGATGCGCAACAATGCCAGCGCCAAGTGCATGGCCAAGTTTCAGAAGTCTGACATAGAGGTCATCCCCTTGATCAAAAAGCAAATTGACGGCTGGAGCCGCCGCTGCAAAATGAACAAGAAGTGGGCCAGCGACACAGCGGAGGACTTTATTGCCTTTGCCAAGTTCTTGACTAAGTCTGTCATGCAAGGGCGAGACTTGTACCCCGAGGATCCCTACTTCGGGTGCATCAAACGGAACGGCCACGTCTTCTTCCATCATTTCTGCCAGCTGGTGGAAGGATTGGAGGGCGGCGCGGCCAAGCCATCAGATTAAACGGGTGCCTTGCTCGCACTGGGCGGGGGGGGGGCAGTTGGTTGGGGCTATCAACTCCCCCCGCTCAGAGCAAGGTACCGGCACGTGGGACAAGCGCTATTTCAGTTAAAGTGAATAAATTACACAAAATAACATAAATTTTTGGTTTGCGCGTCGATATTTTGCATAGATAAGTGCCGGGGAATTTTCTAGGGGAGAGAAGAGGGCCTCTGGTAGAGTTTGACCACTTGGAAAATTGCAAGAAACCGAACGGTCATGCGCAGGTGAGCTAGAATTTTTAAAAGGCGTTTTGGCGCTTCCCTGTCGGCTTTTCTTTGTTGAATTGTGTTCCCAGATTTTTTCTAGAGTTGATAGACATGTTTTGTTATTGAAATGCCGCGCGGTTCGGCCTCCGCGTAACTGTGCCGCTGTGACTCTTCGCGCGCATGTGGCTTAAATTGTTTGCTCGCTCCCTGTTCTTTAAAACAAATATCTGGATACACTAAAATGTTTCTAAAATATCACAGAATGAAACGCAAGCGAGCCATTCGGGCCCGGAATCCGCCGGCACGAGCCTGCATACTCGTGGACCTGACTGAGTGCGACCAAATCAGGTGAAACTTGATACTGCTGTAATTTCCGCGTTCTTGAGAGTTTCGCGGTGAAATTTTGCAGGAAGTTGGGGGTAATTATGCTCAAATTATGGGTAGAATTTGGTGAATTTTGGGGGACGGAGTAGGAAGTTGGAGCGAGTTGTGTGTTTTGGGGCGAATCAGCTCGCTGCAACAAATGCATGAATTTGATTTACAGGATGAAGGGCGGGAGTTAGTTTATGATATTTTGTGGGGTTGCTATGGGTGATATGAGCCCGCTTTCTGCCAATTTTGGCGGCCTGAATCGATCGGAAAGCGGTCGAAGTGGACAGGGGGTAAAATGCGGTGCACCGGCTGCGAGGCTGTCGACAGAGCGAGACAGGGCCGCTGCGGGGTAGAATTAGGACTTGATAATTTAGGTACTTGGTCTGAGGGGTGTTTTGGACAGAATGCATGGAAGTTTTGCGGAAGTTTCCGAAAAAATCGGAAACCTGGCGAGGGAGAAGTTGATGGGGAAAAGTACGCTGCGCGAGCGATTCCTGGCCGATTACTGTCGTCTAACGCGCGACTTTTTTAAATTTTCTGATTTACTTTGACGCCGCCGGCAGTTCCGAAGAGAAATTCGAGCCCCAAACCCCGAAATTACAGCCAGGTGTCGTGGTATCCAATTTTGAAGCTTGCTAAAGGGGTATTTAAGTTGAGCTGCCTGGCGTTAGCATCTAGAAAACATATTTTTGATTTTGCAACGCCAATTTTTGTACCATTCAATCAACTATGCCAACTGCACGTAAGAAGAGTACTGTTAGTAATAACAAGAAATCTGATTTAGGTGGATTAATGCCAAGTGGTGGACACAACACAACACACCGACCGACTGAAACTGCCGCTCGAGAGAGCGACGACGAACTCCCTTTGCCTCAGCGCAAGGGCAGAAACCCACAACCAAACAGAACATCTGGGAGAAAGCGTACCCCTGTTGACGCCTTCTCATTTGACCCCCCTGCTGCTGCTGGGCCCGCTCGGGCACAGAAGCCTGCCTCTGCTAGAGTGCCTGTCCAGCCTAGCGTGGCTGAAACTGGTGCTTCTACGCAAGTTTCTACGCCTGGAGGAAGAGTAAAAAGAAAGGCTACGTTCATCAACCCTCCTCCTACAGCTGGAAATAGCGAAGAAATTCAGCACGAAGACGATTCTGTTCTTTCTGCAGAGCCTGATGTTCCTCAGCCTGACAGATATGGAAAATATCGTGCATCTGATATGAGAACCAATGAAGAGCTGAGACATCGTTACGAATGTCACCAACTATCGATCAAATCAATCGGATGTTTGTCTCGCTTTCTTAATGCTGTGGACATAACCAAAAGAAAGTTCACTAAGCGGAATCGGGAAATTGGAGAATTGTTCTACAGATGTCAGGGTCGATATGTTTATCCTAAGTTCTACTGGTTAAAAATCAATTTCTATCCTTTGATGACAAGGGAATTCGACAAAAGAAGCAATTGGAGCACAGATGATATTTGTGATTTGATTGCAAATTCTCACAGGAGGACGTGGGGGGCGGACATTGATATT
>Ga0172373_10008286_pt1 | contig 13226 bp, 14 predicted proteins | sample Lak10m_2_FD_114546 | JGI IMG/M metagenome (GOLD analysis project Ga0172373, IMG submission 114546) | Freshwater microbial communities from Kabuno Bay, South-Kivu, Congo - kab_092012_10m | ecosystem: Environmental > Aquatic > Freshwater > Lake | place: Democratic Republic of the Congo... | reverse complement strand
CCCAACGACCCGGCTGCAGCGCCTGGTGTTGGCTCAGGATACCGGCGCCGCCATTGTTGGCGCCGTGCGGGCAGACTATTTCGTCGGCCCGGGTCAAGAAGCTGGCGAGCTGGCAGGCCGACTGAAACAAAACCTGCAATTGTGGGCACTGTGGCCCCGTTAACTCAGACAGCGGCTGCCGGCATTCGCGAGATGATGCTCGAGAACAAGGCCTCATATTCCGGGCGTGCACGGTAGCGACCCGTCAGAGGGTCTTCGTTTTCGGCAAAAGCCGCATCCAGTTGTGCCCAGTCTTCGGCCCTCAGCACCTTTTGTGCTTCGGGCAAGACCACATCTTCTTCGAGCGCCATGTGCTCGCGGTAAAAGCGCACATACTGCTCAAAAGCTTGTTCAAACGCGGCGCGGCGGCTGTTGCCCAAAAGCTCCCACGACAGCAAGAGATGTTGCAGATCGCGCGCAGCGCGTTCGGAGTGGACGTGGTCACGTTCAAGCCTGTCGATCGCGCCCATCACGGTCTTGGAGTGTTTGAGCACCATGGGAAACAGCAAATTCGACTCTTTGGGATGGTGCAGGCGCTCGGGGTATTCGTCAATGTAGAACAGCATGCTGCGCAGCACCTCGAAAAAGCCCCGGCGGGTCTCACCAGGGCCTTGAGCGACCATGTCGCTCATGACACCCAGCATGGCGGCCAATGACGCGTGTTCGTCGCGAATGATGTTCAGACTGGTGGCTTGCATGATGTGTTCTCCAATGCGAGCCAGTGTGACCAGTTTATGGCCACGCCGCCTTGATGCACGTCATGAATTGTGCCTTACACCAGGCCGCCAACGCTTGAGCAGGAGTGCGTTGGTCATGACGCTGACCGAGCTCATGGCCATGGCGCCACCAGCGAGCACCGGATGAAGGTAGCCCATGGCGGCCAGGGGAATCCCGGCAATGTTGTAGATGAAAGCCCAGAACAGGTTTTGCCGGATCTTGCTGACCGTGCGGCCTGAAATATCGATAGCGGCTTCGATCAGTCCCACGTCACCACGCATCAAGGTGATGGCGGCTGCATGCATGGCCACATCGGTGCCGTTGCCCATGGCCATGCCCACATCTGCAGCAGCCAGTGCAGGGGCGTCGTTGATGCCATCGCCCACCATGGCGACCACTCGCCCGCCTTCACGCAGGCGGGCAACGGCTTGGGCTTTGTCCTGCGGCAAGACCTGCGAGAGCACTTCGTCAGCATCCGGGTCCAGCCCCAATTGGCGACCCATGTGGTTGGCAGCGGCAGCGTTGTCCCCCGAAATCATGACCACGCGAATGCCCCGCGCACGCAGGGCGCGCAAGGCTTGCGCGGCCTCGGGCTTGGGTTCGTCGCCAAAGGCCAGCAACAGCACGGGCTGCACAACGTTTTCTTGTCGACAAGCGAGAATCGACAAACTGCTGCCTTGGCGCTCTTGCGTGTCAATGGCCGAGCGCCAAGCGCCCAAGTCCACACCCAACTCCAGCATCCAGCGCAAGCTGCCCAGCATCCAGGTGTGCTGATCAATCTGCCCCTCAATACCTTTGCCCATGATGGCTTGCACATTCTGTGCGTTTCCCGCGTGCAGACCTTGCGCCTTCAGCTGGTCCATCACGGCGCGGGCCAGAGGGTGTTCACTGCCGGCTTGCAACGCACCGGCATACGCCAAGGCGTGCTCGCGGGTGTAGGACGACGACAAAACCATCGCCTCGCGCACACGTGGCTTGCCCACTGTGAGGGTGCCTGTTTTGTCAAACGCCACCACCTGCACTTTGTGCGTCAGTTCCAGTGCCTGTGCGTCCTTGATCAGGATGCCCTGGCGTGCAGCCACCCCCGTGCCGGCCATGATGGCTGCTGGCGTGGCCAAGCCCAGCGCGCAGGGACACGCGATCACCAGCACAGCCACCGCATGGATGATGGCCACCTCCCAACCTGCGCCGATCCACACCCAGACCAACAGCGTCACCACCGCGATCACCAACACCGCAGGCACAAACACTTCGGCCACTTTGTCGACCAAGCGCTGAATGGGGGCCTTGGCCACCTGCGCATCTTCTACCAGACGGATGATGCGGGCGAGCACCGTTTCGCTGCCCACAGCCTGCACCCGCATGACAACGCGACCTTGTCCGTTGATGGCTCCGCCAGTGACCGTATCTCCTACCTGTTTGTGCACCGGCATGGACTCACCCGTCAGCATAGATTCGTCAGCTTGGGTTTGCCCCTCGATCAAGCGACCATCTGCTGGAAAGCGTTCACCAGGTTTGACCACCAAATAGTCATCGGTCATGACTTCGGACAGGGCCACATCTACCTCTCCCTCCGGGCCAAGCCAATGAGCCTTGTCCGGACGCAATGCGTGCAAGGCCCGAATGGCTTCCGTGGTTTGCTGTTTGGCTCTCGCCTCCAGCCATTTGCCCAGCATGACCAAGGTGATCACCACGGCCGAGCCTTCAAAATACAAATGGGGCATCTCCCCGGGCTGTGCGCTCCACCACAACCACACCGACAGCAACCAGCCCGCGGTGGTTCCCAAGGCAACCAACAGGTCCATATTGCCACTCAAGGCTTTGAGCGCATGCCAGCCCGCTTTGTAAAAACGGGCGCCCAAAACAAACTGCACCGGAGTTGCCAGCGCAAACTGAACCCAAGCCGGCAGCATCCAATGCGCCCCCCAAAGGCTGGCCAGCATGGGGAGCACCAATGGTGCCGACAGCAGCAAGCCCACACCTACTGGCGTGAAGTTGGCCCCGCCTGATTTGTGATTTTGGGAGGTGTTGTCGATTTCGTGTGGCTCATAGCCAGCATCGCGTACAGCCCGCAGCACGCGAGCCATGGCCTGAGGCTCTTGAGCAATAATCACACGAGCGCTTTCGGTGGCCAGGTTGACTGTGGCTTGATCAACTCCAGGCACTTTTTTCAGCGCTCGCTCCACACGGGCCACGCACGATGCGCAGGTCATGCCTTCGATGGCAATGTCCAGCTGCACCGTATCCGAATTGATATGTGTCATTTCTTTTCTTTCCGAACAGGGCTATCCTACGCCACTGAAAGTTGTCGGAGAACCTCCATGAACCAAGTCTTTACTGTTGAAGGCATGACCTGTGGCCACTGCGAAAAATCTGTGGTCAAAGCCCTGATTCAACTTGATCCACAAGCCAAAGTTGCGGTTGACCGGACGCAAAAAAAAGTTGAAGTAGATTCTTCTCAAAGCCGCGATGCCTTGGCGCAAGCCATCGCTGACGAAGGCTATACAGTCATTAACTGAGTGTTTCGAAAGGACTCATCATGAAAAGCAATGTCGGCGGCATCGACCGCGTGGTCCGTATTGTTCTTGGCCTGGTTCTGCTGGGGCTGACCTTGGCTGGCCAGATCGGTGCCTGGGGATGGATTGGCATCGTGCCTTTGGCCACAGGTGCTCTGGGCTGGTGCCCGCCGTACAGTTTGCTGGGCATCAATACCTGCAAAACCCGTCAGTGATGTTTCAAGGGCCTGCATTGCACAGGCCCTTGTGGTTTGGGGCATCATGTATGCATGAACACAGCTTTGCCCCAATTGCATAAACCACGCTCGCTGGAGCGTTGCATCACTGGCCGCCCCACACGAGATGGTGCTGGTGTGCGCCTGACACGCGTTTTGACTTCAGATCTGCAACAACGCCTGGATCCTTTTCTGATGCTGGACCAGTTCGGTTCTGACGATCCCAAGGATTACGGCGCTGGCTTTCCCAACCACCCCCACAGGGGCTTTGAAACCGTGACCTACATGATTGCTGGTCGTATGCGGCACAAAGACAGCACCGGTGGCGAAGGCTTGTTGCAAAACGGCGGCGTGCAATGGATGACCGCAGGTCGCGGTGTTGTTCACAGCGAAATGCCGGAACAGGAAGAGGGTCGTATGGAAGGCTTTCAGCTGTGGCTGAATTTGCCTGCGCGCGACAAGATGTGTCCTGCGTCTTATCGGGATATTCAAAGCGCAGATATTCCTCAAGTGAGCCCTGTTGATGGTGTTCTGGTTCGGGTGATAGCAGGCCATTTTCTGGGTACAAGCGGGGCTATTGACCGTCCTGCACAGTCATATCCCACCCAGGCGCTGTATCTGGATATTCACTTCGAACGTGAGACATTTCTGGATATTCCTTTGCCGGAGGGACACAACGCTTTTGTCTACACCTATCGAGGTCAAGCCAGGGTGGGTGATTCGGGCGCCCAGCTGGTCGATCTTCATCAGATGGGGATTTTGTCCAACGACGGGGATGGCTTGCGTTTACATGCAGCGGCGTCTTCCAGAGTGTTGGTGATTACGGGTCATCCTTTGAATGAGCCGATTGCGCAATACGGACCTTTTGTGATGAACACCGCCCAGGAGCTGCAACAGGCTGTTCATGACTTTCAGACAGGCCGATTCGTTTGAACCGCCTGAGAAGTTTATTTTTCTTTACCCAAACCATACGTGCAGGCACGAAGCAGCAACAAGCCGAGAAGACACTGCTTTCCATGCCGAACGTTTTGAGTCGGTTTCCAAGAAGGGAAAGTGAAATGATGATCAAAAAAACTCTGGTGGCTTTCGCCGCGGGTGTCGCACTGTTCGCTGCTGCTGCCGCTCACGCTCAGATGGGTTCTCATCTGTCTGGTGAGGCTGTCGGTATGCACAAGCACCAGCAACACCGCATGGACAAACTCAAGCAATCCTTGAAATTAAGTACAGACCAGGATCAAGCCTGGGCTGCTTTCCAGGGCTCCATGCAGCAGCCTGCCATGCAGCGCCCAGACAACCAGGCGATTGCCAAAATGAGTACGCCCGAGCGTCTTGAAGCCATGTCCAAAATGAAAGCTCAGCATGACGCCCAAATGGAGAAACGTCAGCAAGCCACGCTGGCTTTTTATGGAACTCTCTCAGCTGAACAGAAGAAAGTCTTCGATCAGGAAACATCCTCATTCATGAATCGCCATGAAAAAGGGGGTAAACACATGGTCAAAAGCAATCATCAGCACTGAATTGAACATTTTCAGTACCAAGGGCCTCACTGAGGCCCTTTCTTATTTGACTTTGGTCAATTTCATTGGCTCACAAAGCCCTAAGCTTGCAGTCCATGAAGCCTTTCAAATCTCCTGCGTCGCCTGCCTTGCTTCCTGAAGTCAGGGACATTTCGTTCACACAACCTTTAACGTGGCTGAAAAAAGGTTGGGCAGACATGCAGCACACGCCCTCTTTGAGCCTGTTTCACGGCTTTGTGGTAGCTGTGATGGGATATGTCATTGCCGCGATTGCACATGACAAATTCTGGCTGCTTGCCAGTGCAGTATCCGGCTTTTTGGTCATCGCGCCCTTGCTGGCCACCAGTCTGTACGCCATGAGTTGCGCAATCGAAAAAAAGCGTCCGGTCCATATGGGGTTGCTCTTTCGTATCTGGACGCAATGGCAGCTGCAATTGCGCTATCAACCAGACAGCTATTGGAGTCTGATCCGATTTGGTCTGTTACTGGCAGCTGCTGCCACCGGGTGGGTGTTGACTTCTTCAGCACTGATCACCTTGTTCTCACCCGAACCTGTTCGCATGCCCATGGATTTCGTACGTCATGTGGTTCTGAACAGGGACCATTATGTTTTTGAGATCTGGTTGTGTCTCGGGGGCATGATGGCTGCACCCATTTTCGCTTCGAGTGTGGTGACGATGCCTTTGCTGTTGGATCGTCGTATTGGTGTACTTCAAGCTGTCTTGACCAGCTGGAGGGCTGTTTTGCGCAACCCTGCCACCATGGCCACTTGGTCTTGCCTGATCATGGGTTTATGGACTGTGGGCGTGCTGTCGATTTTCATTGGACTGATTTTCATATTGCCCTTGTTAGGTCATGCAAGCTGGCATGCTTATCGGGATCTGGTAGATGTACAAGGCTGGCCTGACCGTATGCAAGGGCAAGACCAGCCATGAACTTCACTGAAGAGCAATTTGCATGGTTTGGGCTGACCATTGGGGTCGGCGCATTCATGCTCTACATGGTTTTCATCATTTTTCAACTGGCTTGGGAATCGAAGGCTGGAAAGTTCGGAACTTTCATCATCTTTATCGGTTTGGCTTTTGGCATGGTGGGTTTTGTGGCCAAAGGCATCATCCAGTGGTTGCTTCAATAAGTCTGTGGGTAACTTTTGAAGAACTGCTGACTTATCCACAGATTCCTTCCTTGATTTCAAGTTGTTCTACTTTGCAAGACAGTTCGCAATCATGGGTGTCAACAGCATCAGAAGTGTCTTAACACCATGAAAGAAAACAACTTTTCGGACTTATCCACCCACGCCGGACATGCTTATCTACCACTACTATTTTGAAATAAAGAAATAAAGAAAACCATTGAACTATTTCGACTGTTAAGATTTCGGCGTTTCAAATAGCCAACCACTCTTAGACATGAGCTTTGCCACTTCACCAGGTTTCGAAATAAAGAGTGCAGATCTGGACTTAGTGGCTTTGCTGCTCAAAACAGCAAATGTCGAGCAGATTGCACAAGGTTTGCAGGCCCAGCTCTCAGATTCGCCTGATTTTTTCAACCAGGATCCTCTTTTGATCGATTTGTCAGGGCTGAGCGAAGCAGATGCCGGTCAGGACATTGATTTTTCATCCCTTGTCCGGATTTTGCGGGAACATCATCTGGTGCCTTTGGCCATCAAAGGTGGATCTGACATGCAGCGTGTTGCAGCTTTCGACGCAGGTCTTGTCGACGCCAACGATGCACGTATTCGTCGTCTTTCCATGGAGACGCCTGTTTTACAAGCCACTGAGAAAGTGGCTATCGAAACAGCGCCCGCCGCACCTTCGTTTTCGGGTGCTGTCGTGCTGGACAGGACATTACGATCAGGACAGCAGTTTTATGCCAAAGGAAAGGATCTGGTAGTCTTGTCCATGGTCAATGCAGGCGCAGAAGTGATTGCAGATGGTGACATCCACATTTATTCGACCCTGCGTGGCAAAGCGATTGCCGGTGCAAGAGGTAAAACTGATGCGAGAATCTTTGCCTATGCCATGGAACCTGAATTGATTTCCATTGCTGGTGTGTACCGAACCAGCGAAAGCCCCCTGCCCAAAGAAGTGTTTGGCAAACCTGCACAGGTTTCTCTGTCTTCGGGTCCGGATGGTGACAAGTTGTTGATCACGCCGCTTAAGGCATGATGTGAATAGATTTGATTTTTTCTCAGAGAAAGAAAAGCATGACCAAAATTGTCGTTGTGACTTCTGGTAAAGGTGGTGTGGGTAAAACCACGACCAGCGCGAGCTTTGCCACAGGTTTGGCACTCAAGGGTTTCAAAACTGCAGTGATCGATTTTGACGTAGGTCTGCGTAACCTGGATCTGATCATGGGTTGTGAGCGCCGCGTGGTGTACGACTTTGTGAATGTGATTCATGGCGAAGCCAATTTGCACCAGGCTCTGATCAAGGACAAGCAAAACGAGAACCTGTATGTTCTGGCTGCTTCTCAGACTCGCGACAAGGAAGCACTGACGCAAGAAGGGGTCGAGCGTGTACTCAATGACCTTAAGGGTATGGGTTTTGACTACATTGTTTGTGACTCACCTGCAGGCATTGAAACAGGTGCCTTGATGGCCATGCATTTTGCCGATGAAGCACTTGTGGTGACCAACCCCGAAGTGTCTTCTGTGCGTGATTCGGACCGTATTTTGGGCATGCTCAGCAGCAAGACCAAGCGAGCGATTGAAGGTGCAGATCCGATCAAGGAACACCTGTTGATCACCCGCTACAACCCCAACCGCGTGGAAGACGGTCAGATGTTGTCCTTGCAAGACATTCAGGACATCTTGCGCATCAAACTGATTGGTGTCATCCCGGAAAGCGAAAACGTACTTCAGGCTTCTAACCAAGGCACCCCCGCCATCACCATGAATGGCAGCGATGTGTCTGAAGCTTACAAGGACGTGATTGATCGATTCCTGGGCGAAGACAAACCTCTGCGTTTCGTTGATGCTGATAAGCCTGGCTTTTTCAAGCGTCTGTTCGGGAGCAAGTGACCATGTCGTTTTTGTCTTTTTTGCTGGGCGAGAAGAAAAAAACTGCCAGTGTTGCCAAAGAACGTCTGCAGATTATCCTGGCGCATGAGCGCAGCGGTCGCAACGCCGCGGAACCAGATTACTTGCCTGATCTGCAGCGTGAACTGGTGGCTGTGATCAGCAAGTACATCAAGATCAATCCTGATGACATCAAGGTTAACCTCGAGCGCCAGGACAACCTTGAAGTGCTGGAAGTCAAGATCGAGCTGCCGGAAACACGTTAATCGGTCAGCCAGTAAAAAGCCCCGCAGGGTTTACACCTTGCGGGGCTTTTTGCATGGACGAAGGTGTTCTTCAGGGTCATTAACCCAGGAGTTGCTTCCATTGCAAACGCGCTGCGGCCAGGCTGCGTTCCTTTACATGGCCAAAGCCTTTGATATTTTCGGGCACGCGTGCGATTTCTACCACCCTGGCATGGTTGTCGGCATTCAGTGAAGCCAGCAGGCTTTCCACCATGGCCATGTATTCACCGATCAGCGCACGTTCGGTGCGGCGTTCTTCGGTGTAGCCAAACACATCGAGTGCTGTGCCGCGTAGACCTTTGAGGCCCGCCAACAGTTTGAAGCCGGCCAACATGCCTGGACCGAACTTCTGTTTGACCAGCTGCCCTTTGTCATTGCGTTTGGCCAGCAGCGGTGGAGCCAAGTGGTAGTGCACCTTGAAGTCACCTTCAAACTGCTCGGCGACGCGTTCCATGAAACCGGTTTGCGTGTGCAGGCGGGCCACCTCGTACTCGTCCTTGTAGGCCATGAGCTTGAACAGGGACTTGGCCACGGCCTCGGTCAGCACGGTTTTGCCCAAATATGCCTCTGCGTGACGCACACGATCCACAAAGGCGCTGTAACGCTGAGCGTAGGCGGCGTTCTGGTAATCCGTCACCCAGGCCACGCGTTTGGCGATCACGTCATCCAGGCTGTCGCGCTTCTTGAATTCGATGACCTGTGTCGGTTGCAGAACCGCCATGACCTTGTCCGGGCGCACTGCAGCGTGGCAGCCCCAGTCAAACGCGAGCTTATTGTTAGCCACAGCCACTTCATTGAGTTCAATGGCACGCATCAGCGAGGCACGTGAAAGCGGTACCCAGCCCTTTTGCCAGGCGTAGCCCAGGATCATGGGGTTGACGTAAATCGTGTCACCCATGAGTTGTTTGGCCATGCGGTCGGCGTCAAATGTGCTCACGCAGCCTTCGCCAACCTGCTGTGTGATTTCGACCACGCATTGCTCGGCCGGGTTTTGCCAGTTGCCGTTCTTCACAAAGGCGGCAGTCGGTGTGCTGTGGCTGTTGAGTGCCACATGGGTGCGGCCTTCGCGCATGCGCAGCAGGGTCTCCTTGCCGGCGGTGACGATCGGGTCACAGCCTAAGATCAGGTCAGCAGTGGCCATGCCCACGCGGGTGGTGCGGATGTCTGCCTGCCTTTTGGCCACAATCACATGGCTCCAGGTGGCACCGCCTTTTTGCGCCAGGCCTGCCGCGTCCTGCGTGACGATGCCCTTTTCTTCGATGTGCGCGGCCATGCCTAGCAGCTGGCCGATGGTGATGACGCCGGTGCCGCCCACACCGGCCACCACCATGCCCCAGGGATGCTGAAGGCTCGGCTGTGTCGGTTCAGGCAGTTCACCCAAAACAGCAGGTGATATGGCCTCTAATTTGGTTTTCTTCTTGAGCTGGCCACCTTCGACGGTCACAAAGCTGGGGCAAAAGCCTTTGAGGCAGCTGGTGTCCTTGTTGCAGGTGCTTTGGTTGATGGTGCGCTTTCGGCCGAAGTCGGTTTCCAGCGGTTCCACCGAGAGGCAGTTGGACTGCATGCCGCAGTCGCCACAGCCCTCGCACACAGCTTCGTTGATCATCACACGCACCGCCGGGTCGACCATCGTGCCGCGCTTGCGACGGCGGCGCTTTTCGGTGGCGCAGGTCTGATCGTAGATGATGATTGTGGTGCCTTTGATCTCGCGCATCTCGCGCTGAATGCGGTCGAGTTCGTCGCGGTGGTGCACCGTGACGCCTTCGGCCAGAGCCACACCCCGGTATTTTTCGGGTTCGTCAGTCACCACGTCGATGCGCTGGGCACCCTCAGCCCGCATGCTTTGCGCAATCTGCACCACGCTGTGCCCCTCGGGCCGCTCGCCCACGCGCTGGCCACCAGTCATGGCCACGGCGTCGTTGTAGAGGATCTTGTAGGTGATGTTCACCCCCGCGGCCACGCTCTGGCGCACCGCCAGGATGCCGCTGTGGAAATAGGTGCCGTCGCCCAGGTTGGCGAACATGTGTCGGTCATGGCTGAAAGGCTGCTGGCCGACCCAGGGCACGCCTTCACCACCCATCTGTGTGAAGCCTGCGGTGCTGCGCTCCATCCACAAGGCCATGAAGTGGCAGCCGATGCCGGCCATGGCACGCGAGCCTTCAGGCACGCGGGTGCTGGTGTTGTGCGGGCAGCCCGAGCAAAACCAGGGCGTGCGGTCAGCCGCAGCACCCAGCGAGAGGGTCTGCATGGACGTTTCCTTGGCATCGAGCACGGCCAGGTGAGCGTCGATGCGGGCGGTGGTGTCCGAGTCGATGCCGATGTTTTTCAGGCGTTTGGCGATGGCGCGGGCGATGATGGCCGGGCTCAGGTCGGCGTTGGCGCGCAAGAGCGTGTTGGCACTTGGGTTGGGCATGGACCATTCGCCGCCGCCGTGGCCATCGACGTTGTCGAACTTGCCGATCACGTTGGGGCGCACGTCGCTGCGCCAGTTGTAGAGTTCTTCCTTGAGCTGGTATTCGATGACCTGGCGCTTTTCTTCGACTACCAGGATCTCGCGCAGGCCGGTGGCGAATTCGCGGGTGGTTTGCGCTTCCAGCGGCCACACCACGTTCACTTTGTGCAGCCGGATGCCCAGGCGCCTGCAGGTGGCGTCATCCAGGCCCAGGTCCAGCAGGGCCTGGCGCGTGTCGTTGTAGGCTTTGCCGCTGGCGATGATGCCGAACCGGTCATTGGCGCTTTCGATGATGTTGTGGTTGAGTTTGTTGGCGCGTATGTAGGCCAGCGCGGCATACCACTTGTAGTCGAACAGGCGCGCTTCCTGATCGAGTGCGGTGTCGGGCCAGCGGATGTGCACACCACCTGGCGGCATCACGAATTCGGGCAGCACAATCTGCACGCGTTCGGGGTCGATATGCGCCGTGGCGCTGGACTCGACGATCTCCTGTATGGTCTTCATGCCCGCCCACACGCCCGCAAAGCGGCTCATGGCCAGTGCATGCAGGCCCTGGTCCAGGATGTCCTGCACGCTGGCCGGGAAGAACACCGGCAGGCCGCAGGCCTTGAAGATATGGTCGCTTTGATGCGCCGCTGTGGAACTCTTGGCCACATGGTCGTCACCGGCCACGGCCAGCACGCCGCCCCAGGCTGTGGTACCGGCCATGTTGGCGTGCTTGAAGACGTCCGAGCAGCGGTCCACGCCCGGTCCCTTGCCGTACCAGATGCCGAACACGCCATCGAAACGGTTGGTGACGGGGGGCGCAAAGCCCAGCTGCTGCGTGCCCCACAAGGCGGTGGCAGCCAGTTCTTCGTTCACGCCCGGCTGAAATACGATGTTTTGCGCCTGCAGGTACTTGCGTGCCTTTTCCAGGGATTGGTCGTAACCGCCCAGCGGCGAGCCACGGTAGCCGCTGATGAAACCAGCGGTGTTTTTTCCTTGCAGCGTATCGCGCTGGCGTTGCAGCATAGGCAGCTTGACCAGGGCCTGGATGCCGCTCATGAAGGCCCGGCCCACATCCAGACTGTATTTGTCGTCGAGCGTGACGGTTTCGAGGGCTTGGCGGATGTTTTCAGGCAAGGGGGCGTTCATGCAGTTCTCTCAACAGTTCATGGCAGTGTAGGTTGATGCGGCTGACAGGTGCTTGCTTTCAGTGATAGTGTTTGCCCTAGGAATTGAAAGAATCTTGCTTGATAATCAAAAATATGGAAACACTAGATAAGTTTGATTGGCTGATTCTGAATGAGTTGCAGCGTGACGGGCGTCAGACCAATGCCGAACTGGCCCAGCGCGTGGGCCTCTCGGCAGCACCGTGCTGGCGTCGTGTGCGGGCTTTGGAACAGGCGGGTTATATCCAGGGCTACCGGGCCGTGATTGACCGCCACAAGGTGGGTCTGGATGTGCTGGCCTTTGTGCGGCTCGATGCCGAGCGCAATCGAGGCGATTTGACGCGTGAGATGGAAGCGGCCATTCGACAGATTCCGGAAGTCATTGCGTGCCACTACATCAGCGGAACAGGGACGTTTGAGCTGGAAGTGGTGGCGCGTGATCTGCAATCTTTCAGCGCCTTTGCGCGTGATGTGCTGCTCAACTTGCCCAACGTGAAGGACCTGCACACCAGTTTTTCCCTGGGCGAGGTCAAGGCGGGAGCCGCTTTGCCTCTGCCGCGTTGAACGCTGGCAGCGTTATCAGGGATAGAGTCCGCGCAATTCACGGGCCTGCAGCATCCGTGTGCACGCGATGATGAAGGTGGCTGTGCGCAGACTGACCTTGTGCTGCTCGGCGGTCTACCACACGGCCGCAAAGGCCTCGTGCATGAGGCGCACTAGTCGGGCATTGATCTCTTCCTCGCTTCAGAAGAAACTGGAGAAATCTTGCACCCATTCAAAGTAGCTCACCGTCACGCCGCCCGCATTGGCGATCACATCGGGGACGACCAGAATGCCGCGCTCTGCCAGAATGTCATCGGCTTCGGGCGTTGTCGGGCCGTTGGCGCCTTCAATGACCAGCCGCGCCTGAATTTGCGCCGCGTTGTCCTTGGTGATTTGCTGCTCCAGCGCGCCAGATGCCCCAGGTAGGGCGTGACGCGGTCAACCTGTTGGAGGTAAATGCCCCATGGGCCTAGGTGGTTGGGGTCCAGGTACGAGGGCAAGGTGTGCGGGGTGTTCATGTCCAAAGTCCTTGTTTGAAAGGTGAGTACAGCTTAGGCAGACGGCGAACCCTTGTCCAAGGCCAATCATTTTCAAAGTCATGCGCGGCGCGCATAACGAGCCGCAAAAGCAAATTTGGGTGGCTGCCCTTAAAATAGGCCTCCTTTGCCGCCCAAAGGCTGTGGGCGACCCTGCACAGGTTTGTGTTCTCTTTTTCTGGCCCGACTCGGGCGCGCACAGCATGCTTTACCCTCAGGAATTCGATGTGATCGTGG
>Ga0172373_10008284_pt1 | contig 13233 bp, 10 predicted proteins | sample Lak10m_2_FD_114546 | JGI IMG/M metagenome (GOLD analysis project Ga0172373, IMG submission 114546) | Freshwater microbial communities from Kabuno Bay, South-Kivu, Congo - kab_092012_10m | ecosystem: Environmental > Aquatic > Freshwater > Lake | place: Democratic Republic of the Congo... | reverse complement strand
CATCTTTATCATTTTGTTTTAGCTTGTAAGAATACCTACATCAGGAAATTTTATCATAAACAAAAGAATAATCTTTTGTTGATGATAAAATTTCCGGAGGTAGGTATTCATACAGGCTAAAACAAACTGATAACGATGGACATTTTGAATATTCAAAAGCGATAGAAGTTGATTTTGGTGAACCAAAGAAATTTGAGCTAAGTCAGAATTACCCAAATCCGTTTAACCCTGTTACCACAATTCGTTTTAATTCACCGGAAGCAGGAAATGTAAAACTAACATTGTTTAACATACTTGGGCAGGAAATAAAAACACTTGTAAATGAGTTCAAAGAATCCGGTGTACACACAATAAACTTTGATGCAAGTGAACTGAACAGCGGGATGTATGTTTATAAATTAGAAGTTGGCTCATTCACACAAACGAGAAAAATGACGCTAATAAAATAAATTCAGATAAATTCAAATTTTTGTTAAAGTCCCAAGAGATTGGGACTTTTTTTTTGATAAAAAATATCTTGCAGAAAGTCTTTAAGACTATTTCCACATTTTCACTTCTAAAGTTAAGAAATTAAAAATTACTAAATAATGCTTCACTTTTATAGAATATTTTACTAATTTTCTATAAATACAATACATCATTTATTTAATATTAGAGGTATGCTATGAAGAAACTATTCTACTTAATAACCCTTTTGGTTTTAATATCAACACTTGGGTATTCTCAAGTAACAACACTTTGGGAAAAATCTGCATCAACTATAAGCTTACCATCCTGGTTTGGTACAAATAGCGAAAGAGGATTAGCTTATGGTAAGGTTGCTGGTAATGACAGAGTTTATGTTGTGAGTCGCAGTTCTGGAAATCGTATTTTTATCTATAGTGCTATCAATGGCGATTCTATTGGTACTCTTAGAACTGATGGAATGACTGGCGGAACGTTTGTTATAAATGATGCTGGTGTTTCTGATGATGGTGTTATTTTTGTTTGTAATCTTACAACGAGTGGCTCTACTAGTCCATTTAAAGTTTATAAATATACCACTGAGGCTGATTCACCCGTTGTAGCAGTTAATTACACTTCTGTGGGAGCAGTAAGACTTGGAGATAAGTTTACAGTTTCAGGTTCTACTTTAGATAATAGCGTTACTATTTGGGCTGCATCCAGCAACTCAAATGAAATTTATAAATTTACTACGCTTGATAATGGGAACACATTTAATGCTGAAATAATAAACGTAGGTGTAACAGGCTCGACTCCGTCAGTAGGTCCTTTATCTTCAGGCGATTTTTACTACAATGCTAACGGTCAAAATCCGCTAAGATTTACATCCACTGGAATACTCGTTGGTACTGTACCAGGTTCAATAGTTTCAACGGGATCAAATGCTATTCGTTTTATTTCAACTCAAAGTGGTAATGAATACGTAGCTACTTTTGCCTATGGAGCTGGAAATGAAAATGCACGAATATTTACTGCTATTGGAGGAATCCCAGATTCAACAACCGAATTATATGGTATAACATCCTCACTAGGTGCAAATGCTAATGCAAACGGTGCCGGTGATGTAGAAATTCAGAAAGTCAGCGAATTTCTATATAATATTTATGTACTTGGTACTAATAATGGTTTTGGTGCATATCAGATAGATTTAACCCCTCCTCTGGATTTTTGGGTTGAAGAATTTGATTACCCTGTTGGCGATACCCTAACAAACTATAATGGTTGGGTAAACCATAGTGGAACTGGTTTCCAAATTGTTATGCAACCTGGTAGTCTCACCTATCCAGACTATGCTCCTACAGGAGTTGGAAATTCAATATTTCTTAATTCAGGTGGAGGTTCAAGAGAAGATGTCCATAAATTATTCCCTACTCAATACTCGGGTTCTGTTTATGCATCCTTTCTTGTAAATGTTGACACTGCAACCGCAGGCGAATACTTTTTCCACTTTTCAACTAATCCACATACTACAGCATATCGTGGAAGAGTCTCTGCCAGAACAGATGGTGCAGGTGGATTTCAATTTGGATTAAGTAAAGGTCAAAGTTCTACAAGCGCTATTTATACAACTAATTCTTATAATTATGGTGAAACTTATCTTCTAGTAGTTAAATATACCATCGCAGATACATCTATCGTTGCTGATGATTCTGTATCACTATTCATAAATCCAATAATTACTGATGTTGAGCCCGCTGCCGATCTAACAAACAATGATGGATTATCAGATATGTTCCCTGGTGGAATTAGTTTAAGACAAGGATCAGCAATTACTAATGTTCAAATCGATGGAATTAGAGTTTCCAACAGCTGGGCTGACATAATTCCTGTTGAATTAACTTCATTTGCAGCTTCTGTAAATGGAACATCAGTAAATCTTAATTGGTCGACAGCAACAGAATTAAACAACTCCGGATTTGAAATCGAAAGAAAATCAAATTCATCTATCTGGACTAAAATTGGATTTGTTGCAGGTCATGGAACAACTTCTGAAGTTAAGAATTATTCATACTCAGATAATAATCTCGTCACCGGAAATTACAGCTACAGACTAAAACAAGTTGATTTTGATGGTACTTTTGAATATTCAAATACCATTGAAGTTGAAATTGTAACGCCTAATAATTTTGAGTTATCACAGAATTATCCAAATCCTTTTAACCCAACTACTTCTATAAAGTTTAATCTACCAGAAGCTGGTAATGTTAAACTTGCCGTTTATAATTTACTCGGACAGGAAGTTAAAACATTGGTTAATGGATTTAGAACCGCAGGTGTTTACACAGTTAATTTTGATGCAAGTAATCTTTCAAGCGGAATTTATCTCTACAAAATTGAGATGAATAATTTTACTCAGGTTAGAAAAATGACATTGCTCAAGTAATTAAAATTTAATATTTCTCTGAAGCCCCGGAATTATTCGGGGCTTTTTTATTTTTGAACGATTGATCCATTTATTTGTTTATGACTTAAAAGAAACAAAATGTCTAAAAGAATTATTATAACCGGTGCTACCGGACTAATTGGTAAAAAGCTTGCAAACTCATTGATCAATAGAGGGGATGACGTAATCATTTTTAGCAGGAATGCAGAAAAAGCAAAGTCTATATTTCCAGAAGCTACGGAATGTGTTGAATGGAATTATCAGCATCCTGAAAAATGGAAATCAAAATTAAAAAATACTGATGCTGTAATTCACCTCGCAGGAATAAATCTATTTTCAAAAAGATGGAATAATAATTTTAAGAAAGCGGTTTTAGAATCAAGGGAAGTAAGTACAAAAAATTTAGTTGACGCAATTAAATCTTACACTAATAAACCTGAAGTCTTTATATCTGCATCCGGAATTGGATACTATGGAGATTGTGGTGAAAGAATTCTGAATGAAAACTCTCCAAAGGGAAATGATTTTTTAGCCGATGTTTGTGAGGTATGGGAAAATGAATCAGTAAATATTGAAGCATCGGGTGTTAGAAGTGTTCAAGTAAGAACTGGTTTAGTTTTAAGTATTGAAGATGGTGCACTTAAACAAATGCTGCCTCCATTTAAATTTTTTATCGGAGGTCCGCTTGGCAATGGAAAACAATGGTCTTCCTGGCTTCATATTGAGGATATAGTTGGCATATATTTATTTGCAATTGATAACAAGAATTTATCAGGGGCTGTAAATGCAGCTTCAACAAATCCAGTTAGGATGAATGAGTTTGCGAATACTTTAGGTAAAGTATTAAATCGCCCTTCCCTATTCCCTGTTCCAAAATTTATATTAAGATTGGTTGTTGGAGAGGCTGCTGAAGTTGTAACAGCAAGCCAAAGAGTTTATCCTGAAAAACTTTTAAAGATTGGATACCAATTTAAGTTTAACAATTTGGAAGCAGCCTTACTAGATTTGTTACAATAAAAAAGGGCTTGAATTTTCAAGCCCTTAAATGCATCAAGTATATCTCTATTAATATCTGTAATAATCCGGCTTAAACGGACCATCTACAGTTACACCAATATATTTTGCCTGTTCTGGAGTAAGAGTATCTAGTTCAACACCAATTTTCTTTAAGTGCAGTCTTGCAACTTTTTCATCAAGATGTTTTGGCAAAGTATAAACTTTGTTTTCATATCTTTCCGGATGATTCCAGAGTTCTAACTGAGCAAGTGTTTGATTTGTAAATGAGTTTGACATTACAAATGATGGATGACCGGTTGCGCAGCCAAGATTTACCAATCTGCCCTCAGCTAAAACAATAATATCTTTACCATCAATTGTATATTTATCTACTTGAGGTTTGATTGTGTTTTTTGTTTGACCATAATTTTTATTCAACCAAGCCATATCAATTTCAGTATCAAAATGCCCGATGTTGCAAACAACAGCTTTATCTTTTAATGCTTTAAAGTGTCTATCTGTAACAATGTTCATATTTCCTGTTGCAGTAACAATAATATCAGCTTCTTTAACTGCATCATCCATCTTCTTAACTTCATATCCTTCCATTGCAGCCTGTAGAGCACAGATAGGATCAATTTCAGTTACTATTACTCTTACGTGAGCATTCTTTAATGATTCCGCAGAACCTTTTCCAACATCACCAAATCCTGCAACAACAGCGACTTTACCTGCAAGCATAAGATCTGTTGCTCTGCGAATTGCATCAACAAGAGATTCGCGGCAGCCGTACTTATTATCAAACTTAGATTTTGTAACTGAATCATTTACATTGATAGCTGGGATAGGAAGTGTTCCCTTTTCCATTCTTTCATATAAACGATGAACACCCGTTGTTGTTTCTTCAGATAGTCCCTTAATTCCTGCAGCTAATTCCGGATAATCATCAAGAACCATGTTTGTAAGATCACCGCCGTCATCAAGTATCATATTTAATGGTCTAGTTTCATCTCCAAAAAACAATGTTTGCTCAATACACCAGTTAAATTCTTGTTCGTTCATGCCTTTCCATGCAAATACAGGAATTCCGGCAGCAGCAATAGCAGAAGCAGCGTGATCCTGAGTAGAAAAGATGTTACACGAAGACCATTTAACCTCAGCACCAAGCTCAACTAATGTTTCAATCAAAATAGCAGTTTGAATTGTCATATGTAAACACCCGGCAATACGAGCACCTTTGAGCGGCTGTTTTCCTTTGAATTCTTCTCTTAGAGCCATCAAACCTGGCATTTCTACTTCGGCTAATTCAATTTCTTTTCGTCCCCACTCAGCCAACTTAATATCTTTAACCTTATACTTTAAGGAGAAATCAATTTTCTTATCTAATACTTCACTCATTTTTTAACCTTTACTTTTATTATTACTTGTTTTATTCAACGATTACTAAACACAATTACTTTATTAGAAAGTTCAATAACGACTTAATTATTTTTTAACATACTTTTTAAATTTTGGAACAAGATCAAGAGCTTCCCAGGTAAACTCTTTCTCGTTTCTTCCAAAATGTCCATAAGAAGATGTTGCCTGATAAATTGGTCTTCTTAATTGTAATCTGTTAATAATCCCTTTAGGAGTTAAATCAACTTCTTTCTGAATCATCTTAGAAATTTCAGAATCGGAAATTACGCCGGTACCCTTTGTATCAACAAAAACTGAAATTGGTTCTGCAACACCGATTGCATAAGAAACCTGAACCAAACATTCTTTAGCAAGTTTAGCAGCTACAACATTTTTTGCGATATGTCTTGCAGCGTAGGTTGCACTTCTATCAACTTTACTTGGATCTTTTCCTGAAAAAGCTCCGCCACCATGAGGGGCCCAACCACCGTAAGTATCAACGATAATTTTTCTTCCTGTTAATCCGCTGTCTCCATGCGGTCCGCCAATCTCAAATCTTCCGGTTGGATTAACATAATATTTTGTTTTGCTATCAAGATATTTTTCTGGAATAACTTTTTTAATAACATACTTTATAACATCAGTTTTAATTTTACTTTGATTAACATCAGCATCGTGCTGAGTAGATATAACAACGGCATCAACTCTTAATGGTTTTCCATTATCGGAATATTCAATTGTAACCTGTGATTTAGCATCAGGACGTAAGTAAGGCATCAACTTAGGTTGTTTCTTTCTGATATCTGCAAGTTTCTTAACAAGTTTGTGTGCATAAACAATCGGCATTGGCATAAGTTCTGGAGTTTGATCACAAGCATAACCAAACATTATTCCCTGATCTCCTGCTCCGCCTGTATCAACACCCATTGCAATATCCGGCGATTGTGAATGTATTGCATTTAACACTGAACAAGATTCTGAATCAAACTTATAATCAGCACTTGTGTAGCCAATTTTTTTAACTGTGTTTCTTACAATTTCCTGTATATCTACATAAGCTTTAGTTGTTATTTCACCGCCAACTAAAACTAAACCAGTTGTTACAAATGTTTCGCAAGCAACTCTTGCATTTGGATCCTGTGCATAAATTGCATCAAGTACACCATCTGATATCGCATCACTAACTTTATCTGGATGACCTTCAGAAACTGATTCTGATGTGAAGAAAAATGACATGTTCTATTATTCCTTAAATGATTTTATAATACGCTAATATGGATTTTGAGTGCCAAATTTAACTATTCCCTTCATGATATACAAAATAACTTTAATGGATTTTACTTAGTTTTATAGAGTCAATAATCACTTTAATAAACATCATATATGAATACAAAAATCACTCAATTACTTGGTATTAAATATCCAATCATACAAGCTGGAATGGTTTGGGTTTCCGGCTGGAAGTTAGCTTCTGCAGTTTCTAACTGCGGAGGTTTGGGACTGATTGGTGCGGGTTCAATGAAAACTGATTTGCTAAAAGAACATATTCAAAAATGCAAAGCAGCAACGGACAAACCATTTGGAGTGAACATTCCTTTATTAAGAAAAGATGCTGATGAACTTGTTCAGGTTTGTCTTGATAAAGGAGTAAAAATCTTTTTTACATCTGCCGGAAATCCAAAAACGTTTACATCAATGTTAAAAGAAAAAGGGTGTATAGTGGTTCATGTTGTTGCTAATCTTAAATATGGATTAAAGGCGCAAGAAGCAGGATGTGATGCTGTTGTTGGCGAAGGTGTTGAAGCTGGCGGACATAACGGCGCAGATCAACTGACAACTTTTTGTTTGATTCCACAATTGGTTGATAAGTTAAATATTCCGGTTATTGCCGCAGGCGGAATTGTTGACGGAAGAGGAATCTTAGCTGCTTTATCGCTTGGAGCAGAAGGTGTACAAATCGGAACCCGATTTGCTGTGACTGTTGAATCTTCTGCTCACGATAATTATAAACAAGAAATTATTAATTCCGGTGACCAGGATACGACTTTGGCATTTAAGAAAATCGGGCTGGTTAGAATGATAAAAAATGATTTTGCCATCCGTGCGATGAAAGCAGAATACGAGGGATGGAATGAAATTCAACTTAAAGAATTACTTGGATCAAAGCGAGAACGTGCGGGAATATTTGAAGGTGATATGGTTGAAGGTGAACTTGAAGCCGGACAAGGCGTTGGATTAATAAATGATATTCCAACTGTTAAAAATTTGTTTGATAGACTACTTAGAGAATTTACTATTTCTAAAGAAAAAATTAACACAATAGAACGCGGATGACACGGATTGAACGGATTTGCACTGATTAAATCCGTGGAGACCCGCGTGAGTTGTGTCATCCGTGTTCTATTCTCTTGTAATTAAAAATCTGTCAATCACCTCATCAACATTTTTTGCGGTTGGAAAGAAAGAATGAACTTTTCTTAATACTGCTTCAACTACTGCATCGGGACAGCTTGCCCCACTGGTTAAAATAATATCAACAATTTCTTTTTGGGGGAGATAATTTTCTGTATCGATTTCTTTGTGAGTATGAAAATCAAAATGTGAAATTAATTTATCACTTAAAATCTTTTCTTCAGATGAGATAAAATATGTTGGTAATTTTTCTTCACACAATTCAACAATATGAGAAGTATTTGAACTGTTATATCCACCAACAACAATTGCAAAATCTGCATTTTCTTTTAATAATCCATAAGTGGCTTCCTGATTATCATTGGTTGCATAACAAAGTGTATCGCGTGTATCTGCAAAATGATTTTTAATATTCTCAACGCCATATTTTTCGATCATAGTTCCTTTAAGTAAATCCGCAATAGCCTGAGTTTCTGTTGCAAGCATAGTTGTTTGGTTTACCACACCAATTTTTTGTAAATCATTTTTAAAATTAAATCCTTCAGAAAATCTACCGGAAAAAATTTTATAAAATTCGTCTTCCGATTTTTCATTCAGAATAAATGATGCCAGCAATTTTGTTTCTTCAATATCCCGGACAATTATAGATGCCGCTTTTGTTTTGCTATGAGAAAAGGTTGCGCGGGTCTCTTCATGATAAGATTTACCATGAATAATAACAGTAAAATTATCTTTACCAAGCTGTTCACTTCTGTTCCAAACCTTTTCTACAAATGGACAGGTTGTATTATAGCGATATGGATTGATTCCAATTTCATTTAGCTGTTGTTCAATTTCAATGGTTGTTCCAAAGGCAGGAATTATGACGATATCATTTTTGCTTAATTGATTCCAGTTTATTAATTGTTTTCCTGAAGTATCCATCAAAAATTTAACGCCAAGTTTTTGAAGATCAATATTTACTCCAGGATTATGAATCATCTCACTCAACAAATAAATTTTTTTACCGGGATTTTCATCTATCGTTTTGTAAGCAATCTCAATCGCATTTTCTACTCCATAACAAAAACCAAAATGCCTGGCTAAATAAAATCTAACCGGGCCAAAATCTAAAAGTGTTGGAGTAAAATCTTTTTTTCTTGGGTCAAGATCTTTTCGAGCATTTTTTATTCTTGTAATAAAAGAGCTTCGATAAATATTTGGGATTTCAAATTTCTTCATTTATCATAATATTTTTTTGTAACCATATAACAATTTCATAAACAGTTTGGTTCTTTTATACTAATAGTTTCAATGCATCATCAGCAGAAACTTCATAATCCATAATAAATTTTTCTTTAGTCGGTCTATTAAACAAAAACAGTGCAATTATGATTATAAAAAGAGCAACAAAAAAATAGTTAGCAGTTATAATCATTATTGATATATTAAAAATGTTAGCCCCTTCTAATAAAGCTAACTTAATTATATTTGCTGTACGATAAGACACCAATTTATTTTCTAAAGATAAACTTTTATCAAATTCAGCTGCTTGTTTTGAGTAAATAAATTTTGAGGCAATAATGCTTGAAAGCACTACCACAGGTGTTATAAACATAAATATGGTATTCATCCCGCCAAATCCATCTATGTTACCTGATTGAATCAAAAATATCCCTACAACAAAATAGATTGTTTGACCGGACAATAGAGCAATAAATATAACGTTTAATGTTTGAAAGAAATTTTTGAGTATGGAAGAGTTTTCGTTGCTCATTTTTTAATGCCAATAATTTGTAACTAATACATTCTTAGAAATCTGAAGCTACTTCAGTATATTTGCTATCCAAATTTAGAGAAATGAAATGAATTTATTAGAGCGATTAGAAAAAATTAAAACACGATTTGACCAGATAAACTCGCAGCTTTCTGATGCCGCGAATGAAAATAATTATGAGAAAATCAAAACTTTAAATAAAGAAAGAATAAATTTAGAAGAGATCATTGCTGCACATGAAAAATATGCTTTTATAATCAAAAACATTGAAGGTAATTTAGAAATTATTAATTCATCTCGAGAGGCTGATCTTATTGAAATGGCCGAGCTTGAATTGGATGAATTAAGAAATAAAAAAGAAGTTATGGAAGAAGAGATTAAAGCATTGCTACTTCCTAAAGATCCAAATGACGATAAAGATGTAATAATGGAAATTCGTGCTGGTACAGGTGGTGATGAAGCAGCATTATTTGCTAACGATCTTTTCAGAATGTATTCACGTTATGCCGAAATATGCGGATGGAAGTATGAACTGATTGAATTAAATGAAACTGGTTTGGGTGGAATTAAGGAAGTTGTTTTCTCTATTAGCGGACAAAGTGTTTACGGAAATTTAAAGTTTGAATCCGGTGTTCATCGTGTCCAAAGAGTACCGGAAACTGAGGGCAGCGGCAGAGTTCATACATCAGCAGCATCTGTGGCTGTTATGCTTGAGGTTGAAGATGTTGAAGTCGATGTAAATATGAACGATGTTAAAATTGATATTTTTAGATCAGGTGGTGCAGGCGGGCAGAACGTAAATAAAGTTGAGACTGCCGTACGAATGACACATTTACCTACTGGACTTGTAGTTCAATGTCAGGATGAAAGATCACAATTAAAAAATAGAATTAAAGCTATGAAAGTTTTAAAAGCAAGATTGTATGATCTTGAATTGAAGAAACAAAATGCTGAACAATCCGCAATTAGAAAATCTATGGTTGGAAGCGGTGATAGAAGTGATAAAATTAGAACATACAATTATCCGCAAAATAGAATTACCGACCACAGAATTGGACTGACATTATATAATTTATCAAATATAATGGAAGGTCATTGCGAAGAATTGATTGAGCAGTTAAAAATTGCTGACAAAACTGAAAAGCTTCAATCGGCTGAGGCAGAGCAGTTTTAATATCTGTTTGTATTCAATTAACTATTTACGCTTATTAAAATTAAACTTATATCGTCATCATATTCTGATTCAGTAAATTCATCAAATTTCTTTTGAATAATTTCAAGAGAATTCTCATCTGTTTTAATATCTCTTATGATTTCATACAGTCTGTGTTCTCCAAAAGATTCTAAAGATTTAGCTCTTGAATCAGTAATTCCATCAGTTGTTAAGTAAACCTGTTCGCCGGTTTTTAATTGTAAAACGTTATCCTCATAATCCCCCATCTTGGAAAAACCAAGCAGCAAGCCTTTAGACTTTATACTTAATAATTCCCCTTTTGAATTTTTATAAATAATTGGAATATCACCAGCACCTGAATATTTAAGCTCATTAGTTTTATTATTAATAATTATAATTGATAAAGTTGCAAATACTTCAGATATTTTTGTATCACCATAAACAGTTAAGTTAACCTGCTGTAATATTTCAGAAGGAGAATAATCCTTGGCGTTTTGTAAAACACTTCTTAATGCACTTCTAATGTAGCCAGCATAAGCATAAGCAAAATACCATGCACCCCATTTTTTACCCATAACATCACCAAGAATTACAGCTAAATTATTTTCATCTAATTGATAGTAATCCAGAAAATCTCCACCAGGGATTCCTTTATAAGGAATATGAATGTGCGAGATTGAAAAACCATCAAATACCGGAAACGTATCTGGAACTACTTTAGTTCTTAATGAACTAGTTGCTTCCTGTAATTCTGATATAACTTTTTTTCGTTCATTACCCAGACTATTAATTATTGCAGAAACTTTAGCTACAACTAATTTTGGTCCCGCAGTTTTAACAACATAGTCTGTAATGCCCAAATCGTATCCCTCTAAAATATCTTCTTCACTTCCCTTAGCGGTAAGAAAAATAAACGGAATATCTTTTAATGATGGCTGCTCTAATAACATTCTTCTAAATTCAAATCCATCAATTTTGGGCATCATAATATCCGACACGATTACATCTGGAATATTTTTCTTCATCATTTCCATTGCATCATCAACACTGTCCGCAACACTGCATTCATATCCCGCTTTTTCCAAATTAAATTTGAAAAGTCTGGACATTGAAGGATCATCATCAACGAATAAAATTTTAGGAGTGACTTCCTCAAATGATTTTTGAAGACTTTTTCTTATTCCATAAGTTCTATAGATATCCGATCTTCTTATTAGCGCTTGAGTTTTTAGGATTAACTCATTTATTTCAAAAGGCTTTGTTATTATATCATCACCGCCGGATTCTACCGCTCTGGATTTATCTTCAAGAGTGTTTTTTGCAGTAACAAATATAAAAGGAAGAAATCTATGATTTTCATTTTCGCGTACTTTCTTGCAAAACTCAAAACCATCCATACCTTCCATTGTTACGTCAGAGAGTACCAGATCAATTTTTTCTTTTTTTAAAATGTCAAATGCCTGCAATGAATTTTCGGCTTCAAAAGGAGTGAAGTTATTGAGTTTAAGATGATGATTAATAAGTTTTCTAATTGTCTTATCATCATCAATTATTAGGATAGATCTTTTTTCTGATTCGGGCATTTATAAGCAGCTTATACTATTAAATAGAATACAAATCCTTTATAATATTCAGAACAATATTTAAACAATACTATTGTTAACTAAAACTTTGGACAGCTTCATCTGCCGATTTAAAGGATTCAAACACCCGATACATTCTTGTTAGTTCAAACATTGAATGAACGGCGGGTTGAAATCCAACCAACCGAAGATCGCCTCCAAGTCCTGTTAATTTTTTTAATGAGACCACCAGACTTCCAAGAAAAGTTGAATCAATAAACTCACAACTTGAAAGATCAACAACTATTTTTTTAAAGTCCCGTTGTATATCATTAACTAATACTTGTTTAAATTCTTCAGCTTCAACCATTGTAGCGCGTTTTAAATTAACAGTAATAACTACAACATCACCTTTTTCTACTCTAAAAAATTCCATAGTATTTTACCTCTATTCTGCTGTCCTGTTTTCGATTTTGTATTTTTCCATTAGCCTGTAAATTGTTGCTCTTCCAAGCTGCAATCTTTTTGCTGCCTCTACAATATTTCCATTTGTTATACTTAGTGCGTGTCTAATCGCTTCTTCTTTTAACTTTTCAAATGGAATAACTGTCTCATCACTAAATAGTGGACCAGTATATTCAACTCCGCCAGAACTTTCTCCAGTTCTTAAATGTGCTGGAAGATCTTCAACATCGATAGTATCTTTATCTGTAATAATCAAACATCTTTCAATCGTATTTTCAATTTCACGAACATTGCCTGGCCAATTATACTCATATATAAGTTTTAAAGCCCGCTTGGAAAATCCTTTTGTGCTTTTCTGAAGTTTAGCACTAAACTTTTGAATAAAATGTTCAGATAAAACTAATATATCACTTTTGCGATGTCTTAAAGGTGGAATAGAAATAGGGAAAGAATTTAATCTGTAATAAAGATCTTCCCTAAATTCTTTATTCTCTACAGCTTTTTTCAAATCTCTGTTTGTTGCTGATATAATCCTAACATCAGTTTTGATTAAGTCCGTCCCGCCAACTCTTTCAAATTCTTT
>Ga0172373_10008282_pt1 | contig 13235 bp, 13 predicted proteins | sample Lak10m_2_FD_114546 | JGI IMG/M metagenome (GOLD analysis project Ga0172373, IMG submission 114546) | Freshwater microbial communities from Kabuno Bay, South-Kivu, Congo - kab_092012_10m | ecosystem: Environmental > Aquatic > Freshwater > Lake | place: Democratic Republic of the Congo... | reverse complement strand
TGGTTCACCAGCCTGCAGAAGGCCTGGTACGGCAATGCCGCGACCGACAAGAACGACTTCGCCTACGAGTGGCTGCCCAAGATCGACGGTGCCTACGACACCCTGGCCATCTTCGAGAAGATGCACCAGGGCAAGATCAACGGCTTCGTCTGCCAGGGCTTCAATCCGCTGGCTTCCGTGTCGAACAAGAAGAAGGTGGGCGACGCCCTGGCCAAGCTGAAGTACCTGGTGGTCATCGATCCGCTGGTCACCGACACTTCCGAGTTCTGGAAGAACCACGGCGAGCTCAACGAAGTCGACGCCTCGAAGATTGCAACCGAAGTCTTCCGTCTGCCGGCGGACTGTTTCGCGGAAGATACCGGCTCGTTTACCAACTCCGGCCGCGTCATCCAGTGGCACTGGAAGGCGGCCGACGGTCCCGGCGAATCCAAGGGCGACATCGAAATCATCGCCACGCTGTTCCAGAAGTTGAAGGCGATGTACGCCAAGGACGGCGGCAAGCTGCCCGATCCCATCATGAACCTGACCTGGGCGCATCGCATTCCGACCAAGCCCTCGTCGGCGGAACTGCTGATGGAAATCTCGGGTAAGGCGCTGGGCGATGTCTTTGATCCCAAGGATACGAAGAAGGAGAAGCCGCTGGTCAAGGCCGGCGAGCAACTGGCCGGCTTTGCCCAACTGCGCGACGATGGCAGCACCTCCTGCGGCAACTGGATCTACGGCGGCTGCTGGTCGCAGGCCGGCAACCTGACGGCGCGGCGCGACAACGCAGATCCGTCCGGTCTCGGACAGACGCTGAACTGGGGCTTCGCCTGGCCGGCCAACCGGCGCATTCTCTACAACCGTGCATCGTCGGACCTGGCCGGCAAGCCCTGGGACCCGAAGCGCATGGTGATCCGCTGGACCGGCACCGCCTGGGCCGGCAACGACATCCCCGACATGCGTCCCAACGCCGCGCCGGAAGAGAACGTGATGCCCTTCATCATGACTCCCGAAGGCGTGGCGCGGCTGTTTGCGCCGGGCATGGCGGACGGCCCCTTCTCCGAGCACTACGAGCCCTTCGAGACGCCGCTGGACAAGAATCCGTTCAGCCCAGGGAATCCGAAGACACTCAATAATCCGGCCGCCAGAGTGTTCAAGGGTGATCTGGAGGTCTTCGGCAAGGCCAAGGATTTCCCTTACGTTTGCACCACCTACCGGCTCGTCGAACACTTCCACTTCTGGACCAAGCACGCGAAGATCAATGCCGTGCTGCAGCCGGAACAGTTCGTCGAGATCGGCGAAGAGCTGGCCAGGGAAAAGGGTATCGCCAACGGCGACCGGGTCAAGGTGCGCAGCAACCGCGGCTTCATCAAGGCCGTGGCGGTGGTCACCAAGCGCATCCCGACCCTGACCATCGACGGCAAGAAAACCCACACGGTCGGCATCCCGATCCACTGGGGCTTCAAGGGGGTCACCAAGCCGGGCTTCATCACCAACACGCTGACGCCGTTCGTGGGTGACGCCAATTCGCAGACGCCGGAATTCAAGGCGTTCCTGGTCAACATCGAGAAGGCATAAGGGGGATACGACATGGCATTGCAATCGCTAGATATCGCCCGCCGCTCGGCGACGACCACGCCCGCACCCGGCGTGCGCCAGACCACGGAAGTGGCCAAGCTGATCGATGTGTCCACCTGCATCGGCTGCAAGGCCTGCCAGTCCGCCTGCATGGAATGGAACGACATCCGCGACGAGGTTGGCAGCTGCTCGGGGGTCTATGACAACCCGGTGGACCTGACGGCCAAGTCCTGGACCGTGATGCGCTTCGCCGAAGTGGAAGAGAAGGGCAAGCTGGAGTGGCTGATCCGCAAGGACGGCTGCATGCACTGCGCCGATCCGGGCTGCCTCAAGGCCTGCCCGGCCCCCGGCGCCATCATCCAGTACGCCAACGGCATCGTCGATTTCCACCAGGAAAACTGCATCGGCTGCGGCTACTGCATCACCGGCTGTCCCTTCAACATCCCGCGCATTTCGCAGGAGGACCAGAAGGCCTACAAGTGCTCGCTGTGTTCCGACCGGGTGGCCGTCGGCCAGGCGCCGGCCTGCGCCAAGGCCTGCCCGACCGGCGCGATCCAGTTCGGCTCGAAGGAGCAGATGAAGGATTACGCGGCGAAGCGGGTGGTCGACCTCAAGTCGCGCGGCTACGACAAGGCTGGCTTGTACGATCCCGCCGGGGTGGGCGGCACGCACGTCATGTACGTGCTGCACCACGCCGATCGGCCCGAGCTGTACAAGGGCCTGCCCAACGATCCCGGCATCTCGCCGCTGGTATCGTTGTGGAAGGGCATCGCCAAGCCCGTCGCCACCGTGGCCATGGCTGCCGTTGCGCTAGGCAGCCTGTTCCACTACGTGATGAAGGGGCCGAACGAGGTGTCCAAGGAGCTTGAGGACGAAATGGAAAAGGAGGACGCGAAATGATCCGCAACCCGAAAGATCTGACGCGCTACAACGCGCAGGAACGGGCCAACCACTGGCTGGTCGGCATCTGCTTCATCCTGCTGGCGCTGTCCGGCCTGGCGTTTTTCCACCCGGCCTTCTACCCCTTGACGCAGCTGTTCGGTGGTGGAGTCTGGGCGCGCATCCTGCATCCCATCATCGGCGCCTTGATGATGATCGCCTTCGTCGTCATGTTCTTCCGCTTCCGGGCGCTGAACCAGATGACCGCGGCGGACAAGGAATGGCTGTCGCGCGTCGGCGAGATGATGGATGGCAACGACCACAACATGCCGGAACAGGGCAAGTACAACGGCGGCCAGAAGGCGATGTTCTGGGCCATGTCGCTGTGCATGCTGCTGCTGTTCGTCTCCGGCATTGCCCTGTGGCGCGCCTACTTCAGCTTCCCGGTGGACGTTGTCCGGCTGGGTGCGGTGGTGCATGCGGCGGTTGCGGCGATCATGATCGCGATGATCTTCGTGCACGTCTATGCCGCCCTGTGGGTGCGCGGCACGGTGCGGGCAATGGTCTATGGCACCGTCACCCGGGCCTGGGCCAAGCAGCACCATCGCGCCTGGTATCGCCAGGTCACCGGCAAGTCCTGAGCGGACCTCGCCGCAACCCCGACCCGCGGGCTTCGGCCCGCGGGTTTTTTGTGTCAGACTCCCGCCACGATGAGCGCCTCAGTCCAACCCCCGATCATTCCGGTCAAATCCGGCAGCGAACCGCCGCATGTCATCGCGCCGGATGCCACGCAGATCTTCCGCAAGCGCGCCGAGCGCTTCGACCAGCTCGCCGCCGGCCACAGTCTCGGCGACTGGCTGCGGTTCCTCGCCGCCATCAGCCGCGCCCAGCACGATGCCGTGCAATCCCTGCCGGCGCTGAGCCTGCCCGATGCCGAACAGATGCGCAGCGCGCGCGAGCACCGCATGCCGCCGCTGCCCGCCCAGTCGTGGCCCCGCGCCCCGGCCTGGCGCGCCAGCCTTTCCGCCATCGCCGCGGCCGTTGCCCCGATCGCGCCGGCCACCGCGCAGCGTGACCTGGCGCGCCTCGCCGCCTTTGATGCGGATCGCATCGAGGCGCTGGCCGAACGCGTTCTCCACACCGAACTCTACGGCGAGGATGCCGCCCTGCTGCCCTATGTTGCCGCCGCCCTGCAGGTGCTGTGGACCGCCGGCGCCTCGCGCCTCGGCGTCGCCGAGATCGGTGCGCTGGACGTGCCCGGCGTTTGCCCCTGCTGCGGCTTCCTGCCGGTGGGCAGCGTGATCCGCACGGTGGGCGAGGTCTCCAACCTGCGCTACCTGCATTGCGCCCTGTGCAACACCGAATGGAACCTGCTGCGCCTCAAGTGCAGCGCCTGCGATGTCACCGAGGGCGTCAGCTATCGCGCGCTGCAGGACGAAGCGGGCAAGGAAAACGACCTTATCCGTGCCGAGACCTGCGAATCCTGCCGCTGCTACCTGAAGATCGCCTACGCGGAAAAAGGCCCGATCGATCCCGTCGCCGACGACCTCGCTACCCTGGCGCTCGACATCCTGGTCGACGAGGCCGGCTACTCGCGCAGCGGGCCCAACCTGCTGCTGGTGCCCGGCGCCTGAAGTTTCAATAGCCGGCGCGCCACAGGGATTTCCTTCGGTCGCTGGCGGTGCGGCGAAACTTCGCCGCCCGGCCGCCGTTTCCCGCCGCGCTGGCCGGCACGCGGAACCAAAACCGGTCTAGACTGTCTGCATAGCGTCAGTCTTGTCCGGGGGGATTCCATGAAGCGCCTGATCGTCACCATTTCATTCCTGCTTGCCGCGGCGTTCAGCCTGCCTGCGCTGGCCGACCGCCTCGACGGCGTGCTGCCGCTGCATGCCGACGACCTTGCCGCGGTGGCGGCGGCCAGGTCGCAGCCCGACCGCCACGTGATGCTCTATTTCGGGGACCACCTGAACTGAGGGGCTTGTCGCTACACCGTGAGTGTGCTCAAGAAGCCCGAAGTCACCGCCCGATATTCCAGCCACTTCCTTGGCGCCCACGCCGACTTCGGCGAACTGGAGCTGGATGACAAGGACCCGCTGCACGAGATGGTCAAGCGACACAATCCGCGCAAGCTGCGCCCGGTGATTGTCTTCCTCGATGCAAACGGCAAGGAAGTCGCCCGCCATCGGGGCCGGCTGGACGTCGACTCGGCGCTGCTGCTCGACCGCTACGTCAGCGAACGGCACTACCTGAAGAGCGATTTCGCGACCTTCAGGGCTTCCCGGAGCGGCTGAGCGGGTCGCTCGCGGGGGGCACCGCATGGCGGCCGGTGGCCAGCGCGTAGATGCGCAACAAGTCTTCCTCGGAAACGTCGACGAAGGTGTCGACTTCCGACAGGGCATAGACGAAATCCTCGTGCGAGATCGGAGCGGGCGTCGGCGCCGGGTCCGGCGCGGCGGCGGCGAGCGCCGCCGGATAGCGCCGCCAGGGGAAGAGCGCATTGAAGGCCACGGCGACGACGAAAATGATCGCCACGTTGAGCATCAGCGGCGCGAGCACGAAGCCGAAGCCCAGCGTGCGCACCGCGTCGCCGCCCAGGGCGGCGGCCAGCGTGGTCGCCCCGGCCGGCGGATGGATGCAGCGCAGGTAGTGCATCGCTCCGAGCGAAAGGCCGGTGGCCAGGCTCGCGGCGAGCAGGGGGTCCGGCACCCAGAGCAGGCAGGCGACGCCGATCAGCCCCGACACCAGGTGCCCGCCGAACAGTGGCCAGGGCTGGGAGAGCGCGCCGTGGGGCACGGCGAACAGCATTGCCGCCGTCGAGCCCATCGAAAACAGCATCACGGGCGATGCCGAAGGGCCCAGCAGGGCGCGGCTGGTGGCGAAGACGGCAAGAATCGCCACGAAGCCGCCGAGCCCCGACACCCAGCGCTCGCGATGGCTGACCGGGCTGGTTTCGACGCCGAGCAGGCGGCGCCAGCGTTCGCCGCGCGATGCCGTGGCGGTCATGCCGTGCAGCCCAGGGTCGCCAGGTCAGCGGCCTTCGGGCGCCGGCGTGCCGCCGAAACCGCGCTCGACGCGGTCTTCGATTTCGCCGAGATGCGCGGCGAGCGAGTTCTCGCCGGTCTTCAGGGCCTCGCGCAGATCCGCCTCCAGCCGGTCCAGGCGCGCCACCACGGCGGCGGTGGCCTCCTGCTGGCGTTCCCCCTGTTGACGCAGGCCGTTCTCGATCAGCATGCGCAACTCGGCCAGGCGCGAGGCCTCGGCCTTGTCCGCCTGCTCGCGCAGTGCTGCAAGCTCCTTGGCATTGCGCCGTGCCGCCAGCACCGCCTGGCTTTGCTGGGACGCAAGCAGCAACAGGAAATACAGGGCGACCACCGCCAGCAGGCCGAGCATCACCAGGCCGAGCGGCGCCTGAACCTGGATCAGGCCGAGCGACAGGCTTCCCGGTTGGGCGAGCGCCGTCCAGTTAAGCGCGGCCAGGCCGCCAGCGGCGAGTATCAGCAGAAGAATGAAGAGGGTCAGGGTTCTCATGGCGTCTCCTTGCGTACCTGGAATTGTCGGTCGGCCGCTAGCCGCGGCGCCGCTCGCGGGCCGACATTGGCAGTGGCGCGGGCATGGTGGCGACGGGTTCGGCGTGTGCTTCCATCAGGCCAAGCAGCACGGCAACCCCGCGGTGCAGGCCGGCCAGCACCTCCGGCGGGACATCCTGCAGTGCATGGCGCATGCGTCCCTGCATCGGCCCGGGAATGTTCTTTACCAGGCGGATGCCGGCGTCGGCCAGATGCAGGCGCACCACCCGGTTGTCCTCGCCACCGCGCTGGCGCCGGACATAGCCGCGCATCTCAAGCTTGTCGATCAGGTTGCTGGCGGTCGACGGGTGGATGTGCAGGGCCTTTGCCAGTTCGCTCACGCGCTGGCCGGGTTCGGCCGAAACCTGCCACAGCGCCCACAGCTGCGAGCCGCTCAGGCCCTGGTCGTTCTCAATGTTCTGCATCCCGGTCTGTACCATGCGCACCAGGCGCAGCACCGCGCTGAACACCTCGTCGGGAGCAACCGCCGGCCATCGCGGCGCGGCGCGCTGCGGGGTGCGCGGCACGGCCGCGTTCGCGGCTGTCCGTTTTACGCCACTGCCGCCGATCACGTTGCGCGCCATCACGGCCTCCCCCCGCTTTCGCGAAAATAATATTGCGCAAAACTATTTTACACAAATACAATAGGGTTCAAGCATGTCGGCGGCGCCTGAACCGATCCTGACGGAAATGCCGGCCGAGGATAACCCGACCAGTGTCGCGCGATAATTCATCATGACCATGGAGCCGCTCAAGCGCGCGTTGCGTACCGCACCGATCCGACGCATGCGTCATCGCATGCTGTCGCCGCGGCGCTGGGCGCGGGTGCTGGTGCTGTGGGGCGGCTCGATCTGCGTCGGTGGCACGGCGGTCCTCTTCGCGATGGGTGCCGAGAAGGCCAACCACTACCAGCACAAGATGCTGGAAATCTCGCCCTACCTGCCGCTGCTGGTGATGCCCGCCGGCCTGGCCCTGGTGGCCTGGATCACCCGCCGCTTCTTCGCCGGCTCGCAAGGCAGCGGCATTCCGCAGACCATTGCCGCGCTGCAGAGCGAGCGGGTGCGCGACAAGGTGCTGTCGCTGCGCATCGCCTTCGGCAAGATCGTGCTGACCCTGATTGGCCTGCTCAGCGGTGCCTCGATCGGTCGCGAAGGGCCCTCGGTGCAGATCGGCGCCGCCATCATGCATTCGCTAGGCAAGTTCGTGCGCTTTTCGAAGATCGAGATGGAGAAGGGCCTGATCCTCGCCGGCGGCGCGGCCGGCGTGGCGGCCGCCTTCAATACGCCGCTGGCGGGGATCGTCTTTGCCATCGAGGAAATGAGCCGCTCCTTCGAACACCGCACCAGCGGCACCATCCTCACCGGCGTGATCCTCGCCGGCATCGTCTCCATGGCCGTGCTCGGCAACTATCCCTATTTTGGCTACACCTCGGCCTGGGTGCCGCTCGACCAGGCCTGGATCGCGGTGATCCTCTGCGGCGCCGGCGGCGGCCTGCTCGGCGGGCTCTTCGCGCGCCTGATGATCGCCATGTCGCGCGGCCTGCCCGGCAAGGTCGGCCAGCTTTCGCGCGAGCATCCGGTGAAGTTCGCCTCCGCCTGCGGCCTGGTGCTCGCCATCATCGGCCTGATGTCGGGCAGCACCACCTATGGCACAGGCTATGCCGAGGCGCGCTCCATCCTTGAGGGCAACCAGCAGCTGCCGGCCGAGTTCGGCGTGATGAAGTTTGTCGCCACCCTGGTCTCCTACGCCAGCGGCATACCGGGCGGCATCTTCGCGCCATCGCTCTCCGTTGGCGCCGGCTTCGGCCAGAACTTCACCCACTTCATGCCCTACGCGCCGGCCGGTGCCATCGTGGTGCTGGCCATGGCCGGCTATTTCGCCGGCGTGGTGCAGGCACCGATCACGGCCTTCATCATCGTCATCGAAATGACCGACAACCACAACATGGTGCTGCCGCTGATGACCACCGCGCTGATCGCCAGCGGCGTTTCGCGCCTGATCTGCCCGAAGCCCCTGTACCGGGCCCTGGCCGAGCGCTTCCTCGACCTGGCGCGACCGATCGAGCCGCCGCCAGCGGCGACGACAGCGGCCGAGCCGGCGACGGCGGCCAGCGACCCTGCCGCCGCGCCAGCCGCCGAGCCGCCGGCAGGCGACACGCCGCCGGGCACCAAGGCCGCCACCTGAGTGAACGCGGCGCGGGTGCCGCGATCCCGCTAGAATCGGCCAGTCCTGTTTCTGCCCGGTCCGGGTGAACTCATGAATCCACTTTCCCGCCTCCCCTCCGTAGACCGCCTGCTTGGTACCGCCGCGATGGCGCCGCTGATCGACCGGCACGGCCGCAGCCTTGTCACCGTCATCGCCCGCGAGGTACTGGCCGCCGCGCGCGCGGCATTCCGCGATGGCCAGGAACTGCCCGACGAGGCCGCCCTGCTGGCAGAAGTCGGCGCTGGCGTCACGGCGAGAGCAGCCCCCAGACTGCGCCCGGTGTTCAACCTGACCGGCACCGTGCTGCACACCAACCTCGGCCGCGCGCCGTTGCCGGAGGAGGCCGTGGCGGCGATCGCCGCCGCCGCGCGCAACCCCTGCGCCCTGGAATACGACATCGCCTCCGGCGGACGCGGCGATCGCGATGACATCGTCAACGAGCTGCTGTGCGAGCTGACCGGCGCCGAGGCCGCGACGGTGGTCAACAACAACGCGGCGGCGGTGTTCCTGCTGCTCAACACGCTGGCGATGAAGAAGGAGGTCGTCGTCTCGCGCGGCGAGCTGATCGAGATCGGCGGCGCCTTTCGCGTGCCCGACATCATGAAGCGTGCCGGGGCCCGGCTGGTCGAGGTCGGCACTACCAATCGCACCCACCGCAAGGATTTCGCCGAGGCGATCACGCCGCGCAGCGCAATGCTGATGAAGGTGCATGCCAGCAACTATGCGATCCACGGCTTCACCCACGCCGTGCCGGAGGCCGAACTGGCGGCGCTGGCGCACGATGCCGGCCTGCCCTTTGTCGTAGACCTCGGCAGCGGCACCCTGGCGCATCTCGCACAGTGGGGCCTGCCGCACGAGCCGACACCGCGCGAAGCCATCGCCGCCGGTGCCGACCTCGTCAGCTTCTCCGGCGACAAGCTGCTTGGCGGGCCCCAGGCCGGGCTGCTGGTCGGGCGCAGGGATCTCATCGCCAGGATCAAGAGGAATCCGCTCAAGCGTGCGCTGCGCGTCGGCAAGCTGACACTGGCCGCGCTCGAGGCCGTGCTGGCCCTCTACCGCGACCCGGAGCGCCTGCAACAGCGGCTGGTCGCCCTGCGCCAGCTGACGCGCGACGAGCCCGACATCCGCAGCACCGCCGAGCGCCTGCTGCCGGCCCTGCAGGCGGCGCTGGCCGGGCAGCCGGTGACGGCCGAGGTGGTGGCGCTGAAATCGCAGATCGGCTCCGGCTCGCTGCCGGTCGACCGCCTGCCCTCGGCCGGGCTGGCGATTCGTCCGCAGGCGCGGCGTGGCGGCGTGCTCAACCGCATCGAGGAATCCCTGCGCGGCGTTGCCCACCCGCTGCGGCCGGTGATCGGGCGCATCGAGGAGGGCGCGCTGCTGCTCGACCTGCGCTGCCTCGACCCCGCCGACGAGGACGCGTTTCGCGCCACCCTTGCCGGCCTGGGCGCGCCGCCATGCTGATCGGTACCGCCGGCCACATTGACCACGGCAAGACCACGCTGGTGAAGGCGCTCACCGGCGTCGATGCCGACCGGTTACCGGAAGAAAAGGCGCGCGGCATCACCCTCGACCTCGGCTACGCCTACGCGGCCACGCCCGGCGGCGGCCGGCTTGGCTTCGTCGACGTGCCGGGCCATGAGAAGCTGATCCACAACATGCTGGCCGGCGCTACCGGCATCGACTTCGTCCTGCTGGTGATCGCCGCCGACGATGGGCCGATGCCGCAGACGCGCGAGCACCTGGAGCTGCTCGACCTGCTGGGCCTGGCGCGCGGCGCCGTGGCGCTGAACAAGATCGACGCCGTGACGCCGCAGCGGCTGGCCGAGGCGCAGGCGGAAATCGCCGCGCTGCTGGCCGGCAGCGGCATCGAAGGCAGCCCGGTGTTTCCGCTCTCGGCGCGCAGCGGTGAAGGCGTCGCGGCATTGCGCGCCTACCTCGATGCCATGGCGGACAGCACCGCGGCGGCCACTGTCGGCGGCCGCTTTCGCCTGGCCATCGACCGCTGCTTCAGCCTTGCCGGGGCCGGCACGGTGGTTACCGGTACGGCCCATGCCGGAAAAGTCGGCGCTGGCGACACGGCGGTTTTGGCGCCGGCGGCGCGGGGCGGCAGCTTGCGCGCCCGCGTGCGCAGCCTGCATGTGCAGGACCGCCCGGCGTCGGCCGGCCACGCCGGCGAGCGCTGCGCACTGGCGCTGACGGGCGAGTTCGAAAAGCGCGACCTCAGTCGCGGCATGTGGCTGGTCGATCCGGCGCTGGCCCGGCCGCTGCACCGTTTCCAGGGCGAGCTGCGCGTGCCGGCGGGCCAGCCGCCCCTGCGACACCTGCAAAACGTGCATGTGCATCTGGGCACCGACGATATTCTCGGCCGCGTTGCCCTGCTCGATTGTGGCGAGGTGGCCCCCGGGACGGGGGCGCTGGTCGAGGTCCAGCTCGAACGGCAGACGCTGGCCCTGCGCGGCGACCGCTTCGTGCTGCGCGATGCCGGTGCCCAGCGCAACGTCGCCGGCGGTCGGGTGCTCGACATCTTCCCCCCGGCGCGCCACAAGCGCAGTGTCGAGCGCCTGGCGCTGCTGGCGGCGCTGCGCCACGATGACCCGCTGCCGGCCCTGGCCATGATGGCCGTGCAAGCGGCGGCCGGCATCGACCTTGGCCGCTTCGCCGCCGCCTGGAACCTCGACGACGATGCCGCGGCTGCGCTGTGGTCGCGCGCCGGCCTGCGGCGGGTGCGCGAGGGCGAGGTCGAGCTGGGGTTTGGCGCCGCCGCCTGGCCGGCGCTGGCGGCGCGCCTGCTCGATGCGCTGGCGCGCGAACACCAGCGCGCCCCTGACCTTGTCGGCGTCGAGCGCGAACGCCTGCGCCGCATGACCCTGGCCAGCCTGCCGCGCGCCGCCTTCGATGCCCTGGTCGAGGAACTGCTGGCTGCCGGCAGGCTCGCGCGCAGCCAGGCCTGGCTGCATCTGCCGGAGCATGTTGCGCGCCTGTCGGCTGCCGACCGCGAGCTGTTCGCCGTGCTCAAGCCGCTGCTCGATGCCGCGCCCTGCAACCCGCCTCGCGTGCGCGACATTGCCCGCGCCTCGGGCACCGCGGAGGACACGGTGCGTCAGCTGTTCCGCCGCGTCGCGCGCGCCGGCGAGCTTTACCCGGTGGCGCACGACCATTACTTCACGGCACCGGCGGTGGCCGGGCTCGCCGCCACCGTCGCCCGGCTGCATGCCGCGCAGGGTCTGGTACGCGCCGCCGAGCTGCGCGACGCGATCTATCCGGATGGCGGCGGCGGGCGCAAGGTGGCCATCCACATCCTCGAATTCTTTGACCGCATCGGCTACACTCGCCGCGTCCGCGACACGCACCTGCTGCGCCCCGGCTTTCCGCCCGGACAGCTGGCGCCCCCGGCCTGAACCGATCCTGAAAGGAAACCATGCGCACCCTGATCCACTTAGTCACCTGCCTGCTCCTGTCGGCAGGCATCATCGGCCCCCTGCATGCCGGCGACGACTATATCCGCGATTATGCCGAACGCGTCAAGGCCGCCGACTGGAACGCGATGGAAACGGTCAGCGTGAGCCTCGACGAGCACAGTTTCACGCCTTCCGACCTGCGTTTCAAGGCCGGCAAGGCCTACAAGCTGGAATTGAAGAACGTGGGCAAGAAGGACCACTATTTCACCGCCGAGAAGTTTTTCCGTGCCGTGGCCTGGCGCAAGGCCATGGTGAACAAGCAGGCCGAGGTCAAGGCACCGTACTTCACCGCCTTCGAACCCTTGAAGAACGGCGGCCAGGTCGACCTTTACTTCGTGCCGGTGACTGTTGGCAGCTACGAGGTGGTCTGCACCATCGACGACCACAAGCAGCAGGGCATGAACGGCACCCTGGTCATCGAGTGAAGTCCGGCGCATTCGCACTGCTGGCCCTGCTGCCCCTTGCGGCGGCGGCGCAGGCGCCGCCCCAGGTCGTCCCGGTCGGCCGCCTCGCTGCCGCGCCGGTACTTGACGGCTCGCTGGCGGACTGGCCGAAGGACGGCTGGACGCAGGTCAGGATCGCGCCGGCGGTGGCGGCCGGCGAGCGGGAGAAGTTCGGCCTCGACCCCGAGGACCGCAATCACACCGGCAGCCTGACGCTGGAGTTGCGCGCCGGCATCTTCGGCGATCGCATCCACTTCGCCTTGCGCTGGCCAGACGATGCCGCCGACACCGAGTACAAGGGCTGGGAGTGGGCCGGCGGCAAGTACGTCGAAGGCAAACGGCGCGACGATGCCCTGGCGCTGCGCTTCCATCTCTCCGGCGACTTCGACCGCACCATGCTGTCGGCAAAATCCTATGTCGCCGATGTCTGGCTCTGGTCGGCAGCACGCACCAATCCGGTGGGTTACGCCGAGGACTGGACCCATCGCGTCTCGACCCGGATGATCGAGGATGCCGCTGAATACGCGGTCAAGGGCGTCGGCACGGTATTCATCAAGAAGCTGCGCGATGGCGGTGAGGGCCCCTACCGCTTCCTGCCCCGCCCAAAGGCCAAGGCCGCCGAGCGCATGCCGTCCTTCGAACCGGTCAGGGCGCCGAGCGGCAGCGTCGCTGATGTCCTCGCCAAGGGGCGCTGGGCCCAGGGCAGGTGGTCGCTGGAAATGTCGCGCAAGCTGGCGACCGGCAATGCCGATGACGCGGCTTTTGTCGCGGGTCAGAAGCTTCTCGGCCAGATCGCCGTGTTCAACCGCGGCAGCGACGAAAACAAGAGCGTCTCCGAGCCGCTGCTGTTCGACCTCGGCGCCGTCGGCAAGTAAGCGCGCAGGGCCAGCGCTCAGGCCGGCGGTGTCGCGCCGGAGGCCGCCGTGGTGCGGTTGCGGCCGCCTTCCTTGGATGCGTATAACGCCTGGTCGGCCATGTCGACGAGCGGTTCCGAGCCCTCCACCTGCAGATCGGGGTAGGTCGCAACGCCCAGGCTGACCGTCACCCGCAGGCCATCGACGTCGAGCTCGGCAATGTCCGTGCGCAGGCGTTCGGCGACGGCAAGCGCACCCGGTGCCGCCGTA
>Ga0172373_10008281_pt1 | contig 13237 bp, 17 predicted proteins | sample Lak10m_2_FD_114546 | JGI IMG/M metagenome (GOLD analysis project Ga0172373, IMG submission 114546) | Freshwater microbial communities from Kabuno Bay, South-Kivu, Congo - kab_092012_10m | ecosystem: Environmental > Aquatic > Freshwater > Lake | place: Democratic Republic of the Congo... | reverse complement strand
GATGCCTTAACGATTCAACCTGAAATCAAAACTTCTTCCATCCGAAGTTGGCCTAACAACAGGTCTTAACGTGTCTTTACCTGATTGAGTCATTGATGGGAATCTTCTGTTGTCACCGGTTTCTCTGCCCATAAGGGCCAAAATCGCCTTTTCAACGTTATTTCCACCGATACCCAAGGTACCGTACTTGTAATCTCTTCTAAGACACATTCTAACCGTTTCTTTTTGTCCTTCCAAAGTGCTGAAAGGGGGTAACTCTCCCATTTTCCACACATTGTAGTAATTTAGAATTGCGTCTGCACAATTCTTTTCATTGAAACGTTTACCAAGCTCTTTCGATTGTTTTTTCAAAATCTTGTTCTGAAGTTGAACCGGAAGTTTCTGGATATCAAGGTAGATTTCAAAATCACGTGTTAATCCAGCACTTTTAGGAAGAACTACTTTATACATCGTTTCTTGTTCTTCAGGAGTTACGTCCATTTTCCAAAGGTTACCTTCTTGTCCCGCGGCATCGAATCCGTATGAAGAACTTAAGAAAGAATTGATAATTTTGATTTCCTCGTCAGTGACAGGACCAACGTACATTGTTTTTGGACGATACAATAATTTATCACCGACAGTGATTACTTCATATTGTTGTTGACCCTCCATTGATGCGGCTGCTTGGTCTCTTGGGTCAAGCTCATCAAAAAACTTATACTTGAAATTTTTTCTTAAAGAGTTGAGTATATTGTCCAATCTGTTTGTTGGGAAGGTAAGACCAGGACAACTCCATGTCATTGCATTTCTTACAGCAGTTCTTCCATCTTTGGTAATTGTAACTATGTACGTTCCGTCAGGATAAATGTATACCACATCACCAACTTCCCATACTAATTTACCATTTGATACTTTTCTTTCAGTTGGGTTGTACAATAAAATTTCTTTTCCTTCTCCGTCTCTACCTGGTTTAGCCTTTTGTACAGGACTTTCTCTATTACACTTCTGTTTTGCCAATTCAAAAAACTGACTTGGTGTCATGGATTGTTGTGGTTGAGCTGGTGCGGCTTGTTCAGAAACCAAAGACTTGTCGAAAAGATGTCCCATTAGGATATCTCTATACTTGTTATGACTCTCGAGTATTTGGTTTTTTTCCTCGTTTGATAATTTAATTTTTTTCATTAGAAATATTTTGGTACCTTTTAATAAATATTCGGAAAAGGTGAGTTATTTAACCCCAATCATCTGTTTCTGATGCAGGATTCTGAATTGTTTGTGGATACTGCTTCCTAAACTCTTCTTGTTCACGTTTTTTCTGTTGAATCTTCGCATCTCTTTCAGCGTCTAGTCTTCTTTGACCTTCTTTACGTCTTTGAACTTCATTACAAATTCTTTCAACATCAGTATCGTTAAATCCACTCAGAAATCCGTATGAACCTAAAATGTTATTTAATTTTTGGTCGTAATTTCCTGTAGGTTCCAATTCCAAACAAGTTTGAACTTTCTTGATGGAATCTGATTTACAAAATAATTTGTTGAATCCTTTACAAGGTTTGTAAACCCCATCGTCTTTTACTTGAGTTGTAGTTGGTGTGGTTTGAGGCGTGTTAGTTTGTGGTTTGGGTGACGGATTTGGTTCATCAGGAATTATAAATTGTTCTTGAACATTATTTTTTTCAGATGGAATATATGTTTTCAAACGTTCCCTTGTTTCTGGGTCTTTTAATTTAAGGTTTTGTGAAGAACCATCCCTTTTAATACCAACAACAGACCAATTACCATCAGGATTAACAATCTTAACATCTTGTATACTATCTCTTCTTCCCTTTTCAAATGCAATTGCGGGATATTCAATAACATTTCCCTCAGAATCTTTAGTTCGGAACATGTACACCCTTTCCTTCAAATACTCTATATCACCATCAAAGGAATTTAATAAGTCCTGAGGTACTGAACTAATTCTAGAATCTTTTTTCGAACCGTCTTTTCTTCGTTCTTTTATTTTTTCCCATATTTTGGGGTCTGTACTTTGTTCTAAGGCTTTATCAGTGGCTTTGTCAGTATCATCTTTTGTAAAGAAATAAACAACTGATTTCGCCATATTCCATAAGTCATCAATGTAGGTTCTCCAAGGTACCAAAGCCCATAAACCGGGTTCTCGTTTTGTCCATTCTTCGAAGGATTCGTATAATAATGAAAGAATCCATCCTTTTTCTTCAATTAATTTCTCATCAATTGGGGCACCATCTCCCCACGGCAATCCACCCCCAACCAAATTATCAAATCCTTGATAAGCCTCTTGACCAATATAACTCAGAGTTCTCACTGTTCCCACAATTAACGGACCTACTGTGTATTTTGCAATTAGTCCCGCGGCGACTTTTCGTGCTACAGTTTCGCCCAAACCTTGTTGTCTTAGAGTCACAACGATTTCATCGAAAGTTTCGGGTGTACCTTTCAATATAAATTGAAACCACCTTTTCCAAAACGAAGCTTTACGGTCCTTGAAATTTAATGGTAAAAGTTCTTTCCACTGATTAGTGGTTCCCTCTACAGCATCCCATATTTGATTTCCATATTTTTTATTTTTTTTAATCGAGTCAAAAACAACTTGCAAAACTTCGTTTTTATTCAAATCTCTTATAACACTCTGAGGTATTTTTGGTAACAAGGCTAAGTAAATATTCTCGGCATTTTTGCCAGATTCAGAACCCGCTATAGATAAGATGTCTGCAAGTTTTTTTTGGTGATAAGTAACGTCCATCCCATCTTTTATCAAAGGTGCCATTTCATTAGCAACGTCAATAAATTCTTGCTGAAGGTTTTTTTGTTTAGATATCCAAGAATTAAGTTCTTTAGCAACAAATCTATAAATAGTTGTTAGATTGTCCGGTGCTACTCTTGTTGTGAACCATTTTTTGAAATCTCGCGTTGATGATTTTTGAGGATTAATTATTCTTTTCCAATCGGGCCTCTTTTTTGTCAAAAAATTTTGAAATTTATATGATAAATTATCAAAAAATTTTTCGGCAATTGGATTTACCTCAGGACCAACACCTTGGACCATACCAAAAAACGCGTCACCTTTTTCGTTGGGTATAACATCTTTATACCATCCATCTAAGTATCCCTCAATCCATCTATTAACAGTTTCCATTTCTATGGTATCAATTTGTGATTGTGTTTTTCCATCTTTTTTGGCTTGTTCGATGGCCAAATCTACCGTGGATTCAATATTTTTTAGTGCAGTATCAAATGCCTTATCAAAACCCTTTACTACTCCCAAACCTGTATTTGGGTCCATAAGTTTTGCAACAACCCTATCTAAATCAAGATTTTTAATAATGATTTTTATTTCGTTCTCCGTAAATTCCTCAGCACCACTTTGTATTTTAGCATATAATTCTGGGTTGGATTTTTGGATAATCTTTTGACCATCTTTTTTTAAGAAAGTGAACAAATCTAAACCAGTATCTATAAGTCTTTTGATAAAAGGGCCTCCACTCTCATTGAGCGTTTTTTCAGTGTAACCAATAATAGAGATTATTCTATTAATATCCTCCTTCAGTATTTGCTGTGAAACTTTTTTCATATTTTATAAATATTAGAAATCGACGTATTATAATTTTGGTGTTCTAGAAAGATAATTTACGACACTGTCGAGTTGCTCCTCAGTTAATTTTTTCGTTTTTGACAAAATGTCATTAACTATAGCCTCCTCAATGTTAGACTGATTGTTTTGGATTACTTCCCTTTCTTCGGAATCCAAATTACCAGGTAATATACCAAAAAACTTTGCCAATTTATCATAAGTTATGGAAACACCTCCGATTATAAGAAGTACAGTTGATAGTTGGTAAATCGTAGGAAATTTTCTTGATAGTTTGAACATGAATAAAACTAGTTTCGATAAGGGAAGTTTTACAAGTATTATGACTAACAATTTTGACAATGCCTCAATTTTTATTTTCCTTGAATTTTTAGCTAATCCTATTAATAGCTCTGATTCTTCTTTCGATAATCTGGCATTGACTCGGGCCTTTTTTATTGTTTTGAGAATAAATTCTTTTGAATATTTTTTTATGCCAGGAAAAAAAGGAACACCTATTAGTGAAAAAACGATGGCCAATCCTGCCATGTATGGGTCGTCATCACCCAAATACATCGCCGCGTCCGCTAGTTCCAAACTGGTTGAGATGATTGGGCCCACATACGGAATAAACATTGTACCAAAGGCGGCTAACTGTACAATTTCATGTTTGTAAGGTTCAAAATCTTTGAGATAATCTTTAACACCCTCTGGAGTCGAAAAAATTCGGTCCAAGTCTCTAGTAAACCTTGTTTCTTGTTCAGATAAAGTTTTTCTCGGGTCATAAAACATTTTGACCTTAATCTCATTCAACAATTCTAATTGTTTATCGTTCATGTTAGTGGATTTGCTTTACCTCTTGAAGCTCCTGACTCCCATTTATATTTCGGGTCTCCCATATAAGTTTTACCCATCGACCTATCACTTTTCCACACATATCCATGTCCACCATATGTTTTACCCATTTTTCTTCCTGATTCCCATGACTTTGCACTTGAAGTGCTTCCACCTCCCGTAGTACCTCCTGTTTCACCACCAGTTTCCTCTTGTTCTTCGATTTCACCATCTTCAATATCTACGGATTTTTTCTCTTCTTCATCTATCAATGTACACACGTTTTCCATAATTTGTTTTATACGTAGTATATCCTCTTGCAACAAGTCCATAAGGATAAATATTTTGATTACGAATAAAATAGTATTATATTTTATTTTATGAAGAAACTATGGATTATATTAGGGTTTTTTATCGTTGGTTGTGAGGTTTATACAACTGAAACAAAGACTCCAACGTTGAGTGGTAAGTACGTGGTCAACCTTATCCAAGTGTATCCTACAGACCAAGATGTTTCACCTAATCGGACTTACTTTCCTGCAGATACCTTTATGTCTGAATTACCTTATCCCTTCGATACTTTGGTAGTGGGGGATTTCTTCATTCATTTTGATTACTCAATGGTAATGCTCAATAGGTTGGGTGTGGATTTTGGAGGTAGAGACCTATGGGAAATTGGCCCAGCACCCTATTACCTAAGAAATGCAACACCTTATTATGTCGGAGACCTACAATTTACTTATGAATTTCAAGAGGGGGGTAATACCCATTGGATTACTTCAACTTTCGCTGTTGTAGATGACGGGTATGAACATATTATTCTGCAAACCAAAGGATACTGGCCGAATGTTGAAATGGGTGAAAACCTCCACACCACATTGACTCTGACAAGGGTGGGCCCTTAAAAAGTTGCGTTGGGTAGACTACTCGGATTCACCATATAATATTCGTTGAGAAAAGTAATTAATTCTTCTTCGTCGATTTCGAAATCGTTATCAGAATAATAGTCGTTTTCGAGTTCTTCGTCATCGTCGAAATCGCCGAACACATCAAAATCTTGTGAGAGAATGTCGTAACCATATTCCTCAACGTCTGAATAATCTAATCTATCTACTCTTTGAACGTCATCGGAGTCTTCTATTGTTCTGAAAGTAACATCCAAAATATTACTTTTTAGGTCTACATTACAACTTATAATTTCTAAAATTTCCATTGTGAAAGTTTATTAAAGAAATATCAGAAATCGAGAGAAAGTCCTTTTCTTATTGATAATTTCCTATTATTTTTATAAAAAAAAGTTTATGAGAGTCAACGCACTTGTTATTGATGATTTTTATGCGGAACCTGAAAAAGTCCGCGAATTTGCACTTAAACAAGAATTTAAGGTACGTGGTAATTACCCTGGACAACGTACAGTTTCATTTTTGAATGAACCAATTAAAAAAAGATTACAGGAAATCCTTTATCCCTATGCGGGTAATATAACCAATTGGGGTGGGGAATATACAGGGTCTTTTCAGTACACCGTGGCAGCTGACCGCTCATGGATTCACTCAGATTCTACAACTGATTGGGCTGCGGTTTGTTATCTTACACCTGACGCTCCGTTGAGTGCTGGTACTGGTATTTTCAGACATAAAGGAACTGGTCTTATGAATTGGGATTATAGAAATAATGACCCCGAATATAAGAAAAGTGGTCCTCCAGGGGATGACCACCAAGACATGACCAAATGGGATATGGTTGATAAATTCGGTAATATATTCAATCGGTTGATTATGTACCGAGCCGACAACTACCACATGTCTTTGGATTACTTTGGTAGTAACAAAGAAAATGGGAGATTGTTCCAAGTATTCTTTTTTAACACTGAAAAATAGAACTACTCAAATAGGGAGGGATTGGTGAGATAAATAACCTCAACAATCCCTTCCGTACAATAACAAATATTGGAAATTGCGGTTCCCACAATCATCTTGCCTTTCTTGAATCCGATAAATTTCGGTCCGAAACAACCACATTTTGGGTTGTAAATTTGTATACCACTAAACCCTAACTCTATCAAGAATTCTGTTGCGTCTTTCGAATAAGATTCGAAGACTCGGATTTTGAAAGTATCAACTATTTCTGCAAGCTCACTAAAGCAAATCTCACCATCTAAATTAGTTAATGGTTTTAGTTTGACATTAGTATCACATTGTTTTTCTTGGATAAAATGCCAAAAGAAGATATTCTCTTCCTTGGCAATTTTCCAAAAATCTTTGATGTCTCCTATCTGAACTGTGGTCCTGCCATCCATACAACCAAGGTTTTACGAGTTCCAGAAAGAACTGGTGTAACACGATGAAGTACAAAAGAAGAAAACATAACCGTCATACCCTTTTGTTTTGGAATTGTAGAAATTCCTGCACCAGTATTCAATTGTAGTTCTCCACCATCGTAATCCTCAGGGTCTGATAATTGAATGACGCAAGAAAGTTTGCGATTTGACATATTAGGACCCACATCAGAATGCCAGTCGTAGTGACCACCTTGGTCATAATAAGTGGTGTATTGAATGCTGTCTTGATAACCCCAAAGGTCATAATTCCACATTTGGTAATTGGCCTCTTGAACCAATGGAGTGATTTTATCATAAATCCACGAAGCCTCTTGAGTTTGGTCAATCCAAGCAATCTCACTTTTACGATAATCGCTTTCGACGCTTTTCTCCGCACCACCTACCAATGCTCTTTGTTTTGGTAGAGAATCACCATAAGCGATTATTTTAGCAATTTCCTCGTCTGTAAATGGTTTCGGAAAAAAATAATAGTTAAGATGGTCAAGAGTCGTCCTATGTTGACTTATGAAAGGGAAAGATACGTTGTACATACTTTTTTCTTTAATTATAGGTAATGGAAAACTATAATTCAACTAATATGAGGGTACAACCGAAACTTCACGAAATTATTTTTTATTACAACGAGTCAGAGTTACTTACAAAACGTTTGGAATATTGTTCTGAGAAAGTTTCTAACATATTCATAGTAAACTTTGGAGATGAGATAATTGATTTTGAAGACCAAAACATATTCGTCATTCACGAAGTCAAAAACCTTGAGGATTTTTTTGGTTCTGATAATATTGAAATTTTTATAAGACTCTTAGTAGATAACAAAGTGAGAATTGAAGACATCTTAGTTTTTTCTCAAATAAATGAAATTCCTGACTATGAGTCTATTCTTAATAATCACAAAGAATTGAATAAAGGACCACATCTACTCAAACAAAAACAATTTTTTTGGACTCATGAATATGTTTCGGAAACACCTCACTATGGAACAAAGGTAATTTTATTGAGTCATATCCTTAAAAGAAACAAAATTGTTCTAGACCTTCAAGAATTACACTATCCAGTTTTTTTAGGGGAAAACATTATAAATGGTGGGTTTTACTTGAATGGGTTCGGTGATTATCAAATTTTTTTAGATTCATTCATATTTTGGAATGATATAAAAACAGACAAACGGCTTTTATCTGAAAAATTCGATGAGAGTAAAGAATTATTGAGAGAATTTTGGTTAAAGAAACACCCCAAAAAAATCTTCAAGGAAACCAAAAGCGAATTACCACAAATATTTCATGAATACAGAAACAAAATTCAACCCAAACAAAAGAAATTATGCATCAATTTTGGAAATAAATTCGTAGATTCTAATCTCTATGACTTTGTATTACAAGTTAGTGAAGGCGAAATTGAAGTCCTCAACCACAAAAAATTTTCAATAAGTACCCCAAGACAAGATTGGTATTCATCCAATAATTCATTTACAAATGATTTTTTGAAAAACGAACTTTTGTTTGTACTCAAAAGTTTGGAACTTCAAGACCAAGACAAGATTGTTATAATAAAAAAAACCGATGAATCACCATCGGTTTATTCTTACAAAAAGTTTAAGAGTTTAGTGCCTTCAAAAGAATTTTAGAAGTTGGACATTCTTCTGAACATCTCCAAAATAACTTTCTTGTTATCCAAAGCACTTTCATCGAGCATTTCCTCCTCATCCATTTGACCATCAGTGGTGTCAGGATATGAATCACCCGCATCGGGTCCACCTGACATGAAGCTATAAGAGTCCCATTCACCACCCATTTTTTCTTGTCCGTCGTACTCTTTATTCATCATTTTATTCATTCGTGCAATCATGTCTCTTGCCTCTGAATCTGTATCGTGTTGAGATTCATAATCCAATTCATCTTGTTGTAGTTGATACTCCTGATTGATTGAATCAAAATCGGTTTTTTTGTTAAATTCTTCAGGCCCATCTGTTTGGAAATCATATGCCGAATCAACCTCATCATATTGTTCTTTAACAGATTTTTTCTTGTATAAATTCTTGTGCATCCCTTCGAAAGTATCAACATCATTAGAGGAACCTTGCACATAATCGAATCCTGCTTTTGGGTCCAAATCTTGTTCTACATCCAATCTTTGACCATACATTTGTTCATTCATACTCCCGCATTGTTCACAAACATTTTCCATCATTGTTCCACCACATTGTTCACACATTTCTTCGTGGACAGACTCGTTGATACCCACGTTTGTAAAACCTAAGACTTTTCCGTTGTTTCCCACTGTCATACCTTGCTTGTCTTTTGCAAAGTCCTGAACTGTTAAGGGTATTTGATTAGAAGAATTCTGTTTAAGAGTGGCATAACCATTATAAGGTGTGTTATGTTGGTTCAAGATGTTTTCCTTTTCTACATCACTTGGTGACCATATTGACATGTAAGACATAATAAAATGTTTAATTATAAATAGTTCTTTCAACCCCTTTTTTTTCTTTTTTAGTTTTACTATTATTTCACCATGGATTTAGAAGAACTATTTGAAAACGCCACAGGCGCAATAATTTTGGACGGGTTCGACGAGGCTATTATTGGTTTAGTTGAAGAATTCGGAAATGGACCAAGAATACTTTATTCGAGGGATAAAATTTTAGAAATTCTACAAACCCGTGATGAGATGTCCTTTGAAGATGCCTTGGAATTCTATGACTTTAACATTTTAGGAATGTTCGCAGGGGACCAAAATCCTGTAATCTTATACGTACAAAAAAATTAAAACTATGATTAGACTCACATTTAACACAACAAAAAAACACATTTTAGTCACACACGACGGGATAATACTCGCCGACGAATTAAATATTCCAACTGTAAAGGTCAGAGACGGATTTTATGAGGTGATGCAAAAGGAGGCTTCTCTTACTGATGAGATTCAAATTCCAATTATAAGATTACCAATTAATAACACCCTGATGTTCATAGAAAAATAATATGATTAACTATAAACTTTCAGAACAACTTCATTTCAACTACTCCAACGCATATCCCTTTCCACATATTGTCATTGACAATTTTTTGGACAAAGGAATTGCTCAACGAGTTTACAACGAAATGAAAAATTTCAATGGTTGGGATTGGGACCCTACGGACTATTCCGAAGGTGTTCAAAAAAATAAATTCTTTTGTCCAGGTTTCGATTTTCAAATTGAATTCATAAAGAATGATGCACCAATCACGTATTCTGTATTGGATTTTTTGAACTCAGATATTATGCTATCTTATCTTCAACAACTCACGGGAATTGAAAATTTAATTCCTGACGATAAATTTGTTGGTGGGGGAATGCATAAGATAACTAAAGATGGAAAATTGGCGGTCCATGCCGATTATAACATTCATCCCGTAACAAAACTACATCGTAGATTAAATCTTTTAATTTATCTCAATCCAAACTGGCAAGAAGAGTGGGGAGGACACCTTGAGTTATGGAACAAAGATTTATCTCAGAGAACACACAATATTTTACCTATTTTCAACAGAGCAGTAATTTTTAATATTACGGACGATGCTTACCATGGCCATCCCCACCCATTAAACTGTCCTGATGATGAGGCTCGATTTTCTTTGGCAATGTATTACTTTACAGATTCACGTCCAACCGAAGAAATTAATGAGGAACACGCGGCCTTGTGGGTTTTCCCAGAAGAAAATAATACTGTAGACTCAAACCAACAATCAATCGACGACATATTCCAACTGACAAATGAATAACTTAGATAAAAACTATCAAACACTGTCACAAGATATTCTTAATAATTGGGTAGAAAAATAAGATTGTAACTGAATAAAAAAATAAGATAGTAGATATTTATAATAAACAAGTAATATGATTATCTATAAAATAATTAACACTCTTAATAGTAAAATTTATATCGGTCAAGATAGAAATAATAACCCATCTTACTTCGGAAGTGGTAAAAAAATACAAAGAGCCATAAAAAAATATGGTAAAGAAAATTTTGTAAAAGAAATTTTAGAAGAGTGTATTGATGAAAATCATATGAATGAAAGGGAAGTTTACTGGATATCTAAATATAATAGTCAAGATAGAAAAATTGGTTATAATATAAGTGATGGTGGTAAAGAGGGTGATAGAAAAATAGGTCAAAATATTGCTAAGAACGGGATTTATAATTATTGGGTCGGAAAATATGGGCAGGAAGAGGCTGATATTAGAAGAAAACAACAAATCGAAAAAATTATAAAACATAACAAGGAAAATGGTACAGAACTAACTAAAAAAGGTCGATATAGTTTATGGTTAGAAAAATATGGTAAAGAAGAGGCTGATAGAAAACATTTTGAATGGAGATTAAAAATATCACAACATCAGAAATATAAATTAGAAAATGGGTGGAAACATACTGATGAATCCAAAGAAAAAATATCAAAGTCGGCTAAGGGGAGAAAATTATCTGAGGAAACAAAAAATAAAATGAGAAAACCAAAACCAAAAGGATTCTCAGAAAAACAATCAAAATTGAAAAAAGGTGTCTCAACAGGACCATCAAAAAAAAGATTAAAGATTCATCAATTTGACTTAAATGGTAATTTTATTTATACTTGGGATAGTATAACAGAGGCTGAAAAACAACTAAAAATATTTAACATAACTGCAGTTTGTAAGGGAAAACAAGAAACTGCGGGTGGTTATAAATGGACATATGAAAATAACAAAAATGAATAAATTAGATTTAAATTACCAAAATTTGCTTCGAGATATATTAGATAATGGGGTAATAAAAGAAACAAGAAACGGAGGGACAATTAGTGTATTTGGTCGTCAAATTCGTCATAATATGTCTGAAGGTTATCCACTTCTTACCACCAAGAAGATGGCGGTGAAAGCAATGATAACCGAACTAAAATGGTTTTTAAAAGGAGATACCAATATCAAGTATTTGGTTGATAATGGATGTCATATTTGGGATGGTGATGCTTATAAGAATTACTGTAAGAATTTTGAAAACATTATTGGGGACGAATTTAAAAATTTAGGTATAGAAAATTCAATCAACTTAGATTGGGTTAAATCTACTCCACCATTAACACAAGAAGAATTCATTGACAAAATTAAAACAGATGATGAGTTTGCTAAGAAGTGGGGTGAATTAGGTTTTATCTATGGGGCACAGTGGAGAAATTGGACAAGAAGAACTACACGAGAAGAAAAGATAGTTAATCCAGGTATCTATACAGAACAAATAGACCAAATCCAAACCCTAATCAACGACCTCAAAACAAATCCAGACTCAAGACGATTAATGGTTTCGGCTTGGGCAGTTCACGATTTACCGAATATGGTTCTTCCACCATGTCATTATGGATTTCAAGTTTACACCAAAGAAATGACTTTGGAAGAAAGACTTGAATGGAATTACAAAAATTCAGACCCCTTGTCAAGAAGTATGGATTATTTCCCTGAGCACCTTGATTCAATTGGCGTTCCCAAAAGAAAGATTTCGTTGATGTGGAATCAAAGGTCTTGTGATTTTCCGTTGGGAATTCCAATGAATATTTCATCATATGCTCTTTTGTTGGAATTAATCGGTAAAGAAGTAAATATGGTTCCTGATGAACTGATTGGGAATTTGGGGGATTGTCACATATATCTTAATCAAATAGAAGGTGTAAAACAACAACTAAAAAGAGAACCATATGATTTACCAAAAATCCATCTTTCGAATTCTAACCTACTAAATGGAGAATTTGATTATGAGATTATTGGATATGTATCGCATCCAAAAATATATTTTCCTTTAAGTAATTAAGTATGGATTTTCCAATATTAGTAGAACACCCCACTTTTGGGGACCATCGTGGTAATTTTTGTGCGTCACCAATCTCTATGATGAGTGACAAACGACTTGATAAAAATTGGGTTCAGGTTAATACAAGTATAAGTGTTGACCCCTTTACACTTAGGGGTCTTCACTTTCAAAATCACCCATTTCAGCAAACCAAATATATGAAACCTATATGGGGTTCAATTTTGAATTTTGTTATCTGTGTGGACAAAAAAAGACCTGATTTCGGTAAGGTTTACTCATTCAATATTGATGTAAATCATGCAGTTCTTATTCCAAGAGGTTTTGCCAACGGAGTTCTCACTTTAGAACCAAATACAATCATTCAATATTTTGTGGATAATTCGTTCTCTAAAGAACATGACCAATCATTGAAATGGGATAGTCATCCTGAGATAAAGAATATTGTGAATCAATTTACATCTTTACCAATAATTTCCGAAAAAGATGAAAATGGATTTTTTTGGGATGATTTGATATCAGAAAAATACCATATAGAGGTTTAATAACTTTAAGGCGGATTTTGATACTTGTTTTTGAATTTCATCAATATCAAATTCTTTTCCCCTTTTTTCTAATACTCTCATCGAACCTTGAATGAGTTTATTTTTAACCTCGTCGGCACTTTGCAAAACTT
>Ga0172373_10008278_pt1 | contig 13238 bp, 21 predicted proteins | sample Lak10m_2_FD_114546 | JGI IMG/M metagenome (GOLD analysis project Ga0172373, IMG submission 114546) | Freshwater microbial communities from Kabuno Bay, South-Kivu, Congo - kab_092012_10m | ecosystem: Environmental > Aquatic > Freshwater > Lake | place: Democratic Republic of the Congo... | reverse complement strand
TTGCTGAACAAACAAGATATTTCACCGTAGCATCCATTGTTACACCAATAACCAATGGAATAGTATCATTCGCTGGAACAGTCACCCCGTAGGCAATAAATTCTTTTTGTGCTGGAGTTGTAGCAGTAGAACAAGCAAGCCTTACATATTGAGCAGATGCAGTAAGATTGCATACTACAATATTTGATACGATAGCTGATGTAGATGAAGGAACGGTATAAAGTGTGTCATATGTTCCAATTGCACCAGTACTTGCTTTTTGTCCCAGTGTTTTGTATGTTGTAGCCATAAATTTCTCCTTAAAAAATTATATCATAAGATAGTTAAGCGCCCATCATCAGAAACTGAGTAGCAAATACCTCTGAACCATCAACTGATCCAAGTTTTTGATACAATGTTCCATCATTTGTAAATTCCCATTTATCATCTGTTTCATTCCATCGTACTGATACATTTGTTGATGTACCTCGTTCTACTACAAAAGAAACATTTTCTGTTGGAGTAGCAGTAACATCAACATTCATTGTTAAAATATTGCTATTAAAATTAAGTGCCCCTCCAACTGATAAATCTCCAGCAACTACTAAATCATCTCCAATATTTACATCTCCATTGAATGTGACTAATCCAGCAGAACCTGATAAATAATTGTCAACAACATCAATAATTGTTGCAGATGCTGAATTTGCTAAATCTTGTAATGCTGTAGGATTAACATAAAAATATTCATCTACTACATCAACAAGTCGTAATGTTTGTGACCATTGATCTCCACCAGGAGTATTGACATATGAATAAAATGTTCCATAATTACCCCCTGCATCTGTTCTGATAAATATATCTCTATAGCTTGGTGTTTGACCAAATTGTGTAGAAAATGTTGATGGGGTATAGGTATTTGGATCTGCCCCGCCAGCAAAGATTTGACTTCCATCATCACCTTTAGGACCAATATTTAATGATATATCTTCAATAGTTGGTGGACCTAAAACAACAAGTCCTGCATCATTATCTTGTAATACCACATCAAAGGTGGTACTTACTAAAGGCATTATGATCCTCCATATGTATTAGAAATATCTCTTGTTACTGAAATGTTACCTGTGACAAGAGTGTATACATATGGTGTATAAACTGCTGAGGCTGCTGTTAAAGCACTTGCTGAAATTTGTACATCATAAATATATGAATTACCAGTGAGTGTTTTACCAAAGTCTGGTTCGATGATGCATGTTACTTTACCCTCGTTTGCATCCATATTAATTGTTCCATAGCCAACAACATTTGATGGTGTACCTCGCTGCGTAGCAACGGTAAATAGACCAGATCCTAAATAGTTTTGTAATGGAAAAATATTTCCAGCACTATCTTTTGGCCTCATTGTAAATTCATATCTATCACCTTGATAGTATGAAAAATTAAAACTTGAGGGAAAAGCCATAAAGTATCACCAAAATAATTATAACAGACTTACTACCTTGATATATCTAGTTGAGTTGATATTGTACCTGTTAATAGTGTTGCACGATCAGCACTATTTGTTTTATTTGTAATTTCCACGTCATAAATATATGATGCACCAGTTAACAATAGTCCAGATTGTGGATCAATGGTACATAAAAGACTTGAAGGAGATCCACTTACTTGAGCAGATGCAGAAAAGACAGTTGATTGATAATTACCCCGCTCAGTAGCAATAACAAATAATGAATTATATTGAGATAGATCAACTTCTTCTAATTGGCTGGTATCATCATTATAAAATTTTGGGCGTATAACAAATTGAAATGTATCTCCTACATAATAATCAAAGTTATAGGTATATGGATATGCCATGTTACATCCCGCTCAAAAGAAGTGGATCAACTCTATTTGCTAGGCTGGTATCTGATGTAACAGATGCCCAATTTGATCCAGTCCAAAAATATACAGAATATGCAGAAGGATTTACCCATACATCTCCTAATACTGGAGCATTTGGGGCAGAAGAAGAAACAGTAATATTTGATGTTCCATTAGATTCATATATACCATTTAAGGAAAACGAGGTAGCTGAATTTGATGATCGTACATATACTACATCATAAGTTTGAAGAGGAAATCTAAATGTTTCTAATGAGTTATTTCCAGGTAATATTGTGTCATATGCTAAATATGATGCAGAACCAGAATTAGCTACCCAAATTCTTACTGTTGCAGAAGTAGAAGATGTATTTGTTGCAATAACAGATGATATTGATCCACGAACAGCACTATGAAGAGTGGTATCTGTATTAGACGAAGGGGTAGCAAGAGCAAGGCGAACAATTGCCATAATATAGATTATATCAGTTTAAGTTTAGAGTTCAGCACTTATAGCAATATACCCAGCAGCATTATTATTATTAGTAAGAAAATACCATGTTCCAGCAGTGAGTCCAGATGCTACTGATACTGAAACTTCTGCGGCATTTTCACTAGGATTAGATATGTTTACCGCAGTTGCAGCAGTAGTGCTTGTTCCTGGTAACTGTAGCCCTACAGTAGAAAATTCTGCAAGTGTTGGTATTGCTCTCATCGGAGTAGGTAAATTTATTAATGCATTTGCTACTGTTGTTGATTGTGCTCTTGCTATTCCATAATTAGAATATGCTCCCCTAAAAGCTGGTCTCCAATAGTACCTTTGACACTCTCTTAAATCTTGCTGGTATGACTTAAAATAAAACGAAGTTGCACTTGTTCCAAGTTCTAATTTAATACCAGTCATCTGCCAAAAATTATTTAATGATGCTGCTAAGTTTGTTTGTCCAACAGCTCTATTACCACTATTTACTGATGCCCAAGTTGTTTGTAAAGTTCCAGAAGTATATGATGATCCAGCAGCAAGCCACATTATTACTGATAATGAATATGCATTATCATTATCTAATACTCCAGTGGTATCTGCTGGAAATGAAAGAGTTTTAAATTCCCAGGTATTTGATGAGTTAATTGTATAACTTTTTGATACAGCACGACTATTGTCATTATCATATAGTTCTGCTATATATGTTCCAGTTGCATTTGATTTTACCCAAAAAGAAAGATTTAATGATTGAGCAGAAGATGTTCCTTTAGCAATTCTTTGCAAATCCTGACCTTCTAGTTTTTGCATAAACCACGTTGCATTTGATGGGTTTGGTGCAGCATCTGCTGAAGAACATAACATTTTTACTGATTTTCTAAATCCTGACCCTGTTGGGGCATCATTTTCTACTGTTTGTGTCCAAGTACCAATAATATTAATTGCTGGAGTTCTTACTTCCCATCTATCTATGGTATAGTAACCATTACTTGTTATGCTGGAAGTAGAAGAACCACGTTGATTTATTTGCATTGCTCCGTTATATAATAAATTATCATTTATTGTTGTACCACCACTTGATAATCCAGATACAGATGCACTATTAAATATTACAGAAGCATTGGAAAAGTTTGCTGTACCCCCAAAAACGGGGGAAGTTTTAGTTGCATAAATTGTAGAAGCAGAAGATTGTGTTAAATAAGTATTTGATGCACTGGATTGAGCAAGGTATATATTAGAAGCAGATATTTGTGTTAAATAATTTGTTGAAGCACTAGCTTGACTTAAAAATGTATTATTTGCATCGGATATTGTATATGTGTCATATAAAATAACTGGTTCTCTTGCATATCCAGGCATATTAAAATTATATCATTAGGAAATTCTATAACGAATTATTACAAGACCTTGGAAACCTGAACCGCCAGCGACTGTTGCGGTGGTACTGTGTGTACCACCTGCACCGCCGCCACCGTAAAATGATGCATTACCACCAACATTAGAATTAGCTCCAGTAGCATTTCCTCCACCACCAAGTCCACCACCATTATTAAATCCTTGATAGTTACCACCCTGACCACCACCAGCATAGTATTGTGCAGTATTACTATAAAATGCTACTAATCTTCCTATTCCACCATCACCACGAACTGATCCTGACGTTGTAGTCTGTCCTGGTCCTCCAGCACCTCCACCGCCTCCTGCAACACCACCAGCATGAGTGGAACTACCACCGCTAAAACCTTGATTTGTTATTCCACTACCTGGACCAAAGTTTCCATAATTAGCATAGTATCCATTTGATCCACCACCGCACCCACCATTTTGACCAGAGTTATTATCTACTCCACTTCCCCCACAACCACCTCCAAAAGCAATTAAAGAATGAAAAACAGCATTTTTACCTTGCATATCTGCATTAGTAGATGCTCCACTATTAACAAGTCCACCAACTGGAACTGTTAATGAATATGATCCAGTATCAATACCATAATTATATGTTTCTAATACACCACCTCCACCACCTCCACCACCAAATGCAGTATTATATCCCCTACCCCCAGAACCTCCACCAGCAACTAGCAATACATCAATAAAACCACTTTTTTCAAATGTTATTGTTGCTGTACCAGTTGAAGTAAATGTATGAACTCTATATGTAGCACCTACGGCATCTCTAGGATTTGTTCCAGTAGAAGTAAATGAAGATATTGCTCCACCACTGACTGCATATGCAGCTGGACCATATGCCTGTCTTAAAAATACTGGTTGATTTGTTCTATTGATTGCCATTATGCATACTCCATTCCAAAAACATTTAATGTTACATCACTATTATCTGCGCCAAAGAGCAAATATTTTACTGTATCATCCAATGTTAACCCTAAAGTATATGTAATTGTTTCATTTGGTTGTACTATATCATTATATACTATTAAATGTTGTTTAGATGGGCTAGTATCATTAGATACCGCTATTTGATATTGTGCATTTGTTATTCCATGGTTGCATACAATAATTGTGCTAGCCACCATTGATGTAGCACTAGCACAAGTATATGCAATTTTCCACGGTACATCAGTAATAGTTGTTGCAGATGCAGATGTTGTTGTAAGATTTACTGCTGGAGCATAATAAATAAAAGATGTTGGTGTAGGATCTGATACTACTGTATATGTGCCATTAAAAGCTCTATCTAAATAGCTAATTGTTCCAGTTGCTGAAGCACTAGTAACATTTGCAGCATTTTTGGTATATTGAACAACATTTGCAGATGCTGATGTAACAACATATGTTCCATTGAAAGTAGCATCAACATTTGCTACAGTAATTGATTGTCCTGCTGTAATTCTATGATTACCAGAAGTAAATAGTGTTGCAACACTTGCACTTAAAGATTTTGTTGTTACGCTTGCACTTAATGCAGTTTCAGCAACGGTAACTGGCTGTCCTACTACAATATAGTGTGCAGATGCAGTATTAATAGTAACAAAATTAGCTGATGCAGATTTAGTTGATGGAGTATAGGTAATAGCTTCACTAACTACCTGTCCTAATACCTTATATGTTGGTTGTTTTTGTGCCATAATTATGCTCCTACCAGCAAGAAGTCAGTTGGTAGTCCTCCACCACTACCAACAGCATTCCAACTTGATCCATCATAATATTCTACTATATTTTCATCAAGGAGATATGTTACTGTACCCTCGGCTGGTGTGGGTAGAGCAGCAGAACGGGCAGCAATAGATGCATAAATCTTAATACCATTCTCATTGATTTGTACCCATATAGATCCATTATAAAATTCTAAAATATCTCCAGTTGTTCTATATACAGTTAATCCTACATATGGAGATCCAATTGCTGCATCTCTAGCAGCAGTATCTGTATATGTTGGCACTCGTGATGCCTGAGTTGACGGGGGAACTAATAATCCTGGCATTATGTCACCCTATTTACATAACCATGCATAGTAATAGTACTAGCAGATGATGTAAACCCTCGTATTTCTAATGAATTATTAATATAAAGACCAGGAACAACAAGAACTAATCCAGATTCCCCTGGAATATTAATTTCAATTAAATCTGCTGTTGCTGTACCACCATATTCAATATCTAAAGACACTGTAGATGAGGCGGTATTCATAGCATATAACCATACTTCATCAAATGAAGCAGATCCTGAAACAGCGGTATGAAGTAAAGTCCCTGGACTTGTTACAGATGTTATTAATACACCTTTTCCATTTGTTGAACCAGTTAAAGGTAACTTGGAAAACGTTGGCATAATTAGATTATATCATTATGAATAAAGATATCTGATAATGACTATTCCTGATCCGCCATTTCCACCTTTTCCAGTCGCTGGACTACCTGCGCCACTACCTTGAGATCCAGCACCGCCGCCGCCACCTCCAGTATTTACTTGACCATCTTCACCATTATGAATACCAGTTACATTGTCTCCGCCTCTTCCCCCGCCACCAAGACCTCCAGAAGATCTAGGAGATGCATTGGGTGATGGCACAACTTGATTATACCCTTCCCCACCACCACCACCGCCACTATAATATGTTGGCGTACCACTAATAGATGTTTGATTTCCTATTCCACCTGCACCAGCAGCAGTATTTATTGTTTGTGAACCAGAACTTCCTTGTGCTCCAGCACCTCCACCTCCTCCAGCATTTTGACTTGCACCCTGAGAAGCAGTACCACCATCATTTCCCTGACCTAACGTTCCACTACCTCTTCCTGCTCCAAAAGACTCACCTCCACCAGATCCACCATTTGATCCAGATACTCCACTATATCTACCACCCTTACCACCACCTATTGCGGATAAATTGTTAAATGAACTATTTTGACCATTTTGAGATTCAATAATTGCTGAAGTATCACCAGAATCTGATGTTCCACCCAATCCTCCAGAACCAATAGATATAATATATGAAGATTGTTGTAGTGCTGTAACTCCAGATAAGTATCCCCCAGCACCTCCTCCACCTCCGCCAGGAGATTGTCTTGAACCACCACCGCCACCACCACCACCAATAATAATATATTCAAATAAATTATTTGAATTATTTGGAATAAAATTAATAGCAAAAATTGAAGATCCAGAATTAATAAAAGTATGTATTTTATAACCACCAAATAATGTTATATTTCCACCATTTGCATCAATAAATGTTTGTAAATTACCAGCAGGATCATTGATTCTCTTGCTAACAAAAAATCTTTGTATACTCATTATGCAAACATCCTTTGTGCAATAACTAGTTGACTATCGTCTACCGCTGCTCCCAGGGCAACCCAGGTACTTCCATTATAAACTTTTAATTGCATAGATGTACTATCTACCCATAAATCACTTATTGATGGAGAAGATGGAGCATTTGCTTGTAATGGAATAGTTTTTTCTTTACCATCCAATTGAGATTGAATTGGACTAGTTACCCCGTCTAGATATGATAATTCTGTAGATGAAACATTGCCAATAGAAATATTACCAGTAAAAGCATAGTTTGCAGTTGTATCTATACCCGCTGCTGCGGTAGATACCCAAGTAGTTCCATCATAAATATAAATAGGTTTTGCACCATTTGCAACACTAGCACTTGAATTTACCCAAATCATTCCTTGTATGGGGTAGCTAGGAGATGATGATTTATATGAACTTACCCCCAAAGCTAGTCTAATATCTTGTTGAATAAGACCAAAAAGAGAAAATGAAATGCTTGAAGATGTTGCACTAATTTTTACAATATCCCCCTGATTTATTGCAAACCTAAATGTTTCAAATGAGTTTGCTGCATCTACGGGTAAATCGTAAACAACATAAGCATATTGAGATTGTTGAGTGCTACCAACTGGCTCTGTCCATACCCGAATTGTTGCAGCACTAGCACTTTTATTTGCAGCAATAACGGAAACTAAATATTGATCATCAGAAACAAACAATGTTGATGCACTATTTGCTATAGGGTTAACAATTCCTAGTCTTTGTAATCCCATTTTTTAATTATACTCCCAACCACCAGGAATTCGATAAAGCTACTTCTGTAGAAACATAATAATTATCTCCACCACCACCACCGCCAGCAAAATCACTCCATATTGTACCGTTATGAAATCGTAATACACCACTTGTTGTGTTGAAATAAATTTCACCAGACGTACCTGTTGCTGGATCAGCAGCTAAATTTACTATTCTTTGCGTAGTTAAAAGTCTGGTTGCCATATTTTTATTATACCTTTCTGTAGTGAGGGGGATTATTAGTCCCCCTCACACTCAGATTATCCTACCACTACTGCTCTGTATGCATTTGTTCCAGGAGCAACAGCAAATGTAAGTTGAACAGAATTTACTGTTGGACGTAGCACATCACATTCAACTGTGTCATATGTTGCTGAATCATATACCTGAACCTGTACATCACGAGTATTCAGATTATGAGTAAGAGTAAATGTAGTACTTGCTGAGTTACCAACACTTACAGAATACTTTCTGGCAATTGAATGATAATTTGTACCATCATTAGTGACAGTCCATTCATCTGATGCCTCATTCCAAAGTACTAGAACGTTTGGATCATCTCCACGCTCTACCTCAATACCAGCATTTTGGCTGGCTGCTCCAGTAGCATTAGAATTAAGAATGATAGTGTTGTCTGCTAGTTCAATAACTTCAGCATTAATATATGTTGCAGAACCACTAACAGTAAGATTACCGCCAATAATCAGGTTGTTGGTAATTGTTACGTCATTTGGTAATCCAATTGTTACTGCCGCACCTTCTGAACCACTACCACTTACTTCAATCTCATTTGCAGTACCAGTAATTGTGCCAACATAGTTACCAGTGGTATCTGTACCAAGTGCTACAGAATTTGGCTCAATAGTTGCATTAATAGTAATATCAGTTGTTCCATTAAAGCTAGCAGAACCACTCACATCACCAGCAAGTGAAATTGCTCTAGCATTCTGTAGAGCAGTTGCAGTTGCTGCATTTCCACTAGTATCAGCATTAATTGTTGATGGGAGACTAATTGTAATATTTCCAGCAGAAGCTGATACATCAACTTCACTGGCTGTTCCAACTAAACTAAGAACACCAGTATTTGCAATTACAAGTGAAGCAGAACCATCATTATAAGTTACACTAATTCCAGTTCCTGCATCAATAAGGTCAGCAACGATATCTTCAATCTCTTCGTTGCTATTGCCAACAGTTACCCAAGCAGTTCCATCATAGACTTTGATCTTATCTACAGCGGTATTGTAGTAAATCTGTCCCTGTACTGGACTAGCTGGGTCTGTGGCAAGATTTTGAATAGCTGCATTTTGAAGCTCAAGCTTATTCAAATCAATTGGTGTAAGAAATTTTCTTGCCATTATTTATCCCTGCCTTTCATGATAGATATGCCTTTCCAGAAAACGGACTTGAAAAGGATAGAACTACTGTGTTGTTGTCTGGATAGTCGTATGACCCCTCAACGACTGTGCCCCCTGAATCAACGACAGTAACATTTGGAATAAAAATCAAATTGTGATTAATAGTCCAAACATTTGAGGCTATTGCTTGTGTATGAACATAGCCAAGATTTTCAGGTTGAATTGTTCCCGTTGCTCCTTGTGGACCAGTAATACCAAGCTCAAGAGTAACAATTTGTTCGACTACATCAACACTAACATTAGTGTTATCAACAACTACTTGAACTGGATTTTCAATAACTTCAACTGTGACTTTTCCACCTGACACTACCTCGTCACCTCTGGGGTAACAATAAATTTACCCTCAACAAGTCGATATACATTTGATCCAGTAACTAATTCTAAATCATAAACATAGTCACCAGCGGGTACATTCATTGTAGTTGATGGATCAATAAGAATAGTAATAGTTCCTGCACTTGCTCCAAGAGTAAGTCCAGCACCATTACTTAAATTAATTAATGCATCATCTGAATAGTGAAATGGTCTAACCTGCATTTTTGCAGAGTATCCAGTTAAATTAACAGGTGTGCCAGCAATCTTATACGTTAGAGTACGAGTGAAAGTACTACCTTGTGGGCAAGTAAAGTTTAAGCGGCCTGGGGTCATGAAGGCACTCCTTTATTAAATTTGTAATTTAATTATATCAAAGTTTATTTCTTAGATACGAGTGCTGACAACATTGACTTGATAACTTCTGTTTCTCCCTCAATTTTACCAAGTTGTTCTTTAAGTTCTACTTGTCCCTCTTGAAGATTGGTAACTTTATCTGAAAGACTCTTGCCATTATTAGGCCATAGCTGGTATTCTACTCGTTCTAAACGTTCTGCTACTGTTCTGCCATCATGATCTTTACCAATAAGATCGTTTAGACGCTTTGCTAGTGTATAACCTACTCCAAGTGCTGTAGCAACGATAATGACAACTTGCCAAGAGTTACGAATTAATTCTAGAATATCGTTCAAAGCGGTATCCATATTTAGTTATACACTCCAAAAAGTATGTAGTAAAATTATTATAACATGTAAATAACATAAGGAGAGTCGTTGACAATCGTAGAAGAAAAAAAGCAAACGCTAACTAAATCTGATAGGTGTGATAAATGTGGATCACGGGCATGGGTTGTGGTCAAAGGACTTTCTGGAGAACTATATTTTTGTTCTCACCATTTTAATGAACACGAAAACAAGCTCATTGAATGGTCGTATGAAATAATTGACGAAAGAGAATTTTTAGTATAAAATAGACATATGAGAGGGCAGCGTACCTCCCACCACCACCTTCCCTCCGCTGCCCTCTCTTTTATATGTTAGAATAGTAGTATGTTTGGTTCAATTGTAAATAAAGCAGATTTCTCAGCAGCAGATCGTAGAAGAATGGCAGCATCTGGTGCAGCAATGCCAGACGGTAGCTTTCCAATTCGTAATCGTGCTGATCTTATGAATGCAATTCAGTCAGTTGGAAGAGCAGATAATTATGATGCTGCTAAAAAGCATATTATTTCTCGTGCCCGTGCTCTTAATGCAACAAATATGCTTCCAAAGGATTGGAATGTATCAAAGTCCTGGGGAAATCTTTTTCAGCCAAAATTCTCTAAGTAAGTGATTACTTATGGATATTTATGTGTGCATTACTCATCGTAAAGAGTATCCATGCGGTATACCAAACGAATATCATTTAATTTCAAACTGGCCCTCTGATGTTAAGAAAATTCTTGACATTAATGATGAGCCACGATATTATTACTACGACTAATTCCTACTACAGTAAGGTTTATTATGCAAACGTTCGTCCCGTGGCCTGACGTATATGAATCTGCACGATCACTAGATAATAAGCGACTTAATAAACAACTTCTAGAAGGTCGTCAAATATATAATATTCTTTCTTCTGGAGCAACAACTGGTGGTTGGGTTAATCATCCAGCAGTCAATATGTGGCGTAATTATGACAATGCTTTATTTTTTTATCTTAATGCTATCAAGATTGAATGTACATACCGCGATATTAATACTGAGAAGAACTGGAATGAAATTGTTCGTATGCATAACATGAACTATTTCCGTGGTACATCATATGATATGCCTCCGTGGTGGGGTGATGAACGAGTTCATCTTTCTCATAGACAAAATCTTTTTACCAAAGATCCTGAATACTACGCATTCTTTGTTGATGATAACCGTTTATCCGCAGTGTCATGTTGTGACAAGTGTAGTTATTTTTGGCCAGTATCTGGACACGCAAAAGAATACAGTGTAAATAAAAATTGGCAATATATAAATTAATATTAATAATGTATAATGATGAGTTGTTGGAGCCCTTTGTCTATGTTAAATAATTGCTGTTGTGGTGTAATGGTAACACAAGTGCTTTCCACGCATTTAATGCCAGTTCGATTCTGGTCAGCAGCTCGCTTGGGAAGCTACTATGCCATATTATGAATACATCTGTAATAAATGCGGGTATTTTGAATTAGAAAGATCTATGTCAGATAATTCTAAACCATCGTGTCCTAGATGCAATACCTTTGACATTAAAAGAATCTTTGGTAAGATAGGTGTTGCATTTAAAGGAAGTGGATTTTATTCTACTGATAAAAAGAAAGGTAAGTAATGTCAACATTTTTTATTGGATTTGCGGTATCACTAGGTGTAGTAAATACTATAGCTATTCTTACTTTAACAAGTTATGTTCAGGATATTTATAAAAGAATTAATTAAATAATATTTTTTCTTATGTAATACATTGGTCTACCGTTTCCAATATTACGGGCACGGTATGTTGATGTAAGAGCATGACAATTAGGACAAATTACTTCTAAATTATTGTATGAATGATTTAAACCATTACCATCAATATGGTTAATTTCTAATATTGTATGTCCATCGTCAGGGTGCGGGGTATTAAAACCGCACCTCTGACATACATAATTTGCCTGTTCTAATAAATACTTTCTTATTATTTGTGATAAACCATAATCTGTTCCACCCCTCCATAAACCACTTAACCAATCTTTTACTTTATTATCATTTTTTAATTTTGCAGAAATTTTTACAGAACATGATTTACAATAACCAGATTTTTGTTTTATAATTGTATTACATTGTAAACAATTACCCCCTGTCAGCGGATCTGGGCATGAGCCTTCTAAGCTCGTTGAGAAAGTTCGACTCTTTCTAGGGGGACGATTATTAAAAATATTCATACAAGAAATACACCAAGTTTTTCTTGTATGAACTGGCTCATTACAATTTCTACATCTACCTTCTGGTTTTCTTCTATTATAAATACCCAGCGTGTTATTATATGTTGCAGCACAAGATCTAGAACAAAACTTAGGATTATTTGTTTCGGACTTGCATGTTAAACAATTCATGATATAATTGTAGCATATTCGATTTATTAAATAAATTTGCCTCTATAGCATAAAAGTAATGCACCGCTCTTGTAAAGCGGTGAAGAGGGAGCGTTACCTTCTAGAGGCTCGTGTTAATTACAGAACGTTCTCAAACTCAGAGAACAAAGTTACGTGAATTCCTTGGTAAGGTCAAGGAAGAGAATGGATGTATGGATTGTCGTAAAGAATATCCATACTATGTTCTTGACTTTGATCATGTACGAGGAGAAAAGACACATAGTATTTCTTATATGTGTCGATGGTATACATTAGAAGAAATCTCTGAAGAAATGCAAAAGTGTGAGATTGTTTGTTCTAATTGCCACAGAAAAAGAACACGACAAAGAATGGAAAGTAATAATGTTTCTGTATAAAAAAGATATAGCACCGTGCTTTGATGATATCTTGCTTGTACCTCAAAAAAGCAATATTCAGTCTAGACACGATGTAGATTTAACAATGGAGTTTGGTGGGATATCTTTATCTCTACCCGTTATTGCTGCACCAATGGATACTGTAT
>Ga0172373_10008274_pt1 | contig 13244 bp, 7 predicted proteins | sample Lak10m_2_FD_114546 | JGI IMG/M metagenome (GOLD analysis project Ga0172373, IMG submission 114546) | Freshwater microbial communities from Kabuno Bay, South-Kivu, Congo - kab_092012_10m | ecosystem: Environmental > Aquatic > Freshwater > Lake | place: Democratic Republic of the Congo: South-Kivu... | reverse complement strand
GAGAGTCAATACCCCCAGGGCGAGTAGGAAATGTTTCATAATACAAGGGAAAATGGGATGAAAAATGAATGATCACATGAAAAAAGTTTTCAATGCGAGAAAAGAAGACGCAAAGAAAAAAAGAATTTTCAAAAAAACAAATGATTGCAAATATTCTGCCAAATAATTTAACTAAACCGCTTTCTCCTGAAAAACTGCCGCTCCCTCCTGAAATCAGCCGTTCACCCATGCTGCTAACTGTCCGATATCCCAGGCTTCTGCGAGATCGTAACCCGATGCACGTGTTCTTTGCAGTGCACTCAGATAGGCTCCGGTGTCCAGTGCCATACCCAGATCATTGGCCAGCGAACGTATATATACCCCCTTTCCGCAAACCACTTCGAAGTCTGCCTGAAGCCCGTCCCTATAATCCGGGTGCATATAAATGGAGGCGCCCTTTTTGCTGATAATACTGATTTCCCGTTCAAAGTCTTCTCTGGCCACGGGCCTGAGACTCCCCAGGCTGAAGGATTTTATCAATACAGGCCGCTCGGGCATGTCCACCTCCGCACCGGTCCGGGCGTCCTTGTACACTCTCCTGCCGTCAATTTTTATGGCTGAAAACACAGGAGGGGCCTGCATGATCTCTCCGGTAAACTGGTCCAGCGAACGTTGTAACAACTCGTCATTCAGGTGTTCTGTCGGAAAAGCACCGCTCACAGGCTTTTCCAGATCAAATGAGGCAGTTGTAGCTCCGAAGGTGAAAGTGCCTGTATAGGCTTTCTCCATGCCCTGCATTCGCTCTATCTGTTTGGTAAAGTCCCCCACGCACAGTACAAGCAAGCCTGTAGCCAGCGGATCCAGTGTTCCCGCATGCCCGACTTTCAGCTTCATATACTTGATGCCCAGTCTGTTGGCCAGTAAATAGCGCACTTTGTTAACCACGTCAAACGACGTCCAGCCCAGTGGCTTGTCAATGAGAACGACAGCTCCCCGGGGAAACGGTTCAGGAAATGGCAGGGCGGGAGTCAGAAGCATTTTTGAAGGGTATGGGGTTAAGAGCTTGTTCAGGAATCTCTGCCGTTGGCAAAAACAGGCTGATTTTTTGTCAGTTTTTGCGTTTTTGAAGACGCATAGCCGGTGCTACGCAAGAGCTTGTTCAGGAATCTCTGCCGTTGGCAAAAACAGGCTGATTTTTTGTCAGTTTTTTCGTTTTTGAAGACGCATAGCCGGTGCTACGCAACTGAAAAAAGGTGAAAAATGGCGAAAAATGAGACGTTTTTGACTCGGTGAGAGAATCCTGAACAAGCTCTAACCGAAAAAAGGTGAAAAATGGCGAAAAATAAGCCGTTTTTGACTCGGCGAGAGAATCCTGAACAAGCTCTTATCCCTTCAGGTCACACGGGCGCACATGCGGGAAAGTATGCTGCAAATACATCCGATACCCTTTACCCGATACCCTTCACCCTCTCTCAGGCGTATTCTTCCATCGGCGGACAAGTACAAACCAGATTTCTGTCGCCGAAGGCCTGGTCAATGCGGCCTACTGTTGCCCAGAATTTCCAGCCCTGGCGCAGATAGGGCAGCGGGAAGGCTGCTTTCTCGCGCGTGTACGGGTGCGACCAGTTGTCGGCAGTAGTTTCTGCCACGGTATGAGGGGCGTTGTGCAGTACGTTGTCGTCGTGTGAGTAGTCTCCGCTGGCAATTTCGTCCAGCTCTTTCCTGATCGAAAGCAGGGCGTTGCAGAAGCGGTCAAGTTCAGCCTTGCTTTCGCTCTCTGTTGGCTCTATCATGATGGTGCCAGCCACCGGGAAGGAGAGGGTAGGAGCGTGGAAACCATAGTCCATCAGCCTCTTTGCAATGTCTTCTGCCCCTGCGAGCGATTTGAAAGGACGCATGTCCACAATCATTTCGTGGGCACAACGGCCGTTCTCACCGATGTAAAGTATCTGGTAGGCGCCTTCCAGACGAGCTTTCATGTAGTTGGCGTTCAGAATGGCGTACTTCGTGGCATTTGTTACACCCTCCGCACCCAGCATTTTGATGTATGCGTAGGAAATCAGCAGGATGCTGGCACTGCCCCATGGGGCCGCACTCACAGCGGTTGTACCCTGTTCACCGCCCATTTGGGCAAATACGTGGCCGGGGAGGTAGGGCGCCAGACTGTTGTTGCAGCAAATAGGGCCCATGCCCGGACCGCCACCGCCGTGCGGAATCGCAAATGTTTTGTGCAGATTCAGGTGACAAACATCAGCGCCAATGGCTGCCGGACTGATCAGGCCTACCTGGGCATTCATGTTGGCGCCATCCATGTAAACTTTGCCGCCATGCTGGTGGATAATATCGCAAATTTCCTTGATGGAGGTCTCGAATACTCCGTGGGTACTCGGATAGGTGACCATCAGGCACGACAAACGGTCGGAAAATTGCTCCGCTTTCGCTTTGAGGTCGGCAACATCAATATTGCCGCGCTCGTCGCACGCTACAACCACTACTTCCATGCCGGCCATCACCGCTGATGCCGGATTGGTACCGTGTGCAGATGAAGGAATAAGAGAAATATTCCTGTGAGCACCACCGGTCGCCTGATGATAGGCACGAATAACCATCAGGCCGGCATATTCGCCCTGAGCACCCGAGTTGGGCTGGAGCGAACACGCATCGAAACCGGTCACATCACAGAGATATTTTTCCAGTTCCGATATAATCTGAGCGTATCCCTGCGCGTATTCGGCAGGCATGAACGGGTGCATGTTCGCCCATTCATCCCAGCTTACAGGCATCATCTCGGTGGCAGCATTCAGCTTCATGGTGCACGACCCCAGTGTAATCATGGAGTGCATCAGCGACAAATCCTTGTTCTCCAGACGCTTGATGTAGCGCATCATGTCGCTCTCCGTATGATAGATATTGAATACCTGATGTGTCAGGTACGTGCTCTCCCTGGTGAGTACGGCCGGTATTCTGCTCTCGGGTTTGCCGGAAACGGCCTGAACTCCAAAAATACCTCCAATAGCTGCAAGATCGCGCGCCGTGACAGTTTCGTCGAAGGATATCTGTACACCCGTATTGTCGTAAAAGAAATTGTAACCTGCCGCCTCTGCCCCGGAGCGTATTTCAGCTGTTTTCTGACCGTCCGCTTCTACACGCACGGTGTCAAAAAACTGTGAATGTGCTACTTTATATCCTCCTGCTGCCAGCATTCCGGCCATCGCAGACGCGTGCCCGTGTATGTGCGCGGCAATACCGCGGATACCGTCGGGACCGTGGTAAACCGCAAACATGGCAGCCATGTTGGCCAGCAGCGCCTGAGCCGTACAGATGTTGGAAGTCGCTTTCTCCCTGCGGATATGCTGCTCGCGGGTCTGCAGAGCCATGCGCAGCGCCCTGTCGCCGTGCTTGTCCACGGAAACACCGATGATACGACCCGGTATTTGCCTTTTAAAGTCTTCCGAACAGGCGAAATAGGCCGCGTGCGGACCGCCATACCCCATGGGTACACCAAAACGCTGTGTATTGCCTACCGCCACATCAGCTCCCCACTCCCCGGGAGGAGCAAGCAGTGCCAGCGACATGATATCGGCCGCCACACAGACAAAAATACCGTTGGCTTTCGCTTTCTCAACAAACGGACGATAGTCGCTGATGCAACCCTCCGAATCAGGATACTGAAGCAAAACACCAAAGGTCTTGTCGGTAAATTGGGCTGTTTTCCAGTCGCCAACTACCAGTTTGATTCCGTGCGGAACAGCCCGCGTTCTCAGAATATCAATCGTTTGAGGATAAACCTTGTCTGATACAAAGAACTCATTGGCCTCCTCACCTGCTTTGGCCCGCTTGTTCTTCTCCTGATAAAACATATTCATGGCTTCCGATGCAGCAGTTCCTTCATCCAGCAGACTGGCGTTGGAGATGGGCAAACCGGTCAGGTCGGTTACCATGGTCTGGTAATTAAGCAGGCTCTCCAGACGCCCCTGGGCTATCTCTGCCTGATAGGGGGTGTACTGTGTGTACCAGCCCGGATTGTGGAAAACATTTCGTGCAATTACTGATGGTGTTATGGTGCCATGGTAGCCCATGCCAATGAAATTGCGCATCACACGGTTTTTCGAGGCAATTTCTCTCAGGTGTCCCAGATACTCGAATTCGCCGAGTGCTCCGTCGAAACCGGTGAAACTCATCGGCTTTTTTAGCCGTATGGAATCCGGCACTGTCTGTTCAATCAATTCATCCAGGCTGCTTACGCCCAGATAATTGAGCATTTCCTTGGTTTCACCCGGACTGGGTCCGATATGCCTGCGTTCAAAGCGATCAGGGTGCATATATTTGTGTGTTTAACTGAATGAAAGTTGTGGTGGATGCTGAATATCAGCACGAATTTTGCTGCGAAGGTAACGAAAGTTGGTACTTCAGTTTTCATAATACCGACAAGAGGTTAATTTTTTTGCACTTTTGCACTATGCGAACCTATCCATCCAAGTTGTTGCTCTTCGGTGAACATGTCCTGCTGCTGGGAGCCTCCGCACTGGCAATCCCCCTGCACAGGTTTTCTGCTTCCTGGCAACCGGAGGGCAAGCCCCTTCCTGCCAACATCCTGGCGAAACTGCGCATTTTCGCCAACAGTACTTATCTTTCCAATGTCAGCCATCTCGATGCCGCCCTTTTTGCCTCGGAACTGGAAAACGGGTTGTCGCTGCAGTCGGATATTCCTGTGGGATACGGTCTGGGCTCCTCCGGTGCGCTCTGTGCCGCTGTTTACGACCGGTACTGCAGTGAAAAAACAGATGATCTCTCCGCGCTCAAATCGGTTTTCTCGAATATGGAGAGCTTTTTTCACGGCTCCAGTTCGGGTATTGACCCGCTCACCAGCTATCTCAACCAGCCCCTGCTGATTCGCAACAAATCCGACGTGTTTGTCGCCGGTCAGTCTGCCTGGAGCGATAAACCATATATGTTTCTACTCGATACCGGTCTGCCCCGGCAAACAGGACTACTGGTCAACTGGTTTCTGGAACAAAGCCGCCCCGGCGGTTTGCTGGAATCTGTACTCGAAAATTATATACAGGCGCACGAGCAGACTGTCCGGGCATGGCTCTCCGCAGAATATCAGTTGTTTTTCGAGAATTTGAATGCTGTTTCCCGACTTCAACTGGAGTATTTCACCCCGATGGTTCCCGCCAATATGCGGGAGCTTTGGGAGGCCGGCCTCGATTCCGGAAAATATACCCTCAAAATATGCGGCGCCGGCGGAGGTGGTTTCATGCTGGGTTTCTGCAAACATCCGGACGATATCGCCGGCCTGAACGATCGCTTTCCCCTGATCACCAATCTTTGAACTGTTTATGTCCGTGAAAATTCCCCGTCCGGTTTTCTGGATTCTCGGTTTTTTGCTTTTCCTGACCGTATTCCGCGATCTGCTGGCCAACGGACGACCACTCTCCTGCCGTATTGACGGAGTTACCTACTTCCCCGGTATCAGAGCTGTTTTCATCAATCCGGACAAGCCCTTTGGCGATAAATCGCTCAGGGATATCCAGCTCTTGCCTGATCAGTTTGAGGCCTGGAAGGATCCTGCCAATTTTGACGAGCCGCCGGTTTATGCACCCATACCGTTTTCTCCGGGTGAATTTTCTTCAAGAAATCAGCTCCGTTTTGGGTATCCCGGATTATCTCATCCGGGACTGCCCCCGCATAGATTTAATCACTGGCTCGGAACGGATGCAGAGGGGCGCGATATCGCGGCAACTATCGTCAGCGGAGCAAGAATTGCCCTGCTCACCGGCTCTCTGGCGATGGCGGCGGCACTGCTGATAGGACTGCTTCTCGGAACGCTCGCCGGCTTTTTCGGCGATGACACGCTTCAGGTGAAACGCGGCGTCTGGATACTCTTTTTGTGCGGATTACCATTCGCGTGGTTCTATGCCGTAACGGTTCGTCAGTGGGAAAACACCGGCTCCCCGGGTGGTATTTTCCTGAGTCTTGCGATATTTTCAGGCGTCATGCTGCTATTTTTCGCAACAGGCAGATGGTTGTCGCGGTTAAAATGGTTTTCCGTGGAGTCATCCCTGCCCGTGGATATGCTGGTGATGCGTACTGCCGAGGTATTTTCATCTATTCCACGGCTGATTGTTCTGGTGGTGCTTGCCGTAGCACTTCGCGGCATGTCCGACGGATCGGTCTGGCTCATGACTACCCTGATTGGCGTATTCAGCTGGACCGGAGTGGCTAAATTTGTACGTGCAGAACTGCTGCGCGCGCGCGCGCTCGACTACGTAACGGCAGCGCGCGGACTGGGGCTGTCGCCCCGGAGAGTACTGATCAGGCATGCCCTGCCCAATGCCATGCGACCTGTATATATCGCCTTTGCTTTTGGAGCAGCCAGTGCCGTATTGCTGGAGGCGTATTTGTCGTATCTCGGATTCGGAGGGGCCGCATTCAGAGGGATTTCCTGGGGCAGTCTGTTCATCAACGAAAACAGCGCCGCCAACCCGCTGGATACCTGGTGGGTCACCCTCTTTCCGGGACTGATGATATTCCTCACGGTTTCGGCCCTGAATGCGCTCGGAGAGGCACTGGGATAAAATCACTCACCTGCAGCCGGAATTACCGGCAGTACAGGATAAAAAACAATCTCGGTACGGCGGTTGGCAGAACGACCCTCTGGCGTCTCGTTGGATGCTGCCGGATAAAACTCGCCCCGCCCAATGGCAGTAAGCTGATTGGCGGTCACATTCAGCTCCCGGGTAAGCACGCGTACGATACCGGACGCCCGCGCAATACTCCAGTCCCACGTGTCTTTGAATGTTTTTTCTTTGGGAGGAAGTACGTTATCGGTATGTGAGATGATACTGGCGTCAATACCCGGGAAGGCAGCCAGATACTCCGAAACAATAGTCAGAACAGCACGTCCCCCTTCGCTCACTGTCACACCACCCTGATCGAAAATGAGTTTGTCGGGCAATACAATTGTGACAGATGTAGCGTTGTGCGAAATTTTTAAAGCATCCTTGTAAGGCTGGAAGGCTCTTTCAAGCGTTACGGCATGATCTCTGAGAATAGCTTCCTGCTTGGTTTGTACCTGTCTAATCTTCTCTATTTCGCTGTTTTTCTGTTCAAGTATTTCATTGATCTCAGCCAGTTGCCTGGAAAGGAGCGTATTTTCTGCCGACAGTTTGGTGGACGAAGCGCCCATTGACTGTGTACGGGCAATCAGCTCTGTCTGTAACTGCCTGATCTGTTCTTCCTGACTTCCAACTGTCTTATTCAGATCGCCGATTTTTCTGATCAGATCACTGGCCTCTTTTTTCCGGAAGGTCAGCTCCTCATTCAAAACCTTTTCTCTTGACTCGGCACCCGAGCGCGCTGCTACTTCAGTCCTGTATAGTTTTTGTCGGACACAGCCGCCCGACAGCAGGACGGTCATCATCATAACAGTAGATATCTTTCTCATGTTTTTTTCTGCAAAAGTAAGAGCTTGTTCAGGATTCTCTGCCGTTTTTGACTCGGTGAGAGAATCCTGAACAAGCACTGATGTAAATGCATCGTTTTCAGGCGGTCAACATGTCATTCAGACTGCCGGTCGCCACAGCCGCCACCCGGCCTTTTTCATCAGTACCCGCGCGGGCACATTCCACTCCGGGGTCGTGTTCAAAAAAGAGCAGATGCCCGGGTTTCACAGCATCCTGCAGCAGCCTGTTTTTTTCACGGAGCGACATCAGTGGCCGCACATCGTAAGCCATTACATAGGGCAGATTGATATGCCAGCGGGTGGGTATGGTATCTGCACTATATATTATGGTGTGGTCTCCGCTTTTTATGTACGGAACCATCATGGCCTCGGTATGACCGTATGTAAACCGGATGCTGATTCCGGGAATAAAATCCACGCCCTGTTTTACCGGAATGAAGGCCATTCTCCCTCCGGTATATAGTGGCTCAAAATTTTCCCTGAGAAATGAGGCGCTCTCCCGCGCATTCGGATTCATGGCCCATTGGAAATGCCGCTCGTTCGTCCAGTACACGGCATTTGGGAACGATGGTTCCGGGAAACCATCAGATTCGTTTTTCCAGATGGCTCCACCACAATGGTCAAAATGCAGGTGGGTGAGCAGTACATCCGTAACCGCCTCGCGGCTGACGCCCAGCGCCTGCAGCGATCCGAAGAGCGTATCCTCGCCGTAAGGCTCAAAGTGAGCGCGGAACTTGTCGTCCTGTTTGTTCCCTATTCCGGTATCAATCAGTACGGTTCTCTTGCCATCGCGCACGAGCAGCGCGCGCATGGCCAGCGGTATCATATTATTGGTGTCGGGCGGACACAGCTTCGACCACATGCGGCGCGGCACCACGCCGAACATGGCGCCACCATCGAGCTTGAAAAAACCTGTCAGAATACTGTTTACAATCATACAGGTCAAATGTAATGCGATTAACGGAATTGAATGTGTTCCTGTTGCGTACTTTTGCAGCGCCCGGGCATAATCTGTCACAAAACCCCGGAAGCCACTGCCGTTCACATGCACACCTATATAGATACACACGCACACCTGTACTCCTCCAAATTCAGTACCGACAGACACAATATGATAGCAAGGGCCATCAGTGCCGGTGTGGTCAAAATGTATCTGCCCAATATTGATGCAGAGTCGGTACAGTCCATGCTGGAGCTGGAAGCTTCCTTCCCCGACAGCTGTATCGCCATGATGGGACTGCACCCGTGCTCGGTTCAGCCCGATACTTTTGAGAAGGAACTGGCGCTGGTGGAAAAGTATCTCGGAGAAAGAACCTGGGCAGGTATCGGAGAAACAGGTATTGATTTGTACTGGGACAAGTCCACCCTCGATATACAGAAGCTGGCATTCAGCCGGCAGATAGCATGGGCGAAAGATCTCGGACGCCCAATCATTATACATTCCCGCGAGAGCAACCGCGAGTGCCTCGACCTGGTGAGGAGCGGTCAGGACGGACGGCTTCGCGGCATATTCCATTGTTTCTCCGGAACCCTTGAGGAAGCCCGGGAAATGATTGATCTTGGTTTCATGCTCGGAATCGGCGGCACACTGACGTATCCCAAGTCCGAACTGCCGGCAGTACTGCGGGAAATTCCGCTGGAGCACATTGTACTCGAAACAGATGCGCCTTACCTTCCTCCTGTACCGCACAGAGGAAAGAGGAATGAAAGCGCCTATATTCCTGTAATAGCCTCCATGCTCTCGGAGGTCAAGGTGCTGCCGCTCTCCCTGATTGCTAAAACAACCACCGCCAATGCGGAAAGGATGTTCGGTACGCTGTGAAATACGGCTTAGAGCTTGTTCAGGATTCTCTGCCGATGGCAAAAACAGGTTCATTTTTTGTCAGTTTTTGCGTTTTTGAAGGCGCATAGCCGGTGCTATGTAACTGAAAAAAGGTGAAAAATGGCGAAAAATGAGCCGTTTTTGACTCGGCGAGAGATTCCTGAACAAGCTCTTAACTTTTCATTAGCATCTTTTCGGCAACCTGAAGTTGTGTTCGGACGTATTAAGTGTTTGTCAGACAAAATCTTTCTGAAAAACTGTATCGTCATGAAATTAACACCACTACACATTTCCACCCTTTTACTGGGTTGCTGGTTCTTGCTGACCAATCACCGTAATCCCAACAATCCGCCGGTTGCCCGCACGGGAGCTCCTGGCGAAACCACCTGTGGCGCCTCCGGCTGCCATTCCGGCGGAACCTTCACCGGAACAGTTGACATCACCGGTGTGCCTGACACGATCACTGCCAACCAGTCGTACACCATTACGCTGTCGAACACCAGCAATGCTGTCAGGGCCGGTTTCCAGCTCACTTGTCTGGATGCAGCCAACGCCTACGCCGGAACACTGACCAACGGAACCGGAACGTCCATCGGAACGAGCAACTCAACCGGCCGCAAGTACATCCGGCAGTCATCGCCCAAAACACTCTCGGGCGGGAGTACCAGCTGGACGTTCACCTGGAAGGCACCGGCATCTGCAGCCGAGAACAAGTGTACTTTCTACTTCGTATCGCTCTGCGCCAACGGCAACGGCAACAACAGCGGCGACAAGGTGCTGGTAGCAAACAAGTCTGTTGTGTTGAAGGCTGTTTCAGCAGCGAACGAGCCTGCCGGCGATACCGCCAGCTGGATTGGCTTCAGGGCACTTCCGGTTCGACTCGATATCAACCTGTACGAATCGTCCGAAGGCTACATGGATATATATGACCTGCAGGGCCGTATTGTACAAAGGAGTCAGCTGGGTACAGAAAATCAGATTTCAACGGAATGGCTGACACCCGGAATATATATAGCCAGGATACAGGCCGGCGGCAAAGTATTTGCCGGGCGATTCAGCAGGTAGGATTCTAAAACTGCATCAAACACAAAAACTGATCCGCACGGGGAAACCTGATGCGGATTTTTTTTTACAAGTTTTGTTCGGACGACAATTTTGGAACGATATTTGATAGGTAACGACGTGGGTTAAAGGTTCATCACGGGAGAGATGACTTCAAATGTTAAGCGAAGAAGATTTTTTTTCAGAAAATCTTTCATTTCGTTTCTCAGAAAAGCACCCTTTTAGTACCTTTGCCGAGATGTGAAGCGAAAAAGGACCTGCAAATTGCTCATTTTTTACTAAAAAACGATGCAATTTGTTGATTCTCAATCGTTTACGCATTATGCGTTTTCATGAAAGGTTTTTACTGTTTTACTGTTTAATAATTCTCGTTTGCATGAAAGTTTCTCTACGTTCAAAGCGTCGCACCCAAAAGTTTGGGTACACTCTGCTTGCTGCTTTCGTCTTTTCTTTGTTAACCGTTAAATCTTTTGCGGGTGACCCGGATCCTTCATCTCTTCTCAATAAGGGCAAACGCTTCCTGTTGGTAGAGAATAAAGGTCAGGTTGTTGACCAGTCCGGCCGCAGTCGTTCTGATGTAAAGTTCATTGGCAAGGCCGATGGCGTAAAAGCTGTCATCCTCTCCAACGGAATCAGCTATCAGTTCGAGAAGCATCCTGAAATTAAAAAGAAGTCCAACCCGAAAAGCATCAGCGGCAGGGAAGAGATTTCTGCCGATGGAGATATTGAGACTTATCGTCTTGATGTCCGTCTGGTAGGGTCAAATCCTTCACCAACGATCAGGAGGGAGGAGAAAACTGATTACTTCGAGAACTATTACAATGTCCCGGGATACCCAGAAGGTATTCAGGGAGTTTCTGCGTTTGAGAAAGTCATCATGGAAAATGTATATCCCGGAATTGACTGGGCTATATATATACGTGATGGCAAACTGAAGTACGACTTCATCGTGAAGCCCGGTGCGGATCCTTCGAAGATTGTGCTTGAGTATCAGGGCGCTGAAAAAATGGGCCTGCAGAATGATGGAAGTATTCTTGTCACTTCTCCGATGGGCGAGGTGGAAGAGGCAAAGCCGGTATGCTTCTCTGGTAGAGAGGAGGTGGCATCCGCTTTCGTCCTGAACGGAAATCGCATTTCTTTTGCAGTAAACGCTTACGATAAATCTCAGCCACTTGTAATTGACCCGGCTCTGCTGTGGGCTACTTATTATGGTGGTACAGATTATGATTACGCTTACGCGACCACTACCGACTTCTTCGGCAATGTTTACCTGGCTGGCTTCGCAAAAAGTTCCGGTCTGGCTACTTCCGGTGCTCACCAGACTACACTGAGTGGTACACTGGGTGATGCATTCCTCGCCAAGTATGACAATGCAGGTGTGATGCAGTGGGCTACATATTATGGTGGCACCAACCTCGAGATTGGTTACTCGGTGGCTGTCACGGATGCCGGCGATGTTTACCTCGCAGGTTTCACCAACAGTACTGCAGGTATCGCTTCAACCGGTGCCTATGATGTGACCTATGGCGGTTCTGGCTTGCGTGATGCATTCCTTGCAAAGTTCAACAGCGCGGGTGTTCGTCAGTGGGGTACATATTATGGTGGTTCCGGCAATGATGAGGGTTATTCGCTCGGGTTGGCTTCAGATGGCTCTGTTTATCTTGCGGGTACAACAAGTTCGACTGCAGACATTGCTACAACGGGGACTTATAACGGAGGCACTTCAGATGCGTTCCTCGTCAAGTTCACATCCGCTGGCACGCGCACATGGGGTATCTATTATGGTGGCTCAGGTTTAGACGAATACAACGGCATGTCCATTGACCGTGTCGATAATAATAATGTGTATCTGTCCGGATGCACAAACAGTACAACAGGCATTGCGATGGGTGGCAGTCCGTTTCAGCCACTCCTCGGCGGAGCAACTGATGCCTTTTTGGCCAAGTTCGACGCGGCAGGCTCCAATATGTGGGGCACCTATTATGGCGGCACTGGCGATGACTGTGGTTTTTCCACAGCTATTGATAAAGCTGGCGCAATATATATGGTAGGTCGCACTGCGAGTAATAACGGCATCTCGACTACCAACGCGCGGGCAGGTCTGGAGGATGGTTTTGTCGTCAAGTTCGCCAATACGGGCACTCGTACCTGGGGCAGATACTTCGGTGGCCCGGCCAAAGACGAGGGTTATTTCATTGCCGTTGACGGTACAAACGGAGTATATGTTTCCGGTTATACTGAAAGTTCAACGGGCATAAACAGTTCCGGCATTACGGGCTTCACCGCCTATTCAGGCGCAGGAGATGCCATGGCTGCCAAGTTCGACAATGCAGGTACGCCTGTGTGGAGTACTTATTATGGCGGCTCAGGCTCAGACTACGGTTATGGTGTGTCGGTTGATGGCAAAGGCGATGTATATCTCGCTGGTCAGTTAGCCAGCTCCATTACCATGACTGGCGGCGCCGACATTACTTACGGTGGCGGTGGTGGTGATGGATTCCTTGCCAAAGTGGATGGAGAGTCCTGCCCAATCTTTACCGGAGCTCCGGCCAATGTTATAGTCTCTTCTGAGAGCACATGCTCTGGATGCATGCTGTCTGGCGGCGTAATCGATACGCTGACGGGTACGCCGTGTCCTTATGGCTCTTCGCTTCAGTATGCGGTGAGTACTGATGCGGGCATGACCTATGGTGCCTGGTCAACTACGGCGCCAACATATGATCAAGCAAATGCTATTACAGTAAAAACCAGGTGTAACTGTGATTTCGATAATACATTGTCGAGCACAGAATCAACGCCTGTTTCAACTGAACCCGGCGTATGCACTCCGCCAACCCCATCGGTTTCCGTTACAGAAACGTCAGGCAATACGAACAACGATGGAACTACCTGCAGTGGCGACAATGTGACGCT
>Ga0172373_10008273_pt1 | contig 13244 bp, 11 predicted proteins | sample Lak10m_2_FD_114546 | JGI IMG/M metagenome (GOLD analysis project Ga0172373, IMG submission 114546) | Freshwater microbial communities from Kabuno Bay, South-Kivu, Congo - kab_092012_10m | ecosystem: Environmental > Aquatic > Freshwater > Lake | place: Democratic Republic of the Congo... | reverse complement strand
CTTTTTGAGTGTTTCAACAGCCAGTGCCGATCGCCCGCCGGAAAGGCAGTACACCAGAATCTCGGACTCTTGCGCGCCGGCAAAGGCTGGATGATTGCCAATCTGGAACTCGAGCAGGCCCCGTGGGATGCCGACGGCACCGGGAAGCTTTCCTGCCAAGTATTCGGCCGGTTCGCGGATGTCCAGAATCGGTGCATGGCCCAGCATGACCTTCGCTTCCTCCGGGCTTACCTCGCGGATGTGTTGTTTTGCGGCGGTAACAAGGTCCATGGCAGTTAAGGGCATCTTCGATTCTCCTCATGATTGCAATTCAAATGGGTCATCCCGCTACTGACCCGAAGCAGTGAACTCTGGGTCAGTCGGCCTCGCGAATTCTGAGGAAGGAGGCAAACCTCGGCAAGCCCTTATTGGTCAGGCCCTGAAATTTGTAGGTAACCAGGGTGCCAATTGCCGGTGGATTCATGCGCTGAGCGTCGGTAAAGCCGGTGCCCAGGCGGAATTCCTGTCCATTTGCGTCCCTCACCAGCAGCGAACCCATGCGGCCGGCATTTCGCCCTTGGCCCGGGATGTGAGCAATGACCGTGGCTTCCCGGTCGAGGTAGGGCTTGAGCTTCAGCAGATCGGCACTGCGTCCGGCATGATAGGAGGCGTCGGCACGATGCAGCATCAAACCTTCGCCCCCGGAAGCGATGACGCCATCCAGTCGCGCTTTCAATGCGGTTCGATCGGGAACGTGAAATTGATCAATGACCTGCAGCCACGGGATCCTGGCCTGATCAACCCGCTTCTTCAGGGCTGCGATGCGCTGGGTGAAGCTTCCCGGAGCATCTGGGGCTTCAAAAAGCATGTAGCGAATCCCGCGCCATTCCTCGTCTATGGGCTTCGTCTTGCGAACAATGGCAGAGAGTCGCTCGAACTGGCTGTGCCCCAGCCAGAGTTCGCCGTCCAGGGCGGTCTCGGGAAAATCGCGCGTGAACCAGTCCGGGACATGGATGGGGCGACCGCTTCGAAACCAGAGCTGCTTGCCGTCCCAATAGGCGCGAACGCCATCAAGTTTTTCGCTAACCCAATAGTCAGCGGGATTGAAGTTGTCCCGGTAGATTTCGGCGAGGGTGAGTTGGGGTGCCGGTTCCGCCGGCAGAGAGCCCGGCCAGCAAATCGCGAGCAGAATCAGCGCGATTGCAGGTCCGAAGGCGGGGCTCAGGATGGGAATGCTGTTTCGTCTGTCCATCATCGAGAAATTGCTGCGGCTATGGGTTAGGAGTTGGGTGCAAAGCAACATAAACCGATTTGCGGGAGGTGGATGATGTTCCACATTCTTCCGATAACGTGTTAACATTCTCGCAGTTTTGCGGGTCCATGTTGTTGGTTTTGTGTGGAAACACACCCCGTGCGAGATTCGCCCCTCAGGGGCGTTTTTTGGTTTTATAGGGATGTTCGAGGAGACGATGGGCCTAGTGCCCATTTTTCATTTTTGGAGTCTGCGAGGTTTGGCTTGAGAGCACGTGACGGTCTGGTGGAGTTGCTTGAACCCGTCGTGCAGGGAATGGGGTACGAACTGGTTGGCGTTGAATTCGACGGCCATCAGCGTGTACTGAGGGTGTATATCGACAAGCCCGGAGGCATCACCGTCGATGACTGCTCCGGAGTGAGCTACCAACTGAGTGGCGTGATGGATGTGGAGGATCCCATACCGGGCCGCTATCAGCTGGAAATTTCCTCGCCAGGCATGGATCGGCCATTGTTCACGCTTGCTCACTTTGAACGCTTCAAGGGCGAGATGGTGCGGCTACAGTTGTCGCGGCCACTCGACGGTCGCCGGCGCTACAAGGCCAGAATTCAGGGTGTCGAAGTACAGGAAGTTCTCCTGCTGGATGAGGGTTCGGTTCTCCGCATTCCTTACGAAATGATCGAGAAGGCGCGCTTGTCGCCCGAATTTGACAATTAATTGAGTTAGGACGAGTGTCATGGCGAACAAAGAAATCCTGCTGGTGGTTGATGCTTTTTCCCACGAAAAGGACATTGAAAAGGAAATTGTTTTCGACGCGATTGAGGATGCGCTGCGAATCGCGACGATCAAGAGTCATGACAATCGCATTGATGCCAATGTGGTCATTGATCGCAAAACGGGTGACTACGATACCTTTCGGCGTTGGCGGGTGTTCGAGTCGGAAGAAGGGCTGGATGATGAGGCCTTCGATCCCGAACTGCATCTGACGCTGGAGCAGGCAAAGGCGCGATTCGGTACCGCTGAAGTCGGCGGGTATGTCCAGGAACCCATGGACTCTATCGGGTTTGGACGCATTGAAGCCCAAACCGCGAAGCAGGTCATTGTCCAGCGGGTGCGGGATGCCGAGCGCCGCAAGGTGGTTGAGGCCTATAAAGATCGCGTTGGGGAACTGGTCACCGGCATCATCAAGCGGGTGGAGCGTGGCAACGTATTTCTGGATCTGGGCGGAAATGTCGAGGCCTTCATTCCGCGCGAAGAGATGATTCCACGCGAGGCCGTGCGTTCCGGTGACCGCCTTCGTGGGTACCTCAAGGAGGTTCGCCAGGAGGCTCGCGGGCCGCAACTGTTTGTGTCCAGAACCTCGCCGGACTTGATCGTTGCCCTATTCCGGCTGGAAGTGCCGGAAGTCAGTGAAAGCATCATCGAGATTGTGGCAGCTGCGCGTGACCCTGGCGTGCGTGCAAAAATCGCCGTTCGCAGTAATGATCCCCGACTGGATCCGGTGGGAGCCTGTGTCGGCATGCGTGGATCGCGTGTACAGGCCGTGTCAAATGAACTGGCAGGCGAGCGCGTCGATATCATCCTCTGGAACGAGAACGAAGCTCAGTATGTCGTCAACGCCATGTCGCCGGCCGAAATCGTGTCGATCGTGATGGATGAGGATCGGCACTCCATGGATATTGCGGTCAGTGATGAAAATCTCTCGATGGCCATTGGGCGCGGGGGGCAGAACGTCCGGCTCGCTTCAGAGCTGACGGGCTGGACGCTCAACGTGATGAGCGAGACTCAGGCGGAAGAAAAGAGCGAACAGGAAGCCGAGGCGCTGATCCAGTCCTTTGTCGAACAATTAGATGTTGATGAGGGTGTGGCCGAAATTCTCGTGCGTGAAGGCTTCTCCACCGTCGAGGAACTGGCCTATGTGCCGGCCAAGGAGTTGCTTGAGATCGAGGAGTTTGAGGAAGACTTGGTCGAGGAGTTGCGCAACCGCGCTCGCGATACCCTTCTTATCAAGGCCATTGCCAGCGAGGAGCAACTGGAATCGACCGAACCGTCCGAGGAATTGTTGGAGATGGAGGGCATGGATCGACAAACTGCCCTGCAGCTGGCATCCAGGGGTGTATCCACCGTAGAAGACCTCGCTGAGCTTTCGATTGACGAAATGCTTGAGCTTGAGGGCATGGACGAGGAAAGAGCAGGGCAGTTGATCATGATCGCCCGCCGACCCTGGTTCGCGGAAGGTTAAACGAATTAGGCAAGAGCGGAGGCTTATTTATGAGCGATTTAACAGTACGGCAACTTGCCGAAGTCGTCGGCATTCCGCTGGAGCGGCTGCTTTCCCAGTTGACTGAGGCAGGGCTGCAGAAAAGCGGTGAAGACGAACTGCTGACCGATGCCGAAAAGCTGAAATTCCTGACCTTCCTTCGACAGAGCCACGGCAAGGCTCAGGGTGATGACCTAACCAACCCGAAGCGGGTGACTCTTCAGCGGCGCACTGTCAGTGAGCTGAAGCAAGGCAAGGCGACGCCGGGAAAGGTGGCCAAAACCATCAGCGTCGAGGTCCGCAAGAAGCGTACTTATGTTAAGCGCAGTGAACTCCCCGAAGTCAGCGAGCAACGCCATGAGGTGGAGCAGGCTCGTCAGGCCTTGGAAGATCAGCAAAAGCGCCAGTCCGAGCTTGAGGCCCAGCATAAGGCACGGCAGGAAGCTGAGCGGGCAAGGGCGGCAGAGCTGGAGAGGTTGCGCCGCGAGGAAATAGAACGTATTGCCGCTGAGCAGAAAAAGCAACAGGAGGCCGCCAGAAAGCTGGAAGAGCAACGCCGTATTGAGGCCGAAAAGAATGAGCCGGAAGAGCCGGAACTGGAGCGGATTGTTGGAGCTGCCCTTGAGTCGGCCCCCGTGGTCGAAGCACCGCGGGCCACGGTAGCACCCCCGCCGCCTCCTCGTGCGGCTCTGGATGACGAGGATCGCCGGGGCAAGAAGAAAGAGCGTGAGAAGCCCTTGGGTGATGGCCTTGGTTTCGATAGCCTACGTGGCAAATCCAAGGTCAAGAAAAAACTCAAGGCAGGCAAGGCGGCAGTGATGCCGGAATCCCGCCATGGCTTCGAACGGCCCACGGCCCCCGTGGTGCGGGAAGTCAACATTCCCGAATCAATTTCGGTTTCTGATCTCGCCCTGCGCATGTCGGTGAAGGCCACCGAAGTGATCAAGACGCTCATGAAGATGGGGGTCATGGCGACCATCAACCAGATCCTGGATCAGGATACGGCCATTCTGGTGGTCGAGGAGATGGGCCATACGGCAATTCGTCAGGTCGAGGATGTGCTTGAGGCCGAGATTGAAGCGACGCTGAGCCTCGCTTCACAGGCCGAGCAGCTGCCTCGGGCGCCTGTCGTTACCATCATGGGTCACGTCGACCACGGCAAAACCTCGCTGCTGGACTATATCCGCAAGAGCCGTGTGGCGGCGGGTGAGGCCGGCGGCATTACCCAGCACATCGGCGCCTATCAGGTCAAAACCGATCACGGCACCGTCACCTTCCTGGATACGCCCGGCCACGCCGCTTTCACTGCAATGAGGGCCCGAGGCGCGCAAGCTACCGATATTGTAGTTCTGGTGGTGGCCGCAGATGATGGCGTCATGCCGCAGACGCGTGAGGCGATTGATCATTCACGGGCCGCTAATGTCCCCATGGTGGTGGCCGTAAATAAGGTCGACAAGCCCGAAGCCGATCCGGACAAGGTCAAGCAGGAACTCACCAATTTCAATGTCATTCCGGAGGAGTGGGGCGGCGATTGCCAGTTCGTCGAGGTATCCGCTAAAACGGGTCAGGGCATTGACGGCCTGATCGACGCGATCCTGCTACAGGCTGAAGTGCTGGAATTGAAGGCCGCGCGTGATATTCCTGCGACTGGCGTGGTTCTGGAATCCAAGCTGGAAAAGGGACGTGGCCCGGTGGCGGACATCCTGATCCAGCAGGGTCATCTCAAGAAAGGCGACTTCTTGCTCTGCGGTATGGAATTCGGTCGCGTGCGTGCCATGTTCAATGAGAACGGCAAGCCGCTGAAGGAGGCCGGCCCGTCCTGCCCGGTAGAGGTGCTGGGGCTTTCCGGCGCGCCGAATGCGGGTGACGAATTCATCGTCGTGGCTGATGAGCGCAAGGCCCGCGAAATTGCCATGCAGCGAGAAGAGAAGTTGCGCTCCAGCAAGCTGGCTGAACAGCAGGCCCTCAAACTGGACAATATCTTTGCCCGTATGGAGAGCAGCGCTGAAAGCGTCGATCTCAATATCATCATCAAGGCCGACGTGCAGGGCAGCCTCGAGGCGTTGCGCGGCTCGTTGACCGACCTGTCCACCGACAAGGTCAAAGTCAAGGTCATTGGCGGCGGTGTGGGCGGCATCAGCGAATCCGATGCCAACCTCGCGTTGGCCTCCAACGCCATCATCATCGGCTTCAACGTCCGCGCCGACGGCGGTGCCCGCAAGCTGATTGAGGAGCGGGGCATCGACCTGCATTACTACAGCATCATCTACGAGGCGATCGACGAGATCAAAAAATCGCTCAAGGGCATGCTGGAGCCGGAGTTCCGCGAGCAGATCGTTGGCAACGCCGAGGTGCGGGATGTGTTCCGCCATCCGAAGTTCGGCGCCATTGCCGGCTGCATGGTCACCGAAGGTTTCGTCAAACGAAATTTGCCGATTCGCGTATTGCGCGACAACGTCGTCATCTTCGAGGGGCAATTGGATTCATTGCGCCGCTTCAAAGATGACGTCGGTGAGGTCAAGGCCGGTATGGAATGTGGCATGGGCGTCAAAAATTACAACGAGATCAAGGTCGGTGACCAGATCGAGGTATTCGAGAAGGTTCAGGTTCCGCACTGATGCCCAGAGAGTTCAGTCGCAGTGATCGGGTGGCCTCGCAGATGCAACGGGAGTTGGCGGACCTGATCCGTACCCAGGTCAGGGATCCCGAGCTTGGCATGGTGACGCTCAGTGATGTCGAATTGAGTCGGGATCTGGCCGTGGCCAAGCTGTTTGTCAGTTTTCTCGGCGCCAGTCTCCCGCCCAATAAGAGCGTGAAGCTGCTCAACGAGAAGGTGCCGGAGTTGCGACGCGAGCTGGGCAAGCGCATTCGCATTCGGGTGCTGCCAGAGTTGCGCTTTGTTTACGATGATTCCATAGAGCGGGGTATGCGTATGGATTCGCTGTTGCAGGGTCTCAGTAGCGAGAGCGAGCCGTCGAGTGAAGTTGGCGGCGAGGAATGAGTGACAGTCGTCCGGAGCGTCGGGCCATCAACGGCGTGCTACTGCTGGACAAGGCCAGCGGGTTCTCTTCCAACTCCTCCCTGCAAAAGGTCAAGCGTCTTTTCAAAGCCCGCAAGGCGGGCCACACCGGCAGCCTGGACCCTTTGGCCAGTGGCCTTTTGCCGGTCTGCCTAGGGGAGGCAACCAAGCTTTCCAGTTTTTTGCTGAATACCGACAAGCGCTATGAAGTGCGGATTCGGTTGGGTGCGGAAACCGACACGGCGGACGTTGAGGGAACCGTGACCCAGACCCGACCTGTGCCGGCTCTCACCGAGGCGCTAATCGAGCAAGTCCTCCATGGGTTTCGCGGCGAGGGAGAGCAAATCCCGCCGATGTATTCGGCGCTGAAACACCAGGGACAGCGGCTCTATGATCTGGCGCGCAAAGGGCTTGAAGTGGATCGGCCGGCCCGACCCATTACGATTCATTCGTTGACACTTTTGCGGTTTGATGCAACTTCCATGGAACTGGACGTGCACTGCTCGAAGGGGACGTATATACGTACCCTTGCCGAGGACATAGGCCGTAGCCTGGGGTGTTGCGGCCATGTCGAGGTCTTGCGGCGGACGGCGGTGGGATCGTTGAAAGTCATGGACGCATTGACCATTGACCAACTGGAGGTCATGCCGCAGGACGAGCGCGACAAGGTGCTGATGCCCATGGACGAATTGGTCAGTTATCTGCCATCGGTCGAGGTCAATGAGGCCATGAGCCTCATGCTCTGTCAGGGAAATCCATTGTTTGTGCCGCAGGCACCTTCGCAGGGCTGGGTCCGGCTCTACGGTCGGAGTGCCGGGTTTCTTGGTTTGGGCGAGGTCTTGGAGGATGGGCGAATTGGTCCCCGACGCATGTTCCAGCGGCCGGAATGATCCCGTGGATGGGGGATGAATTATCCTGATTTTGGCTTTTGATTGATAAACAGGGGCCTGAAAAGTTAAAATTGCACGTTTTTTTGAAGTCTGAGTTTTTAGGAGTCGAAAATGCCTTATACCGCTACTGAAAAAAGCGCTGTCGTAAAAGACTATCAGCGCGCTGCCAATGACACCGGTTCTCCCGAAGTTCAGGTCGCATTGCTGACTGCCCGTATCAATCACCTGACTCCGCACTTCGTGCAGAACAAGAAGGACCATCATTCCCGTCGCGGACTGCTGCGTCTGGTCAATCAGCGCCGTAAGCTGCTGGACTATCTGAAGGGCAAGGATGTTGATCGTTACAAGAATCTGATCGAGAGACTGGGTCTGCGTCGCTAATTCGTAATCTGAAGGTATTTTTGTGAATCCAATCCGGAAACAGTTCAAGTACGGCGAGCAGCAGGTCACTCTGGAGCATGGCGAAATTGCACGGCAGGCTGATGCGGCCGTCCTCGTTGATATGGCGGGTACCGTGGTTCTCGTAACGGCGGTAGGCAAGAGGGAAGCGTCTCCTGACACCGATTTCTTCCCGCTACGGGTCGATTATCAGGAAAAGGCCTACGCTGCCGGAAAGATACCGGGAGGGTTCTTCAAGCGCGAAGGGCGTCCTTCGGAGAAGGAAACCCTGACAGCGAGATTGATCGATCGACCTGTTCGCCCCTTGTTCCCGGAAGGATTTAACAATGATGTCCAAATCACTGCCACAGTGATGTCGTTGAATCCGGAAGTGGATGCCGACATACCCGCGCTCATCGGTGCTTCTGCTGCGCTTTCCCTGTCCGGGTTGCCATTCAAGGGCCCGATTGGTGCGGCCAGAGTGGGCTTCATCGATGAGAAGTATGTACTGAATCCGACCGCCTCCCAGTTGGACGACTCCCTGCTGGATCTGGTGGTAGCCGGTACTGAAAATGCGGTGCTGATGGTCGAATCGGAAGCCGACATGTTGACCGAAGAGGAGATGCTCGGCGCCGTGATCTTTGGTCACGAGCAGATGCAGACCGTCATTCGGGCGATTCGCGAGATGGCAGTGGAAGTTGGCGTCAAATACTGGGAATGGGTGGCGCCGGATCAGGAACAGACACTGGTCCAGGCAGTTCAACATCATGCGGGCCCGGCCATCAGCTCGGCTTACCAGATCGCCGACAAGCAGGAGCGCCAGGCCGCCATCAAGGAAGCTCGCAAGAATGTCGTCGAAGCATTGACCGCCGATGGAAAGCATACCGTCAATGCAGTGCGCGGAATCTTCGAGCAACTCGAATATGACATTGTCCGCGCGCGTATTCTGGAAGAGTCCAGACGCATTGACGGCCGTGATCTTTCTACGGTCCGCCCGATCACCATTCGTACCGGCGTACTGCCTAGAACCCATGGCTCTGCCCTGTTCACCCGGGGTGAAACCCAGGCCCTCGTGATCGCTACGCTGGGGACCGGACGTGACGCCCAGATCATTGATGCACTCGAAGGTGAATACAAGGAATCCTTCCTGTTCCATTACAACTTCCCCCCCTACTGTGTTGGCGAAATCGGGATGATGGGTTCGCCCAAGCGTCGTGAAGTCGGTCATGGTCGACTGGCCAAGCGCGGGGTACAGGCCGTAATGCCGGATCCGGACGAATTTCCCTACGTCATCCGCGTGGTATCCGAGATTACCGAATCCAATGGATCAAGCTCTATGGCTTCGGTCTGCGGTTCAAGCCTGGCGCTGATGGACGCAGGTGTGCCGACCTTGGCCCCGGTCGCTGGTATCGCCATGGGTCTGATCAAGGAAGGTGACCGTTATGCGGTTCTTTCCGACATCATGGGGGATGAGGATCATCTCGGCGACATGGATTTCAAGGTTGCTGGAACCCAGGACGGGATTACCGCACTGCAGATGGATATCAAGATCGATGGAATTACCTCCGAGATCATGAGCAAGGCCCTTGAGCAGGCCAAGGCGGGTCGCCTGCATATTCTCGGCAAAATGGCAGAGGCCTTGTCTGCCCCACGTCAGGAAATGTCTGATTATGCGCCACGCATCATCAGCTTCAGCATTGATCCGAGCAAAATTCGCGATGTGATCGGCAAGGGCGGTGCGACCATTCGTGCCATCACCGAGGAAACCGGAGCCAGTATCGATCTGACTGATGATGGCTTGGTCAAGGTGGCTTCCGTCGACCGCGAAGCCGGTGATGAGGCCCGTCGTCGTATTGAGGCAATCATCGCCGAAGTCGAGGTAGGCAAGATTTATGAGGGCCGGGTAGCTCGACTAATGGATTTCGGAGCCTTTGTCACGGTCCTTCCGGGCAAGGATGGTCTGGTCCATATCTCACAGATCTCCGATGAACATGTCGAGAAGGTAAGCGACAAGCTGGCTGAAGGCGATATCGTCCGCGTCAAGGTGTTGGAGATTGATCGTCAGGGTCGGGTCCGCCTTAGCATGAAGGCGGTAGCTGCCGAAGAGTAAACCAAAAAAATCTGCGGATTGATTTGAAAGGGGCGACTGGATCGCCCCTTTTTGTTGTATGGAATTTGGTCAGGCCGGTTGCTTGTAGGGTGCTCCCGAGATTTCCCGAACCAGCTTGGGAACCAGATAGCCCGGCAACTGCTTTCTTAGCTCATCCATTAATTGTTGTGCCCTAGTGTCGGGTACCTCGAAATGTGCTATCCCCCGAGCACGGTCGAGCAGGTGCAAATAGTAAGGTAGGGCACCGTATTCAAACAGCTTCTCGCTGAGTTTTATCAGGCAGTTCGAATTGTCATTGACCCCCTGCAGTAGCACCGACTGATTGAGCACATGAATGCCTGATTGGATCATCGCCTGGATAGCATCCTTGACAGTGTCATCCAGTTCGTTGGGGTGATTTGCATGGATCACCATGACTACCTGCAACCGGCATTCACTCAATAGTCCTAACAACTCAGGATCAATTCGGTTGGGCAGTACCAAAGGTAGCCGTGAATGGAATCGCAGCCGCCGCACCTGAGGGATCTGCTGGATTGATTCGATAAGTCCTGCCAATCGGTCGTTGCTCAAGACCAGCGGGTCCCCGCCGCTCAAAATAATTTCGTGGATGGAGGAATCCGAGGCCAGCCTGTCCAGGGCCGCCAGTTCACGGCTTTTGGCAAGTTGGTGCCCTTCATAAGGGAACTCTCGGCGAAAGCAGTATCGGCAATGGATCGCGCAGGCCCCTGTGGTGACCAGCAAGGCTCGCCCAGCATATTTCTGGAGGACACCGGGGTGAGTTAAGGCCCCAAGATCGCCGACCGGATCTACCGCAAAGCCTGGCACTACCTTGAGTTCGTCTCCAACGGGAAGGACTTGCCTCAATAGAGGGTCTTGGCGGTCGCCCTTTCGAATGCGCTCTGCGTAGGCCCTGGTTACCCGGAATGGGAAAGCCGATTCTGCTTTGCTCATGGCCACGGGATTGTCAGGCTTCAAACCAAGGTATGAAAGCAGTTCAGTGGGGTCGGTGAAGCTATCGGCGAGTTCGGTCTGCCAGCGAGGAGTCATCAAGTTATGCAAACGATTCATAAGGGAGGGCCGCTCCATTATAATCCCCGTCTTTATTGGGCTAATCACTGAGTAGAGGCACGAATGGCGACAGTCAGCACAAGCGAATTCAAGAACGGTCTGAAATTGATGATGGATGGTGATCCCTACACCATTCTAGAAAATGAATTCGTCAAACCAGGCAAGGGACAGGCTTTCAATCGTGTAAAGCTGCGCAACCTCAAGTCAGGCCGTGTTATCGAGCGCACCTTCAAGTCCGGCGAAACCATGGAAACGGCGGATGTGGTGGATACCGACATGCAGTATCTCTACAACGATGGCGAGTTGTGGCACTTTATGGTCGTTGAGACATTCGATCAGTACGCCGCCGATGCCGCTGCCGTTGCCGATGCCCAGAAATGGCTCAAGGAGCAGGATATTTGCCAGGTGACCTTGTACAACGGCAATCCGATCGGCGTGTCACCGCCCAATTTCGTCGAGCTCAAGATTGTCGAGACCGACCCGGGTGTTCGGGGCGATACTTCTGGCGGTGGTGGTAAGCCTGCGACTCTTGAAACCGGCGCCGTTGTGCGGGTGCCGCTGTTCATACAAACGGAAGAAGTCATTAAGGTCGATACTCGCACAGGCGAGTACGTCGGTCGGGTCAAGTAACCTTTTCTATTCCTGGCAGTCGCTCTAGCCAATTCTCTGGCTTGATCGGCTGCCAAATGCTCCGATGTAGAGGGCGAGTGTGATGGAGCACCTCGACTGGAGGCCAGCCTGCTCCCTTCAGGCCTTGGCCGACCGGGCAAGGCTGAATTCTGGTATCCGACGCTTCTTTGCAGCGCGCGGTGTTATGGAAGTGGAAACCCCGCTGCTTGGGTCTCGCACTGTTACGGATCCGGCGCTGAGCGCATTCACCACCGCGCTGCACCTTCCTGGAAAGAAAGAGGTATGTCCCCTCTTTCTGCAGACATCCCCCGAATTCGCCATGAAGCGTCTGCTTGCAGCCGGTTCTGGCTCTATTTATCAACTCTGCAAAGCGTTCCGCAACGCGGAAAGTGGCCGTCACCACAATCCCGAATTCACCCTGCTGGAGTGGTACCGAGTCGGCTTCAGCCTTGATGATCTGATCACCGAGGTCGAGTCCCTGGTCGCTGGCTTGGCCCCCGAGGATTTTGATTTGAATCCGCCCGAACGTCTCAGTTACGTGGATGTGTTCATGCGGCATTTGGGTCTCCATCCGCTTGACGCCGGTCTTGATGAATTTGCCCGGGTGGCGATTGACCGAAGCCTCCCCGAGGCTGGGGAGCTTTGTGGTCAAGATCGTGCGGTTTGGCTGGATCTGTTGTTTAGTTATTTTGTTCAGCCATATCTGGGGCAAGGGCGCTTGACCAGTGTCTATGATTATCCTGCTCTATTGCCGTCGCTGGCTTGCGCCTGTCCCGATGATGAGCGCTTTGTTGAAAGAACTGAGATATTTCTGGCTGGAATCGAGTTGGGCAACGGGTTCCGTGAGTTGCAAAGTTCTGAGGAGCAACAGGTTCGTTTTCAGCGGGATCTATCGCAACGGCAGGCACAGGGCTTGCCATCCGTTGCGATGGATGAGCGCCTGCTGGGTGCCTTGGACCATGGGTTGCCCGAATGTTCTGGCATTGCCATCGGTCTTGACCGTCTGTTGATGGTTTTTTCCAATCTCGAATCCTTGTCTGAAGTATTGGCTTTCCCCTTGGCTCGGGCTTGATCAACCGCGAATTTTTCGCCAATTTGCATTGTTGATTACTGACATGGGCGTGCTTGTGTACTAGAATACGGGGCTTGCTGGAGAGGTGGCCGAGTGGTTGAAGGCGCACGCCTGGAAAGTGTGTATACGTTAATCGCGTATCGAGGGTTCGAATCCCTCTCTCTCCGCCACACCAAATTCTGAAACCGGGCTGACCCTAGTTTCGAAAATCCTCTGAACCCCGCGTCCTGCGGGGTTTTGCGTTTTAGGCTCCTGACTCTGAAAATCACAAAAACCCCGAAAAAGGCGTCTCAGAGGCCCTTTTTCTCAGGACCTCCTGACTTTTCGCTGACGAGTCAGGAGGTTTGTGCCAAGGAGCCAAAAAAGCTCCTGACTTGCTGATTTTCGAACCATATTTTCCTTGTAACGTGCTGATCCGTCTGGAATAATTATTTCAACGGGCAAGGTGGTGGTTTCTGGCCACCCGGAAGGGACATCGAAATTCCGGCCAAAAATCGGCTAAAAAAGGGTCAATTTCGGCCCTAAAAAATCAGGGTTAGCACAGCGGTGCGGTCTGATCGGAATAGAGAATATCGCTGTAACCCAT
>Ga0172373_10008270_pt1 | contig 13247 bp, 10 predicted proteins | sample Lak10m_2_FD_114546 | JGI IMG/M metagenome (GOLD analysis project Ga0172373, IMG submission 114546) | Freshwater microbial communities from Kabuno Bay, South-Kivu, Congo - kab_092012_10m | ecosystem: Environmental > Aquatic > Freshwater > Lake | place: Democratic Republic of the Congo... | reverse complement strand
GTCGCGGTTTAGCGATTCGGTCAGGTTGCCCGCCGCTTCTTCCACCTGTGTGCGGCGGTTGCGGTAAGCATCTGCCACGCCGACCAGCACTTGCCGGAAGGCGGGCATTCCCTGACGGGGTTCGCGGGGGAAGTAGGTGCCGCCGTAGAACGGGCGACCATCCGGCAGCAGGAACACGGTCATCGGCCAACCACCGTGTCCGGTGAGGGCGATGACCGACTGCATATACAGATCGTCCACATCCGGGCGTTCTTCGCGGTCTACCTTGATGCAGATGTACAGGCCGTTCATGATCTGGGCGGTGGGTTGATGCTCAAAACTTTCGTGCGCCATGACATGACACCAGTGACAGGCACTGTAGCCGATGCTCAAGCAGATGGGCTTGTCCTCGGTGCGGGCGCGGGTGAAGGCTTCATCGCTCCACGCATACCAGTCTACGGGGTTGTCGGCATGTTGGCGCAGATAGGGGCTGGTTTCATGTTGCAGGCGGTTCATCGCATCCTATCCTGTGGGTGAACGGTTATGATGAGGAGGTGCGAGGATAACAGCTAACCGGAGCCGGACTCACTCGATAGTTTGCAGGTCGGCCTGCCATGCGGCAGTCAGCCAGTCGAGCAGCTGGTTTTTGACTTCGGGAGTCAGGCGGGCGGCGGACTCGAAACCATGCACCGAGAAGGCGTAAAACGTGGCGAACTGCCGCCGGAAGGCGCAGATCAGGTAGTCCCGCGACCAGCGGTATTCGCCCCACAGGAAGGCCACGCCGTCTTTTTCGCGGCGCAGATGATCCAACCAGTGCGCCCGGTCGAGGGCACTCAACGCATCCATGCGGAAGTGGAGCGTTTGCATCGCGCCGAAGGTGTACGAGAACTGAAGCAACCGCGACTCGACATCTTGTTCCACAATGATCGCTGCCATGCCATCCGAAGATTGCAGCGTAGCGATGCCGCCATCCGTCCGCCCGATGTAGGCGCGTGTTTTGCAGGTCGTCATCAGCGGGACGCCGGGGTAACGCGCAACCAGTTCGGACACTAAATCCACGCGCCCCTGATAGTGCTGCTGCAAGAGAATCGGGGCTTCCAGCGCGGGCTGCGTGCCGGTATGCCGCGAGGGGATGGTGATGTCGGTGTGAGCAGTCGTCATGACACGTCAGCCAGTCGTTTGAAACATATAGGGGTAGCTTACATCAGCGCCGAACGCGATGCAAATGTGGATGTGTATGATAGGGATATTACGCCGCGCTCATGCGGTTCTTATGCTTCAAGCGTATTGTGAGGCGAAACATCGGTGTGATTGAGCGTTGCAGGCGAACGCTCAGTGAGGGATGGATTGTGCAACCACAGAATGACAAAGACAAACAGCCGGATAATCGCCCCCAGTTTCGCGTTCCGCGCTGGGTGTGGCCGATCTTGTGGATCGTGCTGCTCGGTTGGACGGTGCTGCGCTTGCAGGACTCGGTATCTTTTGGCGGCGATGCCACCGTACAGGTGTCTTATTCGTTCTTCCGGCAGCAGATCGTGGCCGGCAATGTCGAGTCGGTCACATTTCAGGAATTGGTCGTGCGCGGACGCTTTAAGCAAGCGGTCACCTATCCGCCGGATGGGTCATCGCTGTTGACACAGGGTACGGCGCAACAGTCGGCGCTGGCGTTTAGTTCCACGCTGCTGCCCATCAGCGATGATGAGCTGCCTAAGTTGCTGGCAGACCAGAACGTGACGGTGAATTCGCAGTTTTCGGAAACATCACCGATTCTGTTGTTCGTGTTGAATTTTGGCCCGATTGTGCTGCTGCTAGGCTTTTTTATATGGTCAATGCGGCGTTCGCAGGGGCAGATGGGCGGGGTGTTCGGGTTCGGCAAGACGCAGGCGCGGGAATATAACGTCGAACGCCCGAAAGTGTTGTTTTCGGATGTGGCTGGACAGGATGCAGCCAAGTCTGAACTGGTCGAAATCGTGGACTTTCTGAAAGAGCCGGATAAGTATATCGCGCTGGGCGCACGCATCCCGCGTGGGGTGCTGCTGGTGGGGCCGCCCGGAACGGGCAAGACGCTGATGGCGCGGGCGGTGGCGGGTGAAGCCAGCGTCGCCTTCTTCAGCATTTCCGCTTCGGAATTTGTGGAGATGTTCGTCGGCGTGGGCGCGAGCCGCGTGCGCGATCTGTTCCGGCGGGCGAAAGAGGCCGCGCCGAGTATCGTCTTTATTGACGAGATTGACGCGGTAGGCCGTCAGCGCGGGACGGGGTTGGGCGGCGGGAATGATGAGCGCGAGCAAACCCTGAACCAGATGCTTTCCGAGATGGACGGCTTTGACCAGACCGAGAGCGTGATCGTGATGGCGGCTACCAACCGCCCGGACGTGCTTGATCCGGCGTTGCTGCGCCCCGGGCGCTTTGACCGGCAGGTGACGGTGGGTGCGCCGGATCGCAGCGGACGCGAGAGCATTCTGGGCATTCACACCAAAGGCAAGCCGCTGGATGAGGATGTGAAGCTGCGTGATCTGTCGAAGATGACGATCGGGTTCTCCGGCGCTGATCTGGCGAATCTGGCGAACGAAGCCGCGCTGAATGCTGCCCGCCGGAATGCCCGCAAGATTACGATGCGCGATTTCCTCGATGCGTTTGACCGCATTGTGCTGGGGACGGAAAGCCCGCCGCTGTCGAACGAGGAGGAGCGCAAGGTGGTGGCCTATCATGAGGCCGGTCATGCGCTGGTGGCGGCGCTCACGCCCGGTTCCGATCCGGTGTTTAAGGTGACGATTGTGCCGCGTGGACAGGCGCTAGGCGTGACGGCTTCCATGCCGGATGATGACCGCCGCAATTACAGCCGCGACTACCTGACGGTGCGGATGCGGATGCTGCTGGGGGGGCGTGCTGCGGAAGAAACGATTTTCGGGCAGGTGACGACGGGCGCTTCTAACGACTTGCGCCGCGTGACCGATATGGCACGCCGGATGGTGTCCGAGTTCGGCATGAGCGATGCGATTGGCCCGTTGAACTTTGGCGACAACGAGCGTCAGCCGTTCCTCGGCTATTCGCTGTCGCAGGGACGGTCGTACAGCGAGGAAACCGCTGCCCGCATTGATCGGGAAGTGCGGAGCATGATTGACAGCGCCTATGAAGAAACGCTGCAACTGCTGCGTGCGAACCGCGACAAACTGGCGGCGCTGGCGGACGAACTGCTCAACAACGAAGTGGTGAACGGGGATCGGGTGATGGACATCGCGGGGGTCGTGCCGCCGGATGATGTGGGGCTGCCGCCGGAGCAACCCCGCGAAACGCAACCCTCCGAAGAATAAGCCTGACGCTGCGGATGCAATAAAAACAGCCCCGACGATGCCGGGGCTGTTTTGTTGAAGGCGGAGGAGCGTTGGCTTAGGTGCTGGCCGCCGCTTGTTCGGCCTTGTGCGCCGCAATGATGCTCTGCGTCAGGTGTGCGGGAACCTGTTCGTAGTGGCTGAACTTCATGGTATAGATGCCGCGTGCGCCGGTGATCGAACGCAGGTCATTGGCATAGCGCATCATTTCGGCATAGGGAACCTGCGCCGTGACGATGCTCTTGTGTCCCAGTGTATCCATGCCCTGCACGCGCCCGCGCCGAGTGTTCAGGTCGCTGATGATGTCGCCCATCATGGTTTCGGGAACGGTGATCTGCACATCCATGATCGGTTCCAGAAGCGTTGGAATGGCTTTTTCAAAGACCAGTTTGAAGGCTTCGCGTCCGGCAATCTGGAAGGCAATATCTTTCGAGTCCACCGGATGCTCTTTACCGTCAAAGACGATGGCTTTCACATCCACGATGGGATAACCGGCCACCACGCCTTCGCCCAGTACCGAGTTGATCCCTTTTTCAATTGAGGGCAGGAAACTCTGCGAGATCACGCCGCCGACGACTTGGGTGCTGTACTGGAAACCGCCACCGGGGTTCGGTTCGAGGCGCAGATGCACTTCGGCAAACTGGCCTGCACCACCGCTTTGCTTCTTGTGACGGTAGAAATCGGAATGAGTCTGCGCGATAGTTTCTTTGTAGGGAACCTTCGGCATGACGATTTCCATGCCCACGCCGAGATGCTTGGCGCGGTTGATGGCGAGGTTGACATGCGCTTCGCCCATGCCTTCCACGATGGTCTGTTTCACATCGGGGTCTTGCCGCCAGCGCAGCGTCGGGTCGGCCTGACACAGGCTGGTGAGGATGGTGCCGATTTTGGCGCTGTCGGCCTGCGTCTTGGGATTGACCGCGATGGTGTACAGCGGTTCGGGGAATTCGGGGCGGGTCACTTGCAACGGTTTGGCCTTGCTGGTGAAGGTGTCGCCCGTCTTGGTGGCATTCAGCTTGGCGACCACGCCAATATCACCCACATGCAGGATGGTGACGGGCAGTTGTTCTTTGCCGCGCATCACCAGCAGCGAGTTGAATTTTTCTTCGACGTTATGGTTGATGTTGAAGTAGTTGTGGCCCGTCTGAATATTTCCAGAGAAAATGCGGAAATAGTTCAGCGCACCTACGAAACGGTCGTTGATGCTCTTGAACACGTAGGCGGCCAGCGGGCCTTCGTCGCTCTGCGGGGCGGTCAGGAATTCTTTTTCGCCGGACGCAGGGATGACGGTGACACGGCGCTGGGTGGGCGGCGACACATAGACGATGAGCGCCTCCATCAGCGGGACGGTGCCGACGTTCTTCACGCCGGAGGTCACAAAGACCGGTACGGTTTTCAGGTACGCATCACGGGCGGCTTTACGCATCCCGTCACGGATTTCGTCATTGGTGAGGTTGCCTTCCGAGAAATACTTCTCGATGTAGGCATCATCGGCTTCGGCGGCAGCTTCGACCAGTGTGGTGCGGCCTGCATCGGCGATGTCCTGCAACTCGGCGGGCAGGTCAGAACGATTCTTGCCGGTGCCGTAGTAGGCTTTCATGGTGAGCAGGTTAATCACGCCAGAGAAATTGGCTTCTTCGCCAATGGGCAGCATCACCGGAATGAATTTGTAGTCGGGGAAGTGCAGGCGCAGGCTGTCCATCGTGCGCTCAAAATTGGCGTTTTCACGATCCAGCTTGTTGATGGTGACGATGATGGGCTGCTGGTAGACCTGCGCGTATTCCCACGCCAGTTCCGTACCGACTTCCACACCGGCGACAGCATCCACCACCACGATGACCGAATCGGCGACGCGAATCGCGTTTTTGATTTCGCCTTGAAAATCGGTCATGCCGGGGGCATCGAGTACATTGATTTTGTGGTCTTCAAATTCGAGGGGGATCAGCGCGGTCGAGAGGGACGATCCGCGTTCTTTTTCATCTTCGTCCCAATCCGAGACGGTCGTTTTTTCCTCGACCCTGCCGATACGGTTGATGGCGCCGGTATTGTAGAGCAGGGCTTCTACGAGAGTGGTTTTACCGGCGCCCTGATGACCCACCAGCGCAACATTCCTCAGTTTATCGCTCGCATACTCTTTCATAAACAGATCTCCTTTGGATGAAACGAAACGATTGCTGGTTCGACCAGCTCTAGCTTTTTAAGAAAATGTATTTGTCAAGGGTAGATTTTAAGGCGGGGTTAAGCAATTGTCAAAAACACAGGCATAACACATGACAAAGATCGTGTTTTTTCGGTGTAAAACGGGGGATTTTTGAAGGTTTGTGAGCGCCGTGAACAGATGGCAAACGCAAACTAATCTCCCGGCGGGGCCGCGAGGACGGTTGGGCTGCCTGCGGGTTTCCATCAGGCACTTTGCTGGAGTTCAGCCGAAACGATGTCGTTGATCTCGTGCGCGGATTTCTTGCAGCTTAACCACACCATGCCGGGTTTAATGCCCGATTCGCAGATGATCGCCAGTGTCATCGGGCGGATTTTGCCGAAGCTGACCATAAAGACGTGATGATGGTCGCCTTCCAGATAAGTGTGCGAAAACTGCTGTTCTTTGAGCAGCGCGGCGAGGCGCGGGTTATTGTGATTGGTGGAGAGGGCATGACGGATGCTAATCAGGTCGGCGTGTTCCAGTTCGCCCACCGCGCTGATGAGGTTGTGATCCGAGTCGAAGAACCCGACAAAGACCGCCCCGACATTGACGCTCAGATCGTTCATGATGGTTTCCACGCGCCGGAACTGGGAACGCTTCATCATGAGCGCCAGCGGGCGGGTGGCCGGGTTGATCCAGCGTTCGCGGTCAATCGAGCGTTCGCGCAGATCGGGGACGGGCTGAGCGGCGATGACCGCTTTTTGCACGGCGCGCCGCCGTTCGATTTCCAGATTCACGCGCAGCAGCAGAAATTCGTAGTTGATTGGACGGTAGAGATAATCCACCGCGCCCAATCGCAGCGCCGCCAGCGCCGATTTGGGCTGCAAACGGTCGTCAATCAACATCACCGAGGTTCCCGGTCGCAGGCTATCCACCACTGCCAGCAGGTCGAACCCTGACATGATGGGGAGATGTACATCGCTAATCACCAGCATAAACTGCTGGTTGAGAATTTTGTCGAGGGCTTCGTCGAAATTGGCGACTGGCAAAACGGTGTAATTACTGCCGCTTTCCAGTGTATCGGTGAGTTGAGTACGCAACTCGTCGTCAGCCGAGACGAGAAGGATGGAAGGGTCGCTCATATCTGTTTCCTTTCCAGACGACAGCAGGAGGGCAGTCGTCAGCGGTAAGTCGCCACCTGTTCGAGTTGGCTGACATCGAGGAGCAGCAGCAGGCGTTGCTCCGACCGTGCTACACGGTTTACATAGGAACTACTGTAAGCCTGTATCTGATCGTCCAAAATTTCGCGCACATCATCGGTTTCATCTGCCACAAGGCCGAGACCGCCCTGCGGGGTGCGAATGGCAATGATGGGTGTGTCCAAACGCAGCGGTTCTTCGGGCAAGCGGAAAAGCTGACGTAGATTGACCACCGGCATGATCTGATCCCGCAGAGTCATCAGCCCCATGATGTTCGAGGCCGGGACTTCGTTCAGCGCCACCAGATGTAGCACTTCAATCACTTCATTGACGCTGACGCCGTACCATTCATAACCGACACGGAACGACAAATAGTTGTGGATATTGCCTTTGGTCGCCATACGCCCCTCGCCGCTGTGTGCGGTTGTTTGCTACTATGATCCTACATCCAAATCGAACGCCTGAAGCGTAGAGATTAAGTTTTCGTTGGCGAATATATCTTTGGGGATATAGTCGTCCGCGCCCGCTTCGAGGCCGGTCATGGTGGCTTCGGAACTATCGGCTACGGTGAGCATGATGACCGGAATACCGGCGGTGTTCGGGTCACGCTTGATGCGGCGGCACACCTGATAACCATCCATCTTGGGCAGGTTCACATCCAGCACCACCAGATCGGGGTGGAGTTCGTCCACCATGCGCAGTGCCGTTAATCCGTCCTGAGCAATCTGGACTTCAAAGCCGTATTTCTGGAGATTGGCGGCAATTTCCATTGCCTGTGTGGGACTATCTTCAACCAGAAGAACAAGAGCAGGCATGTTTATTTTCCTCCTGTCTGCGAGAGCTTGACCAGAATGGGGGCAATCTCTGGCAGTGGCAATACTTGTTTCACACCACCATGTTTGACCGCTTCTTGAGGCATTCCATAAACCACGCAGGTATCCTCATCTTGAGCAATCGTAAAAGCGCCTGCATCGTGCATGGCACGCAGACCGCGTGCGCCGTCGTCGCCCATGCCGGTCAGCACAACGCCGATGGCGCGTGCGCCATAGGACGCGGCTACCGAGCCTAAAAGGGAGTCGCCGGAGGGCATGTGCAGGGTCGCACCCTGAACCGGGTCTAATTCAAAGGCGTGCAGCCGATTCATTTTCAGATGACCGCCGGAGGGTGCGATATATACCGTGCCGGGGTGCGGATGTTGACCGGGGACGGCAATCTCGACGTTAAGAGGTGTGACGCCGCGCAACCATCCCGCCAGCGAGGACACGAAATCCGACGCGATATGCTGCACAATCACGATGGGCAGCGGGAAAGTGTGCGGCAGGTTCTTGATGATTTCGCTTAACGCGGCAGGCCCGCCGGTTGATGAAGCGATGGCGACGATTTCAGCGGGTGCCGCCAGTGTGCCGGTGACTCGGGGTAAGGGGTGCGCTGCGGCACTTCCGGCAGGTTGCGAGCGCGTCCAATGGCGAATCACATGAACTCCGGCCATTGTTCGGAGTGTGCCTAGTAAACTGTTGGCCTGCGCCGTAAATTCTCCCGTGAGGGAGCCGCGTGGTTTTTGCAGCACCGTGAGGGCGCCGGCGCGGATGGCTTGAAAGGCGATGTCGGTTTCTTGCTCCTCAAGGCTGGCCGTGATGAGCACAATGGGCGTGGGCTGGGTACTCATGATCTCGCGGGTGGCTTGCAGGCCATCCATCTGAGGCATGACAATGTCCATCAGAATCACCTTCGGGCGCAGTTTGGCGGCCACTTTGACCGCTTCGGCGCCGTCCGATGCTTCTCCGACTACAAACATATCTGGCGCACTATTCACAAGTTGCACCAACATTTGACGGGATGTGCGGCTGTCATCCACAACCAACACATCTAACTTCTGGGGCATAAAGCCTGACTCCCCTTCGATTATAGGAGCTGCGTGATCGTAGCCAGCAGCTCAGCTTGGTTAAACCCTCTTTTGACGATGTAGGCGTTCGCGCCAGCCATCATACCCCGTTCGCGGTCTTCCGGGTTTTCAAGAGAGGTGACGAGGATGATGGGCATTTCCTTGTACTCGCTGCTGCCTCGAATTTCGGTACATAGGCCGATGCCATCCAGATTGGGCATCTGTACGTCCGAAACCACCAGCGAGATTGGATTTTTCTTCAACTGCGCCACCGCTTCCCGTCCGTCAGTGGCAGTGACCACTTCATAGCCCGCCGTTTCGAGAATATTCTTCTCCAGCGTGCGGGTGGTGATGGAGTCGTCTACCACCAGAATCCAGTACTTTGGCTTCTGTTCGCGTTCAGCCTGAGACAGTATTGTAATACCACGCGCCGAACGTGACGACTTTACCAGATCAGCGGCATTCAGGATGATGATGGGTTCGCCGTTGCCCAGCACGGCAGCGCCAGCCACGTTCGGCACGCGCAGCAGCGGTTTCCCCAGCGGTTTGATTGCCAGTTCCTGTTCGGTAAGTACGTCATCTACCAGCAGCGCCAACCGTTGTTCTGCGATCCCCATAATCACGGCCAGCGGATTCTTGGGCATGGGGGCAGGGCGACGGAGTGCCGCACCGAGCGAAATGAGTGGCAGCGGACGGCCATCCACCGTAATCATGGTCTGCCCTTCCACGCTGAAGGTGCTGCGGATGCCGATGATCTTTTCGATGGAAGCCAGCGGCAGCGCATACAGTTCGGGGCCGGTGCTGACCAGCAGCACGCGGGTCATCGCCAGCGAAACAGGCACGATCAGTTGGAAGCTGGCACCGTGTCCGGGGTTGTTCTTGACGACGATGCGCCCCTGCAAGTTTTCGAGCTGCTGGCGCACCACATCCAACCCCACGCCGCGCCCGGAAATGGCGGTGACTTTCTGGTTGGTGGTGATCCCCGGTTGGAACGCATAGGCGATCACATCATCGGCAGACGTATCGCCTTCCGCCATGCCCGCCGCTTTAGCAGCCCGCCGCAGCCCATCCAGATCGAAGCCGTGTCCATCGTCGTGAACGATGATCCACACTTCGCTGCCGTGCTGACTGACGGTGATTCCCACTTTACCTTCGGCGGGTTTGCCCTTTTTCACGCGATCATCGGGCATTTCGAGGCCATGTCCGACGGCGTTGCGGAGCAGGTGCAGCAGCGGGTCTTTAAGCGCCTCCAGCACCTTTTTGTCTAGCTCGACCTCGCCACCTTCCAACAGGAGAACGGCCTGCTTGTTTTCGGTACGCGCTGCATCGCGCAGGGTGCGCTGGAGCAATGACTCGAACGTCTGGAACGGCACCATGCGCACGCGCCGCACTTCGTCTTGCAGCCGTCCCGTGACCATGCCCAAGCGCAGGGTGTCGCGGTTGATGTCCTGCTCGGTCACGCTGATCTGTCGGGTGACGTTTTGCAGATAGTCATAGTGGCGGTTGAGCATTTCGACCAGCTGCCGTCCCGCATCGTTGGAGGAAGCGACGCGGGGGAACAGGGCTTTAATCTCGCGCCATGCTTTAGGCCACTGTGCCAGTTGCGCCCGCACGTCCTGCATATCGGCCACGCGCTGTTCGGCGCCGATCTTCGCTACCAGTAGTTCGCCCGCTTGCGCCATAAGCGCATCCAGCTTGGAGATGGAGACACGGATGGTTTCATCCGATTCGGAAGACATCAGCGGGTGCTGGGGGTCGCCCCCTTGTGGTTTCTCGTGATTGCGATTCTGTTCGGGCGCGGGTGTATGCACCGGCTCAACCGGATGCGCTACGGCGGCAGGCTGAACGACTGGCTCCGGTTCGGGTTCCGGCGCGGGCGGCTCTACAGCCTGCACCGGCGCGGGTTCGGGCGCGGGTTTGGGCGGTGCTTTGGCTTTGGCGGCGGGCGCAGGCTTGATTTCGCCATTGGTTTTGGCAGGCCGCGCTGCGGGTTCAGGTTCGGGTTCGGGCAGCGGCTCGGCAGCCAAATCCGCAATTTGCTGGCAAATGGGATCAATGTCCGGCGTTTTGCCGTCCAGCATCATTTGAATGAAGTCGAGCGCGTTATAAAGAATGTCGCAGGCGCCGGGGTCTAATTGTAACTTGTGATCGCGGGCGCGCTTGAGTACATCTTCCATGACATGAGCGATACGCTCAATGTCTTCCAGCCCCACCGCACGGGCAGCGCCTTTCAAACTGTGAGCAGTACGGAACGCATCTTGCAGCAGCGTGACACGGGTACGCTCGGCAGGCTGTCGTTCCAGCTTGAGCAGCGTCTGGTTCATGTTTCCCAGATGTTCGGCTGCTTCGGCCTGAAAGGTTTGTAGCAGTTCTTTTAGAAGTTCATCATCTCTGCTCAACGTAACACCGTCCTTTGTTGCGTCCGCTACCGGACTTCATGGCAACCTCCGCAGAGCGGGGGAACCCTGCGTCTATTTAGGCAAGCTGTTGATCTACGTTCAGTGCAGGATCGCTCAGAATCGCGTGCAGGTTCAAGAGCGCCACCCCTTCCACCGTCACCCCTTGTAGATAGGTTTCGTGACCCAGTTCAAGTGTAATCGGCACGGGCAGAATTTGCTCCTCAGCGATGGCCTGTACATCATTGGCCTGATCTACCAGCAGCCCCACTTGATAGTCATGCGCGGCTGCAACCACAATGGTGCTGGCGACTTGATCGGGGGAACGAGTCACGTTCAGCAGGCTGGCGAGGTCTAGCACCGGCACCAGATGGCCGCGCAGATTGACCAGACCAGCTACGAAGGCTGGCACACAGGGAATGGGCGTCACCAGCGCGTCTTCGTATACGGCCAGCACTGCTTCGACGGGGAGCATATAACGCTCGTTTTGCACCCGCGCCAGCAGGACTTCTCGCACCGCGATTGTGTTGTTTTCCTGCGCGGCAGTCGCCACACGGCGGGCGCGTTCCCGCAGGATTTCCTGTTGAGCTTCGTCAAAGTAGTTGTAAAACGACATCGGTCACTTCCCTATGGGTTTTTCGCTGTCAGGTTGTTCAGGCGAAAATCTAGCAAGTCCTTGAACATTTCGATGGTCAATTCGTCATCCAGCGGCAGGCTGGCAGTCGGGTCAAGCTGGCTAATCGAGTTTTGCGCCAGATTCCAGTGGCGACGCGCCTCGCGCAATTCGCCCCGCTTTTCGTACATTTCGCCTAAAGCGTAATGCGCCAGCGCGAAATTCGGGTCGCAGTAGATGGCGCGGCGCAGGGATTGCAGCGCCCCTTCAGCATCCGCGTTATGGGATAGCACCAGCGATTTCAGGTAATGCAGCTGCGGTTGCATCCGCAGGCTGGATTCCTTCTCCGCCTTTTGCAGCAGATCAAGCGCCTGTTTCCAGTCGGCACGATCGGCTGCCAGCTTCGCCAAATGGAGCAGTTGTGTTTCTTCCTGTGCCTGCCGGGGCGGTTCCACTACGGCGGGTTTGTTGTCAATCGCCGCCGGGAAGGGGTTGTACATCTGGAATACGGGCTGCGGTTCGTTCGCCTTCTGATAGAAGATGGCATTTTCATAGTTGCGCGGCGTGAATTCGTTATGCGTGTTAATCATCGGCTCGGCATGACCGACCATCAACCACCCGTTGTCGGTGAGTGTCTGATGGAAGCGTTTGACCACCTGCCGCGTGACTGCTTCTTCAAAGTAGATCGTCACGTTACGGCAGACGATCAAATCAAAGTTCATCATGCCGTTCTGGATGGTCGGGTACTCGTCGTTAATCAGGTTGAGCGGTCCGTAAGTCACCATGCGCCGCACTTCCGGGCGCAGTTCGTAGTGGCGACCATTGGGCGTGAACCACTTGTCTTTGATGTCCGAACGGGTTTCCATTCGGAACGAGTGGTCACGGTAGACGGCCTTGCGTGCAAATTCGAGATTCGCCATTTTCAGGTCGGTACCAACGATGTTGATATTCCACCCGTCAATATCGGGGATCAGTTCGCGCAGCAAAATTGCTATGGAATAGGGTTCTTCGCCAGTGGAGCAACCGGCGCTCCAGATGCGCAGAAAACGGGCGTTTTGCTGGCGGCGTTCCGCGATCATTTGCGGCAGGATGGTGTCTTGAAGGACGCGGAACTGGTCTTTGTTGCGGAAAAAGTAAGTCTCACCAATGGTGATGAGGTCTACGAGGCGCTGCCAGAGGGGGTCAGTGGTCGCTTGCGACGACAGCATATAGAGAAGATTGTGGATGGATGCCGCCCGACTTTCTACCAGCATGGTTTCCAGCACTTCCATCAAATCATCATACCGACTGTCATCCACGCGCAACCCTGTGCGGTTGAAGATCAGATCGCGGAGAAACTGGTATTCGGACAGTTGGATTTGCAACATGCTTCAGACTTCCTCAATTTTCTTTCCGCTTTAAGCAACTGATTCGCAAGATTTCCATCAGGAATTCGCTTCAACTTCAATGAATGGTATACAGGAATAAACTATTGTTCCTCTATCCTCTCTAGTTTAATGCTTAATTCTTTAGGGTGCAATCATCAAAAAGACAATTATCCGTAGATTATGCCTCGGATAATTTACGAATCTCGTAAATTGCACAAATTATGGGGAAGCGTTTTAGGATCGGCATGATATAATGGGAGGATGGCGACACGAAAATTTCATCTGAGCGAAGAAGCGATTGCCGCACTGAAGCGGGCAGAAACAGCGACGAAAAAGTCGACG
>Ga0172373_10008269_pt1 | contig 13248 bp, 9 predicted proteins | sample Lak10m_2_FD_114546 | JGI IMG/M metagenome (GOLD analysis project Ga0172373, IMG submission 114546) | Freshwater microbial communities from Kabuno Bay, South-Kivu, Congo - kab_092012_10m | ecosystem: Environmental > Aquatic > Freshwater > Lake | place: Democratic Republic of the Congo: South-Kivu... | reverse complement strand
TGGCAGACGTACAAGCTCCCCACGAGGGTCTGCTCGGCCGTCGTGGCCCCCGGCGAGTTCGTCTACCTGGCCCTCTGCGGCTCGACCGCGCTGGCCTACGTCCGCCAGCTCGACCTGATGATGACGGGGGGAGACCCAGACAACCCCTCGCTGGTGCTGCTGGGGACCCAGTACATCATCGGCCGCCGCGTCGGGCTGCTGATCGGCTCGGACGAGCCCGGCCACAGGGACGGCATGCGGGACCAGGCCAGGTTCAAGGGCCCCCTGTCCATCGCGGGCACGTCGGACCCCGCCAGGCTCCTCGTGGCAGACTTCGGCAACTGCAGGGTCGCCGAGGTCGTCGTGGACGCGCCCGGCAGCTTCCTCACCCGCGCCACGACGGTCGGGACGGCCGCCTGCTTTGGCGGAGAGTTTCCCCTGCCCTACCCGAGGAATATCGTGTCGGTCCTCGGCGGGGCCGCGGCGCTCTTCCTGACGGACCGCGGCCTAGTCCAGCTCGACGCGCGGATGCGCAGGTACGTCCTGGTCATGCCAGCGGAGGACCTCGCGGCGGCCGTGTCGGAGCCGAGGTGGATCCTGGCGGACCAGGGCGGGGAGAGGCTGACCCTGCACAACGCGACGCACCAGGCCGTCCTCACGCGCGAGCAGTTTGCGTGCCCGCCGCGCAGCAGGTCGCGGAGGGGCGCGGAGTGCTCGCTGTGTCCCGACGAGACGTACTCCACTGGCACCCAGTGCGTGGCGTGCTCGAACCCGTCTTGCCCGCCGGGCTTTGGATTCGTGAACTGCTCGGACGGCGCCGACGCTTTCTGCAGGCCGTGCACGGAGTCCGCGCCGTACCCGTTCCGCTACGGGCCCTTCTGCGAGGTCGTCCCGCAGTACCCGTGCCCCCCAGGCTACTTCGGCTTCTCTGACTGCTTCCCGTGCGCGTCGCGCCCCCTCTGGATGCTGGGGGAGGGCCTCTGCCAGTGCCTGAACATTTCCCTGGCAGCCAACCACACCTGCACCGTGCCCTCGCCGCTGCCGGAGCGGCCCCAGTGGGTCGAGGCGCTGCGCTGCACGTACCTCGACGCCAACTGCACGGACCTGGGCTGCTACCTCGCTTCCGCCCAGCCCCGCCAGTGCCTGCCCTGCCCCGCCGGGAAGTTCGCCCCGGACGGCCTCGAGTGCTCGTCCTGCGCTGGCTTTCGCCAGCCAGCGCCAGCCAGGGACATGTGCGTGTGCAGGCCGCCCTCGCGGGTCTCTGACGACGGGAGCGCCTGCGTGTGCCCCGTGGGCCACGCCGCGGGCGGGGAGCCCGGGTGCGCCCCGTGCCAGGCGGGCACTGTCAAGGAGGCGGACACGGAGCTCCCCGACGACTTCGGGCAGTTCACGGAAGGCCGCTGCTCCTTCTGCCTTCCGGGGGAGGAGCCCGCGCATGGCTCGAGGGTCCACTGCTCCCCCTGCCCGCTGGGCAAGTACAGGGAGGGCGCCATGCCGTCTTGCGGAGACTGCCCGGACGCACCGAGCTTCGCCCTGGACGCGTCTACGTCGGCGTCCTGTAGGCCGTGCTCGAGGGCGTGCGCCCCCGGCGAGAGCTGGGACCCCTGCCCGGTCAACTCCACGTTCTTCGCGTGCAGGCCCTGCGTCTCCGCGTCGAGGTACAGGCAGTTCGTGGGGGCCGGGGAGCGCTGCGAGTGGTCTTGCCAGCCCGGGTTCTACGAGTACAACGGCGACTGCTTCCCGTGCACTGCGAGGACGTGCCCCGCCGGGTTCCAGCTGACCCCCTGCTCCCGCCTGGAGGACGCGCACTGCAGGGTCCCGTGCAGGAGCGACACGAAACCGGCCGACCACTCCGTGTGGCTGCCCGGCTGCGCCTGGGAGTGCGAGCAGGGATTTTCTAAGGTTGTCAAGGAGTTTCCAGGCTGGCAGGAGTTCGCTTGTGTTCTTCCCGACGAGATGCAGTGGAGCGTCGGGCACTGACCCTTGCTTATTTAAATTGCCGTTGGGGCGTCCGAGCGCCATGCAGGGGACGTTTCAGAGGGACCTGTCGGGCCAGGCAGGCGACCTGCTCGCCAGGCAGAGCAAGGCTGCTGACAGGCAGAACCCCGCAGCCGCAGCAGCAGCAGCAGCAGCGCCGCCTGCTGCGGCCGGGCCTGCTCCCGCCATGCCCACCACGGTCAAGCTGTGCGTCTACCCGCCCAGCCCCAAGTTCACCCTGGACGGCAAGGAGTACTACGTCATCCAAGACAGCTTCGACGGGCCCAGAGATTCAAGCCAGGAATTTTACTGGACGGTCCCGTACGTCATCGAGCAGTCTGCTGCAACAGGCACAAACGTTGGCCGCCCTGAGTCCCAGGCAGAGCCCCTCCCAGACGGGTTCAAGGACGCCAACACTGGGGCAGCGGGCGCGTTCGCTGTTGGTCAGCTCATAACGCCGCCTCCCGACCCCGACTACGCCCGCGTCCACGTCGACTACGCGCCTGCCACCCCCGACACCCTCGAGGTCTCCGTGGACTTCCTGCAGCGCGTCCTCGACGCCTCCGAGAAGATGGAGTACGACTTCGCCCTCCGCATGCAGGGCCTGCTCAACTGCGGCCTCAACGCGGTGTGGACCTGCACCGACTTCGGCTTCGACGCGGCTGACCGAGGCCAGATCATGGAGAAGTTCCTGGAGAAGTACATAGGGCGCTTCCTGTCCCAGGTCACCCAGCGGGAGACGGAGATCGACCCCGACAGCATCGTCCGCGAGGCCCTCCAGATGCACAGCCGGTTCAGCGCGGGGTGGACCAAGGAGCACAAGCGCGGCCTGGCGCCCAGCGTCGACTCGTGCTCCGAGGCCCTCGTCAGCAACTTCTGCGACGGCCCCCTGAAGTTCCTGGTCCTCTCCGGGCTAACGCGCAAGGAGATTGCGCGCTTCCTGCGGAGGGACCCCGTGCTGTCCCCGCAGTTTGGGCTGTGCCTCAATTTTTTTATGGTCAAGATGGACCAGGACAGGAACGGCCGCAACGCCAACTACAAGAGCATGTTCAACGCCACGTCTTCCAACCTGCTCCAGCTGCGCACGCTCGAGGGCTTCCTGCGCTCCCACCAGGGGTACATGCAGGAGCATTACGCTGCAAAGATGGCCTCGGAAGACGCCCGCCGCTTCGAGCCCCTGACCATGGACTGGTACTACGTGGTCTCGCAGCTGCACGTCCCCACCGTCAGATACACGGGCGTCAAGCGGGCGCGAGCGCGCGCCTCCCGCGGCCCAGCGGGGTTGTTTTTCTCGCAGTGAGCGCGGGCGAGTATAAAACACGGCGGAGAAGCGAGAGGGACAATTTACTTATGTGTTTTCGCCGGTGCATGGACTGCGTCTTCGACGACAAGCGCATTGCGGTTGTATTTCTCATGGTCTGGCTAGTAATTGTAGTGGCAGTCTTTAAGGATATTGGCCTGCTCGACACCAAGTTCATGTCGGCCGGCCCGTCTGACAAGACGGTGTTTATGGGCATGGTCCTCGACACGTGGTACAAGTGGGGGCTCGTGGCGGCCTTCACGTTCGTCAACACCTCCATCAACGACTTCATGTCCGACGCTATCTCCCCCTGGCTGCTGAACACGATCACGGACCACAAGACAAAGTACCTGCCCTACTCCAAGCTTACCTGCCTCGCCATCTCCCAGCTCTGGTCTGTCTACTGCAACGTCATGAGCGTCTTCGGGCTTTTCCTCGCCATGACCCAGGTAGACTTCGTCCTAATACGCATGGCCGCGGACCTCACTGTCAACATGTACACCAACATGAGGTTCATGCGGAATAAGGTCACGTCGCCCGACCGCTACAAGCGCGACGTCGAGATGGAGCTGGCTGTCCTCGACCCCGACACGCAGCCCATGGTCCCAGAGTCAGACAAGTCCATGTTTTCCATCGAGGAGGAGTCAGGGGAGCAGTCGAAGGCCTGACGACCTCATTTGGCCTTGAGGGCTTGCAGCCTCTCCTCGATGTCCTGAGCGCTGCCCGGGTGCAAGCTGGCGTCCCTCTGCGCCGACGCTATGCCCATCTCGATCTCCAGACCCAGCTCCTGGAAAACGCCCGCCACCGCCGAGTCCGTGTCGGCCTGCTCGTCGTCGGCCTCGAAGATCCCGTCCAGAGTCTCCTCGAGGATATCCTGCCCGTCCTTGAACGCCACGCTCTGCCTCTCGTACTCCAAGAGGAGCCTGTGGATGGACTTGGCGTCCATGCGCGCGTTGAGCCCGCGCAGCAGCTGCGTGCTCTTGGCCATGGTCTCCTGCATCTTCTTGGCGCTGCCCACGGTCGCCAGCTGCTGCTCCAGGGTGGACATGTGCCCCTTCATCGTCATCAGGCGGTGCCTGTGCGCCCTGAGCCGGACGAGCTCCTTGGCCTTGGCCTTGCACAGGTCCAGCCTCTGCTCCTTGGCCAGCTTGGTGATGCTGGCTGCCAGCGTTTTTTCCTGTGCCGCCGCCTTGATGTCCTCGCGGTCCATGCTCCGCGTGGCGTGCCGCAGATCCTTCTGGTACTCCTTGACAGGGTCTTTCTTTACCTGGGGCGCGCCCCCGAATAAAAACGACATGAGCTTGCGGGGACCCCGCTGCGCAAGGTTATATACGTGAAGAGCGCGCTCACCTCACATTTTCCATGCTCTGCAGCCTCTGGTGAATGGAGCAGTGCAGGGCCGCCATCTCGTCCTCTGCTAGCGCGCTAAGGTCCTGCAGGGCTTGCTTGGCTCTCTCCGCGGCCGCCGCGAGCGCGCTCCCGTCCCTCCCGCTCCGCCTGCACAGCTCGGCGATCTCGAGGTACGGCGCCTCCCACCCCGCGCGCGGCATGCGAAAGTCCGTGGCTATCTGCCCCCGGATCCGGAATATCTCGCGCGTGAACATGTCCCTGAAGAAGCGGGTCTGCTCCTGCATGTCTCTCTCGAGCTGCTCTTCCGTGTACGAAGCGGCTTCGGACATGCCCTCGCGCCATTATTTAAAAGCCCCGCCCAGCCCCGGTGCCACGAAAAAAAACATGTCCGAGATTTTCCATGTGGCCATCTTCGTTCTTCACTTCGCTGCGGCCCTCATGCTCACGTTCGGGATCTGGTTCCGCTGCGACCCCGACGCGTGGGTGTCGCGCATGTACGTGGACACCTACGCCCTCCAGGCCAACAGCTCGGGGCTGTGGTGGGACCAGCGGTCCGACGAGGACGTTAAGGCCTGCTCGCTCCCTGGCGCCTCCAACACACAGCGCTGCTTCCAGCTCGACCTGCCGCTGTACGAGAAGAGCCCCGGCTACCTCGGCTGGCAGCTCTTCGCTCTCCTGGGCAATTTCGAGTGGATCTCCGCCGCGTTCGCGTACTTCTACGTCAAGAGCGCGTGGTACAAGTCCAATTGGTGGGTCTCCTCGCTGATGGCCGCGGTCGGCACGCTGCTGTTCATGCCCTTTCGCGGCCAGGTCTTCGTCAACCAGGTCGTCCTGCAGCTTGTTAATTTGGTCGTGTGCCTCTTCGTCTTCAGGGCGTACAAGGACGTCTACAACGAGCCCGCGCCCCGCCCGCAGGCGCCGAGCTCCATACTCGCCCGCGCCCAGCTCGGCGGCGACGGAGACCTGGTCACAGCGCAGCTCCGCTACGCCCACCTGCCTGCCATGCGCTTCTGCGAGTACTGCATCACCGCGTCCGAGCTGTGGGTGGCCGTCCTGTCCGTGTACGTCCAGGACGCCCCCGCGTTCATGTCCCTCGGGGGATACACCCTCATCCTCCTGACCAACCTGTACGGCGTCCTGCTGCACTACTCGCTCATCTCCGACAACGCCGAGGGCCAGCTCGCGGCGGCCCCTCTCCCCTCGCAGCTGGCCATGCCCGCCATGAGGAAGACCCTGCGCGTCCCCGACGCCATGCTCCCGGGCAAGAGGCCGCTGCAGGCCTCGGCGGCGGACGTGCACGTCTTCATGCAGAGGCGCGTATGGGGCTCGTACATCGCGTCCAACACGTCGACCTTGCTGAACTCTTGGCTCGCGTACCTGGTAGCCATGGGCGTCATCTTCTACCAGCAGACGTTCCTGACAAGCCCCGAGCCTCCCCTCTTCGTCGTTTTCGCGGGCTGGAGCCTCATCGTGAGCTACTCCAGCTTCGGCCTGTGGATGACCCTTGTGTACTGGTACCCCGACTACGCAGTCAGGGTCTGCTGCTGCCTCAAGACCAGGGAGACGTACGAGGTCGCCCTGTACGGCCTGGACGTCCTCAGCCTCGCGGCCAAGCTCAGCATCGTGGGGGCCCTCAGCTACGGCTTCGTGTTCCGGGCAGAGGGCAGGTGCTAGCGGAGGACATCCGCCGCGACTATCCCGAACAGCGCCACGTTCCTCGCCAGCGCCAGGCACATCTGCGTGATCAGCAGCTGCCTGTAGTCCTGGTTCCCTGGCCATTGCAGGAGCGACACTGCGAACGTCAGCACCAGCAGGCCAACCGAGCCTGACCCCAGCGTGTACGGCGCGTCAGCGCTGAAGTAGATCCCGGTCAGGAAGGACAGCGCTACACACGACGCGAGGATGCCGAGCCAGACCACGTCCTGCATGATCCCGCGGAACTGCGTCCTGAAGCCCTCCGAGTAGGCCTGGGCGCACCAGAAGGACCGCAGCCCCAGCCCGCCCACTGCCGTGCCGATCATGGTGAACACCGCAGTAAAGTAGAGGTCCCGGCCGCAGTGCATGAGGGGCACGTACAGCGCGAAGACGGGGGCTGAGAGGTACTCACACCACCAGAAGCAGCTGGGGGTGCGCGTCAGGCCCCCGCCCTGCCTCGACGCGGGCTCGCCAGTGTCAGCGCTGGGCACGGGGGCCCAGTCCATCCCGCGCGCCATGCCGGGCACGAGGATCCAGTCGATGAGCAGGACGACGAGGAGGAACGTGAACGCCCAGAATGAATTGTGGACGTAGTCGCGGACCATCAGGGCGACGACGAGGACCGCGCTCAGGACCCACAGGGGGAAGGCCTGGTAGCGCGAGGGGAGGTCCGCGGCGACCCACAAAAAGCAGGCGGCGACGTAGAGCGCGTACACCGCCGGCGTGCTGAGCCGGACGGCCCAGACGGGCCAGACGCGCCAGACCGGCCTGTCCCGCAGGCACGCGACGAGGTCCATCACGGCAGCGTCGCGCGCGGGCTGCAGCTGGCCCTCCGGAGCGCTTGCGTTTACGAACTTGTCCACTGTCTTCTCCACGCACGCGCAGTAAGGCGCGCGGGTCGTCTCGGGCGGCAGGGTGACGTTGCACCACGACAGGCTGAGCGCGCGCGGCTTCAAGGACGCGTCGGGGCCGGGGCCCGCCTTCCTGAACGCGTCTAGCAGGCCGGGCCACTCGTCAAACTGGCGGCGGAAGGTCAGGGTCAGCTCGGGCGAGACGCTGAGGGAGACCAGGACGATCGCGAACACGGCGTGCAAGACGGAGGCTGTCAGGAAAACGACTTGCATGCCGCGGCGGGGCGAGTTCGGGCGCGCGCTATTGTTAAATACGGAGTTGAAATGTCAAATTCATTGCTTTCGTCACCTGGGCGACGTTTGGCTTACGCCTTCCATTCCTTGTGCTTCGAGGCAACATTGGCGCTGTAAACTGCCACATTTTCAACGTTCCCTTGAGGCAATACACTTTCCACTTGCGCAGGGAGATCTGGAAGTGATGCAATCTCGACCTGTGCATTACTGCCCATGTCAACACCTGCTGAGATTTCCTCGAAGGGGTTCTCGCCAATCTTGAAGTACATTTTCCCTGAGTGGACCAGCTCGCGTGCCGACTGAATCAACGACGACGGCTTCGGCGGCCCAAACAGGTAGCACCACATGGCGTAGTTGACTCCCATGCACACGCCAGTCAATACCATCCTGGTGATCCACGGCCACACGTGCAGCATAAATGAGTTGGACGCGTCCACTACCTGCTGGTGCACGCTGTCGTCCGTGAAATTCACGGTGATGTCTTCTTGGCCGTGGTCAGTAAAGTCGATGGGCACTTCCTCAGGTTCCTGAGGCTCGGGCTGTTCCTTTTTGGCTTCGCACGTGCCTTCAGCCGGCGCCTCCGGGCACACGCACGGCTGCTGCACGCACGGCTGGCACCTCTCCTTTTGGTACTTGACCCCCCCTGTGATGTTCAGGAAAGTCCCCCCGAAGAAAACCTGCTTGCAGTGGTCTGGGCAGAAAGCGTCCTTGGAGACCTCGTTCTCCTTGAGGACGTCGCAGACCTTGGAGTACACGTTCTTGCACAGCCTCGCGTTCTCAGCCATCTTCTCGAACTCTTCCATGAAGTTTGCGAGCTCCTCGGGGTTCTTGTAAGGGCAAGTGGACAGGTCCATCTCCTGCTCCGTTTCTCTGTACATCGCGTCTTGGTTCTTTGTGAGAGTCACCTTTCTGGACTCTATGGTCCGCACGACGTCCTGGACGACAGGCAGGGTGAGGGTAGGCTGCTCGCACACCCAGATCCTGCACAGCTCGAACATCTCCTCCTGCACCCACTTCCACTCTTCCGTGCTGTTGTACACAGAGTTCTTGAAGTAGTGCTCGATCAGCTCCATCCTCGTGGGGATCTTGTAGCCGTTGTACAACTTCAGGACCTGGTCGTACATCCAGAAGAGGGTCTCGGAGCTGACGTACACCTTCGCGATCTTTAGGTACTGCGTGTAGCACCACATGCCCATGGCCACGGGGTAGCCCACCCACAAGCCCAGGAACTGTGGGATCAGCAAGGGCAGCCCCGCGTCCGTCGCCATCACCACTGCGCTGGAGGTCATCTCCAGTCCCTTGGACAGCATCTGCAGGATTTGGTGGGGCTTTTGGTAGAATTTCTCCACCATCTGGCCCTGCAGCAGCCTGACTTGCAGGAAAGCCCTGAGGGCCAAGTTGTACTCTGAACTGTTTTCGTCGTGCTTAATTTTGTCCCATTTCCACGTGTACGTCTTCTCTGATGCTTCCCTAGAATACTCGCTCTTGTACTTGTAGCGCGCCTTGACCTGCTTCGGAAGACCAATGTCGTTATCTTTGATGAGGATGGCCACGGCCTTCCTGTAGATGGCGGACTCGTCGTGCAGCTCCGACAGGGCCTTGATGCAGGCCGGCGACGCGGAGTGCCTGTGGCAGGCGTCGTCTATCTTCAGGGCGCTGAATAGGGGGTTCAGGCCCGTCATGTACGAGTTCTGCTTCTTGATGTACAGGTCCACCCTGTGGAAGATCCTCTCGTTCGTCAGGCTGTCTATGCCAGTGGGCACGTACTCCGTCGGCTGCATGTTGCTCAGAAAAGCGACAGACAGGCAGCACACGAGAAAGAGCCATATTCTGCTGTTCACCTCCAGGAAATGCGCGAAGAAGGCGTACGTGAGCAGGGGCAACATCATCTTCAACATGTCCACAGCGTAGGCGTACTCGTCGGGCCAGCTGTAGTTCAGCTCAATGAGCATGTGGCTGTAGAGCCCCAGGACGCATAGGGTCATGCATATGAGGAGGCTGCCTAAAAGCAGTGCCTTCCAGAACCCTAGCGCCTTTTTCTTTAACACCAACGTGAAGGCCCCATCCAAAAGGATTTTGTCGATGAGCTGTCTAAGTTCGCCATTCTTGAACGCATTGATAGCCTCTCTCTTCACTTTGTTAAGCATGTTGCGGTCATGAATTACAGAATCAGTATCGCCATTTCCTAACAGTTGAATTGGTTCGCTGGGTAATGCACCGAATCTCCGAAGACTTTCGAAGAAGTAGTCTTTCGTCATGACATTCAGATGCCCTTCCAAATTGACACCCAACAATGTAGATCTTGACAAGATAGCATTTGTGATTGCTCCATGCATATCTTGATAGAACACCTGGTGTGCACTTCGAAACGACAAACTTCGTGGAATGGACGACACTGAACATACTGCATTATTCGTAGGCGTCGTCCAATCATAATTTGCAGATGGGTCGAAAGGTGCCAGTGAGTTGTTCTCTGCTTCGTGCACATTCAAACTGAAAGTATTCCTGGCACTTGCAAAGTTCGACTTTCCAATACTTTGAAAGCCAGTTGGGTTACTGGACACCAAACTTGAATATGAAGAGTGCCCTTGACCATGGCCTGCAACGCTCTGCACATTAGATTGTGCAGAAACAAATAGGTTGGGATGAAGTCTTCCTTCAATGCCCCTCCCATTAAGCTCTCTTTCTTTTGCAAGAGCTTTTACTATTTTCTCTAAATCAACATTACTAGACATTTTGTATATTTTTTTCAATAATTTTCAAGGTAGTTTCGTTTTTTTCTTCGTGATACATGTACCGCGTGGTAATTGGGAACTTTGGACAAGTTTAAATAGCACTGCAAAGGCGTGTTTTTTAAGAGATATCGTAAGCGTCCATTTTATCTTTCGTTGCAGATTCAATGCATTGTAACATATTTTCTTTCAATGAATTCAAAGCAACATCAGTGGAACCATACATGTATATTCCACTGCTAAACAAGTTGACTGGAATTTTTTCTAGTAAATCATCCTTTTGAAACATAAATTGTATTTTCGGAACAAGATGCATCAAAGTATCAAATTCATCAGTTTCGAGTGCTCTAAATTCCATCATTTTCTTGGAACAGATTGACAGAATTTTACTTACATGTTTGTACTTTACTGTATCTAACAATGAAAAACACATTAACAGTAAGTGTTTACTTATCATTTTCAATTGTAATATTGTAATATCGTTATCTGAATTTAAAATGTTCGTAATAGATTTTAAATTACCTTCTGTTCTTGTATTTTTTTTAATGTCCAATGATTGTAGATCATTGCCAATTTTTGAAAGAACCAGTCTTTTTCTGCTACTATCTATATTGCTTTCTTTGAGATCTTGTATAATTTTTAAACCATCATCTTTTTTTTCCAATGCAAATAATTTATAAAATTGTTGAATTAATTTGAGTGGTAAATTTTGAGTTTCAAAAAACGTAGCAACATTTTCAAATTTTTCAATGAATCCCTGATTTGTAATAATGCTCAAACCTCCCATTAACATTCCATAATTTCTTACACCTTTCAATAATTTGACCAGCTCAACGCCAAATTGAACTGACGTTCCAGTAAAATCTCCCTTTAACTTTTCAATGGACTCAACACTTGGCATGAAGTTCGCATTTTGAAAAGAAGAATCTAAATATTTACCCATTTTTTGCAATAAATCAATGCTGTCCTGACTCACCGTGATCGACCCAGCTCTCGCCCCTGCCAACTCAGCCTCCAATCGCGCCTTCTCTGCTGTCCACGCATTCTTTTCTTCGTTGAGTTTTTTGACTTTTTCTTGTAATTCTGTGATGACTGCCACATTCGCGCTCACAGCCGCCACGTCCGTGCTGCCCAGCCTACCCGACACGACTGTTACGAGGTCGTGCACAGCAGCCGAATTTGCAGGGTCTGTGGTCTTGGATTCTATGTCCTTCAGAATCGTCTGCGTTTCCACCAGGCTTTTCAGGCTCGCTGCCTTCATTTCCTCCAGTATCTTCAGGCAGTCTGCAGCCTGCGCAGCGCACCCCCCCGCCTTGGCTGCGTTGTCCGCGCACGCCGCCTTGACTGCAGCTAAGTCTGCGTCGAGGTCTCTCCGGGCCTGCGCGACGCGAGCCTGGCTGTCCCTCAGCTGGGTCTCGAGGTTAGCCTTGTCCTGCTTCAGCTTTGTATTCTCTGCTGCGAAGGTCCCTGACGCGTTCTTGCCTTTCAAGTTCGCCACGAGTTCCGTGATCTCCGGCGCCGAGTACGCGCCTCTCGCTGCGTCCTGGATTTTTCTCATGGTGAGCGCCGACTGCACCTTGTCCATCTTGGCGAGCTCGACGGGGCTCAGGCCTTTCGGGGATTTCCCCGTCTCTGCCTGGTACACTCGCAGGGTCGTCGCGGCGATCTCCATGCAGTACAGGCAGAAGCCCTGCCAGTTCTGCTCCTTCTCGCGCGTGTCCGCGAACACCCTCAGCGCGAACAGGAAGTCTGTCTGCACCCTGTGGTCGTCGGACATGAAGGCCATGGGCGCGCTGGCTTTTCCTTTGGCGCGGAGTGTTTAATACCTCTCACGGGACGGCCTTCACGAAGTACGGGATGGCCTCCTGCCTGGCCCTGGACTGCCGGATGAGCAGGCTCGGGGCGAGCAGGAAGCAGGCCGCCATGGTCGCCAGGACCTTCCAGCTGAGGCTCTCGAGCTTGGCCACCGCCTGCTCCACCGGGAGGGACGAGGCGACCCTGTTCACCGCGTGCCAGAACGCGCCGACCCTGGCCGTGGCTATGATCTTCTCGCAGAAGTTCGGGTGGTGGTTCATGCTGGCGTAGCCCTCCGGCGTCTCGCACTTGCGGAAGAAGTCTGCGTCCTTCTCGATGATGAGCGCCTGCATGGCGTACTCCTCGTACAGGAGGGTCCCCTTCTCCACCGCGAAGAAGAGCAGGAAAATGGTCATGACCACCGTGAAGGCCGAGGTCACCGGGGCGCGCATGCTGGCGGGACGAGCACGCCGTCCTTTTTAATACGCTCTCGGCGCCAAATATTTAATCTTGTATCTCGCAGGCTGCGCATCTGGCTGCCATGCTCTTCTTGGCGGTCTTCCTGCTCGGGGCCTGCTCCGCCGAGCTCTTCGACCTGGACGAGTCCGTGCCCTTCCTTCGGTCCTCCGGGGTCGACGTGCGCTTCGAGGCCGGCTGGGACGCCTTCGTGGTCGCCGACAGCAGCTGCGTGCGGGTCAACGCGCGGGGCGTGCAGGCCAAGCCTTCCCACTGGGCGCCGAGGCAGCTGGGCGCCGGCTGGGCCACGCGCGAGTGCGTGCCGGGCGCGTCCCCCGCCCTCTGCGAGCTGCGCGACGGCGCCTCCGCGTTCCCCTCCCGCGCCGCCGGGCTCCCGCCGCGCTACAACGCGAGCAGCGCCTGGGGCGGCCTGGGCTGCTCGCGGCCCGTCGACGGCAGGGTCATGGACCCCTCCGGCGGCTACGACCTCTCGGCGTGCGACGTCCTGGACGGCGGCGGCGACGTCCTGCTGTGCGGGAGGAGCCTGTCCTTCGCGCGCACCGCCCTTCCCGACTGGTCCTACTGGGCCCTCTGCCTGATCGCCGTGTTCGTCGTGCGCTCGCTGAGCTACCTCGTGGTCCACCGGGTGGAGCACCACGCGAGCCGCCCCAAGTCGTGGTGGGAGGACGCGCTGACGGTGCTGGCGTGCGCGGCCGTCCTGCCCCTGGTCCTGTCTCCCGACGGCGACGCGGGCTTCGTCACGCACGAGGAGGCGCTCTTCTTCGGCGCGACGTGTGCCTACGTGGCGGGCTACGCCGCG
>Ga0172373_10008265_pt1 | contig 13252 bp, 2 predicted proteins | sample Lak10m_2_FD_114546 | JGI IMG/M metagenome (GOLD analysis project Ga0172373, IMG submission 114546) | Freshwater microbial communities from Kabuno Bay, South-Kivu, Congo - kab_092012_10m | ecosystem: Environmental > Aquatic > Freshwater > Lake | place: Democratic Republic of the Congo: South-Kivu... | reverse complement strand
GCGATTGGCCCGCAGTCCTCTGCGAGCCGCGACCGTGAGGGAGTCGGAATCAGCCAAACGGCCCCTGCCTTTCCGCCAGCGCGTGCCACCGGGAGGGCGAAGCGCCTGCTGAGCCGCATCGCCAGGCTGATGTGTGCCGAAGAAAGTGCTCGGGCTGGAAAGCCCGAGCTACGGAAAACAGCCACCGGGCAAAATTCGAGCACGAGCACGAAAAACCCAAAAACATTATCCCACAAAGGCCGCCCATCGTACTCGTACTCAGTCCGCCCTGGCGGACGGTACTCGTACTCGTACTCGAAAACACCACTCACCACCGCCCTTCGCGACTTCCTTCGCGGCTTCGCGGCTTCGCGTGAGGCAGACTGCCCGCACCCCAAACGCGGAAGGACAGAACTCGGGCTGGAAAGCCCGAGCTACATGAAGCGACCCACCCGCGGACTCCCGTCCGCGGCTCGCCTGACCGACCGCTGATCACCGCCCTTCGCGGCTTCGCGGCTTCGCGTGAGGCCAAACTGCCCGCACCCCAAACGCGGAAGGACAGAACTCGGGCTGGAAAGCCCGAGCTACATGAAGCGACCCACCCGCGGACTCCCGTCCGCGGCTCGCCCACAAATCCCCCCTCGCCCCCGTGAAACGGGGGAGAGGGGTCGGGGGTGAGGGGGCCACACTCCCCACAGAACACCAAAGGCACCCCACGCACAGAAACGCACAGAAACGCACAGAACTGCGCCACAGATGCCGCCGGCCGCAGTGCAGAGCACCCACACCCGCGGACTCCCGTCCGCGGCTCGCCTGAACGCTGACCACTAATGCCCCGTCGTACTCGTACTCAGTCCGCCCTGGCGGACGGTACTCGTACTCGTACTCGAAAACGCCACCACCACCCTTCGCGCCTTCCTTCGCGGCTTCGCGGCTTCGCGTGAGGCCAAACTGCCCGCAAACTCACCCGCCCCTGTGCGGAGACCAATCGCAGAAGGACAGTGCTCGGGCTGGAAAGCCCGAGCTACGGAAAGCAGCCACCGGGCAAAATTCGAGCACGAACACGAACACGAGCACGAAAAACGCAAAAAACACACCCATCACAAAGGCCGCCCATCGTACTCGTACTCAGTCCGCCCTGGCGGACGGTACTCGTACTCGTACTCGAAAAACGCCACCTGCCAACGCCCTTCGCGACTGCCTTCGCGGCTTCGCGGCTTCGCGTGAGGCCAAACTGCCCGCACCCCAAACGCGGAAGGACAGAACTCGGGCTGGAAAGCCCGAGCTACGGAAAGCAGCCACCCGCGGACTCCCGTCCGCGGCTCCCCTGACCGACCACTGACCAGCCACCAAACAAAAACAGCCCGGTGACTTTCATCACCGGGCTGCAGTTCATTTCAAGGCTGTTCGCCCACAACTCATCAGCTCTCCTGACTGTCACGACGACGGGCTCGGCGACCCACCACCAGACCAGCCAGCATCGCCAAAGCCGTGCCAGACAGGCCGGACTGCTTCGTCTTCTCCGTGACAACCGGCACAGCCACCGGGGCCGCTGCAGGCAGCGGAAGCACTTCCGCCAGCTCCACTTCGGACCAGGCCGCCAGCACCTCGTCAATCGCCGGTTCAGCAGCAGGCTGCTCGACCACAGCTTCCGTCACCGTCGACTGCAGCTCTTCAAACAACGGCAGGTCCACCTGAGCAACAACACCCGTCGGAGCCGTCACGAAGCTGCGGATTCCGTCCGCATTCCAGCCTTCCAGCTGCAGGTCGAACACGGCAGGCACAATCGCACCGTCCAGCGTCGGCATGTCAACCGGAACCACATTCAGCTGCTCGCTCGACACCACAGTGAAGGTCATCGGCTGGCTCCACGGCAGCCCATTGCCATCCACATCCAGGCCTCGCACCCACCAGCGGTAGCTACGTCCCTGAATCAGATTCACCGTCGACGTAAAGAATGTACCGTTGATGAATCGCACATTGATGACAGTCGGCTGAGAAGTCTGTGTCATGTCCTTGACAAGGATCTCATACGTGATGGCGTTTGAACCTGCCTGCCAGAAGAAGTTTGGACGAACTCCCGCGAAGCGAGTTGGACTTTGCAGGACCGGAGCGACTCCGACACCCACCGCTATGGTGAAGTCTGCCGGACTGCTCCACTGCGACGCATTGTTGTCTTTATCAAAGCCTCGCAGCCACGCCCGGAATGTGCCGTTCTCGAACGGCAGCACCGTCTGGAAGCTGTATGGCTTCGCATCAGTAACTCGCAGCACCTGCTTCGCACCGGTTGTCAGGTTATCCACCCACAGGTCGTAGGACACATACTCAGGCACACCGTTCCAGGTGAACAGCGGAAGGTTGGTGCCGATATTTCCGCGAGGCCTGACGATGCTCGGCACCGGCACCAGGAAGTCCTTCGCAATACTCCACGCCGTTGACCTTCCATCCGGTCCGACGGCCTTGACCCACCAGCGGTAATTGGAGGTTGGCATGGCCGTTGTGGGCGTATACGTGATTTTCTCGGCACCCGCCACATGCGGCACCCTCACGCGAATCACCTGCGCCACTCCAGTCGTGCGGTTATCAACCCAGAGGTCATACTCTTTTGCACCCTCAATGGCCTGCCAGGAAAACTCGGGAGTCGTATCGGTAGTATTTCCGACCGGGCCATAGGTGACTGGACCAAGTCGATAATCCATCTGGAATCGCAGACGCGGACTCCACAGACCAGGCTCGCCGTCTGCAGCGAGGGCACGAATCCAGGCATCGAAGTTTCCGTTTGGCAGCCGCGTCACAGGTGTGAACGACGTGCCAACTACCGCATTCTGATAGATGATCTTTGTCAGACCACCGACCTGGTTCACCCACAGCTCGTACCGAGCGGCGTTCAGGTTCGTCCACGAGAAGGTTGGGGTGTCGTCCATGGTGGCCCGAATCACACCGTCCTTGCCCGGAGACAGCGGCGTAATGAACTGCGGCGTCGTCGTTGTGAACCGGGACAGAGGACTCCACGCGCCCACTCCGCCATCACCGTCAAATGCCCGCACCTGCCATTCGAAGGTTCCCAGCCCCAGTGAGACCTTCGTTTCGAAACTGTTGCGGTCAATTAATGCCTCGCTGATCACGTCCGTCTTCGGAATCGGCAGCAGGCGATTGACCTTCAGCTCATAGCGGGAAGTTCCTGGAATGCTGACCCAGCGGAAGATCGGAGTCACATCGAAGATCGATGAACCGTCCACCGGGGCCGTCAGACCAAGCGTCGTGATTGCAAACGTCAGCTCATCGCTGGTCGCACTGCCCATGTTGTTGGTGGCTGTGATCAGCACACTGTATGCACCCGGAGCGAGTTCGTCGGTCGGAGTGAACGTAGTGGCCGTCAGGTTTGTCGCAAGCACTCGATCCGCTACACCGGTCTGACGCAGCGTCACAGTGTAACGAGCCGGGCTGGCTGTCCAGCGGAATTCCGGAGTCGTATCGGTGGTGACCGTGAACGGTCGAGTCACAACGGGCTTGTTCGGGACTCCGACCAGTACCTGTTGTTCACTGAAGTCCGAGTTACCCGCATCGTCCGTGACCACCAGTCGTACGATGTAACTGTTCCGTCCGGCAGTATTGTAGACTCTGGTGGCAGTACGCACCCCGCCACCAGTCGTCAGATCCGGTACAGTGCTGCCCGGTGAATAATCAAAGAACCATTCCAGTTTCACAATCCGACGCCCGGAAGAAGGGTTCGGATGGCTGGATCGGGTGGCGTCAAAAGTGATCGTTTCACCGAGGGCTGCCGGATTCGGCGAAGCCGTGAACAGCGCCACCGGGGTATTGGTCAGGAACTCCACCGCACCCTGGTCGATCACAAACAGACCGTCCCGGTTGCCATCAATCAGTCGCGGATTGTTAACGCCATCCAGCTGACTGGTAAGCGGACTGGTCACGGTGACAGGGAACAGTTCGTTGCTGCCGGCATCTACAGCCTCGCCACCCACGATCAGCGGACGGATGCCCACTCCGCTGCCAACCGAATAGGTCAGAGCCGAAGTGACATCGCTGAGCGGAGCCGCATCGCGACCAAACTTATCCGTCGTCAGCAGCCCGGCTGACGCCGCAGATGTGAACAGGGCATCCAGCACCTGAATGCGATTGAAACCGCCAGAACGCAGACCGCCGCCGATTTCACGACTGGTGGATGCCGTGGAATTCGGCAGATCGGCGTCCGTGGCATTGCCTTCCAAAATCGTATTGCTCAGCGTCAGCACGGCCGGGACATCATTGAAGATACCACCACCGCGGGAACCAGCCTCATTTCCGATCACTGATACATTGATCAGAGCAGCACCCAACTGCACCGCACCCTGCTCCAGATACAAGCCACCGCCGCGAGAAACAGCGTAATTATCCGCCAGCGTTGTGCTGATCAGAGTCACAGCGTGAGTATTGTTGATGCCGCCGCCGCGGGAACCAGCTACGTTTTCCGAGATTGAAGACGACGTGGCATCCAGTGTGCCGGCATTGAAGATACCGCCACCCTGATTGCCGGCAATGCTGCGAATGACGTTGACGCCCCGCAGAGTCAGCGTACCGGCGTTGTAAATACCACCACCGTCACCCGCAAAACCACCCCGAATCGTCAAACCTTCCAAAGTCAGCGAAGCACCCGGATGAACATGGAAAATTCGATCCAGCAGACCGCCATCAATAAAGGTCTGTGATGCACCCGCACCACGAATCGTCAGGGTTCCCGTGACGTCGAGGTCACCCGTTACCGCCAGGTCCTCACCAGTACCACCAATCGACAGCTGATAGACACCAGCAGGCAACGTCACAAAGTCACTGCCCGGGCTGGCATTGCTCTCCATCACCGCCGCTCGCAGACTGAACTCGCCGGTTATCGAACGAGCCAGTCCGTCACCGGGATTCGTGTCCGGCAGATCGGCCGTAGAATCAGCAGTCACCACCACCGTCCAGATATCAGACTTCACTGGCACTTCAGCACCAGAACCGTCCCTCAAGGTCAGCCGGTTGGTGTCAACATCCTTAATATTCGAATTTGCTGAAACCAGAGTCAGTGCATAAACACCCGGCTCGCCCGTCAGAGCCCCCAGATCAATGCTGTACTGGAAAGCCGAAAGGGCTGTCACGCTGAGGCCCGTGAGCGGAATGTCAACGCCGTCACGAGACAGCCGGAAATCCTCAATATCCACACCCGTCACGTCTTCTGTGAACGTGATGGTCACCGAACCAGACGCTGTGTTGCGAGGATCCGGCGATACCGGGCCAATTGACTGCACGTCCGGAGTACCCGGCTTCGATCCGCCATTGTTCTGCGAACCTCCCCCGCCGCCGCCACCACCAGTGCCACCGCCACCGCCACCGCCACCGCCACCGCCGCCACCACCGCCACCGCCACCGCCGCTGGAAACAGGAGCATCAATCGTCAGGTCGTAGGATCTGGTCGTGCCGAAAACGAACGGCTTGCCGTCAAACGTCGTCCCGACGTTCTCAAGTTCACCCCCCAGAATTTCAATGCTGTACTCCCGACCGGCCACTACAGGAACAAAGATGGAACCACTGCTGCCGGCAGTCACACTGATGAACTGAGTTGTCCCGTCAATGTCCCGCAACATCGCGACTTCTTCAGTCTGCAGCGAAGGGTTGAGCTCGTAGATCATGAAACTGATATCATCACCAAGTGCATCAGTGAGATTCAGATTGACCGTCAGGTCTCCGGTTGCGGCCGCCGTGAAGCGGTAATAGTCCCGATCCGTCTTGGTGTGAATGTTCAGATTGCCGCCGATCGCCTGGTTGTTGACCGAATAGCTGCCACTGATCGTGCCCAGTCGCGTGGCACCGACGAAGCTGTTGTTGTTTTCCAGACTGTCCGGCTCAATCGGGTCTTCGCCAGGCAACACGTTGAAAATGTCACCGCGATCCAGCGAGTATGGTGTTGAGCCAATGAACGCAGAGCTGTTGACACCCGTGTCCCACTGATAGTCAAACAGACCGTCCATCGTCACAATGGTGTTAAAGCTGCTGTAGCCCACAGTCGGATCAATCTGACGGAATCCCGCGATTTCAAAGTCGCGTTCAACTCGCCACGTTGGAGTTCCCAGACCGTCATAGGACCAGCCGGGCAGAACACTTGAACCGTCATCGGCGATCATCGGTACCGAACTGGGAATATCACCAACAACGTCCGTCAGGAAGCCGGCCGTACGAGTCGCATTGCGGCGACGGTCCGTGGGAAGAATACCGTTGAAATGCCCATCTGGATTCAGGTCAGTATGTGCGTGGTCACTGGGAGGCGATGTGCTGCCGCCGTTGCTGCGGGACTTGAAGTAATCTTCTCGGTTGTCAAGAAACGCGAAGCCGTTCATGACATCCAGCGAGTTCCCGATGTTGCCGCGGAAGGACAGGTCGAAGCGGGAAAGCGGGTCGCGGAAACCCTGATCCCAGCGAAAGCGGGGAGTGTGCGAGGCATCAAACAGCCCCTGCGACTGCAGAGGCATGTGGCTGACAAAGTTGTCGAAGAACACGTCGGCACCGACGTTACCGTCAAACAGATTGTTCCACACTTCGGCGTCTACACCCGCACGGCCCAGCTCCAGCCCTGGAGTCCCCACGCGAATTCTACCGGCCGACTCCGCAGTTCCGACACGAACAACCAGGCCCCCAAGTGTACCCTCCACAAAGGTGGTGGCCGGACCCCAGTCCAGATTTGCCACTCCCGAAGCGTCATTGTTGCCAAATTCAAACCGTGTGGGAACTCGCGAACTACGGCTGCGATCACCGTTGGACTGAATCAGGTTGTCCTGAATACGCAGCTCCATGTTCGGATTGGGCGTGTTCGCCCCGTCGATGTACACCGTCAGCGGATCAGCAGAAGTCCCCTGCAGCTGATTGATGGAAGCAGTGTTGACAACATAGATACCCTCCAGACCGTTACCCAGCACGTCGTTGTTTCGAATCGTGACAAACACGTCGCTCTGATGGCGGTTCAGAATGTCAATGCCTCGACCGCTGTTGGAAGCCACGCGGGAATTCAGCAGTTGAACAGCAGAGTTGAAGATGGCGGCCACATCCTGCCCGCCACCAGGGACTCGGCCCACTTCAAATGTGTCGTCACCGAGAAACTCCAGTCCGTCTCCCGCGTTATTCAGGATATCCGCATTGTTGATCGTGACATACACATCGGTCGCCACTTCATCACCATGCTGCAGGTTGCCGCCTTCCTGCAGAGCATCCATGCCGATGTCAATACCGTTGCGGCCGTTGCCCGACATTGAGGCATAGTTGACCTGCACCATGCGGCGACGCTCATTCCCCTGATTGTTCAGACTATCAAGGTACGGGCTGTTATGCTGAGTAATCATCAGGCCGTTGCGGCCGTTGAAATCAAACGTGTTGCCTGTTGCGACAACGCCACTGCCGAACGCCGCCGAAATGCCCTGACCCAGTTTCACCCCGTCCTTACCATTGCTGTTGTAGGTGGAATTAACCGAGTACAGGTCAAGGTCCATGCCGCCCACTCGGCGAAAATACGGGTCAGACTTGTCCTCAATCGATACCGACCGCAGACCGTCCTCGCCGTTGTTGCTGAATGAACTGTCCACAATTGTGAAGCTGCCAAAAGCCGCACCGTGGTTACGCAGACCGGTCAGAGTGTTCCCGTCCATCGTCACTCGAGTAAACGAGCTCTGGAACACCAGCGTGTCAAAGAAGTTGAAAGCGTCCAGAGACAGACCGTCGCCAAAGTTGTCGTTGATCGCCGTATCCGTGGCATTGAACAGCACGTCGATCTGCTGGAAGGCGCGAATACCCACACCACCCGCCGCACCCGCGGAATTCGCCACTCCATCGTTCGGATGGAATCCCGTTCCGCCTGGCGTGCTGCCGTTGCGTTTCACCGAGTTGCTGTCGAACTGAATATCCAGTCGCGCATCGGCCAGAGCATCCACGCGGAGCCCGTACTGACCGTTGTCCTCGATGAAGTTGTCGTTGATGTTGAAGTCCAGACGGTCCAGCGTCGTATTCGTCGCGAAAATATCAAATCCGTCGCCCGCGTTGTTCGTCGACTTGTTCTTTTCGAATTTGACCGAGTTCAGTCGAGCGTCCTCAGTTCGCTCGAAATGGAAACCGTCACGTCCGCTGTTCAGGAACGTGTTGTTGATCACGTCCAGATCCTGAATCCTGGTACGTTCGCCCATCTGGAAAAACAACCCGTTGCCGGCATTGCCCAGATTGTCAACACCAATCACGTTATTCCGAATGACAGACCGCTGCAGCAATGCCGATGCGTCCGCATTGATCACACTGTCGTCCAGTCGAATTGCAACCCCGTCACCAGCATACGGAATGGCGGTTGTTGGGGGAGTCCTGGTGGATGAAATCGTATTGTTCCAGATCTCAAACGAACCCGTGCCAAAATCCAGTGCCTCCAGAGCAACAGCAGCACCGCGATTGCCCTGCAGAGTGTTGCCGCCGCCAGTAATGTTGCCCTGGCCCGGAGACTCGGTCCCCACGTTCACATTAAAACCAAGGTCCTGGTTCTGCACCGTGCTGGTGGGCACATCGGAAGGCAGTGGCAGTGCCGTGCCCAAACCAAAACTGTATGACTGGAAATGAACGCCAATGCCTTCGTTCTGAGAAATCGTATTGCGGGCCACGTCCGCCCGCACTGTCGTTCCCGCCTCAGACACCGAACGGATACCGCCACCCAGGTTGCCTGTGAACAGGTTACCAACCACACCCTGACGCACAACGTCACCATTGACCGCAGCTTCGGACAGCCGGACAAACGATCCGCCAATCGTGTAGTCACCATTCCCCGCCTGCCCTTTGAGCAGGAAGCCATCAGCGGAAACAACCGTGACACGGAACGTGCCATTCGCTGCACTGTTGCCCTGCACACCAGTGATCCGAATCTGATCGCCCGTTCTTAAGCCGTGAGCGACAGAGGTAATCTCGATGTCCGCGGTGTTCGACGCAGCAGTCAGTGCCTGAGCAGCACCGTCCACGCGAAGGTCAATCTGCGCAAAACCACGCGCCGCATCAGCAGCCAATGAACCGCCAAGGAAATCCGGTACATACCAGGCACCGCCACCCGCGAAGATGTTCGAACGACCCCAGTCAATCCCCGTGCCCTGCAGCGAAAACGTATTGTTGCTCAGGCGAGTCACCAGGAAGCGACCGTTCGCATTGTGGTTCAGGCCAAAAATCCCGTCCTGAATCCCCTGCAAAATGACTTCCTGACCCGTCTGCAGACCATGGTTGGCCGAGGTCACTACAAAAGGAGCACCGTTGCGACCGCCAGTCACATTCTGCACCCGACCGGACGCAGTTGTCACCGGCAGCAGGTTCAAACCCACGCCGCCGTTGTTCGCAACGTTGTTGTCGAAAATACCACCCGCAAACCGACTGTCCGACATGCTGAGCCGAATGCCGTCACGACCCGAACCGGAAATCTGATTGTCCTCAATCAGACCCGTCACGTCACTGTAAGTCCGCGAATTCAAAAACAGGCCGTAACCCTGCGAACCCGTGACCGTGTTGCCCGTCACCTGCAGGTTTCGCAACGGAACCGCCGAAGCGTCCAGATTGATCCCGTGCGCCAGACCGGCTACCACGGCGCCAGGCAAAAACTGAGAACCCGACTGACGGTCCGGGTCGCCCGCCATCTGACCGGTAATCTGCTTGTTCTGCGTATAATTGAACGTGACGTCCGCACCAATCAGCTGGTTGCCGAAAATCGACGCGGGAATGTTGCCCACAAGGTCAATGTCCAGCAGAAACTGCAGCGTCTCGCCAGGATTGAAGTCCGAAAATGTCACAGTCAGGGTCTGATTGTTGTTGCTCAAAACTGAACCGGTCACGCCAGTCGACGTGCCCGTATTGTTCACGGCCGTGAACGGCTTGCCAGTCACCGGATCCGGATCAAATACCAGACCGATATCCCGCAGATCAAACACAAACGTCTGCAACAGGTCGCCACGCACCGATGTGTTCGTCAGATTGAACGGCTGAATAAAGGTGTCGCCCTCGGCGCGAAACTGCACGTCCGCACCCGCCGCAGAACCAGCCGTCAATGCGTTGTTTGTGATCACCAGACTGTTCAGCGATGTGATCGTCTCGCGAGTCCCCGGGTCGACAACTCCGGTGGCTGTGACCTTCACCGCATCGCGATCCCGCGTCGCGATGCGAGGATTGTTCTCAATCCGAAATCCGTCAGCAGTGCTGATCTGACCGCTGACCGTCTGCACGTCCAGCAAAATTCCCTCAACACCAGCCGGTGCATCAATAATGTTGTTGCTGATCAAACCGTTGCGAATGTCCGTGCCACCGGTCGCAGTCACCAGAATACCACCAAAACGACTGCCCTGAATCACCAGTGACTGCGTGTCCGTATTGGACAACAGCAGGTCCAGACCACGGCCCGTCTTCGTGGAATCGACATTGTCAAACGCCACCGACTGCAGCCCGGTCACACCAGTCAGATCAATGTTGATCCCCAGACGATTGCCCGATTCTGCCACCACGCTGTCAAAGGCCAGTCGCTGCAGCGGAATGCCCGACAGGTTGATCGAGATCGCTTCGCCGCTGGTCGGGGTCAGACTGATCCCCTGCAACACCAGAGCGTTGAAGTCGTCGCCAGTGCTGAGGATCCCGTCAGGACCAGCCATACTGGCCTCGGTCACCACCAGACCACCCGCCAGATTCGTGAATCGCTCGAAATTGTCCTGGTTGATCACCAGGGCGTTCACGGCGAGCATCTTCCGCTCTTCCAGCGGCTCAAGACGAGCAGGCTGCTGAGTTCTGGTGCGGTTGACTCGACGCACGCCGGTCGTAAAGAGATTTCGACGAGCAAATGAGAGCCAGCTGTTCAGAAGCATTTCGCGTTACCTGATTCAGACTTTGTCGAAAAAAATTGCTGTCTTTCGGCAGATTCTGCAGGAAGTCCCCGCAGGCGCAGTTCAAGACCTCATCACTTCATTCAGTCGGAATAACCGGCAGAACAGGTTGAGGAAAAGCCGGAGGCCGACAGGGAAACGAACAAAACCACAATTCAGACGAAACCAAAAGGTTTCCCCAACAATCCGCTGCTGCCGATTCTGCCTCTGGACACCATTGCCCCCGACAGCCTGGCAAGACACCCGCAGATTCGACAAGACCGGTCTCCGTAACCAGACCGACTCCCAATCACAAACCGCCTGATCGCTGCAACCCACACTGCCGGAACCTCCCGAACAGGTCCGCTACCGCCTTCACAACGGCAATCTCTGCCGGTTTCCCACCCCAGACACCACCTCACCCCAACACAAAACGGACTGCAGCAATTCGATCGCTGCAGTCCGTTGCTCAGATCCCGACACCCCGGGATTTCCCCGCTGTCCAGTGACCGTCAGGAAACATACTCCCGGCTCTTTTCCAGACCCGGCAGCGGAATCGGATACCGACCGCTCTCGTCAGCCTTCAGCGGCGACTCAGACTCCAGCGTCAGCTTCTCGATGTCCGGAGCAAACTCGTGCTCACTGTTCATCATCTGCTCAAGGGTAATCTCCTGACCCGTATGAGCCGCCATGCGGCCCATCGACGTCACCAGACTGGCCATCGCCCCGCGCTCAACCTCGTTGTACTTCTCGTTGTTCCGAATGGCCGCAATCAGATGCTTCCACTCGTCCACATACGGATTGTTCTTCTCCTGACCAAAGGACCAGATCACGTTCTCATCCTTCATCGCATGGCCCTTGTAAATTCGAGCCCGCGATGGCCAGTGACCACCATTCGAAATCACCGCCAGTCCCTTGGTGCCGTGAGCATAACTGGAAAAGTCCTGGTAGCAGCCCGGCATCGTTCGACCATTCATGAACAGCTTCGTGCCGTCCTCAAACGTGTACTCCATCGAATACGTGTCGAAGTTCTGATCCACACTGTCGCCACGATAGTGCCGACCACCAGCCGCAATGCACTTCACCGGCCACGCATTCTTCATCCAGCAGCTTTCATCAATATTGTGAATCAGGAAGTCGCTGACTGCGCCACCGCTGAGCCACAAAAATGCGTGAAATTTGCTGATCTGCCAGAGCAGCTCGCTGACGCCTTCCGGCTTCGGACCCGTCGCAGCAGTACCCGTCGGACCAGCCTGACGATACGCCCGCAAGGCCGTTACCTCACCAATCTCACCGTTCTGAATTCGGTCGTGCAGTTCACGACGAGCTTCACAGTGACGGCACATCAGACCCACCGCGACCTTCAGATTCTTCTCGATCGCTTTCTCGTTCAGTGCCAGAATCCTGCGAGTCGTCGGGCCGTCCACCGTCACCGGCTTTTCCATGAATACATTCAGACCCTTCTCAATCGCATAGGTGTACATCACCCAGCGAAAGGCCGGCGGAGTCGTGAGGATGACAACGTCACCAGGCTTCAGACAGTCCATCGCCTGCTTGCAAGCATCAAAACCGACAAAACGACGCTCGGGCGGAACATCCATCTTGCCCGACTGACCATGATCCGCATTCAGACGACCATAACTGCCCTCCAGATTCCTCTGGAAAACATCGGCCATCGCCACCAGCTTCAGCGGTCCGTTGTCCACCGCAAACGCATTGGCCACCGCACCAGTGCCGCGACCACCACAACCCACCAGCGCCAGCTGGATGGTGTTGTCTTCCGCTGCGTACAGCGACGGTGCTGCAGCAGACAAAACACCCGTGGCAGCCGCTGCTGCCGTTGACGACTTCAGGAAACCACGGCGAGATCCGCCGGACGATGGTGTGGACATGGCTGGAAACTCCGGAAACAGGCGGGATAGTCACTTCAGAACAGACTCAGCAGGCAACCAAACACCGCCGTATTATGTCAGGGACTGCACGGAAACGAAACTCCGACCACCGCGTTTCACACATTCCCCGGGAAAACGAGATTGTTTCGGCCGATTCACCGCGATGCACTGCTCGACCCGCGGAATCCCGCTGGTCTGCCCGTCGCGTCCCGACGTGCCCGGTACTGGTCCCGGATGGCAGACAAACTGCCGTAAAATGCCGGATTGCCGCTAACAAACCGTTCCCTTCACGACTTTTGACACTGTCAGACAGTGCCTCAGAAGATTCTCCCATGGTCCAGCGACCCCAAACCAAAGCCAAACTTGCCAAAAAAACCTAACGCTGCAGCAAATGTGGTCGCATCGTCCGCGCCGCAAAACGCTGCAAAACCTGCCACGCAGTCCAGTAATCCAAAACCGCTGCCCGCCTCCAGGCAACAGGCACCAGGCAACACGCTCCCG